>Ga0068862_100003152_pt1 | contig 14325 bp, 10 predicted proteins | sample KBSSwiS52_FD_66598 | JGI IMG/M metagenome (GOLD analysis project Ga0068862, IMG submission 66598) | Switchgrass rhizosphere microbial communities from Kellogg Biological Station, Michigan, USA - KBS Switchgrass S5-2 | ecosystem: Host-associated > Plants > Roots > Rhizosphere > Soil ... | reverse complement strand
CCCTCGTGCTTACGCATAATAAAACGCTGGTGGCGCAATTGTATGGCGAGTTCAGGCAATTTTTCCCGGATAATTCCGTGGGGTATTTTGTTTCCTATTATGATTACTACCAGCCGGAAGCATATATGCCTGTGAGTGATACATACATTGAAAAGGACCTTAGCATCAATGAAGAGCTCGATAAACTACGGTTACAGGCAACCTCTCAATTGCTTACTGGCCGCAGGGATATTATCATCGTTGCCAGTGTAAGTTGCATTTACGGGATTGGCAACCCGAAAGATTTTGCCGAAGGTGTTGTGCGGATTAAAGAAGGCCAAACGATAAGCCGGCAGGGATTCCTCCACTCACTCGTAAATGGTTTGTATTCAAGAACCCAGGGCGATTTTGCAAGGGGGACGTTTCGGGTGAAAGGAGATACCGTTGATATCAACCTTCCTTACATGGACAATGGCTACCGCATTACTTTCTTTGGGGATGAAATTGAAAGTATTGAAACGCTTGAGCTAAGTACCGGTAAAAGGATCGTAAAAGTAGATGATGCGGCCATCTTTCCCGCGAACTTATACATCGCTCCCAAAGACAAGTTGCAACAAATACTTTATGAAATACAGGATGAAGCTGCCCGGCAAACAGCCTACTTTAAAAGCACCGGCAAATATATTGAGGCACAAAGAATTTCGGAGCGTGTGAACTACGATGTCGAAATGATCCGTGAGCTTGGATATTGTAATGGGGTAGAAAATTATTCCCGGTTCTTTGACAGGAGAGAGCCCGGTACGAGGCCCTTTTGCCTGCTTGACTATTTCCCCCCTGATTTTTTATGTGTTATAGATGAAAGCCACCAAACTATTCCGCAGGTAAGTGGTATGTATGGGGGAGACCGTTCCAGGAAATTAATTCTTGTTGACTACGGTTTTCGTCTACCCTCAGCGTTAGATAACCGGCCGCTTAATTTTAATGAGTTTGAAAGCATGCTCAATCAAACTATTTATGTAAGCGCCACCCCGGGAGATTTTGAATTAGAAAAAACCGGTGGGATAGTGGTAGAGCAGGTGGTACGACCAACAGGATTACTGGATCCTCCAATTGAAATCAGGCCTTCGGTAAATCAGATTGATGACCTGCTGGATGAGATAGATAAAAGGGTTACGAAAGGTGATCGTGTACTGGTAACAACCCTGACGAAACGAATGGCCGAGGAGATGGATAAATACCTGCACCGTATAAATATCAAATCAAAATATATACACAGCGAGGTCCATACATTAGACAGGATAGAAATTTTACGCGAACTGCGCCTTGGAGAAATAGATGTGTTGGTTGGAGTAAACCTTTTACGTGAAGGACTCGATCTTCCCGAGGTTTCATTGGTTGCCATATTGGACGCAGATAAAGAAGGTTTTTTGCGGAATGAACGCTCTCTTACCCAAACTGCTGGCAGGGCTGCCCGCAATGTTGAAGGCCTTGTTATTTTTTATGCAGATACAACAACAGAAAGCATGCAAAAAGCAATTGATGAAACCACCCGTCGCAGAGAAAAACAAATACAATATAATATTGAACACAGTATTATACCCACAACGATCAAGAAATCTATTGAGCAGATCATGGGGCAAACTTCTGTCCTTGATATTAAAGGGTATGATGAAAAATCACCCTATGCTGTAGATGAAATAATAAATTTCGCTGCAGAAGAACAGGTTCAATATAAGACCATTCCCCAAATGGAAAAGGCCATTAGTAATGTAAAACGGCAGATGGAAAAGGCAGCACGCGACCTTGATTTTATGGAGGCAGCAAAATTGCGTGATGAAATGTTCAGGATGCAGAAGGAGCTGGAGGGGATGAAGAATTAGTTTTTCCTGGTTTAGTTTGATCTTCAATTCTTAACAAAAGAATTTCAGAATCATCCCGCGCTTACTCTACTCTGCTACCTTCTCAAAAATGCCGGCTTCGCCTTCATCCATTTTTTATACACCGGGCAACTTTCAATATGGGCTCCCGCCAAATAGCCGGTGCTCATCAAAAATTCATTGACGATTTCACCACCGGTAAACCTGAAAGTGGTTTTAAAAAGTTTGACCCATTCATCCTTCGTTTTTGGGTGGTGGTGATCCAGCCATTTTTTAAAAGAACCGGATTCTTTTTGAATATTTAAAAGTGTTTTTGCATTTTCTATTGCTGCATTTATTTTAAGCCGGTTACGGATAATTCCGGGATCACTCATTAAGCGTTCAAAATCTTCGTCTTTAAAAGCGCCTACCTTTTTAATATTAAAGTTTTTATAAGCCTTTCTAAAATTTTCCTGTTTGTTTAATATGGTGCTCCAGCTAAGCCCTGCCTGGTTAATTTCAAGTACCAGCCTTTCAAAAAGTTCATCATCATTATCTATCGGGAATCCATATGCCGTATCATGATAAATTTTGTGCACGTTATTTTTATCCATTGTACTCACTACGTCACAGTATGATGAGGGTTTGTCCATTGATTTATTTTAGAAAAATAAGTAATGATTTCTATAAATGTTATTAATTGAGATTTTAAAATTAAAAAAATTATGGAGATGCCTGTATCTTTAATTATATAATGAATTAAAAGATATTCTAAATAAGTATATGCTGGAAAATTTTGACTGTAGTAAAAATTATATTCTTGAAGACGATCGGGTAATGCTTCGCCCCCTACAACCGGAAGATACTGTTTATTTATTGCCTTTTGCATTAAATGAACCTGAACTTTGGAAGTTTTCATTGGTAAGCGCTGCCGGCGAAGCAGGATTGCAGGATTATCTAAACATTGCATTTAAAGCCAGGGATGAAGGAAAAGAATATCCCTTCATAGTTTTTGATAAGGTTGCGAATGAATATGCCGGCAGTACAAGGTTTTATGATATTCAAAATGAGTTGCAAACGCTTCAACTGGGATATACGTGGTATGGGAAAAAATTCCAGGGGACTGGTTTAAACAAGCATTGTAAATACCTGCTGCTTTCTTTTGTATTTGAGCGCATCGGTATGGAAAGGTTTGAACTAAGGGCCGATAATAACAATACACGCAGTATTGCCGCAATGAAATCTATCGGTTGTAAAGTAGATGGGGTTCTGCGAAGTAATATGCCCACCCGTGAAGAAGGGCGGAGAAGAGATAGTATCGTATTAAGTATTTTGAAAAATGAATGGTTTGGAGAAGTGAAAAAAGAATTAGGGAAAAAATTGTAAAATGAAAATGCGTAATTGGCCGCTAATACTGAAGAGATAATTATTCTTAAAATCTTTATGCTTAGAATAAATAGGTAAATCCACCACCGATAAGTTGAAAACTTCCTGGTAAACTTATTTCTGTTGGTATGCAAATATTTTTTTAGGTTGGGCTCATTTGAACAGAGAAGCCTTCAACCATTCCTACAAGAACTTCAGTTTTTATCGAAGCAGAAGTTTGTATTATTCTTTTAATAATTCCTGGCCATTACCCGGTGAACCGGAGGCAAATATTTCCTTTTTTCAGCAAACCTTTTTGCCTATGACAATCACGTTAATAATGTTGAATGATTTTTGGGCATCTCTGAAGCCTTTTAAACAGCTTTGCTATAAGCCTATTGATATTTTTAAAGCAGGCTGTGTTACAAAAGCAACATTATTTCTTTGATACCGTGGGATTTTTTGATTGGTAATTGCGATAGAGGCTGCTTGTTTCTTATTCCAGGCCGAAGTGAAAAAAAAGGGAATGCTTACTATATCTGTGACAATTCCGGCGACAAATATGGGGCCCCATGAATATTCATCTATCGGTTGATGGTTTTTGTTCCTGCTGATAAGCACGATTAAACTTGTTACAACCACGGTGCTGCCTGCTCCAAGTAAGATGAATCCGGTGGTTCTTTGATTTTTACTTTTCTTCAAATAATGGTCTTTTAAAAATTGCTCGCTTTTTTCTTCCTGGGCAAACACTTGCAGGACACAGAATGAAAGCAGCAATGGTATAAGAATTTTTTTCATGAGCTGGAGTCTATGAAGTTTTAGTATTTCTTTTAGCGATCCTGTTAAACTGCGGGCAAACATTTCCTTTTAGTAACCTCAACAGATGCTGCTAAGCCTAGTCAAAAAAGTTAATATGAAAATGTTGAATAGGGCAAATTTTTTGAACAGGAACGGCGCCTTTCAATAACGCCGCTCCTGGTTTTTATTAATTGCAAACTGGCAAAGGAGAAGGATAGGATGTGGAATAATGGTTATTGCTCCAGCAATTATTGGTTCCTGATCCGTCCCATAAAAGATCTACACCGGGTAAAGGTAGTCCCACGGGAGGAGCAGTTCCGTTATTTCCAAGCACGTTGCCTATTATTTTAGCCCCATCCGGATTGGGTTCGATATCTCCAAAAGCCTCCGGGGGAAGCCCGGCGAGTGCACCCAATATCAACGTACTTACTGTTGCGACTCCCACAAAATTGTTATCCTTGATGTTATTATCTTTTACCGTAACGTTATCAACACCTACAACAAGGATTCCAGCGCCACTGGGCACAAAAGACTCAAAGCCAGCCCCGGGATCTGCAAAGTTGATATGGTTGTTGCCGTAAACATGATTATTACTTACTGAAATGTTTGCTGATGTTTTTTGAGTAAGGCCGGGTAATAAAACAACTATGATACCACATACATTATCGTAAGATTGATTTTTGGATACTATAATATCTGTACAGTTTTCTATTTCCAAACCATTCACATTGGCAAATGCGACATTATATTGGAGAGTCACGCTCTCTGACTGACCTATATAAATTCCGGTATCGGTATGGCCTGTTGCAGAGCAATGTTCCACGACTCCGTTTTTGCAAAAAAGCGGAAATAAACCATACTCTCCATTATTAATTGTAATGACATGCGACAGCAAAAAATTATCTACATGGGAAAGAAAAACTCCGTTTTCTTCAAAGTTTTGAACAGTGACATTTTTTAAGACAAATCCGTCCCCTTCATCCTGCACAGTAATGCCATTTTCCTCATCACCGGGGTTTTGTATAATTACTCCATTGTTATCGGCGCCCGTAAGCCCTATCAATTGAATTCCCTGTTTGTTAACTACAACTGCTTCATTGTAGGTGCCGGGTTCTATACGGATGATCTGGCCAGGGCTGGCTGCATCCACAGCAGCTTGAATTGAACCACTGGCGGCGTGCACGATTATATCCGTAGCCTTGCCATTTGATGATAACGCTTTTGATGCAGCAGTAGCCGCTTCATCACGACCCGGTTGCGAAAATTCTTTTTTACAACCAGTCGTTACGATTGTGATTAAAAATACAATTGGAAGTACCCGGCCTGTTTTTCTAAACAGAAAATTGCGTTGGAAAAATTGTTGTGACTTTTTCATTTTGATTTCTTTTTTAAATTATTAATATGAAAACATTTTTGTTGATCGAATTTATTTTTCAGGCAGACATTGGATGGCTTGGAATCCCTCGTAACTGGTCTTATGTTTCAGAAAGGCGTTCTTATAATCGGGAAAACGATCGGTATCAGAACGTATCGACACTTTGCCTGATAAAAGGACTTGTTGCTATTGTTATCAATAGTGTGCAGCCAATAATCATGTCCATCACATTTATTAAAAGTTCATAATTTGATATTAACCCCCGACAGAAAAAATATTTTCTTTGTAATGCAATTGCCTGGAAAAGGATTTTGATTCATTTTTAAGCAGAATGGTTGCCATTTCCCTTTTTTTGCGAGATGAAATAAAAAATGGAGCACTGGCGATCATCGAAGCAACTCCTGCCAACATTATTACGGTACCGGCTTGTGCTGCCGATGAAGTAAAGCCGAAGGCATCCTCATCAACAGCGTTTGCAGCTATAGCATACCCTGCAATAGTAACTCCTACACCTGCCCCTGGTAAAATCCATGCGGTAGTTTTTTGTTTCCGGGCTTTTTTGAATAATAAATCAGGATCAAACTGAAGCGGAATTTTAGGTTGAGTTGTAGCGCGAATCTGTGCCCTAAGTAAAGTTACACCGTATACCAGCACTAAGACAAGAAGTATTTTTTTCATAAATTATTTTTTTAAGTGACGGTCATTTTGGCAACTATTGTAAGATACTATCAGTCTACACTCTCTTCCAAATCAATAAATACCAAGAAATTTTCATTTTTAGATTTTCTTACCAAAGATTGGCCGTACAGTTGTCGAAACAGGAAAATTTGCAAAATCCAATGTTTAGAATAAGTATCGTCCGGGACAATTACTAAAATTAAAAGGGTGTTCAATTGCTTTTACTAAAAATTTCTGCTCGGTTCAGGCTTTCTACCGGCCGCAAATTGTTTTTCATCTGCAATTAAACCTTATCCGTACCGCCAGAACCAAAATCCGTCAATTGAATTTTATACACTTTCAAAAGTAGGTTCCCCGAAGCGGTGTGTCGGGACCCAACAGCCGCCGGTAAACAGGTGTAAGCTGTTAGTTTTCAACCTTCCGAAATCTTTTTTCCGATTAATTCTTTACTTTGTGCCACTTAATTATAAAATCTTTTTACATGAAAAGAGAGCTCACTTCCTGGTACAGTCCATCACTGGATAAAGAAATGCCTGTTGTTACTTATGGCGATTTTGGATTTGCCCTTTTGCTGGTACCTACTGCGGGGGCAGATTACCTGGAGTATGAGCGGTTTCAAATGATGGATAGCCTTGCCCCATACGTTGATGCGGGAAAAATAAAAGTATTTTCCATCAACAGCATCAACAAAGAAAGCTGGCTCAATGATGAGATGTTGGGAGAGCATAAAGGCATACGGCATAACCAGTATAACCAATATGTCTTCAATGAAGTGATTCCATTTATTAAAACAAGCACTTCGGCCGATACACCCATAATAATTTCCGGCGCAAGCCTGGGAGCATTGCACAGCATGAACCTCTTTTTAAAGCGGCCTGATATTATCAATGGGGTTATTGCTATGAGCGGTGTATATGATCTCCACGAATACACAAAAGGATTTAATGATGACCAGGTTTATTTTAATTCACCTGTAAATTATATGCCCGACCTAAATGACGATTGGTATCTGTATCACATAAGGAAAAGTAACCATATACACATCCTTTCCGGAAGTGGTGATTATGAAGATCCCGGTGCTGCAGGAAAATTTGCAAAAATATTATACGATAAAGGAATAAATTATGAACTTGACATTTGGGGTGCGGATATGAAGCACGACTGGCCAACATGGAGAGCCATGTTGCCTTATTATATTGAAACAAGATTTTGAAAAGCCGCCTAAACCCCCGAAGGGAGACTTTGCGCTTTCTATTTACAGCGGTACTAATTGAGCATGGGGGAGTCATTGCTGATGCCCAAATATCAATTGCTGAAGGGCTGCGGATTTGAAGTGGAAATCCTTTTTGCAAGGGGAACCATATTATTTAGAAAGACTTTACAGGCAAAAGATTGGAGCGGAAAGCCCGGCCTTGGTTGAACAGAGAACCTGGCGATGAAAGCCCCACAATTTTTAGCCCGTTTTTGCCTTTTCGTTCCTCTTTGACTTTGGTGCGCCATTCCTTTGCATTATTTTTACCCCATGGAAAAAAAATTGTTTTTATTAGATGCGATGGCGCTCATTTACAGGGCTTATTATGCACTTATCCGCAGCCCGATTATTACTTCTAAAGGAAAAAACACCAATGCCCAGCTTGGCTTTACCAACACTTTATACGATCTTCTTAGTAGAGAAAAGCCTACACACCTCGCGGTAGCTTTTGATACGGTTGCCCCCACGGAAAGGCATACCGATTTTGTTGCTTACAAGGCGAACAGGCAGGAAACACCCGAAGACCTGCTAACTTCTATTCCCGACATAAAAAAAATAATTGAGGGCTTTAATTTACCGGTGGTGGAATGTGATGGGTACGAGGCTGATGATATAATTGGGGCACTGGCACAAGAGGCAGAAAGAGAGGGTTACGAAGTTTTTATGGTAACGCCGGATAAAGATTTCGGGCAATTGGTTACCGATAAAATAAAAATTTATAAGCCCGGCTACCAGGGTGGAAAAGTTGAAATTATGGGTGCTAAAGAAGTTTGCGAAAAATGGGGTATAAAAAATGTAAGCCAGGTGGTTGACATTCTTGGATTGATGGGCGATGCGAGCGATAACATTCCGGGTATAGCGGGTATTGGAGAAAAAACAGCGTCGAAATTATTAGGACAGTATGAAACAATTGAGAATATTTTGGCTGATGCGGAAAATATTAAAGGCTCATTGGGCGAAAAAATAAGGGCCGGAAAGGAAATGGCCATCATCAGTAAAAAGCTGGCGACAATTATTACTGAAGTTCCCTGCAAATTTCACGAAGAAGATTTCAGGGTAAAGGCCTATAATACAGAAGCGCTAAAAGATATTTTTACTGAGCTCGAATTTAAAACGTTGGGCAGGAGAATACTTGGAGAAGAATACAATGTTTTTGTTGTAGAGAAACAGGTCATACAGACGGACCTTTTTGGAAATGCAATGGAAGTGCCCATACCAAAGCCGGAAGAAGTCCGGAAAATAGAAGAGAAGCCCGGAATTACCGCGGAGAAGAATATCAGCAACACTCCCCATACGTATTACCTGGTGGAAGGAGAAGAAGCCATAGATGATTTGATTGCAAAATTATCGGGGCAAAATGAAATTTCATTTGATACCGAAACCACCCATATTGATGCCAACGAAGCAGAATTGGTAGGCTTAAGTTTTTCATACCAGCATGGGGAAGGATATTATGTGCCCTGCCCGGAGGATGAGGAACAGGCACACAACTTATTGCATCGTTTTAAAGAGCTATTTAATGATGAATCAAAAATATGGGTTGGGCAAAATATTAAATATGATCTTCTTGTATTGAAGTGGTATGGTATTGAATTAAAGGGAAAAGTTTTTGATACTATGTTGGCTCACTACGTAATAGAGAGCGAAGGCAGGCGAAATATGGACTTACTAAGTGCGCAATACCTCGGATACCTTCCACTTTCTATTAAAGACCTTATTGGGAAGAAGGGACAAACCAAAGTAAATATGCGGGATGTGGAAATGGAGAAAGTGAAAGAATATGCTGTTGAGGACGCAGACATAACCCTCCAGTTGAAAAAAATATTTACACCATTTTTAAAAGCCAAAAAGGTAGAAAAAGTTTTTGACGAAGTGGAAACGCCGCTGATAAAAGTGCTTGCTGATATGGAATACGAAGGTGTAAAAGTTGATATGAACTTTCTGAATGTTTACTCAAAGGAACTGGAAACTGAAGCTGCAAAATGTGAGCAAAGTGTTTTTGAACAGGCAGGGATAAAATTTAACCTTGCATCACCCAGACAACTGGGAGAAGTATTATTCAATAAGATGCAATTAAACACAGGTAAGAAAACAAAAGGTGGCCAACAAGCTACAGGTGAAGATGTGCTTTTAAAACTGGCAAAAGAAAACCCCATTGTAGAAGACATATTAAACTTCAGGGAGCTAACCAAGCTAAAATCAACATATGTAGATGCACTCCCGCAAATAATAAATAAAAGAACCCAAAGGGTGCACACCTGCTACGGACAGGCGATTGCAGTAACCGGGCGGCTAAGCAGCAACAATCCAAATTTGCAGAATATTCCTATAAGAACCGAAAGAGGGCGGGAGATACGTAAAGCCTTTATACCAAGAGACAGCGATCATTTAATAGTTTCCGCGGATTATTCACAAATTGAATTACGCATTGTTGCAGCCATTAGCGGGGACCCTGCGATGTGCGAGGCCTTTAAGCAAAGGAAAGATATTCATACTGCAACAGCGGCAAAAGTTTTTAATGTGGCTGAAGAGGATGTTACTAAAGAAATGAGGTACAAAGCAAAAAGTGTAAACTTTGGAATTATATACGGACAGGGTGCTTTTGGGCTTGCGGAAAACCTGGGCATTCCGCGTAGCGAAGCAAAAGACATTATTGAGAATTATAAAAAACAGTTTGCCAATATTCAAAAATATATGGACGAAACGATTAGTTTTTGCAAAACTAACGGTTATGTGCAAACGCTGGTTGGCCGCAAGCGCTGGCTAAAAGATATTAACTCATCCAACTTTACGGTTCGTGGTTATGCAGAACGCAATGCGATCAATTCGCCTATACAAGGCACTGCAGCCGACATGATAAAACTGGCAATGATTAAAATTCATAATGAGTTTACAAAGCATAATTTTAAATCAAAAATGATTATGCAGGTGCATGATGAACTGGTATTTGATGCGCATAAAAGTGAAGTGGAAGTAATAAAACCCATTATTATCGAGTGCATGCAAAATGCATTAGTGCTCCCCAATGACGTACCCGCAGATGCTGAAATAGGCGCCGGAGACAACTGGCTGGAAGCACATTAAACAGCGCTGAACTTTTTATAAACCCATAGATGGTCCTGGCAAAAAAGATTCTTTCATTTCTGAAAAACCTTGAGTTAGAAGTTGAACTTCCGCCGGGAGTTGAAATAATGAATCCATTCAGGGACGGGGCTACCTTCGACCTCTGTAAGAAATTCTACGGAAAATATTATAGCGATAATAAACCACGTTATTTAATACTGGGAATAAATCCCGGAAGGTTTGGCGGCGGGGTAACCGGGATTCCCTTTACGGATCCTATCAGGTTGCAAACTGCCTGTGGCGTTGAAAATAATTTACAAAAGAAACAGGAGCTGAGTTCTGTTTTTATTTACGAAATGATACACGGATACGGGGGACCAGAAATGTTTTATAACAGCTTTTATATTTCTGCAATCTGTCCGCTGGGATTTATTAAAAATAATAAAAACCTGAATTATTACGATGACAGCCAATTGCAAAATAGTATTAAGAATTTTGTAGCTGAATGCATGACCCGGCAGCTTGAGTTTGGAATTAGCCGCGATCGTGCATTCTGCCTTGGTGAGGGGAAAAATTTCCGATACCTCTCCAGGTTGAATAATGAGCTAAAATTATTCCGGAAAATTATTCCCTTGCCGCACCCAAGATTTATTATGCAATACAGGCTTAAAAAGAAGGAAGAATATATTGAGCGGTATCTTCGCGAATTGGCAATGGTGAAGAGTGAGTGGTGACCCGATAGCTATCGGGTGGTGAGTCATGAGGCTTCTGATACTTGATTCTGGATATGGGACTGATAAACCGTACTCGTACATCTTAATTATGCCTGATACTTTGAAAGAACAATGGGTACAACATTAATATATTGTTACGATGCATACTGTGGCTGGTGCTATGGCTTTAGTGAAGTGATGAAAAAAATAAATTCTGCCTATAAAAATAAATTACAGTTTGAAGTACTCTCCGGCGGGATGATATTACCGGAAGAACCTGTGCCAATAGCCGCTACGGCCACGTATATCCTGCAGTCTTATAAAAAAGTTGAAGAACTTACCGGCATAAAATTCGGCGAAGATTATTTGTGGCATATCCGGCATCCGGAACAAAGTGACTGGTTTCCGGATTCGGAAAAGCCTTCTATAGCTTTGTGTATTTTTAAAGAATATTTTCCTGAGCTGCAGGTAAGCTGTGCAAGTGATCTGCAATATGCCTTGCATTTTGAAGGCCGCGATTTAACCGATAATGAATCCTACCGCCTGCTTCTTGAAAAATATAATATTCCTCCCGCGGAATTTTATGAGAAGCTTGATGAGGATGAATACAAAGAGATGGCGCATCACGAATTTGCATTGTGCAAGCAATTAAATGTAACAGGCTTTCCCGCCGTGTTCCTTCAATTAAGCGAGACAAAATTTTACCAGGTTGCACAGGGCTACACGCCATTTGAAAGTATGAATGAGCGGATTGAAAATGTATTGTTGGAAATTAAACAGGAATGAAAATTATTCAGAGAGATAAGGTTGCGTGAAGAGTGCTAATGTTGGTCGCCTGACCAACATCGAATAAAATTCGCTAAATATATTTAAGGATAAAATTATTTTTATCAGCGACCAGGGTGCGGTCAGTTAAGTATAGTTATTTATAATTTAATTCTCTTCATTCTTGATTGAACGAAAAGAATCAGATGGGACGCAACAAGAATCTCAAAAACAATTTCTTTGATAATCATAGGATAGGGTGGTTTTAAAAATATTTACCAGCATTAAAACGCTACGTCTTTAATTTTATTATCTGCATGCGATTGCCGCCGAAACGTATATTTGATTTTTTCCAAAAAAAAACCTGCAGAAATTTATTCCCGCAGGTCTGTGTCAATATGTATTTGTTTTAATAGAAGGGTTAAAACCAGCTACCCGTCCATCTCTCATCGTATTTGTTACCCAGTTTCCTTTTCCTTCTTGCTACCTGAGCACGCTGGATAAACATGCTAATAAGCATTAAAGGCATAAATAAAATAGTGAATGGAGGTATACCCACCATCGAAATCCATTTCCCACCAAACTGTCTTCTCATCGGGCGTCTTAACCTTTCAGCGATAAGGTACATACTCGGCACAATTACAAGCGTCATAAAAAATGCGAATGCAAGCCCGAAAATAATTGTCCATGAAAGCGGCTTCCAGAAGCGGGCACTATCCCCTCCAAAAAATATGTGAGGGTTGAGCTCTGCAAACAACTTAATAAAATTAATATTGAAGCCAATTGCAAGGGGAATTAAAGCGAGTATAGCCGCAAGGGCAGTAAGCATTACAGGAATAATCCTGGTTTTACCGGCCTGTATCACTGCAGCTCTTGTCTTCATCCCACGGCTTCGCAACTCATCTGAAAATTCTATTACTAAAATTCCATTTTTTACGACAATTCCCGCAAGACCCACAATACCAATACCTGTCATAACCACTGAAACTTCCATTCCTGTAATTGAAAATCCCAGTAAAACGCCTATAATGCTAAAGATGATTTCAGTTAAAATAATGACGGCTTTACTTACAGAATTAAACTGCAGTACTAATATTCCAAGGATAATCATAAGTGCATAAATCAAGGCTTTAAAAAGAAAAGCTCCCGTCTCAGCCTGTTGTTTTCCTTCTCCTGTTTGAGCTATTGTAACTCCTTCTCCTTTTTTATTGAAATTATTGATGGCAGTGGCAATTTTTTCATTTACATCGGTTGGTGTATATCCCGTAAGCACGTTGGAAAACAAGGTAATTACGCGCTTTACATCTTTACGCTTTATGCTTCCATAAGTACTCGTGTAATCAACATCCACTAAAGAGCTGATCGGTATTTGTTTTATTCCACCGGTCTGCTCCCTGAACACAACTTTCATATTGAGCAATTCTGAGAGGCTCTTGCGTTGTATTTCAAGATTACGTAGCTGGATCTTATATTCATCTTCGCCGTCTTTTATTTTAGAAACCTCCCTTCCAAATAATGCAGTGCGTAATTGCTGGCCGATTTGTGAAGTGGAAACACCTGCTATCAATGCACGTTCGCGATTTACTTTAAGTGTAATTTCAGGGTTGGTGAGGTCTACATCCATTTTCAGTTCTTCAATTCCCGGTATCTGGAGACTATCAAGGTATAATTTTAATGCCTTCGCCGTTGAGGTCAGCGTCTCAAAATCTTCACTGGCCACTTCAATATTCACGGGCGATTCTGTGGGGGGACCGCTTTGCTCCTGTGCTACTGCAATTTCTGCACCGGGTATTCCTTTTACTGCCCTTCTTATTGAATCCAGGTAAGGTTCAGTTGCTACACCGTTCCTCTTCTCATATTCAACAAATGAAACCTGCACTCTTCCAAGATTGGGTTGGGTACTCCGGTCGCCACTGCTTGGATCTGAGGCACCCACGGCCACGTTTGAAATAATACTTTCAACGATTGGATTGGGTTTTCCCCCTGGCTGAAGTACATTGGTAACCTTTGTTTCCAGGTTTTTTGTGATGGAATCGGTATAGTCAACACTGGTACCGACAGGCATTTTTATATAGACATAGATAAAATTAGGATCACCTTTTGGGAAAAAAACCACCGGAACTTTTCTTACTACAAAAAATACAATGGAAAATATTAATAAACCGAACGTCCCTAACAAAAGCCAAACCGGTTTCCAACCTGTAAGCGCCCATTTTAAAAGTGTTTCATAGCGACTCATGATGGCCGGTAGAAACTTATTTTGAAATCTATGAATAAGTCCGGTAAATACATACCTGTTGATTACGACGAGCAGTGAAAAGAATATGAGGAGATTTCCCAAAAATGTAACACCGCCCAGGTCAAACAGAATTCCGGCCGCAAGCGGGAGCCAAAAAGCAGGGCGTTTAAATATTTCTGATTTTCTCCTTGCACCTTCTGTATCAGGATGATTCATAAAATCAACTGCAAATACAGGATTCA
>Ga0068862_100003149_pt1 | contig 14333 bp, 10 predicted proteins | sample KBSSwiS52_FD_66598 | JGI IMG/M metagenome (GOLD analysis project Ga0068862, IMG submission 66598) | Switchgrass rhizosphere microbial communities from Kellogg Biological Station, Michigan, USA - KBS Switchgrass S5-2 | ecosystem: Host-associated > Plants > Roots > Rhizosphere > Soil ... | reverse complement strand
CGACGGAGGTCAGGGCGTTCTTCGCGGGGCTCGAAAATGAGCTGCGCGTGGTCGGCCGGGTCGAGGGTCTGGCGCGATCGGACCCGGACCGGCAGAACCGGATCCTGTCCGAGTTGCTCTCGATCCAGCACGCGTTCGAAGAGCTGGCCCTGGTCGATCGCCAGGGCCACGAGAGGGCTCACGCATGGCGCTCTCGTTCTGCGTCCGCCGGCGAGACCGATCGCGCCGGAGCCGCCGAATTCACCAGCCCGCGAATGAACGGCCAGATCTACTACAGCGCCGTCCGGTTCGAGCAGCAGAACGGCGAGCCATTCATTACCATCGCGGTCCCGCTGCTGGACGCTCGGACCGGTCAGCTGGACGGGGTGTTCATCGCCGAAGTACGCATGAAGACGATCTGGGATCTGATCGCCGGTGTGCGCGTCAGCCCGGGCCAGACTGCCTACATCGTGGATGCTGAGCAGCGGGTGGTGGCGCACCGCGATCCGTCGGTGGTGTTGCGCGGCACGCGCTTTGCCGTGCCCGGCCAGGACGGCGTCCAGCCGGGCCTGAGCCGCTCCACGGGTGTCCTCGCGGTCAATACGGTGCGCCTCGGCGGACAATCGTTTCACATCATCGTCGAGCAGGAATGGTCCGAGGCGCTGGCGCTGGCCATCAGCTCGATACACATCACGTTGATCCTCGTCTTTGCCATGCTCGTCATATCCGGCGCCCTCGGCTTCTTGAGCGTCCGCCAGATCGTCCGGCCCATCCAGACACTGGCGGCGGCCGCCGAGGCGGTGAGTGCCGGCGATCTATCCAAGCAGGTGCACGTAACGCGGCGTGACGAGCTGGGTCTGCTGGCGGGCGTCTTCAACAGCATGACCGCCCAGTTGCGAGGCCTGGTCACCGGGCTGGAGGAGCGCGTGGCCGAGCGCACCGCCAGCTTGCAAACCGCCAATGACCAGCTACAGCGCGAGATCGCCGAGCGTCAGCAGACAGAGGTCGCCTTGCAACAGGCCAAGGACGTGGCGGAGGCGGCGGGTCGCGCCAAGGCGAACTTTCTGGCCACGATGAGTCACGAGATCCGCACACCCATGAACGGCGTCATCGGCATGACGGGATTGCTGCTGGACACGCCGCTCACCTCGGTCCAACAGGAGTATGCCGACACGATCCGGCGATCCGGAGAGACGCTGCTGGCCATCATCAATGACATTCTCGACTTCTCGAAGATCGAGGTGGGCAAGATGGACCTGGAGGTGGTCGACTTCGACCTGCGCGCGGCGATCGAGGATGTGCTGGAAATGCTGGCCGAGCGGGCGGCCAGCAAAGGGCTGGAGCTCGCGTGCGTGATCCACCCGGATGTGGCCACACGGGTCGCGGGCGATCCGGGCCGGCTGCGCCAGATTCTCACCAACCTGGTCAGCAACGCCGTCAAGTTCACGTCGCATGGCGAGGTCGTCGTCCGCACGACGCTGCTCGAGGTGACGGCGGACACCACGCTGCTCCGCATCGGCGTCACGGACACAGGCATTGGCATTGCGCCCGACGCCCAGGGACGCCTGTTCCAGGCGTTTTCGCAGGCGGACGATTCGACCACGCGCAAGTACGGCGGCACGGGGTTGGGTCTGGCCATCTCCAAACGTCTCACCACCGCCATGGGGGGCACGATCGGAGTCGAGAGCACACCGGGGCAGGGAAGCACCTTTTGGTTCACGGTGCGGCTCGGCACGCGGGTGGCGCCCCACGTGGCGGAACCGGTCACGCCGCCGGCCTTGCGCGGCGTGCGCGTCCTGGGTGTCGATGACCATGCGGTCAGCCGGGCTATCCTCGAGGCCCAACTCAGCGCCTGGGGCATGCAGATCGAGTGCGTCGCCGATGGCGCCACTGCGCTCTCTAGCCTGAGGGCGGCGCATGCGGAGGGCCGCCCGTATGCGCTGGCAATCCTCGACGATCAGATGCCCGGGATGGACGGCCTCGACCTGGCCGAGACCATCACGGCCGATCCGGCCCTGGCGCGCACGCGATTGATCATGCTCGGCTCGGTGCGTCAGCACGGACACGGCACGACAGCGCAGCGGGCCGGCATTGCGGCCATGCTCACCAAGCCGGTGCGCCAGTCACACCTGTTCAGCTGCCTTCTGTCCGTCATGGGCGCGACCGAACGGCTGGCCCTGCCGTCACCCGGTGGTAGTCGGCGGGCGGAGGCGCCGGCCCCGCTCCAGGCCCGCGTGCTCGTCGTCGAGGACAATGTGGTCAACCAGAAAGTCGCCGTTCGCCTCCTGGAGAAGCTGGGCTGCCGGGTCGACGTGGCGGCCAACGGTCTCGAAGCGGTGGAGCTCCTCGCCGAGCTCGCCTACGACGTCGTCTTCATGGATTGCCAGATGCCGGAGATGGATGGGTTCGAGGCGACCCGGGTGATCCGCCAGCGCGAGGCTTTCTCGGGGCAGCAGCATGTCCCCATCATTGCCATGACGGCCAATGCCATGCAGGGGGACTCCGAGCAATGCCTCGCCTCGGGCATGGACGACTACCTCAGCAAGCCGGTCTCGTTCGAGGCCCTGGCGACAGCGGCGCGGAAGTGGGCGGCGGTTGCATCGCCGCAGGATCCGTCTCGCGCTGTCGCCGTGCCCGAGCCTGATGCCCGGGTGACGCCATGACGCATTCACCGGCGCTTGGTCGCGCCGGCCGATCCAGCGAGAACGACGCGCGGCGGCGTGCCGGCGATGGTATCCTGGCGCGGTCCAATTCTCCTTCGCGAGGTGCGTCATGCTCTACGAGCTCCGTCGCTACGATGTCGCCGCCAGCAAGCTCCCCGCGCTCGTCGACCGCTTCGGCAGCTTCACGGTCCACAAGTGGAAGGAGTACGGCTTCCGCCTGATCGGCTTCTGGACGCCCGTCGTGAGCGAGAAGAGCAACCAGGTGGTGTACATCTGGGGCTGGGAGAGCTACGAGGAGCGGACCAAGAAGAACGCCGCCTGGCGCGCCGATCCCGAACGGGCGAAGAAGTGGGCGGAGACGGAGAAGGACGGGCCGCTGGTGAACCGCGTGTACAACCAGCTCATGGAGCCGACCTCGTATTCGCAGCTCGACCGGGGCGAGGCCTACGGACCGGATGCGGCGACCCGCAGCCCGTACATCTTCGAGCTGCGCGAGTACCAGGCGATGCCCGGAAAGATCACGAATATCACCGACCGGTTCGGCAACTTCACGTGCGGCGCGTTCAAGAAGCACGGCTTCCGCCAGGTGGGTTACTGGCACAACCGGATGGGCGGCAACGATCACCAGCTTACCTACTTGCTGGCCTGGGAGAGCCTGGACGAGCGCGTGGCCAAGTTCGACACGTTCGCCAAGGACCCCGAGCGGGCCCGCGTGTTCGCCGAGAGCGAGAAGAACGGCCCCATCGTGCAGCAGGTGGCCAACACGATCCTGCGTCCCACGGCCTTCTCCCCGATGAAGTGAGGAGAACGCTCTCGGTCGGTTGCGTGGTCTCCGCGATGTGTGGCAGAGTGGCGTAGCTTTCCGCAGAGGAGGACGCCGATGCGCCGACTGATTGCCCTGGCTCTGGTTGTCGCGCTGACCCTCGCGTTCACCGCTCCCACCGCGGAGGCCCGGCACGGCCACGTGGTGGTCGACATCGGTACGGCGGTGGGGCTGGCGTTGGTCGCGCCATTGATCATCGTCGGTTCGATCCTTTCCCCGCTCGTCTACCAGCCGCCGGTCTATGCCTATCCGCCACCCGTCGTGGAGCGGCCCGTGGTGCTTCAGCAGCCGGCCTATGCGGCGCCGGCGTATGCTCCGCCACCGCGGGCGTATGCGGCGCCGGCGTATGCTCCGCCACCGCCGGCGTATGCGGCGCCGGCCTATGCTCCGCCACCGCCGGCGTATGCATCACTGACCCTGCAGCCGCCTCCCGCATCTCATCCGACCACGGTGCAGTACCCGCATGGGCGGTACGAGCTCCGAGGCGACGGCGTCCGCACGGCATATCAGTGGGTGTGGATCCCCAATGCGCCGCCGCCCCCGCCAGCCCCGGCCGCGCCGCCTCACTCGCTGTAGCGGCGTCACGGTCGACGCCGACGAGGCGTTCGAGCGGCCGGTGGAGAGGTGGCTCGGCCGGTGCCGCGGCTGAAGGTGGCCGAAGAACGTAGGGGAGGCGAAATGGCTATCGAGTATCTGCTCGTGACCTACCCTGAGCAACGAGCGGTGCTGGCCGATGGCAACGGGGTCGGCTTCACGAATCATACGCTCATGCTTCCGACCGACGAGTACCTGATCACGCTCGGCGGGGGTGGATATCAGCCAGCGAGCCAGGACATTGCCCTTTCCGGCACATCGCTCGTCAAGCCGATGGTCATCGCATTCACTGCGACGTCACCCGTTGCCGCCGTCCCGACGCCCATTGCCGCCGTCCCGACGCCGTCCACCGCGAGCGCGGCCGGCCGCGCCCCCCGGTCCGCTCGCAGCAAGACAAAGCGTGCATAGGGTCGCGGCCTGGCTGGTTGCGTGCCTCCTGCTGGCGGGGTGCGCGACGCGCTTTGAGAACTTCCCGCTGGCGAATGGTCGAGCGAACGAGGAGCGCCGCGCGGTAGACGTTTCGCACGAGGAGCGACCGCTCGTCCTGGTCGCCGTCTCGGGTGGTGGCTCGCGGGCTGCCGCGCTCGGATGGGTTGTCTTGCGGGAGCTCGGCAAGTTTCGTTACTCCGCCAGCGGCGCGCCCCGGAGCTTGATCGACGATATCGGGGTCGTCTCTTCCGTCTCCGGGGGAAGCGTCATCGCCGCACACTTTGCGCTCTACGGCCCGTCGGGACTGGACCGCTTCGCCCCTGACTTCCTCGTGCCGGACAACACGCGCACGCTGGGCCTCGACGCGGCCAACCCGATTACCTGGTTTCGGCTCGCGATCACGGGATCTTCACGGATAGACGTCGTGGAGGAATTGTTCGACAGGCAGCTATTCAAGGGCAAGACCTTCTACGAGCTCAACCAGCCGGGAAAGCCCTACCTGATTCTGAATGCGACGGATATGGCCTCCGGGGAAGTGTTCGCGTTTACCCCGAAGCGATTCGACGATATCTGTTCGGACCTCGACAAAGAGCCGATCTCCGCCGGCGTGGCCGCCTCATCCGCGGTCCCGATCGTGTTCTCGCCGGTCGCCTTTCAGAATTTCTCCGCCAAGCACTGCCGGGACTGGCCGACGCCGCAATGGATCACGACGAGGCTCGACGGCCGCTACGCCCGCTACCTCAATCTCGAGACATTCCAGCTTGCGCGATACGCAAATGATCTTCGGCATGGAAAGAACAGTTCTCGAAAGATCGACTATCTGTATTTCCTCGACGGCGGGCTGGCGGACAACCTCGCCATTCACGGCCTGCTGGAGACCATATCGTCGCCCTACGCGGCACCCATCATCGCCGGTCAGGATTCGGGGCTGAATCAAAGCAGCACGATCCTGGACGCGGTGAACACGGGGAAAATCAAGAAGCTCGCCGTGATCGTCATCAACGCCCGCGCGGATCCCGCCAATACCATCTCTCAGACACCTTCGCGTCCGGGTATCGTGGAAATGATCGAGAGCGTGACATCGGTGCCGATCGACTCCACCACGGCCAGCGTGAGCTCGCAGATGGGCGTGCTCCTGGCTCAGTTGAACGCCGCGGGCGGTGGGGGCGCCGGCACTCCTCAATTCGCGGGGCTCAAGGTCTACGCGGTCCAGGTCGATTTCGAGCAGTTGCGGGCCAGCGATCCCGTCCAGCGCGAACTGCGCGACAAGGCCAATGCCATTCCGACGCTGTGGACGATCACCAAGGACAACCGCGAAGTCATCGAGCAGGCCGGGACGATTCTTCTTCATCAGCATCCGTGCTTTCAGCGGCTCCTCATGGACATGGACATCGAGGCGAAGTTCGTCGATCCGGTGTTCGCGAAGACGGGGTGTCGCCAGGCCGCAGACTGACGAGCCTTACCCGGTGGGGTGCAACTCGCCGGGCTTGCGCATCATCTTGTCGACCTCGGCGATGTGCTGCTCCTCGAGGGTGATCTGCTTCCTGGCATACTCTTCAAGCCACACGTTCTTGTCCGCCACGAGCCCGAGCAGGGTGTAGTACTCGCGAAGTGTCGCGCGCTCGTGATCCAGCGCTTCACCCAGGATCTGGGTGATGTCGTGTTTGTGGGACTCGACCAGCTTGCCGATGTTGAGCGAAGGATGGCCGCCAAGCGACGTGACGTGTTCGCCGGCCATCGCCGCATGGTCCATGCCCTCCGTGGCCTGGTTGCGCATCCAGCCGATGATCGGAATACGCGCGTGGCCGAAGACCATCAGCGAGTAGTGCAGATAGCGCACGACGCCCGCGAGCTCGAGCTCGAGGATGGCATTGAGGCTACCGATGACTTTCTTGGAATCGATCTTGTCATGCTCATTGGGCATGATGTCCTCCTTGATTGCGTACTGTGATTGCGTACTGTCGATTCAAGGATACCCCCTTCGGCGAGCCGAGCGCACGGTTCGTCGTCACCGCTCCGCGGCTCGATTTCGGTCCTGGGCGTCATGGCCCGACGGGGGCGCGGTGCGGGCCGAGCTTCCAGGCGCGGATCCGACCGATGTTCTTCGCCTCGACCGGCGGCAGCTCGTGGAACTCCGCGCGGAGGGTGTCGGGCAGGCGCGGATAACGTGTTGCTCACCACGATATCGTCGCATCCAGACACGGTGTTGAGGCGTTCCGCGAGGTGATCTCGAGGTCCAGCCCGGGCCGCAGGGCCAGGCGCAGCAACCGCTCAGCGGCCCTCCCGTCGCCGAGGGCGCCTCGTCGGCGGCCACCACGACCCGCGCGGCGCCGTCGGTGGCGGGGACTGGCTGGCCGTACTTCCGACGGACGCTCTCGAGTAAGCGCTCGCGGAGTAGCCCGTATCGACCTCGACGAAATACGGGGGCGCCTGGCCCGCGCGTACCTCGATGTCGGCGAAGGCGCCGGCGCCGAGCGCCACCTCCTGCCTGATCCGGATGGCCTCGGGCGGCACGCCCGCGTCGAGGTGGTGGAAGAGGAGGTAGTCGCAGCAGATGCCCTGCAGGAACAGGCGCAGCTCGCTGGAAGCAACGACGCAGTGTGTCCTTGACGTGTTCCCCCGGGCGGAGCACTATTTGCCTCGCCACGCTTCGCGTGCGACACCCGACCCCTTCACCGAAGAAGGAGAAAGCGCGATGGCTTCGACGACGACAGCCCGCACGACCCGCCGGCAGTTCCTCCGGTCGACCGCGCTCACGGCGGGGGCCGCTTCCGCGCTGCCCTTCGCGGCGCCCGCGTTCGCCCAGCGGCCCCGGCTCGTGTACTGGTGCTACCAGTTCCTGAAGTCGAGCGACGACGCTCGGGCGAACTTCGCCCGAGAATGGGCGAAGAAGAACAACGTCGACCTTCAGCTCTCGATGGTGCCGTGGAAGGAGTTCATGCCGAAGATCACCGCGGCCATCGAGGCGAAGGCCACGCCGGACATCGTCGAGTCGGGCGGGGTCGAGCTGCGCGGCCGCGGGCAACTCCTCGAGGTGACCGACATCTATCAGAAGCTCGAGAAAACCTACGGGGGCTGGGTGGGCTGCGCGCCCAAGTTCATGCGTGAGCCCGACGGGCGGGTGCATCACATTCTCTACGGCTTCCAGGGCTTCATGCTGATCGCGCGGGACGACCTGCTCGCGCAGGCGGGTCTCAAGGGGGCCCCCGCAACCTGGGCCGATATGCTCGCGTACGCCAAGAAGGCGCAGCAGCCCCCGCGGAGCTTCGGGCTCGGGATCCCCGTCAGCAACCAGACGGACTCGAACGTGTGGGAAGACGTCATGAAGAGCCACGGCGCGCGCCTGGCGGACGAGGCGGGCAAGCGGGTGGTGCTCGGCGATCACAAGCGCGAGGTGTGGGAGTTCCTGGACTACTTCACGGAGACCTGGAAGGCCAACGTGTTCCCGCCCGGGGTCACGACCTGGGACAACACCATGAACAACTCCACCTTCCAGGCGGGCAAGGCCGTCTTCGTGCTGAACCCGGTCACGCTCTCGCTCTGGCTCGAGGCCAACAACCCCGAGCTCCTGGCGAAGACCGGGCACTACACCTATCCGCGCGGGCCCAAGAGCCTGATCCATCCGGTCAACTTCGGCTCGCGCTCGATTCTGAAATACACGAAGGTGCCCGAGCTGGCGAAGCAGTTCCTGTGGGACTCGATGGAGCCCGCCAAGATGGACGCGGAGCTCAGCGTGAGCCAGTGGGGTCCGGTTCTCAACGCGTACCTCGCTTTCGACGTCTGGAAGAAGAAGTCGTTCATGAAGGGCCTCGTCGAGATGTCGATGCGCGGCGAGCCCGAGGGCTGGCCCGACGCCTTCAACGACGCCTGGCGGGAACAGGCGACGAACACGACGATCTCCCGGATGCTCCAGCGCCTCGTCGTCGACAACTGGTCGCGCGAGAAGGCGTTCGCCGAGACGCTGGACGTGCTCGGCAAGATCTACGGCAAGTACGCGTGAGGGGAGCGTCGCCATGGCCATGAGACAGCGATCCCTGACCGTCGACGTTCCCATCCCGGAGACGGTTCCGCGGCGGCCGTGGCGGCGGGTCGACCGCGAGCAGCTCGTGGGGAAGGCGATGCTCCTCCCGACGGTGCTGATCCTCGTGGGGCTCGTCCTCTACCCGTTCGTGTACTCGATCTGGCTCAGCTTCTCCGACAAGACGATCGGTTCGGCCGGGCGCTTCGTGGGCCTCGCGAACTTCCGCTACGTCATCGCCTGGCCGCAGTTCAGCACGGCCCTCCTCAACACCGTCGTGTTCACCGTGTGCGCGGTGGCGATCAAGCTCGTCCTCGGGATGGTGGTGGCGCTGGTGCTCAATCAGCAGATCCGCGGGAGGAACTTCTTCCGCGCCTTCCTGCTCCTGCCGTGGGTGATGCCGGCGTTCGTCGTCTACCTCGTCTGGCGGTGGCTCTTCGACCCGCTGAGCGGGCTGATCAACTACGCCCTGCTCGACCTCGGGATCCTCAAGACCCCCGTCGCGTTCCTGAGCGAGCGCAGCACCGCCATGGCGTCCGTGATCGTCGCCCACTCCTGGCGCGCCTTCCCCTTCTTCGCGATCTCCTTCCTCGCCGGGATGCAGACCATCGCGCAGGAGCTCTACGACTCGGCCCAGGTGGACGGCGCCTCACGCTGGCAGCAGTTCCGCCACGTCACGCTGCCGGGGCTCTACCAGATCATCGGCGTCGTCCTGCTCCTGTCCACGATCTGGACCGCCAACGCCTTCGAGCCGGTCTACCTCCTGACCGGCGGCGGCCCCTCGGACGCGACCATGGTCTACACCTTGCTCGCCTACGTGGCGGGGATGGTGAACCTGCGCCTGGGCGAGGCGGCAGCCATTTCCACCCTCTTCCTGCCGCTGCTCGTCGGCCTCGTGCTGGCCGTCACGATCCTCCTGCACAAGAAGGCCGAGGCCTGAGGGAGGCGCCAGCCATGCGCGAAACGCTCGCGAACCGGACCCTCACGTACGGGTTGCTCGGCCTCTTCGTCCTGATGGTGGCGGTGCCCCTCTTCTGGATGGTGACGACCGCGCTCAAGCCGAACAAGGACCTCTACGAGGACTTCAGCTACTTCCCGCGCCGGCCCACCCTCGAGCACTTCGTCCGCGTCATCGAGCGGGACGAGCTCCTGACCAATATCCGGAACAGCCTCGTGGTGGGGCTGACCACGACCGCGGTCACCGTGGTCGTCAGCGCGCTCACCGCCTTCAGCATCGTGCGCTACCGCTACCGCGGGCGGGAGTGGATCGGCCGCGTGATCCTGTTCAAGTACCTGCTGCCGAGTGCGATGCTCTTCGTCCCCCTGTATGCCATCGTCACCTCGCTCGGCCTCGGCAACACCCTCAAGTCGCTCATGCTGACGTACCTCTCGTTCACCGTGCCCTTCTGCACCTGGATGCTGATGGGATACTTCCGCAGCATCCCGCCGGAGCTCGAGGAGCACGCGATGGTGGACGGCTGCAGCAAGATCGGGGCGATGATCCGCATCCTGCTGCCCCTGTCCGCCCCGGGCCTCGTGGCCTCGGCCATCTTCTCGTTCACCCTCGCCTGGAACGAGTTCCTCCTCGCGCTCGTCTTCACGGTGGACCAGAGCACGATGACGGTGCCGATCAAGCTCTCGATGATGGTGGTGGGCGACCAGTACATCTGGGGCCAGCTCATGGCCGGCGCCATCCTCGCCTCGATCCCCATCGCCATCCTCTACTTCATCGGCCAGCGCTTTGTCGTCCAGGGCCTCGCCGCGGGTGCGGTCAAGGGCTAGAGCGATGATAAGGGCCCATCTGCTTCGTTGGCGCCCTCGGCCGCCGGCTCAACGTACAGCAAGTACCTCGCCGGCTGCCATCGGGCGCCGCCTCGCATCTGGACCCTTCTCATCGCTCTAGCCGGGTTTCGCCGACAGGCTCCTAGACGGCGCCAGCCAAGGAAAGGCACACATGCGAGCGGTGACTTTTTCGCGATTCGGTGGACCCGAGGTGCTGGAAGTGTCGGAGCTGCCTGTGCCGCAGCCCGGCCCCGGCGAGGTGCGCATTCGCGTGGCGGCGGCGACGGTCAACCCCACCGACATCAGCTTCCGGACCGGACGGCAGCAGACGACCGCCCAACTCGCAGAGATGGGTGTGCGGCCGCCTTACGTCCCCGGCATGGAGCTGGCCGGGGTGGTGGACGCCGTCGGCGAGGGCACGGCGTGGCACATCGGTGAGCGCGTGATGGCGATCGTCAATCCGCGGCGTCCGGGCGGCGGCGCCCAGGCGGCGCTGGTGGTCGTTCCGGCCACATCTGTCGCCCGCGTGCCCGAGGGAACCAGCCTGGAGGCCGCCGCCACCCTTCCGATGAACGGGCTGACGGTGCGCCTCGCGTTGGATCGGCTCGCGCTCCAGCCGGGGCAGACCCTGGGCGTCACCGGCGCGGCCGGCGCGGTCGGCGGCTACGCGGTCGAGCTCGGCGTCAGCGAAGGGCTGCGCGTGATCGCCGTGGCTGGTCTACAAGACGCCGCGCTGGTGAAGCGATTCGGCGCTTCGAGCATCGTGCCCCGCGGCGACGCGGCGATCCGCGGCCTCCACGACGCGGCGCCCGGAGGCGTGGATGGGCTGATCGACGCGGCTGTGCTCGACGCGGCGATCCTGCCCGCCATCCGGGATGGCGGCAAGCTGGCCACGGTGCGCGGCTTCGCCGGCCCGTCTGAACGCGGTATCACCGTCGAGCCGGTGCGGGTGACCTCGTACCTGCACAACCATGAAGCGCTCGAACGGCTGGGCCATCTGGTCGCCAAAGGCAGGCTCACCCTGCGCGTGGCGGAGACCTTTCCCCCCGAGCGGGCGGCCGACGCGCAGCGCAAGATGGACGCGGGCGGGACCCGAGGGCGGCTGGTCATCGTCTTCTGATCGTCGGGCGCGGCCGTCCTACGCCGTCATCACGGATGCGGACCCCACGGCGCCGCCAGAAGAAGTTTGACCTCTTGCGTCATAATCGAGGGGCGCAGCTTGACCGCGAAGGCCATGAAGTCCGTGTTGGCAAACACCGCCTTCCAGTGAAGACGACGGTCGGCGTCATCGTCGAACTTCCACAAATGAACGAGCTGGTTCAGCGTGCCGACATCGCTCTGGAAATACCCGACGAGGTTCTTGGATTGTCCGCCCTTCTCGAGGGCCGGATAACCTTCCTCCGAATACAGCTTCACGACTTCTGCCATTTTCCCGACGTAGAGCGTGTAGGTGCGTAGCTCATAGAGCGCCATTGCATTTCCTCCTTGGGGCTACCTCGTGAGCCGAGCGAGCCGGCCTGACTGAGCGGCATCCTAGGCCGGGACCGCACCGCCGTCAACCGGCCGGCGGACCCGCTTCCCTTCTGCCCCCGTCAACCGTTAGAATGCGCGGGGCAAGCCGCGCAGACCGCGGATCCAGGAAAGGTGGGAATCTCACGATGAGCATTCACGTTTCGCCACTCTCGGTCACGGCGTCAAAGCTTCCATATGATGAGCGGCAGCGACTGGAAGACATCGGCTACATGACCTGTATGACGCTCACGCTGCTCGGCAACTACGCGCAAACCGGACATTTCGGCGGCCCGCTGGCCTATACGCCGTTCAACGTCGCCACGCATCTTGCCGGGCCCGACCTGGGCGGACTCCGCTACGATTACCGGCGCCCGAAGCATCCGTATGGCGACAAGTTCATGCTGGCGGCGGGTCACTGTGCGCCCACCTGCTATGCGCTGTGGATGATCCTGGGCCAGGCTCTCGACCGCAAGTATCAGGCGACGGGTGACCGCCGCTACTACGTCGCGCCGGACGTCGCGATGCTCCCGGTCGATGCGCTGGGGTTCCGCCGCGGCGCCGGGGCGCTGAAGACGCTCCTCGCGGATCAGGGCCTGTCGGATCACCCGCTGTTTGCTCAGGCCAAGGGACGGGGCATCCGCGCGCTGTCCGGGCACATCGAATCCACCGACGTCACCAACGACGTCAACGGGGGCCCGTCGGGCGTGGGAATCGCGTCGGCGGCGGGGAAGGCGGCGTTCTGGGACATCGTGGGCGCTCCCATGGGCACCCCGAAGATCATCGCGTTCGAGGGCGAGTTCGCCATGACCGAGGGGCACGCCCAGGAGCTCAAGACCCAGGCGATCGCGCTCCAGGTGGGCAAGCGGCTCCGGATCTTCCTGTCCGACAACAACGCCGGCATCGACGATTCGCTCATCGGGGGCGTTGTTCACAAAAAGTTCGACGGCTACCGGCTGATCGATCAGTGGACCTCCTATGGGTGGAACGTGTTCCATCTGCCGGACGGTCACGACTACGACCAGATCGTGGGCGCGCTCAAGACCATGGAGGAATGGGACCCGGCGGATCGCCGTCCGATGATCGTGATCGGAACGACCACCAAGGGGTACTGGCCGGGCGCGGTGAATGGGAAGATCCCCGGAGCGGGGGACCAAGTGGTGGGCTATCCGAGCCATCCGTACGCCATGAAGATGAACTCGGAGTACTTCGTCGCCCTGGCGCGCACCTTCGAGGAACGCTACGGCGTCGAGTTCTCAGGCATCCGCCAGGGAGCGGTCACCGACGCGCGCGAGCGGCTGATCCAGTTCAAGACCAACATGGACGTCGCCATGTCAGTGCTCGATCGAAATGGCCTGGGGGACTGGCTGGCCGATCGCCTGGTGGAGATCGGAGACTCGGTCAAGGAGCACATCCCGCTCCGCATCGACGTGAAGCACGATCCATTCCTGGACGATCGGCTCCGTGTCGCCAATCTCCCCGAGGAGCCGCAGACCCTCACGGTGAGGAATTCGGCCTCGGGGGCGGAAAAACAGCTCAAGCTCGCGCTGTTCCGCAAGGCGGGCGAGGTGGCGGGCGCCCGCCGGGCGGTGTCGGAGATCGTCAAGTGGCTGAACCACGTGACGGACAATCGCGTGCTCACGCTGTCCGCGGACCTGTCGGAATCGATCAATCTCGAGCATGGCAGCATCTGGGGACACTACGATCCCGAGGCCAATCCGCTGGGGACGCGGCTCAAGGCCGCGATCCAGGAAGCGGGCAACGCCTCCAGCGCCATCGGCCTGGTCGGCCAGAGCGCGTCACTGGACCCCGACCAGTTCGCGGGCGTGTGGGCGTTCAGCGGCACGTACGGCGCCTTCACGCCGTTGATGTACCTGCCGGCGCGCGTCTGGAGCCAGCAGAACCAGGACAGCAAGTTCCGTACGGGCGTCCTGCACATCCTCGCGGGGCATTCCGGCCCCGAGACCGCCGCCGATGCGCGCACGCACTTCGGCATTTTCTCGCCGCAGGTGTGGAAGCTGTTTCCGCGCGATCAGGTCATCAACCTGAGCTTCTGGGACTACAACGACGTGGCCCCCGGCTACTTTGCCGCGGCGGAGATCGCCGCGCGCGAGAAGAAGGTGGGGGTCATCATCATCGAAGTGGCGCGCCCCGACTTTCGCGTGGCCGATCGCAGCACGTTCGCCGACATGGATCTCCGGGCCGCCGCCAAGGGCCTGTACGTCATTCGCGACTTCGCGCCCGGCAAGCCGCGGCACGGCTACGTGGTGGCGCAGGGATCGAGCTCGACGTTCAATCTGGTGAGCGTGCTGCCGCGCCTGGAGCAGGCCGGCATCAACGTGAAGGTGATCGCGGCGATCAGCGAGGAATTGTTCGACCACCAGCCGGAAGCCTACCGGCGCTCCGTGCTCCCGCCCGGGGCACACCAGGACCTCATGTTCGTCAGCAGCGGCACGCGGCGCATGTGGCCGCTCCGCAACGTGGGCTCGCTGACCGACGCCTATTCGCTCACCGCCGACTGGGACAATCAATGGCT
>Ga0068862_100003147_pt1 | contig 14334 bp, 13 predicted proteins | sample KBSSwiS52_FD_66598 | JGI IMG/M metagenome (GOLD analysis project Ga0068862, IMG submission 66598) | Switchgrass rhizosphere microbial communities from Kellogg Biological Station, Michigan, USA - KBS Switchgrass S5-2 | ecosystem: Host-associated > Plants > Roots > Rhizosphere > Soil ... | reverse complement strand
ATGGTTCAGGCCGACACCAGCGGCGTCATGTTCACCGTCGATCCGATTCATCAACGGCGCGACCGCATGATCGTCGAAGCGGCACCCGGGCTGGGCGAAGCGATCGTGTCGGGCGCGATCACGCCCGATCACTACGTGATCTCGAGAAGCGACGGCAGCGTGCTGGATCGCTTTCTCGCGGATGAGACACGCGGGCGGGTCCTTGGCGACAAGGACCTGGCGCATCTGTGCGACGTGGGGTTGACGGTCGAAGGCTTCTTCGGGCTGCCGCAGGACATCGAGTGGTGCATGCGCCAGGGACGGCTGTTTCTCCTGCAGAGCCGGCCGATCACGACTCTGGCGGCCCATGGCTGAACGCGGCGAAACCCGTCTCGTCACGCTCGGCCGGTCGTGGGTGATCGAGCACTATCCATACAACCGGACTCACCTCCTGAAAACGCTCGACTGGCTCGATCGCCTGAAGCCAGAAGCGGCAGAAGCCATTCGCCTGGCCGCGCTCACGCACGACATGGAGCGCGCGTTCGGTGGTCCCGACGCGATTCCCATCGTGATGAACAGCCGCGAGTACGAAGAGGCGCACTCGAACCGGAGCGCGAGGATCGTCGGCGCGTGGCTTCGCGAACAGAAGGCCGACGAGGAACTCGTCGATCGAGTTGAATCGCTCATTCGGGTTCACGAATGGGGAGGTTCGCCGGACGCCGATCTGGTGCAGGCGGCCGACAGCCTGAGCTTTCTCGAAACCAACGTCGAGCTGATGGCGTCGTTTATCGAAAGCGGCAAGCACGCCAAGCCGGTGATTGCCGCCAAGATCGACCAGATGTACGAGCGGATTCGCGTGCCCGAAGCGAGGACGCTCGCGCGCCCGATGTGGGAGGCGGCGGTCGCCCGTCTGATGCGCACGTGAGGCCCTTCGCCTACCATCGGCCCGAGTCGCTCGCCGCCGCTCTGCAGCTGCTCCGCGAACACGGCGCGGGCGCCCGCGTGCTTGCGGGCGGCACCGACCTGATCGTGCGGCTCCGGAAGCGTCAGGATGTGCCGGGCATCGTTGTCGATCTCAAGCGCGTCGCCGAGCTTCGCGCCGACATCGTCACGACAGACGCCGCCCTTCGCATCGGCGCGCGTGCCGTCATCTCCGATATCGTCGAGCACCAGCAGATTCGCGAGCGCTTTCCTGCGCTGGTGGAAGCCGGCCTCGTGCTCGGCTCGATTCAGATCCGCAATCGCGCGACGTTGGCAGGCAACCTCTGCAATGCCTCGCCTGCGGCCGATACGGCGCCCGCCCTTCTCGTGTACGGCGCGCGCGTGACGATGGTTGGAAATCGCGGAACTCGCGAACTACCACTGGACGAATTTCTGACGGGGCCGGGGCGGACTGCGCTCGGCAGTGACGAGCTGGTCGCGGCCATCGATCTTCCATGGCCGCCCGAGGGGTCGGGCGCCGCCTTCGCGAGGCTGACGCGCCGGCGTGGGGTCGATCTTGCGATCGTGAGCGTGGCATGTCTGGCGAGCCGATCCGGAGAGATCCGGTTCGCGTTTGGCGCCGTCGGACCACGGCCGTTCGTTGTCGTCCGGAATGAGGCGGACCTCCTCGAACCGAACATCGATTCCGAAGAGCGCGATGCGATGCTCGGCCGGTTTTTTGCATCGGCGTCGCCGATTTCCGATCTACGAGCGCACGACAGCTACCGCGCGGCGATGCTGCCTGTGCTCGCCCGCCGTGCACTCGGAGCGGCCGTCGCCCGGATGCACAAAGCGCGAGGGGTTCGATGATCATCGGCGTCAACGTCAATGGGAGCCCACACACGATCGACGTCGATCCGCATCGCACGCTCCTGGACCTGCTGCGCGATCGCCTCGGTCTGACCGGAACCAAGGAGTGCTGCGCCGAAGGAGAATGCGGCGCCTGTACCGTGCTATTGAACGGTAGAGCCGTCAATGCATGCCTCGTCCTCGCTGTCGAATGCGACGGCGAGTCCGTTGTCACGATCGAGGGGATTGGGCGGCCCGGTGCAATGAGCCGGCTGCAGGACGCGTTCGTACGCACCGGCGCCGTGCAATGTGGGTTCTGTATCCCCGGCATGATCATGGCGGCGACAGCGCTCCTCGCACGGACGCCGCACCCGACGCGCGACGAGATTCTGGAAGGTCTGGCAGGCAATCTCTGTCGCTGCGGGGGCTACGGCCGCATCGTCGAAGCCGTCGTCCAGGCGTCGAGAGAAGGGCAGGGCTGAGTTCCGGTTCCAGTTCCGGTTCCGGTTCGGGTTCAAAGTTCTGTTCAAGGTTCTGGTTCTCTCGTTCGGTTCGCGCAATAGAACAATTGAACAGAACCTCTAAACCGGAACAGAACTTCGGAACCCGAACCATGGAACCGGAACAGGAACCGGAACCTCGAGAGCGAACGATGAAGACTGTCGGCACTTCACTCCCACGAATCGGCGCGGTCGAGCGCGTCACCGGGTTGCAGCAGTACGCAGCCGACATCCGGCTCGACAACGTACTCCACCTGAAGCTCGTCACCCTTCCCTGCGCGCATGCGCGCATCGTCGGCGTCGATCGCGAAGCCGCCTCGCAGGTGCCCGGGGTGCGCGCCATCGTCATTGCTCGCGATCTGCCGCAGCCGATTGCGCGCTACGGACCGGTCGTTGCCGATCGGCCGCTTGTTGCCATCGGCGAGACGAAGTTTCCAGGTGAGCCCGTGGCCGTGGTTGCGGCCGAAACAGACGATGCGGCCGAGCGAGCGGCCTCGCTGGTGCATGTCGAGTTCGCCGAACTTCCCGCGGTGTTGTCGGTGAGCGACGCGCTCGATCCTGCTTCGCTGCTGGTTCAGGATCCGGACCTGCGCGGAAGCGATCCCCTGGCGCGCACGAACACGATGGGGCGCTGGCAATTCGGCTGGGGCAATCCCGAAAGCGCCTCCGCAGACATCGTCGTGGAACACGACTACAGCTTCCCGATGGTCACGCACTTCGCCATCGAACCTCATGCCTTTCTCGCGGCGCCCGACGGCAACGGCGTCACCGTCTGGAGCCCCACTCAGCACCCGTATGTGCTGCAGCGGGTCGTGGCCGCCGCCCTCCAGCGTCCAATCGCCTCGGTCCGCATCGTCGCGCCCGATCCGGGGGGCGGATTTGGCGGGAAAGGATGGCCGAAGTTCGAGCCGCTCCTGGCATGGCTCGCGCTCGAGCTGGGACGACCTGTGAGGCTCGTCCTCACGCTCGAGGAATCGTTTCAGGCGGCACGCAGGGCATCTGCCGCGATTCATGCGCGCACGGGATTCAGCCGCGACGGCCGCATTGCCTTTCAGGACATCCGTGCCGATTTCCTGATTGGCGCCTACGCCGACATCGGCACGCGGGTCGTCAGCAAGGCCAGTTATGCCGCGTGCGGGCCGTATCGGACGCCCCATGCACGCATCGTCGCGCAGGCCCTGCTTTCGCACACGACACCGTCCACTGCGTTTCGTGGCTTCGGCACGCCGCAGGCCTCGTGGGCGGTCGAGTCGCAGCTCAACGAAGCCGCAGCCTTGCTGGGACTCGATCCCGTTGAGATCCGGCGTCGAAACCTGCCCGCGAAAGGCGAAGCATTCATCCCGGGGGACACGCCGGCCGATGGCGACTGGCGCCTCGCACTTGAAGGCGCGGCGTCGGCCGTCGGGTGGGCCACACCGCTTGGACCGAATCGGGGTCGAGGCATCTCGGTCGGGCTCAAGAGCTCGTCCACGGCATCGAATTCGGTGGCGTTGGTCCGACTCCACTTCGATGGGAGCGCGACGGTCATCTGCGGCACATCGGACATGGGTCAAGGCGCGCGCACGGTGCTGACGCAGATCGCGGCCGACGAGCTCGGGGTGACGCCGGATCGGATCGCGATTGTCATGGGCGACACCGCTTTAGTGCCTTATGACTCTTCAACGTCTGCCAGCCGCTCGACCGTTTTCATGGGCAGCGCCGTCACGAACGCGTGCCGCAACATCCAGGAACAGCTCGCGCGTACGGCAGCGTCGTACGGCCTCCCGGCCGATTCGAATCCCGCTGACCTTCTCCGAGCGCGGTTCGGGCCGCCGCGCGGAGAGCTCATCGGCATCGGCGAATCCGGCAACGCGTTCGACCCCTCCCATCCGCTTGGAGGCCACGCCGCTTTCTGGGAGGTGATGTGCGCGGCGTGCGAGGTCGAAGTCGATCCAGAAACTGGCGAGACCGTCATCCACAAGCTCGTGCTCGTCAGCGACGTAGGCAAGGCGCTGAATCCGGCCCAGGTGCACGCGCAGGACGAGGGGGCCGCGGTGATGGGCCTCGGTCACACGCTCATGGAGCAGCTCGTCCTTGGTCACGACGGGCGCATCCTGAATCTCGGATCGCTGGATTACCGGATTCCCTCGATCAAGGATGTGCCGTCGGAACTGCAGACGAGCTTTATCGAGCAGGGCGACGGCCCCGGTCCGCATGGCGCCAAAGGCGCCGGTGAAGGAGGCACGCTTGCCGTCGCAGCCGCGATGGGTGCGGCGATCAATCAGGCCGCCGGTGTCGCGATTCGTCGCCTGCCGTTGACGCCGGAGCGGATCTGGGAGGCAATGAGAGGACCGAAACTAAAAACTAAAAACTGAAAACTACTTCAGATCAGGCCATCCAGATCGGGCAGGCGCCGCTCGTATTCCTCGTCCATGAGCGGGCTTGAGAGAAGAAAGTCGGCCGTCGCGCGATTGCAGGCGATCGGCACGTTGTAGACCACCGCCACGCGCAGGAGCGCCTTGACGTCGACGTCGTGCGGATGAGGCGCCAGCGGATCCCAGAAAAAAATAATGAAGTCGATCCGACCTTCGGCGACGCCTGCGCCGACCTGTTGATCGCCGCCGAACGGACCGCTGCGGAATCGATGGACCGTCAAGCCGAGCTCGGCATTCAGCATGCCGCCAGTCGTGCCGGTTCCAAAGAGGTCGTGACGGCCCAGCGTGCCGCGATTGTAGGTGGCCCACTCGAGGAGATCTCTCTTCAGGTTGTCGTGGGCGATGAGGGCAATGTTCTTGCGCCGCGCCGTCGTGATGCTTCGAAAAGACATGGTAGATTCTCCCATGCCTACACTTATTGCCGCGCCGTCAGTGATTCAAGCCGCAGGTCATCCGCCCAAACGCATCGAGGAGTACGCCGGACGCGTGAACTCCGCGCACGCCAACGTCAGCGTCGCGCGGATGCAGTCACCGTCGGGATGGTTGGAGCCCGGGCAGCGTCCCGAGTTCGAGGAGATTACGGTCGTGCTGCGCGGGATGGTGCGGGTTGAGCACGAGCAGGGTGTGACGGACGTGCATGCCGGCCAGGCGGTCGTGACCCATCCGGGCGAATGGGTGCGCTACAGCTCGCCGGGGCCCGACGGCGCCGAGTACGTGGCGGTCTGCCTGCCGGCGTTTTCGATCGACACCGTCCATCGCGATGCCTAGCCAGATGCCGATTGCGGAATTGCTGCTGCCCGAGTTCGATCACGAAACGGCGACCACTCGCGTCCTGCTCGAGCGTGTGCCCGAAGCGAGCGCCGACTGGGCGCCTCACGCACGATCGAGATCGCTCGGCCAGTTGGCGATGCACATCGCGAACATTCCGATCTGGGCATCCATCACGCTGGAGCGCAGGGAGTTCGACACGAATCCACCGGAAGGTCCCGCGATCGTCACGCCGCCATTCGAATCGTCCCGGCAGTTGCTGCGCACCTACGACGTCAACGTGCAGGCGGCCCGGGCCCTGCTCGTCCGGACGACCGATGGCGAGTTCCTGGTGCAGTGGACGCTGAAGAACGCAGGGAAGAACCTGTTCAACCTGCCGCGCGTGGCCGTGTTCCGTTCGTTCATCCTGAACCACGCCGTGCATCATCGCGGCCAGTTGAGCGTGTATCTGAGGATGCTCGACGTGCCGATCCCCAACATCTACGGGCCTACTGCAGATACATAGGCTCGCTTTTTACGTGTCTTTGACGCAGAGCCGCAAAGGCGCAGAGTTTTGTTTTCGAAAAGAATTCTCTGCGTCTTTGCGCCTCTGCGTCGAGTCTACCGCTCGGTGACAAGCGCGCGCAGCACGAACGCGACGTTTGCAGGCCGCTCGCCGAGCCGCCGCATGAAGTACGGAAACCACTCCTTGCCGAACGGCACATACACGCGCATCCGGTAGCCGCCGTCGCGAAGGGCTTTCTGCAGATCGCGGCGAATGCCGTAGAGCATCTGGAACTCAAAGGCGTCATGGCCGACGCCGCGCTCGTGCGCGAACCGCTTCACCTCGGCCAGGATGGCCTCGTCGTGCGTCGCGATGGCGGGATACGTCCCCTCGGTCAGCAGCCGCCGGGCCAGCCGCACGTACGCCGCATCCACATCGGACTTGAGCTGATGCGCGACGCTCCTGGGCTCGCGGTATGCGCCTTTGACGAGCCTGATCCGGGCGCCCAGGGCGTTCACCCGCTCGAAATCCTGCTCGGTGCGATGCAGGCACGACTGCAGTACGACGCCCACGTTGCGATCGCCGAGCTTCCAGAGCGTCTCGAAGATATCGAGCGTCACCTCGGTGTGCGCGGAGCCCTCCATGTCGATCCGGACGAAAACCCCGCAGCGGGCAGCGGCGTGGAGAATCTTCCGCAGGTTGTCGACGCACATGGCGCGGTCGACGTCCAGGCCGAGCTGCGTCAGCTTCAGCGACAGGTTCCGTTCCACGCCGGCTCGATCGACGGCTTCGATGAGGGTCAGGTACTCCTGTGTCGCCGTTTCTGCGGCGGCCAGCGACGCGACGCTCTCGCCGAGATAGTCGAGCGTCGAATGCAGACCCTGCGCCTGAATCTCGCGAAGGGCGGCGATCGCATCGTCCAGGTTCTCTCCCGCGATGAACCGGCGCGCGAAGGCGTGCGGGCCGGAGATGCCATGGCGCGACGCCAGTCGTTTCAGTGTGTGGCTGTTGGAGAGCGTCTGAAAAAATGCCTTGGATGCGGCATCCAGCATCAGTGCGTACGGCTGGATCCGGCCGAGAGCAGGTGTTCGATGCCGCGGGCGTAGTACCTCAGCACATTGCGGTCGCGCACGCGGAAGCGCCCGCGATCGTAGACGAGGATACCCCGCGCTTCGAGAGGTTCCGCAGCTTCTTCGACGGCCTGGCGCCCGGTCGAAACGCCGAGATTCGCGCCGACGGCGCGCAACGTCTCGATGATCGCCTCCGCGCGCGACTCGAGATCGCGTCTGCTCAACGAGGGCCGCATCGCCGTGGCGACAACCGAAGTCGGCAGTACCTTCACGAGCTTGCCGATCGTGGTGCGCGTCAGCTTGCCGAGCTCGAGCACGTCGCGCCTCGATTCAGGATCCCAGCCGTCGAGCGGAATGGGCCGCCCGAAGGTGACGAACGCGCGCGACCGATAGCCGACGGCGTATCTGACCATCTCGGCGAGCTCGCGCGCGAACGGGCGCTGGCTGCGCTTCACGCGCTGCCGCGCCAGGATGTGATCCTCGAGCACGAGGTCGTAGGCAATGGCCGTCGGCACGATTTTCAGCCCCGGCGTTCCCGAGAGCAGCGCGGCGTGCAGCAGGCCGGTCTTCGGAGGCTTCAACTCGCCGCTGTAGCTGCGCCCGCCTTCCGGATAGAACAGGAGATCCTGGCTGCGCAGCACTTCGGCGACGTAGGCCTTGAGCGTGATCAGATACGCCTTGTCTTTCGTGTTCCGGCGAATCGGAATCGCGCCCGTCACGTGCTTGTGAATGAGGCCGAGCGGCCCGCCGAAGAGATTGATGCCGGCGGCGATGATGGGCGGCCGCACGCCGTTGTCGTCGAGCACGAGCGGCTCGACGAGATAGTCGGTGTGGCTTTTGTGGTTGGAGGCGTAGATGACGCGTCCCGCACGGGTGGCCGACTCGACAATCTCGAGGTGCTCGACCTGGCGGTCGATCTTCCGCAGAATCGGATACAGCGGGTGCTTGAGCGCCCGATAGAACTGGTACCGCTGCGTCGTCCTGAGCTCTTCGAGGTAGGCAAAGACCCGCTCGCGCCCGTCGGACCCCCCTTGAGCGCTGCGAAGATACCGGACGACATCCTCGCGCGAGAGGACAGCCTGGGCGAGATCGTCAGGAATCATGCCTGCTCATTGAGTGCCAGCACTATAGCATGCGCGAACTCGGTGGTTGACGCCTTCCCGCCAAGATCCCGTGTCGTCCCCCCTGCGGCCAGCACTGCGAACAGTGCCGATTCGATACGCCGCGCTGCCGCCGTTTCGCCGATGTGATCGAGCATCAGCAGCGCCGAGCGCAGCAGAGCGGTCGGGTTTGCCAGGTTCTTGCCGGCGATATCCGGCGCGGTGCCGTGCACCGCCTCGAAGACCGCGTCACCTTCGCCCAGATTGGCGGCGCCGACGATGCCGAGACCACCGACGAGGCCGGCACACAGGTCCGAGACGATGTCGCCGTACAGATTCGGGAGGAGCAGCGTGTCGAATGTTTCCGGCTTCATCACGAGGTGCATGCAGACGGCGTCCACGATTTGCTCGTCGTAAGCGACATCGGGGTACCCGGCCGCGACGGCACGAGCCGACCGGATGAAAAGGCCATCGCTCATCTTCATGATGTTCGCCTTGTGGATCGCCGTGATGCGCTTGCGGCCCCTGGCCCTGGCGTACTCGAACGCGAATCGCGCGATCCGCGTCGACGCCCGCTCGGTGATGATCTTCAGGCTTTCGACCACGCCGGGCACGACCTCGTGTTCGAGGCCGGCGTAGAGATCTTCCGTGTTCTCGCGCACGATGACCAGGTCCACGTGGTCGAAGCGGGAACCGACGTGCGGGAGATTCGAGACCGGCCTCAGGTTCGCGTACAGATCGAGCGCTTTGCGCAAGCCGACGTTGACGCTCGAAAACCCTCCGCCGATGGGTGTGCCGACCGGGCCTTTCAGCGCGACCCTGTTCCGCCGGATCGACTCGATGAGATCGTCGGGCAGTGGAGTGCCGTGCGTTTCGACGGCCTTCACGCCCGCGTCGTGACGCTCCCAGCTGATGTCGACGCCAGAGGCTTCGACGATGCGGACGACAGCCTCGGTGACTTCAGGTCCGATGCCATCGCCCGGAATGAGAGTGATCGTGTGTTTGGCGGTCATGCCGCGCGGGTGCCGTCGCGAGCTTCCCAGAACAACAGCGCAAGGCCGCCGACCGCGGTCAGAGCGAGCAGGTTGACCGGCAGGGTGCGCAGATGCAGGCCCGCGTACAACGTGACGGCCAGCATGCCCAGCGCGACAGCGAGCCGCGCGAAGAACCCCGACGGACGAGGGCCGAGCAGTGCCATCCCCAGCAGCGTCGTCAGTACCAGCGCCGCCGCGATGTACGACGTGAGAAGAAAACGCCTCAGCGTGACGTCCGACACAGGCGAGACGATCGCTCCGACCAGGATGATGCCGCCGAACCAGGTTGAAAGCGCGAGCACGTACACGTACCGCAGCGCGAGCACCCGCTCATTATAATTTGGCTGGCGCCGAAGCGCCGCATATGCCTTCCCACATCGAATGGCAGGATTGGTCGCCCCTCGCCTTCACACAGGCGTCCGAACAACACAAACCCGTGCTGTTGTCGCTCGTGACGAGCTGGTCTGACGGGTGCGCGGCGATGGACGGCACTACCTACGTGCATCCTGACGTGGCGTCGATCGTCAACGAGCGCTTCGTCGCCGTCCGTGTCGACGCCGATCGGCGTCCGGATCTCAACGAACGCTACAACCTCGGCGGCTGGCCTTCGACGGTGTTCCTCACCGGTGCGGGAGATGTGTTGTGCGGCGGGACCTATTTCGATACACCGGACCTGTTGGCGATGCTTCGACAGGTGGCCGAAGCGTACCGCGATCGTGCCGAAGAGCTGGCCTCGCGCGCGTCCAGGGTTCGTCGTGATCGCCTTCAGCCGGACCGTCGCGACGCCGAGGTTCGCGACAACCTTCAACCGGTCCGCGACTCGATCGGGCGATTCCGGTCGGTCCTCATCGAACGCTTCGATCGCGTGCACGGCGGGTTCGGGTCGTTTGCGAAGCTGCCGCATCCCTACGCCCTGCTTTTTGCCGTGTCGCTGGCCGCCGACGGCGACGCGGAAATGGGTGAGATCGCCCGTGTGACGCTCGACCGCCTGCAGCTCTTGTGGGACACCTCGGCTGGCGGCTTCTGCCGCTACGCGGATTCCGCCGACTGGAGTTCGCCGGCCAGCGAGAAGACGCTCGAAGACAATGCCGCGCTGCTGCACGTGTTGGTGGACGCGGCGCTGCGGCTTCGCGAGCCGCGATACGGAGAGCACGCGGCCACCCTCGTGCGGTGGATCAGAAGCACGATGGCCGACGACGATCGCAGCGGATTCTTCAATGCCGTTTCTGCCCGGACGATCGACAAGACGATGTACGTCGACAGGAACGCGTTGGTGGTAGGCGCGCTCATCCGCGCTGCCGCATTGTTCGATGACGTGTGGCTGAGAGACCTCGCCCTCGGGGCCTTCGAATCGGTGGTCGCTCCCACCTACAAGCCGGGCGACGGCGTTGGGCATGTCGCGGCCGCGGGCAGCACGGGGGCATTGCGGGGCCTGCTGGGCGATCAGCTTCACGCCGGCCTCGCCTTGATTTGGGCGCACGCCGCAACCGGCCAGCTTCCGTACTCGATGCTCGCCGCCGAGGTGCTGCAGTTTGCGGTCCGCACCATGTGGGACGAGCGAGCCGGCCGCTTCCGCGATCGTGCCGATGCGGATGATCCGCTGCTGCCGTTCGAGCTCAACTGCCACGCGGCGTGTGCATTCGACCGGCTCGCCGTGCTCACGGGCGATCGCGCCCATCAGGAGCGCGCGCTCACCATTCTTCGATCGCTGGAGGGCGAGACTGCCGAGCGGGATCTCTATGCGGCGCCCTATGCGCTGGCTGTGCGGGAAGTCCTCGAGCGGCATCCGCCGGCGGGGTTGGAGTTGAGCAGGGTGGACTGGGGGTTGGGGGAAACTGAAGGCTGAATTGGTAGATTGGCAGATTGGAAGATTGTGAGATTGATTGTTGGATTGGGAATTGGAATCTACCAATCTACCAATCTTCCAATCTGCCAATTCACGGTACTATCACCACCGTTGTCTCACGTACCGCCGGCTTCGCGGTGCCGCCGAGCGCACGCGCCTCGAGCCGAAGCGCATAACGCCCCGCGCGCAGCTCCTTGAGCGGAATCTGCCGCGTCACCGGGATGCGCGCGTTTGTCGCGTCGCCGGCTGCGGCCGTGGCACCGAGTGTTTCGCGCGACGAGAACGCCGCCACTCCGTCTTCGCCGACCAGCGTCGTGATGACCTCGATGCGCTGGGGGGTGCGGGACGACACGGTGTCGTAGATTTCCGCGAACAGGTTCAGCACGTCACCGCGCGCGAACGCGCGCCGGCTCGTGGCTGGTGCCGGCAGCGAGCCCTGGGGCAGCTGGTCGTCGGGCTGAGGCGTGAACTGGGACCGCGCGGTGTCCGAGGTCAGAAGCAGCCCGCTCATGGCGAGCCCGTTCGCCGAGTAGTCGGGCACCTGCAGGTCGTAGAAGACCGTTCCCATTTCCCCCGCGCCGCTTTCGCGCACGCCGACTCTCAGCTGGTACCGTCCCGGCGGGAGCACCATCCGCGGGTTCATCCGCACGATCGACTCGCGGACACGCTGGTAGGTGTCCGGCCTGAGGGCCAGGTTGAATTGATAGAAATTGCCGCCGTGAGGCTTGCCCCGCTCGTCGAGCGCGAACATCGACACCTCGATGCCATCCGCAAAGGTCTTGTTCGGCTGCTCGGTGAAATACAGCCGGCTGGCATCGAGCTCGAGCGCGATGGCGACCGAGGCTTGTCGCGGCGCGCCTTTGAACGGTGCGGCCTGCACGGCCAGCGTCAGCCCGTTTCGCTGAAGCGGCTGGTTCAGCACCTGTCGCAGCTCGTCCGACGTCTGCGCGGTGCCCGATCGCCCGCGGGCGCGCTCGCGAATCCGATCCTGCTCGGCGCGCTCCGAGGCGGACAACGGGCGCGGCGACACATATCCTTTTCGAGCCGACACGCGCAGCCCGGGTCGATTCACGCGCACTTCGATCTTGTGAAACCGTCCGTCCTTCGCGACCGCGGCCGGGTAGTAGCCCAGCACGTAGTACGTGCTGTTGGCCCGTACGATACGGCCCAGCGAGTTGTCGATGTTGTTCGAGTTGACCGCCGCGTACCCGCCGGTCTCGGACGCCAGCGTGCGCAGGCTGTCCTGCGAGAGATACATGTCGGCCAGCAGACCCTTTGCGTCGAAGCCGAGGCTCGGGTCGGTGGTGCCGTAGTTGAGCTCGATCGCCTCGCTCGTCATGCCGACAAGGCCGCGCGGATCGACCGCAAAGAAGCTCACGTTGCCGCGCGCGGCGGCGGCGATGGCGTTGCGTGTTGAGATGATGACGTCGGTGGCGGCCTGCGATCCGAAAATGTCGTAGATCGGATAGTCGATGCCTTCGCTGAACATCAGGACCGCCTTGCGGCGGCCACGGATTCCGCCCATCACATCGGCCAGACGCTGCAGCACGGCCAGCACCTGCTGCGCTCGATGGCCGCGCTCGAAGTCGTCGGGATCGGTCGTGATGTCGGAGTAGCCGTTCGGTCCGCGCACGGTGCCCGACTTGGGATCGCTCTGGATGTAGTCCGGATCGGTCGTGTCCGGCGCGTTGATCTCCAGCTCTTTGAGGGTCTGCGTGAAATACTGGTCGGCCTTTTCGATGACGGTCGGCCGCAGCTTGCGCCCGACGAAGCGGTCGATTGCGGCCAGCAGCAACCTGCGATCCGAGGTGAATTCCTGTGCGCCGTCGGTGCGCCCGCTCGTATAAACGATGGCGGCGATGTCGTCGGCGGCGAAGTGGCGCTCGATGAATTGTCGTGCCGCGTTGACGACGACCTTCGTGCGCATCGAGCTGACGTTCAGGTCGTCCAACACGATGACATACAGCCGGCCGCTAATCGGTTGCGCATTGGAGCGGACATCCGGGACGACCGGAATGGCGGCGGCCGATTGCGCGCTTGCCGCGGGCAGCGGGATGTCCACGAGGGAGAACGTGCTGATCGCCTGGGGTTTGCCGTCTTCGAACAGCGCGAAGTCTTCCTTGCTCAGCCCTGAGACAAAATTCCCGCGATCGTCGGTCACCACGGCGTCGATGTCGACGTAGTTCACCTCGACCTGAAAGGTGACCGATGGCGCCGGGGCCTGCTGAGCGGAAGGGACGGTGACCAGCAGGACGCCCGCCATCGCGACGATCGCAGAGAAATGTCGGACCCGCATCGAGGGCAAGACCCGATGATAACACTCGGGCGCGTGCTAGACTCAGCCGCAATCCCATGAGGCTGGTCTGTCGGCCGACGATGCCGCTTCTGGCATGCGTACTGGTGATGACGTTCGGCGTTTCGGCCGATGCCCAGACGGTCGTCGTGAAGGCCGCGCGTCTGATCGATGGACGCGGCGGCACGCCGCTCGAACCCGCGATGGTGCGCATCTCCGGCGACCGGATCGAAGAGGTCTCGAAGTCGCTCGCCGTGCCACCGGGCGCGACTGTCATCGATCTTGGCGCCGCAACGCTCCTGCCTGGCCTGATCGATCTCCATACACATCTCACGAGCCGCGAAGGCGTTCACTGGGAAACGGCGCTGACGACCACGACGCCGCCAGAGGCCGCGTTGTGGGGCGCGCGCAACGCGCGCGTGACGCTGATGGCGGGAGTGACGACGTGCCGCGACATGGGGCCGAACTGGCCGTACGTGGACGTCGAGCTGCGCGACGCGATCGAAGGGGGAGCCGTGCCGGGCCCGCGGATGTTCGTGGCGGGCAACTACGTGTCGTCAACCGGCGGCGCCGGCGACGCGCGTCAGTTTTCGCTGTACGTCGACGTGCCCATCGTCCGGAATCTGGCCGACGGTCCCGACGAGGTCGCGAAGGCCGTGCGGACCAATCTCAAGTTCGGTGCCGACTTCATCAAAATTCTGGCGACTGGAGCCGTGTTGTCGAAGGGCATTTCCCCGGGCGCGCAGCAGTATTCCGACGCCGAGATCAAGGCGGCGGTGACCGAAGCGGCGCGATGGGGACGGCAGGTGGCCGCCCACGCGCATGGCGCCGAGGGCATCAAGGCGGCCATTCGTGCGGGCGTGCGGACCGTGGATCACGGCTCGTATCTCGACGCCGACGCCGTGGCCATGCTGCAGTCATCAAACCGATCGACGTTCTACGTGCCGACGCTGGCGCTGTATGCGTACCTCCAGCAATCAGCCCAGGTGCCGGATTCAGAGAAGGCGCGAGGACGCACGGTCAACGAAGTGGCGGTTGCTGGTTTCAAGCGTGCCCTTGCCGCCGGGCTTCCCATC
>Ga0068862_100003145_pt1 | contig 14350 bp, 15 predicted proteins | sample KBSSwiS52_FD_66598 | JGI IMG/M metagenome (GOLD analysis project Ga0068862, IMG submission 66598) | Switchgrass rhizosphere microbial communities from Kellogg Biological Station, Michigan, USA - KBS Switchgrass S5-2 | ecosystem: Host-associated > Plants > Roots > Rhizosphere > Soil ... | reverse complement strand
CTCAAGGAGATGATGAAGCGCTATGTCGTACGTCGGCAGGGCCGGCCGACGGACGTCGCCGCCGTCGCGCTTTTGCTGGCGTCGGAAGCCAGCGAATGGGTCACCGGCCAGAACTATCCCGTCAACGGGGGATTCACGTTCGCGCTCTGAGGCCTGCGGGCTCTGGCGATTGAGGAAAGGCGACAGGAGCGGACATGCACCCGTATCAGCACGCGCTCGAGACCCCCGACAAGCCGGCCATGGTGGTGGCCGACACCGGCGAGATCCTGACCTACGCCCAACTGGACGCGGCCTCGAACCGCGGCGCGCAGCTGTTCCGCAAGCTGGGCCTGAAGCCCGGCGACGTGATCGCCGTGATGCTGAAGAACGGCCTCGACTATCCGATCGCCTACTGGTCCGCCCAGCGCGCCGGCCTGATGACCACGCCGATCTCCACCCACCTGAAGCCGGCGGAGGCCACGTATATCGTCAACGACTGCGGGGCGAAGGTGCTGATCACCGGCGCCGATGTGGGCGAAACGCCCCGGATGCTGGCGGCCGAAAAGGCCGTGCATACGCCCAGCCTCCTGAAGGTCTACACGGTGGGCGACGCGCCGTTGCCGGGCGCCGAAAGCTGGAACGACGCGCTGGCGGCGCTGCCGGCGACCCCCATCCCCGACCAGGTCTCCGGCTTCTACATTCCCTATTCCGGCGGCACGACGGGACGCCCGAAAGGCATCCGCGTGCCGTTCGAGAGCGGCCCCATCGAGGTCGAGGTGGAGATGGAGCTGAACTCGCGGCGGCGCTACGAAGGGATAAATCCCCTCGTCACCTTCAACGGCGCCCCGCTCTATCACGCCGCGCCCCTGTTCTCGATGATCACCACCCTGCGCTGTGGGGGCACGACGGTGGTGCTGACGCGCTTCGACGCGGAGCAGACGCTGAAGGCGATCCAGGACTGGAAGGTCGGCTACGCCCAGATGGTGCCCACCATGTTCGTGCGCCTGCTGGCCCTGCCGCCGCAGACGCGGGCCGCCTACGACCTCTCCAGCCTGAAGCGGATCGTCCACGCCGCCGCGCCCTGCCCGGTGGAGGTGAAGAAGCGGATGCTGGCCTGGCTGGGCCCGATCATCGAAGAATACTACTCGGGCTCCGAGGCCATCGGCCAAACCTACATCACGGCCGAAGAGTGGCTGAAGAAGCCGGGCTCGGTGGGCAAGGCGACCTGGGGCCGGGTGCACATCGCGAGCGAGGACGGCGATGAGCAGCCGCCGGGCAAGGAAGGGCTGATCTACTTCGAGGGCGTCAAGACGGTCGAGTACCGCAACGACCCGGAGAAGAGCGCCAAGGCCCGCCACCCGAAGCATCCGAACTGGTCGACCCTCGGCGACATCGGCTACCTAGACGAGGACGGCTACCTGTTCCTGTGCGACCGCAAGGATTTCATGATCATCCGCGGCGGGGTGAACATCTATCCGCAGGCCATCGAGAACGTGCTCATCGAACATCCCAAGGTGGCCGACGCCGCGGTGATCGGCGTGCCCAGCGCCGAGTTCGGCGAAGAGGTGAAGGCGGTGATCCAGCTCAAGGACCCCGCCGACGCCACGCGCGAGACCGCCCGCGACATCCTGGCCTTCTGCCGCGCGCAGGTCTCCGACGTCAGCCGCCCGCGCACGGTGGACTTCGTCGACGAACTGCCGCGCCTGCCCACCGGCAAGCTCGCCAAGCACGAGGTGCGGCGCAGATACTGGGCCGACGCCGCGCCGGTGGCGGCGGTGCGGTCCTAAACCAACGCGCGCGGCGCGTCGGGATGCCCGGAAGGCAGGTGGCGCCGCCTAATTTCCGGACGGCTCATCGGTTCTCAAAACGGCGCCTTCAGGCTTCAGAAGGGATAGGGCGCGACATCCTGGAAGGCGCTTGCCGCTGGCAGACCGAGGTAGCCGCCGAACACGCCGTGGTGGCCAAGCCGTCCCTCCTCGTACAGCGATGAGCCGTACAGGACCGATGACAGGCCCTTCAGTGCAAGAGCGAGCGCCTGCATGCTCGACTCGCCATTGACATCGAGGCTGTAGTCGAATGGCGCCCCCACCTCGAAACGGCATACCCAACCGGTCGCTTCATCTCGCTTCTGAGGCGCGAGAATTCGAGCCATCAAGGGCTCGCTTTCGCCGGCGATGTCCAATGGGAGTTCGACGAAAACGGTCATCTGCGCGGACCACTTGGATGAGTGAAGAGCTCGGGCCAGCCGACCTCACCTTTCTTCCTTATGCACCATTGCAACCGCTCCATCGCGCTCGATTGGCATTGCGCCTTCGCCGCTGAGTTGGGCTGCCGGTTGCAGACGTCCGTGTCGCGCTCGAACTGGATATCGCACTGCTTGGGAGTTTCGCGCCGCCGACGCGACGGCGGATCCTTTGGTCCGTCCCGCGTGATCGGCGGCTCGCGCGAGGGCGACGGGAATGGGAACCCGGGAATACCCGGAAAGGGCGGCCGCACTCGGCCATGACACGACACGCAGTCATGAACCCCGGCGGTATCGACGGCTGACTTTGCGACTGTAGGAAAAGGCCGCTGCGCCAAACCGACGCTAGGCTGTCTGGGGCGCTGCTGCGCCACCTGCTGGGCCGGCATGCTACCCAGCGCGACGACCCCCATTGTCGTCGGCGCCCGGTAGTTGACGCCGCTCAACGTCGACGCAGACCAGCGCGCGTTGCCTTCAGCGTACGCCCGCTCTCGATCCCCCACTTCACGATTCCGACGTGCAACAAACTGCGCCATCGTTTCAGGCGCGTGCATACGGGCCGACTGCATGTCAGTCATTCGACCACCTGATTTATCCTGGCCGATGAGGTGGCCCGTCGAGGCATGCGCCCCACCGCAGGCCCACTATGGCTCAGCTCGCTCAGGATCGCAAGAACAAAACAGGAACATATGATTTGTGGGTCCGAGCGACGCATTGAGGTCCTTGAGTTCGTCGCCGTTGCGCGCACTCTCGGCTTGGATCCATCGGCCTTGCGCGACCCATCGTCGGCAACCTCCCGGAAAGCCTGGATTTTTTGAAGATTCTTCGGGCCGGAGACACCGGCTCCGTGGGGCATGTTGGGGAAAAGTGGTGCCGCCTAGGTGACTCGAACACCTGACCTACGCATTACGAATGCGCCGCTCTACCGGCTGAGCTAAGGCGGCCCGCCATGTCGATCCCTCTAGCGGAGGCGGCCTAACCGAGCGTGAACGCTGGCGAGGACGGCCGCGAGAGGGCCCGGATGAAGGCGCGCCTGTTTAGCGGACCTGGGCGCGCGCGCCAAGCGCTCAGAAAAAGCGAGGGACGAGCAGGGCCACGGCGGCGCCGGCGGCCACGCAGAGGACGCTGAAGACGATCAGGGCCCAGACCAGGGGGCCCATCACCTTGGGCGGCGGCTCCCCGGGCGGCGGGCTCATGCGGGGGCGGCGATCAGGTCGAGCAGCGCCGCCTCGCTGGGGCGGGCGGCGACCTGGCGGGCGGCGAGCGGCGTTGCCGCCAGCGGGCGGAGCGCGGCGGCCGAAAGGCCCGCGACGCGCAGCTGCGGGGCCGGATGGGCGGCGAGCGCCGCCGCCAGCGCCGCCGCGCCCTTGGCGGAATGCACCAGGGCGACGTCGAGGCGCGGGATCTGCGCCAGCTCCGCCGGCGTCAGCGCCCGCACGCGGGTCTCGTAGAGCGGAAGCGCGCGCGCTGCGACGCCGCCGGCCTGCAGCGCCCCCGCCAGGTCCCCGGCCAGCTCCGTCGCGCCGGGCTGCAGCACGGCGCCGGCGAACGTCGCGCGACGGCGCAGGATCGCTTCGGCCAGCGCCGCCACGCCGCCGTCCGAAGCCGTCACCTGCGCAAAGCCCGCCGCCCGCGCCGCCCGGGCGGTGGCGGCGCCCACCGCAAACACCGGCAGGTCCGGCGCCGGCATGCGTCCGGCGAGGGCGCGCACCCCGTTGGCGCTGGTGAAGGCCAGGGCGCCGACGCCCGCCAGGTCCAGCGGACCGGATCCCACCGTGCGCACCTCCAGCAACGGCGCCACGAACGCCTGATGCCCGAGCCTGCGGACCTGCTCCGCCGTGGCTTCGGCGCCGGGTTGGGCGCGGGTGATCCAGATGCGCACGGCGGCCGGCCTCGCCCGCCGCTCACTCGGGCAGGGCGATGGCGTCGCCGGCTTCCTCATGGATCGCGGCGCCCAGCGAGAAGCCCAGGTCGTGAGCGGCGGCGAAAGCGTCCGCCGCCGTGGCGAGGTCGGCGTCGCCCTCCCGGCGGAAGCGCAGGCGCCCGTCCGGCGACAGGGCCTCGACGATCAGGCGCAGCCGCCCGCCCTCCAGCCAGGCGTGGGCGCCGATGGCGGTGCGGCAGGAGCCTTCCAGGGCGGCCAGCGCGCCCCGCTCCGCGGCCACGGCGATGAAGGTGGGCTCGTCCCGCAGCGGGGCGAGCCAGGCTGCGTCGCGGTCGGCCAGGCGGGTCTGCAGCGCCAGCGCCCCCTGCCCCGGAGCCGGCGGGCTGACCTGCGGGTCGATCAGGCTCTGCGGCAGATGGCCGAGCCCCAGGCGCTTCAGCCCCGCGAAGGCCAGCAGGATGGCGTCCGCCTCCCCCGCCGCCAGCTTGCCCAGTCGCGTGTCGACGTTGCCGCGCAGCATCTTCACGTCCAGGTCGGGCCGCCGGAACAGCGCCTGGGCCTGGCGGCGCAGGCTGGCGGTGCCCAGCACCGCGCCCTGCGCCAGGTCTTCCAGGCGGTCGGCGCGGGGCGAGAGGAAGGCGTCGCGGGGGTCCTCCCGTTCCGGCGTGGCGGCGATGCACAGGCCGTCCGGCTGCAACACCGGCATGTCCTTCAGGGAATGCACCGCCACGTCGATGCGCCCGGCGGCCAGCGCCTCCTCGATCTCCTTGGTGAACATGCCCTTGCCGCCCACTTCCAGCAGCCGGCGGTCCTGCACCCGGTCGCCGGTGGTGGTGATGATCACCAGCGGCGCGACGCGCTCGGCGTCCTCGGGATCGGCCCCCAGGGCGGCCGCGATCCGGCGCTGCATCTGGCCGGCCTGGGCGCGCGACAGCTTGGAGCCGCGGGCGCCGATCCGGACGGGCGGTTGCGTGGGCACGGCGGGGGGATTACCTCGGTGGCCTGGGTACGCCCGCCTGCTACAGGAGCCGGCGCCCCCCGGCAACCGGAGCCCGCCCTGATCGCCCAAACCATCCTCGGCCTGGAGACCAGCTGCGACGAGACCGCCGCGGCGGTGGTGCGCCGCTTCGGCGACGGCCGGGTGGAGGTGCTGAGCTCGATCATCGCCAGCCAGATCGCAGCCCACGCCCCCTATGGCGGGGTGGTGCCGGAGATCGCCGCCCGCGCCCATGTGGAGGTGATCGACGCCATCGCCGCCGAGGCGCTGCGGGCGGCGGGGCTGGGCTACGGCGACCTCACCGGCGTCGCCGCCACCGCCGGCCCGGGGCTGGTGGGGGGCGTGATGGTCGGCCTGTCCTTCGGCAAGGCGGTGGCGCTGGCCCGCGGCCTGCCGCTGGCGGCCGTCAACCACCTGGAGGGCCACGCGCTCTCGGCCCGGCTGGCGGCGGACCTGCCCTATCCGTTCCTGCTGCTGCTGGTCTCCGGCGGCCATTGCCAGCTGCTGGTGGTGGAGGAGGTCGGCGCGCACCGCCGGCTGGGGACCACCATCGACGACGCCGCCGGCGAGGCCTTCGACAAGATCGCCAAGTCCATGGGCCTGGGCTACCCCGGCGGCCCGGCCCTGGAGCGGCTGGCCGAGGGGGGCGATCCGGAGCGCCACGTCCTGCCGCGCATGCTGCTGGGCCGGGCGGGCTGCGACTTCTCCTTCTCCGGCCTTAAGACCGCCGCCGCGCGCCTCGCGGAAGGCGTGACCGACGAGGCCGAGCGCCGCGACCTCGCCGCCGCGGCGCAGGCCGCCATCGCCCGCCAACTCGCCGAACGCAGCGACCGGGCCATGGCGCTCTACGCCCGCGAGCATGAGGGACGCGCCCTGCGCTTCGTGGTCGCCGGGGGCGTGGCCGCCAACAAGGCCGTGCGGGCCCGGCTGGAAGCCGCCGCCGCGGCCCGGGGCTTCTCCTTCACCGCCCCGCCGCTGGCCTACTGCACCGACAACGCGGCGATGATCGCGCTGGCCGGCGCCGAGCGCCTGGCGCAGGGGATCTCCGACCCGCTCGACGCCGCAGCCCGTCCCCGCTGGCCGCTGGACGAGGCCGCCGCCGCCGCCCGCCCGACCCACGTGACCGGCCGCAAGGGAGCCAAGGCATGAGGAGCGCGGGCGTCATCGGCGGCGGCGCCTGGGGCACGGCGCTGGCCCTGGTCTGCGTGCGCGCCGGCCTGTCCACCACGCTCTGGGCGCGCGAGCCGGAGGTGGTGGAGGCGATCAACCGCGACCGCAGCAACCCCATGTTCCTGCCCGGCGTCCAAATGGAGCCCGGCGTCACCGCCACCGGCGACCTGGCGGATCTGGCCGGCGCCGACTTCATCCTCAACGTGTCGCCCGCGCAGCACATCCGCGCCAGCCTCACCGCCTTCGCCCCGCACGCGCGGCCGGGCGTGCCGATGCTGCTCTGCGCCAAGGGGGTGGAGCAGGGCTCGCTGAAGCTGATGACCGAGGTCCTGGCCGAAACGCTGCCGGCGGCGTCGCCCGCCGTCCTTTCGGGCCCCAGCTTCGCGGGCGAGGTGGCCCGCGGCCTGCCCACGGCGGTCACCCTCGCCTGCCCGGACCCCGAGCTCGCCCGCGCCTTGGCGGAGGCGATCGCCAGCCCCGCCTTCCGCCCCTATGTGGCCGACGACATGATCGGCGCCGAGGCCGGCGGGGCGGTGAAGAACGTGCTGGCCATCGGCTGCGGCGTCGTCGAGGGACGCGGCCTGGGGCGCAGCGCCCATGCGGCCCTGATCACCCGCGGCTTCGCCGAACTGACCCGGCTGGCCGTGGCGCTGGGAGGCCAGGCCGAAACCGTGGCCGGACTCTGCGGCCTGGGCGACCTGGTGCTCACCTGCTCCAGCCCGCAGTCGCGCAACATGAGCGTGGGCCTGGCGCTCGGCCGCGGCGAGACGCTGGCCGCGGCGCTGGCCGGCAAGCTCACCGTCGCCGAGGGCGTCGCCTCGGCCCCTGCCGTCAAGGCCCTCGCGGCCAGGGTCGGCGTCGACACGCCCATCTGCAACGCGGTCGCCGGCATCCTGGCGGGCGAGCAGGACGTCGACAGCGCCATCGACGGCCTGCTATCGCGGCCGCTTCGCGCCGAACGCTGAGAAGACCGACATGCCCCTTTTCGCCCTCCATTGCGTCGACAAGCCCAACGCCCTGGCGCTGCGCACGGCGACGCGGCCGCAGCACGTCGAGTATATCCAGGCCGCCGGGGAGGCGATCCGGCTGGCCGGCCCCTACCTCGACGACAAGGACGGCATGTGCGGCTCGCTGCTGATCATCGAGGCGGAGGACCTCGCCGCCGCTCAGGCGTTCAGCGCCGCCGACCCCTACGCCAGGGCCGGCCTGTTCGAGCGCGTGGAGGTCCGCCCGTTCCGCGCCGGAGTGGGCAAGCTCTGAATCGCGAGACCGCCACGGACAATCCCGCCCGCCCGCCGCCGGGCCTGCGGCTCTGCGCCCTGGAAGAGATCGCAGAGCCCGGCGCCAAGGGCTTCCGTTTCCGCGACGGCGAGGCCCTGTTCGCAGGCCTCGTGGTGCGCAAGGACGGGGCGGTCGCCGGCTATGTGGACTCCTGCCCGCACGCCGGCTGGCCGCTGGCGGTGTTCGACGACCGCTACCTGACCCGCGACGCCCGGCATCTGCTGTGCGCCGGCCACGGCGCGCTGTTCCGACCCGAGGACGGCGTCTGCACCGCGGGCCCCTGCGCGGGCGAGCGGCTGACGCCCTGGCCGGTGCGGGTCGTGGCCGGCTTCGTGATCTCGGCCTGACCCTTCCTTAACCCGCGTCGGCTAATCGGTTCGGCGACCGTTGACCCATTTTATCTCCGCAAGGACCTTCGACGCATGGACGACCCGCTCCGCGCCCTGGCGAGTTTCAATGGCCGGTTCGCGCCGCAGTTCGCCCGCACCATGCTGGCGCCCAGGCCCCGCGGCGATGCGGCGGCCTTCACCGCCCACTGCGAGGCCAAGGCGTTCGAATTCACCGAATCCTGGGCGGACCTCAATGTCCCCTACGTGACCCCGCTGCTGCGCCGGTTCGCCGCCGGGCGCGAGCGCATCCGCTACCTCGAGATCGGCGCCTACGAGGGCAAGAACCTGGCGCTGCTGGACTGGCTGCTGCCCGGGCAACTGGACGTCACGGTCATCGACCCCTGGTTCGATGAGGACCTCAACCCGGAAGAGAAATACCACGCCGTCGAGCCGCGCTTTCAGCGCAACGTGGCCAAGCTGAACTTCCCCGGGCTGAAGATCATCAAGGGCTTCTCCACCTACGAGCTGCCCAAGATGCTCGAGGCGGACCAGGCGTTCGACCTGATCTACGTGGACGGCTCCCACACCGCCTGGGCCGTCAACATCGACATCACCTATTGCGCCGCCCTCCTGAAGGTCGGCGGGATGATGATCCTGGACGACTATTGGCACCGGGTGAGCGAGATCGGCGGGCCCAGCGTCAAACAAGTGGTCGACCGGTTCCACGGCGTCTTCCGTGAGTATTTCGACATCAGCGCCGTCTATCGGCAGGTCGTTCTCACCAAGACCCGGGAAATCCCCCGCTAGGCGGCCGGTTTGCGCGGACCGTTGCTTAGGCGCCCTTCCTGCAGCCTCGGCGGCGGCCGGCGCCAGCTTGGCAGGCGCCATTCTCAAGTTAACGTCAGATTAACGATTACGCTGGCCTGAAGCCGCGCTTCGACGTATCTGGTCTCCTAATTGCTCGAGGGACGGGGCAATTGGGGTTTCTGTCGCGTGCTGGCACATTTCCGTCGTCTTTTCAGCGCCGATACGGCCATCCACCTGGCCGGCGTGGAGCTCTGCGTCGTCGCCGCCCTCACCGGCGGCCTGGCGCTGGCGGCCACCTCACCGCCCTCGCCCGCCACCCGCCTCGCCCGCCTGACCGAAGGCGAGGTCTCGGCGCCGGCCTTCGCCCGCCTGACCGCCTCCATGGACCCGGCCATGCTGGCCCTGGCCAGGCGCTACGCGCCGCAAGGCCCCTTACAGAGCTGGGGCGCGTCCTGGCCGCAGGGCGCTACGGGCGAAACAGATCCGGCACAGGCGGATCCGGCCGCCGCGGGCGTGATCCGGCTGCAGGACCTGTCCCCCGACGCCGCCAAGGTGTGGAACGCCGCAAACCCCGATTCGGAGCTGCCGAACCCCGCCGCCAAGCCGTTCAAGCTGAACGCCGGCGGCGTGCTGGACGAGGCTCGCGCCGTCGACTGCATGACCGCGGTGATCTACTACGAGGCCGGCTACGAGAGCCTGGACGGCCAGCGCGCGGTGGCCCAGGTGGTGCTGAACCGGATGCGTCACCCGGCCTACCCCAAGACCGTCTGCGGCGTGGTCTTCCAGGGCTCCAACCGTACGACCGGCTGCCAGTTCACCTTCACCTGCGACGGCGCCCTGGGCCGCCCTCCGAACGACGCCGCTTGGTCGCGGGCCCGCCAGGTGGCCGTGGCGGCGCTCAACGGCTACGTGATGAAGACCGTGGGGACAGCCACCCACTACCACGCCAACTATGTGGCCCCGTACTGGAGCCCCAGCCTGGTGAAGATCGGCGCCATCGGGGCCCACATCTTCTACCGCTGGACCGGCAGCTGGGGCCTGCCGCCGGCGTTCAGCGGCCGCTACGGCGGCGGGGAGATGGATGGCCTGCGCATGGCCACCCTCGACGCCCTGGCGCGTACGCCGGCCAAGTTCGAGGGCGGCGCGGCCAACGATGCGGTCGTGCCGGTGGCCGAGCCGGCGGACTTCGAGACCGCCCCGGTGGCGCCCAAGCGCGCCGATCCGGCTAACCCGTCCGCCGGCGGCGACATGCTGGCCGACGCCGAGGTGCTCACCGCCGCGGGCGCGGCCACGGACGCCGGCGCCGTGGCCAAGCCGGAGGAGCTCGACTGGGCCGGCCGGCCGAAGTCCAAGACCGCGCCCCGCGTGGCCATGCCCAACCGCGGGATGTTCTAGGGCGCCGCCTCGCCCGAGAACGCCTTTACGTCCTCCAGCAGGCTCTGCACCGCCAGCGCCACCAGCTCCCCGCCCTTTTCCGGCGTCGCCTGGCCGGGATCCGAGCCCATGCGCCCGTCGGGAAACCGGGCGCGGAAGTCCAGCGCCTCGCGGATCGGGCCGGTGGCCGCCACCTGCGGCGCGTAGTTGGCGGCCTTGACATGGTCGGGATAGGCCCATTGGGTGATGGCGATTTCCGAGGGCGTGGCGTGGCTGCCGTGGCCGGTGGGGAACTGCCGCTGGGCCAGGCCCATCACGCCCCTCAGGTCCCACCAGTTCTTCAGCCGCAGCGCGAAGCCCCGCGGGCGGGCGGCGTAGCTCGCCTCGGCGTAGAGCTCAGAGAACGCCGCCTCGATGGTGGCGACGTTGCCGCCGTGCCCGTTCAGGAAATAGATCTTCTCGAATCCGTGGTGGGCGAGGCTGCGCACCCAGTCCCCGATCGCCAGCATGAAGGTGGAGGGCCGCAAGGCGATGGTGCCGGGAAACCCCAGGTGGTGCTGGGCCATGCCGATGTTGAAGGTCGGCGCAACCAGGATGTCGCCCGACTTCTGCGCCTCATGGGCGATGATCTCCGGGCAGAGCCAGTCGGTGCCGAGCAGGCCCGTGGGCCCGTGCTGCTCATTGGAGCCGATCGGCACCACCACCGTTTTCGAGCCTTCGAGGAAGCGCTCGATCTCTTGCCAGGTCGACATGTGCAACAGCATCCGAGCTTGGCCTTCCGTCGTGCAATTGTCCCATCGGCATATTACCTTCCGCGCGGGCCGATAAGCTCTAACCCAGAAGGAGTGCGCCATGGCGCTGCAGCTGAACGACGTCGTCCCGGACTTCACCCAGGACTCCACCGAAGGCCCGATCCATTTCTTCGACTGGGCGGGCTCGTCCTGGGTGGTGCTGTTCTCGCACCCGAAGGACTTCACCCCGGTCTGCACCACCGAGCTGGGGACCGTCTCGAAGCTCAAGCCCGAGTTCGACAAGCGCAACGTCAAGGTGATCGGCCTGTCGGTCGACCCTGCGGACAGCCATGCCGGCTGGGCCAGGGACATCGAGGAGACGCAAGGGGCGAAGCTGAACTTCCCGCTGATCGCCGACCACGACCGCAAGGTCTCCGACCTCTACGGCATGATCCATCCCAACGCGTCGGACACCATGACCGTGCGTTCGGTGTTCGTGATCGACCCGAACCACAAGCTGCGCCTGACCCTGACCTATCCGGCCTCCACGGGCCGCAACTTCGACGAGCTGCTGCGGGTCATCGACAGCCTGCAGCTCACCGACAAGCACAAGGTCGCCACGCCGGCCAACTGGACCCAGGGCCAGGACGTGATCATCGTCCCCTCGGTCACCAACGAGCAGGCCAAGGAGCTCTTCCCCGGCGGCTGGACCGAGCACAAGCCGTACCTGCGCACGGTGCCGCAACCCGGCCGTTGAGAGACGCGAGCGAGGGCCGTGGGAGCCGAGGCTCAGTCCTGAGCCTCGGCGGCCGCTTCCTTCGCCGTCGCCGCGGCGGGCGAGCCGCCCAGGTCCCCCAGCGCCCGCAGCTTCAGGTCGGGCGCGTGCAGCGCCACCAGTTTCCAGGCCGTGCCCTGCCGGGCGAAGGTGAGCAGGCAGCGGTCCTTGTCGGCTGCGCCACGCAGGCATACCCGGTCGGGCGCCATCACCTTCAGCCGGCCGCGGATCGCCTTCAGGTCGCCGTGCGGCGGCAGGGCCTCGGCGCTGGCGCGCAGGTCGCGGAAGGATTCCGGCGAGATCATCTGGTCCACCCCCACGTCGCCGACGTCGCCCAACTGGTCCTGCAGGGTGCGCACCTCGGGCAGGGCCAGCAGCTGGCCCTTCAGGTCGGCCCTGATCGCCGGGCGGTCGATGCGGGCCTCGAAGGCCATGCGGTCGTCGCGCTGGGCGGCGTCCAGGAAGGCGGCCACGTCGGGCGTCGCCTCCCGCCGCGCGTCGCTGCAGCCGGCCAGGATCACCGCTAAGAATCCCGCCGCCGCGCCAGCCCAAGCCCCAGCTCGCATGTCCCCTCGCCGCGGCCAGCTCGTCCGGCCGTCCCAGGTGTCTAGGCGAAAGGATCGCCTGTGTGAATCGGTTGCGCGCGGGGGCCGCCTCCGCATACTCAACGCTCAGGCCGCGAAGGAGCAGGACGGTGAGCGACGGCGAGGTGTTTCCGGTTCCGCAGGATTGGGCGAAGCGCGCCCGCATGGACGCCGCGGGCTACGCGGCGGCGGTGCGTGAAGTGGAGACCGACCCTGACGGCTACTGGCGCAAGGTCGCGGGCCGCCTGGACTGGATCACGCCCTTCACCCGGGTGAAGGAGACCTCGTTCAAGCGTGAGGACTTCCACATCCGCTGGTTCGCCGACGGGGTGCTGAACGTCTCCGTCAACTGCATCGACCGCCACCTGCCCGAGCGCGCCGACCAGGTCGCCATCATCTGGGAGAGCGACGACCCGGAGGTCTATGACGTCCTGACCTACGCCCAGCTGCACGCCGAAGTCTGCCGCATGGCCAATGTGCTGAAGGCCAAGGGCGTCAGGAAGGGCGACCGGGTGACCATCTACCTGCCGATGATCCCGGCGGCGGCGGCGGCGATGCTGGCCTGCGCGCGCATCGGCGCCGTGCATTCGGTGGTGTTCGGCGGCTTTTCGCCCGACAGCATCGCCGGGCGCATCCAGGACTGCGATTCGAAGATCGTCATCACCGCCGACGAGGGGATGCGCGGCGGCAAGGTGGTGCCGCTGAAGCGCAACGTCGACGAGGCGCTGCTGGAATGCCCCGGCGTCACCGACGTGATCGTCGTGCGCCGCACCCGCGCCGACGTGCCGATGACCCCCGGCCGCGACGCCTACTACGGCGACCTGAAGGCGACGGTCTCGGACCAGTGCGAACCCGAGCCCATGAACGCCGAGGATCCGCTGTTCATCCTCTACACCTCCGGCTCCACCGGAAAGCCCAAGGGCGTGCTGCACACCACCGGCGGCTACCTGGCCTGGGCGGCCCACACCCATGAGCTGGTGTTCGACTACCGCCCGGGCGAGGTCTTCTGGTGCACCGCCGACATCGGCTGGGTGACCGGGCACTCCTATGTGGTCTACGGCCCGCTCGCCAACGCGGCCACCACGGTCATCTTCGAGGGCGTCCCCAACTATCCCACCAACTCGCGTTTCTGGGAGGTGGTGGACAAGCACAAGGTGGAGATCTTCTACACCGCCCCCACCGCCATCCGCTCGCTGATGCGCGACGGCGACGCGCCGGTGAAGGCGACGTCCCGGGCCTCGCTGCGGCTGCTGGGCACGGTGGGCGAGCCGATCAACCCCGAGGCCTGGCTCTGGTATCACCGGGTGGTGGGCGACAGCCGCTGCCCCGTCGTCGACACCTACTGGCAGACCGAGACCGGCGCCTGCCTGGCGTCGCCCTTGCCCGGCGCCACGCCGCTGAAGCCCGGTTCCTGCGCCAAGCCGCTGCCCGGCGTGAAGTTCGAGCTGGTGGACGCCGAGGGCAAGTCGCTGGCCGGCGCGGTCAGCGGCAACCTCTGCATCACCGACTCATGGCCCGGCCAGATGCGCACCGTCTACGGCGACCACGAGCGGTTCATCACCACCTACTTCACCACCTACCCCGGCAAGTACTTCACCGGCGACGGCTGCCGCCGGGACGAGGACGGCTACTACTGGATCACCGGCCGGGTGGACGACGTGATCAACGTCTCCGGCCACCGCCTGGGCACCGCCGAGATCGAGAGCGCGCTGGTGGGCAACGAGCACGTCGCCGAGGCGGCCGTCGTCGGCTACCCGCACGACATCAAGGGCCAGGGCATCTACTGCTTCGTGACGCTCAACGCCGGGGTGGCGGAGACCGACATCCTGATGGCCGAGCTGAAGGGCTGGGTGCGCCGGGAGATCGGCCCGTTCGCCGCCCCCGACGTCGTGCAATTCGCCCCGGGCCTGCCCAAGACCCGTTCCGGCAAGATAATGCGCCGCATCCTGCGCAAGATCGCCGAGAACGACCTGTCCAACCTGGGCGACACCTCGACCCTGGCCGATCCGGCGGTGGTCGACGACCTGGTGAAGAACCGGGAGGCGGGCGCCTGAGCCCAGAGCTGCCCGCCGCGCTGGCCGCGGCGATCGAGCGCGAGCTCGTGGGCGTGCCCCGGCGCGGGCTCGCCGAGCGGGCGGCGAGCCTTTCGGCCGCCTACCGCGCCGGGGGGACCTCGGCGCGGGCGATCGGCGGGGC
>Ga0068862_100003140_pt1 | contig 14372 bp, 9 predicted proteins | sample KBSSwiS52_FD_66598 | JGI IMG/M metagenome (GOLD analysis project Ga0068862, IMG submission 66598) | Switchgrass rhizosphere microbial communities from Kellogg Biological Station, Michigan, USA - KBS Switchgrass S5-2 | ecosystem: Host-associated > Plants > Roots > Rhizosphere > Soil ... | reverse complement strand
CCAGAGAGAATTACAGGAAAAAATGTTTGGGGCACTGGGAATGACCAAAGAAGAATCTCAACACAAATTTGGCTTCCTGCTCGGCGCTTTTGAATATGGGGCTCCGCCGCATGGTGGTATTGCTTTCGGCTTTGACCGCCTGTGCGCCATTTTAGGCGGGAGCGAATCCATTCGTGATTTTATTGCCTTTCCCAAAAATAACAGCGGGAAAGATGTTATGATAGATGCGCCCTCAACAATTGATGAAAAGCAGTTAGAGGAGTTGCAGATAAGGTTGGATGTGAAATAAATCATTCTATCGTTCATTCATAAAAATGCTTTTTGAAATTTATAAAATCATAGCTGTCAGCAAACCTGTATTACTAATTTTGTAAGCCTAATATTAAAATCATCTTGCGCAATAAATATCTTTTTGTTTTCGTAGTTGCCATATTTTATTCCCAACAGATTTTTTCTCAATATGATGTGCCGCTTTACACATCTTATACCACTGCAGTTGCAAGGACAAAATTGCTCGAAAGACTGATTAAATATTCTATTAACCAAAACCTATCTGTCTCCCTTACAGATTCTACCGAAGAAAATTGGGAAGGGGCTTTCGGCGCAATTGAAGTTTTGTTTTACAGGTCGGTGTTCAGCGACCGGAAGATTTATGAAGCATTTGAAGGAATTGAGCTAAGAAGTACCGGGTTTCAAAAAGCATTGCTGGAACTGGCTTATACCAATTACCCCGGAATGTTTTTTGAGCAGGTACAAAGGTTGCTTTATAAAACTGATGACCCTAAGGTATTTGCAATGTGTGCGGAATATTTATTACAACAAAAAAATGGTCCACTGACAGTAAAAACCATACGGGAATTGGTCGATACAAAATTCGCAGAAGAGGGAGTTACCGATCCGGTTTTGTATATGCTGCAGGTCCATATTTCTGAAGGAAATTCAAACGGATTTTTTTTACCAAAGAATTTAAATGCAGCTCTTTTCAGTAATAAATTTCTTCCCGGACAAACTATAATGTATAGTATCCAGCGAAAAAACCGGGATTACCCGGGACTTGTAATTATAAGACAGAAAAACGGGCATTTTATTTACGACAGCACCGGCAATATCTTTAATGTACCACAACTTGCAAGAAGTATTACCAATCTTCCTGGTTATTTAAGGAATGGCAATACACCACAGGGAATTTTTATGATGCATGGATTTGATATTTCCATGAGCAGCTTTATCGGACCAACAGCTAATATACAATTGTCAATGCCGGTAGAAACCAGTATTCAGAATTTTCTTTGTGATAGTGCTATTTCCGACACCACCTGGAACATTGATTATTATAAAAAATTAATTCCGCCAGGTCTTAAAGATTATTTGCCTTTATATTATTCTTATTATGCGGGACTTGCTGGCCGCACAGAAATTATTGCGCATGGCACAACAATAGATCCCAATATTTATTTAAACAAGCCGTACTTCCCGTTAACCCCATCCCAGGGATGCCTGTGCACCAAAGAAATATGGAACGGAAAAAGATTAGAAAGCGATCAGCAAAAACTTGTAAATGCATTGCTGAAGGCCGGCGGAGCAAATGGCTATTGCGTGGTTATTGAATTGAATGATAAGCAGGCACCTGTAAACATTAATGACGTACTTCCTTTCTTACCTATGCCCTGATATTTGAAAAGCTTCTTTACTTATACGCTTTAGCAAAGATTGATGGGAGGGCGGCCTCCAATCAAAGGGCCGGGGAAGAGTTTGGCATTCGCCTTGCCTGGCTTATTTTAAGTCGTCAGGCAAATAATTTCTAACTTCGTTCTCCTTAAAAATAAATTGTGGCCTTACCCCCGTTAGCAGAAAGACTCCGTCCAAAAAAATTAAATGATCTGACAGGCCAGGAACATCTTACCGGTAAAGGAAGTGTATTACGCAATTCCATTGAGAACGGAAAAATTCCTTCCATGATATTGTGGGGTCCGCCGGGTGTAGGCAAAACTACCATTGCCCATATTATTGCGCAAACCTTAGACGTTCCTTTCTATACATTAAGTGCCATTTCATCCGGTGTGAAAGAAGTGCGTGAAGTAATTGAGGAGTCCAAAAAAAAAGAAAATGCGATCCTGTTTATTGACGAGATTCACCGCTTCAATAAAGGACAGCAGGATGCTTTACTTGGTGCAGTGGAAAAAGGAATTATCACTTTAATAGGAGCTACAACAGAAAATCCTTCTTTCGAAGTGAACAGCGCCCTGCTTAGCCGCTGCCAGGTCTATATTTTGAAGCCATTGCAAAAAGAGTCTCTTATTGGCTTATTAAACCATGCTATAAAAAATGATACATTTCTCTCCCAAAAAAATATAGAATTAAAAGAAACGGAAGCGCTGATAAATTTATCTGGCGGAGACGCAAGGAAATTATTAAACCTTCTCGAACTTGTGGCCACTCAGCAACTTTTGGAAAGTTCTGAACTTTCCAAAAGTTTAATAGTCACCGATGAGCTTGTGATGCAGGTTGCACAGCAGAAAGTGGCTCTTTATGATAAAAAGGGTGAGCAGCATTACGACATCATTTCAGCATTTATAAAATCTATTCGCGGCAGTGATCCTAACGCAGCAGTATATTGGCTGGCACGCATGATTGAAGGCGGTGAAGATGTAAAATTTATTGCAAGGCGACTGGTTATACTGGCAAGTGAGGATATCGGCAATGCAAATCCAACCGCCCTGGTGCTGGCAACCAACACTTTCCAGGCCGTGAATCTAATCGGCTACCCCGAATCCAGTATCATATTATCGCAATGTGTAACTTACCTGGCCTCCTCACCTAAAAGTAATGCCAGTGTAGTAGCAATAGGTAAAGCGCAAACCCTCGTTCAGCAATATGGCGATTTGCCCGTACCACTTGCTGTGCGCAATGCACCTACCAAGCTCATGAAAAACCTGGACTATGGTAAGAATTACCAGTATGCCCACAGTTTTGAAAACAATTTTGTTCAAATGGAGTTTTTACCGGACGAAATTAAAAACACTCTCTTATACAGCCCGGGGAAGAATGCCCGGGAAGAAGAGCTCAGGAAATTTTTAAAAGAAAGGTGGAAGGAAAAGTATGGGTATTGAGTGAAGAAATAAGAAATTAATAATTTTAATAATAATAAATAAGGAAGTTACAGACCATAAAAAATCTGAGAATTGTTTAAAGAGACGAATAGCTTTTAAGAGTCAAACAAGGTAATGACCAAATTTCTAAAATTATTAAACTGCGAAGTAAATAAGGTCGCATCAACTTTCTAATTCCTAATTCCTAATTCCTTATTTCTTATTTTTTAATTTCATTTTATGATCACCTGGCAATGCAAATCCTTCGCAGGGCTCACAAATACGGAGCTTTACAAAATACTTCAGCTTAGAAATGAAGTTTTTGTGGTTGAGCAAAATTGCGCCTACCAGGATTGTGATAATAAAGATTTACTATCGCATCACCTGGCCGCCTGGAAAAATGAACATATAGTTGCCTATAGCCGCATACTTCCTCCTGGCATTGCATATCCCGACGCTGCCTCCATTGGCCGGGTAGTTACCTCATCTTCTGAAAGAGGCCAGGATTTGGGAAGGCAATTAATGTCAAAATCCCTTGAAAATTTATACCTGTTATTTGGCCAGGTGCCCGTAATTATTGGCGCACAGCTTTACCTGAAAAAATTCTATCAGAGTTTCTCTTTTGTGCAGGAGGGGGAAATTTACCTTGAAGACAATATCCCACACATTACCATGAAAAAACTCATTTAATCCTCCCGGAATGCAATAAAGCCATATGGAGTATCGTTATTGATTCATTACTTCCGCATAAAGGTTAGTAATAATCCATCATCTGTTGTAAAATAAAATCTGATTCCATTATGAAAAAACGTTTACCCGCCCTTTGGCTTACGTGTTTCATATCAATAACACTTTGCTTCTCTTTCTCAGAATGTATTTCACAATCCCTGCTTTTAGGCAATGAAAAAACAAAGGTTGAAGTGGGCATTAACATAGGACCTTCGTTTTTTTTGGGCGATCTTGGCGGTAACCGCGGCAAAGGAACCACTTTCATAAAGGATGTAAACCTTTCTTTGACCAAAATAATGAAAGGAGCTTTTTTAGCAGTATATCCCAATGATTGGCTTGGAGTGCGGGTTGCGGCGCAGATTGGTAAGTTGGAAGGGGTGGATGAAATAATCCACACCAAGGGAGAAGACGAATTGTGGAGAAAGCAACGTAACCTTGATTTCAGGTCCAATATTTCCGAAGCTTATATTGCAGCAGAGATATTTCCCTTAATGCTTTTGAATAAAAACCATGAAGATTATGCGCCGAGATTAAGACCCTACGGTGTAATAGGAATAGGAGCTTTTCATTTCAAACCGCAAGGTTCCCTGACCGATGCAAATGGGGTCAAGACCTGGTATGATCTTAAACCACTTCACACTGAAGGAGAAGGTTTTGCAGAGTATCCAAAAATAAAAAATTATACACTTACCCAGGTAAACATACCAATGGGTATAGGGGCAAAATATTTTATATCTGACAGGGTAAATGTTGGCCTGGAGGTTTTACATAGAAAAACATTCACCGATTATGTTGATGATGTAAGTACAAAATATATTGACCCTGACTTATTTGACAAATATTTATCGGTTCAGAATGCAGCTATAGCAAGACAAATAAATGATAAGGCTGTTGGGATAGTAACTCCAAGTGTTAGCCGGTTAGGTCCGGGTAGCGACCAAAGGGGAAATCCTAATCAGAATGATGCTTATTTTACTATATTTCTAAAATTCGGTGTTCGCTTAGGTGCCATATTTGATAATGCCTACGACAGGCGTGCGTCTAGTCATCTGCGGTGCCCTGTAAGATTTTAAATAAATGGATTCAACATTTGCCTCTGAACAATGGCAAAGTATATAATAAAAGTTATCCCCGGAGAACACTGCATATTTATGCGATGTACACCCCTGAAACCACTATTTTTTAACTTTGTTACTATGCTTTGCTCTTTTTTATGCCTTGTAATTCTTAAGTTCTTCTTTTAAAAATGACGCCGTGAAGCTTTCTTTATTTTTTGCCAGCTCTTCAGGCGTTCCTTCAAATAAAACTTTTCCGCCGCCATCGCCTCCTTCGGGACCGAGATCTATTATGTGATCTGCAATTTTTATAATGTCCATGTTATGCTCGATTACAAGGACAGTATTACCTCGATCCACCAATTTATTGAGAACATCTGCAAGGTGCTGTATGTCCTGGAAATGAAGGCCGGTAGTAGGTTCATCAAGGATATAAAAAGTTTTTCCCGTATCTCTTTTGCTTAGTTCAGTTGACAATTTTACCCGTTGTGCTTCTCCACCGCTTAAAGTAACCGCACTTTGCCCAAGAGTTATATATCCAAGCCCTACTTCCTGCAGTACTTTAATTTTTCTATAGATGTAAGGAACATTCTGGAAAAATTCCACCGCCTCATCCACGGTCATTTCAAGTACGTCACTAATTGATTTGCCTTTATATCTTATCTCCAGTGTTTCACGGTTGTATCTTTTACCATTACATTTTTCGCAATGGACATATACATCCGGTAGAAAATTCATTTCTATTACCCGCATACCTCCTCCTTCACATATATCGCACCGGCCGCTTTTCACATTAAATGAAAAACGACCTGCTTTGTATCCTCTTATTTTAGCCTCAGGAACCGATGCAAACAGTGTTCGAATATCGGTAAAAAAGCCACAATAAGTTGCAGGATTGCTTCGCGGCGTTCTGCCAATGGGTGATTGGTCTATTTCAACTACTTTATCAACGTGCTCCAGCCCTTTTATGCTCTTGTAAGCCAGGGGGGTCATTTTACTTTTATAAGCATGAATACTTAATATGGGATACAACGTTTCATTTATTAAAGTTGATTTCCCGCTGCCGCTTACACCGGTGACGCATATAAACTTCCCCAGTGGGAATTCAATATTAATATTTTTCAAATTATTTCCAGTCGTACCCCTAAGGTAAAGGTTATGCCCGTTTCCTTTTCTTCTTTGCGAAGGGATTGGGATCTGCATTTTGCCATTGAGGTAGGAAGAAGTAAGTGTATTCAGTTTTAATAAATCCTCCGGAATGCCACTCGCAACAATTTCTCCGCCATGTTTGCCGGCTTTTGGTCCAATATCGATGAGATAATCTGCCGCCATCATGATATCTTTATCATGTTCGACTACCAGCACACTGTTACCAATATCCCTTAAGTTCTTGAGCGCTTCGATAAGACGGTGATTATCCCTTTGATGAAGCCCGATGCTGGGCTCATCGAGGATGTAAGTAATCCCCTGTAATTGAGAACCTATTTGAGTGGCAAGTCTTATGCGCTGAGATTCACCGCCACTAAGGCTTTTGGAGGGCCTGCTCAGAGAAAGATAATTTAATCCAACATCCAACAAAAACTGAACGCGCTCTTTTATTTCTTTTAAAATATCTTTCGCAATTACGTTCTGGCGATTATGCAATCTTGATTCGATGCCGGTAAACCAACTTAATAATTTATCCAGGTCAAAATCACCCAATTCAGCAATATTTGTATTATCAACTTTAAACCACAGACTTTCTTTCCTGAGACGCTTACCATTGCATGAAACGCATGTTTTTAGTTGCATAAATTTTTCAACCCAGGTTCTTAAGGCATCGCTGGTAGTACCCGAGCTGAACCACCTCCTGATCATGTTTACTATACCTTCATAATCATCTGTTGCAGATGAAGATACTTCTAAAGTATCCATATCCACAGACATCAATTTGGTATAATCTTCTCCATTATCTATAGACGGAATATCTTCCCTCCCGTATAACAAAATATTCATAGCATTCCGGGGCAATTGAGAAACAGGCTTATCAAGGCTGAATTTATATTTTTTTGCTATTTGCTGGACCTGCTTAAATACATAGGCCTCCCTTTCTTCTCCCAGCGGAGCGATCGCGCCTTCATTGATGCTCAATTCAGGATGGGGAATTATACTGTCGAGATCTACCTGGTATACATTTCCGAGGCCTTTGCATACGGGGCATGCACCGTAGGGAGAATTAAATGAGAAGGTGTTTGGAGAAGGTTCCTCGTAGCTAATCCCGGTATCTTCACACATAAGCTGGCGGCTGTATTGGGCTTGCTCACCATTGTCATTTAATAGAAAGAGTAGTCCATTGCCTAATTGAAGGGATTTCTGTATACTTTGACTTAGTCGTACTTTATGGTCCCCGGCAACCTGTAGCCTGTCTACAACCAATTCAATATCATGGATTTTATACCTGTCCACCTGCATTTTAGGGGTCAGATCTTTTATTTCGCCATCTATTCTCACTTTTAAGAACCCTTTTTTTCTAACTTCTTCAAATAACTCACGATAATGACCTTTGCGGCCACGAACCAAAGGGGCTAAGAGACTAATTTTTTTATTGGGGAATTTTAATAGAATATTTTCAACAATTTCATCCTCGCTCCATTTCACCATTTTTTTGCCGCTGTTATAGCTATAGGCTTCGCCTATCCTGGCATATAGCAAACGAAGAAAATCATATACTTCAGTAACAGTACCTACGGTACTCCTGGGGTTTTTATTGGTGGTTTTTTGCTCGATTGAAATTACCGGCGAAAGCCCTGTTATTTTATCAACATCCGGCCGTTCCATATCGCCCATAAACTGCCGTGCATAAGCTGAAAAACTTTCCATATACCTGCGCTGTCCTTCTGAATAAATGGTATCAAAAGCAAGTGAGGACTTGCCGCTACCGCTTATTCCGGTAATTACCACGAGCTTATTTTTGGGAATGGAAATATCGATGTTCTTAAGGTTATGCTCCCTGGCACCAAATACCTCAATTGCTTCTTCCGTTCTATCTTCTAATTCGCCTTTCTGCAGCTTCACTTTTACCATAATAAAGTGGACAAAATTACTATTAAAAGTTTGATGAAGGAAAAATAGGAAAGTTGTTCCTGGCTTTAAAAAGGTTTTAAAGCCGGTTCATTAATCAGCCACTTTTCCTGTTTGAAGGAAGACAAAGTAAAAAATGTGAATATCTTTACCCCATGTTTTTTTAAAAAATATTGACTTATTATATTTTTATTTAAATCTTTTTACGTAGCTTTAATTTCACTATAATCCTTTTAGAAAATTACCCGATTTTTTTTGTACCCAAATCCAAAAATTTGAGCGCTTTTTTACAATAATTAAAATATTTGTCCGTTTCATAGAGTTGACAATCGATATTCTTTTTTAAAAATTCAGAAATCGATAACAAGACACAATACTTTTAATTCAAATTAATTATTACATTTGCCCTTACCCTCAAAGTTAAAAAAAATGAAGACCAAGTTGATCACTTCAATAGCTGTTTTAGCTATTTTCATCTTAGCCGGTTGTGGTAAATCCGGTAAATCGAAAGGCCTTCCCAATGATGGCCAGGTACATGGTGTTGCACCTGCCAGCCGTTATAGCTTGCCAAAACCTCCGGGAATGGTTTATATTCCACCTGGAACATTTCACATGGGACCCAGCGATGAGGACATAAACTACGCTTTTACATCCCGTAACAAACAGGTTTCAATAAGCGGCTTTTGGATGGACGCTACAGAAATTACCAATAATGAATATCGCCAGTTCACAAACTGGGTAAGAGATTCTATATCAGGGAAACTACTTGGCTATATAAAGCAGGGTTCTGATGGAAATGAATACTTAGACTGGAAAAAAGTGGCAACCATAAAATGGAACGATAAGGCTACTATGGAAAAAATAGATGCTTTGATTGTAACACCCGATAACAGGATTTTTGGTAAAAAGGAGCTTGATCCTCTTAAAATAGTTTATCATTCAGAAATTTTCGACTTTAAAGAAGCTGCTAAGAGAGAAAACGCAAATGTTCCCCGTGGTAAATTTATTGTGAAATACGATATACCCGTTTATCCTGATTCATTGGTATGGGTGAGAGATTTTGCCTATTCTTATAACGAGCCAATGGCAAAACAATATTACAGCCATCCCGCCTTCGGTAATTATCCAGTAGTAGGCGTTACCTGGAAGCAGGCTACTGCTTTTTGTGAATGGCGCAGTCATTACCTGAATTCATTTTTAATTAATAAAAACAGGTCAACAGAATCTCCCTTCCGTCTCCCAACCGAAGCACAATGGGAATATGCTGCAAGAGGTGGAAGATCTCAATCTCAATATCCATGGGGTGGTCCATACCTCAGGAACAGAAAAGGATGTCTTCTTGCCAACTTTAAACCTGGCCGTGGTAATTATCCTGAAGACGGCGGATTTTATACTGTGCGTGCTGATGCATATTGGCCCAATGATTTTAACCTATATAATATGGCCGGAAACGTAGCTGAATGGACATCGTCTATATATTATGAAGGTGGTTATAATTTCCAACACGATATGAATCCTGATATACGCTGGAATGCAAAAGATCAGGATCCTCCCCGTATGAAACGTAAAGTAATTCGCGGCGGAAGCTGGAAAGATGTCGGTTACTTTTTACAAACAAGCACAAGGGCTTACGAATACCAGGATACAGCTAAATCTTATATAGGCTTCCGTTGTGTTATAGATCTACCACCCGTTTCCAGCAGAAAAGGCAAAAAATAAATATTACTCCATAGAAAAATTTTAGTAAAACCTTAATGCCTGTATTAAAATTTAATATGGGCATTGTATTATATGAACCTGACTCATCAAAATTAAAACCAATCAAAATTTAAATTATCATGCCACACAGAAAAAGAACCTTCCTTACACTAATCGATGTACTTGTAAGTGCCGGTGCCGCCGTTATCATATTTGCCGCCTGGGCGAAATTGACTCATCAGTCTTATGCAGATACCATGCTTACCGTTGGTATGTGGACAGAGACTGCCATATTCCTGGTTTACGCAGGAATTGAGTGGGTTAAACCCAAAAAACATGAAGAAGATCTTCAGCCTGGTGAAGAAGAAGTAGCAGTTGTAGGTAATCCTGCATTGCAATCAATGGATAAAATGTTACTCGACGCGGATATTACGCCTGTAAATCTAAAAAGACTTGGTGATAATTTCCAAAAGTTAGGAACTACTGTTTCTAATATCGGAGAAGTGGGCGATGTGGTAAAATCTACCGGTGATTTTTCGGCCAAAACCAAGGAAGCTACTTCAGCACTTGGATTGATGAAGGATGCCTACGTAAATTCTGCCAATACCATGAGCAACTTTAATAACGCTGCCGATAGTGCCAAAGGGTTTCACGAGCAGGTTCAGGTGCTTACAAAAAATCTCGGTTCATTAAATACAATTTATGAGCTGGAATTAACTGAAAGTAACAATCACCTTAAATCTTTGAATAGTTTTTATGGCCAAATGGCACAGGCTAGCCAGGTTATGATGGCAACAGTAGATGATGCAAAGAGTGCAAAAGAGCAAATTGGCACCCTTGCAAATAATCTCGGTAAGCTGAACCAGGTTTATGGAAATATGTTAAGCGCTATGCAGGGAAGGCAGTAACTGAAAATAATTACAACTAACACAGTAAAATCTAAATATCATGGCATTACCCAGAGAACCGAGGCAGAAGATGATCAACATCATGTACCTGGTCCTTACAGCTATATTAGCCCTGAATGTATCTAATGAAGTAATTAATGCATTCAAAGTGGTTGATAAAAGCTTAATAACTACTAACAATAATATCAGTACTTCAAACAACGATCTATACAGTTCACTCGAAAAGAAACTGACCGAGCCTCAATCTGTTGAAAGAGCAAAGATCTGGGAACCGCGTGCTATGCAGGCAAAGCAACTTTCAGCGAATATCAATAACTATATCGATAGTTTGAAACTAGCTTTAAAAAATGGCGCTGATCTTAGAATGAGATTTAATAAGGCCACCAATGACAGCGTTGAGGAGTTCAGGGAAGATAACCTTGATGCATCTACCAGGTTATTTGAAACCAAAGGTGAAGGACCGAAATTAAAGGCCCGCCTTGACCAATATAAGCAGGATATGCTTAGTATCGGGCTCCCAACAGATCCGTCTATTAAGAAGCAATTCGAAAATACATTCCCTGTAAATACAATAGCTCCAATTTCGCAAGATGGTACTAAAAAGGATTTTACCCAATCTTTCTTTCACATGACCCCTACTGTAGCTGCATTAACTATGCTCAGTAAGTTTCAAAATAATGTAAAAAATGCGGAAAGCCAGATTGTAACCTATTGTCATAACCAAATCGGAGCGGTTGAAGTTCATATGGATAAGACCGGTGTATTGGTAGGGCAAAGCTCTAACTATCTGATGCCTGGTCAGGAACTAACTGTAACAGCGGGCGTGGGTGCCTATAGTTCTTCAGGATCGCCCACAATATCTATTAATGGCAGCAACCAAACAGTTATTGATGGAAAGGCTACCTATAAAACAACTGTGAGTGGTGCAGGTGAGCACCCGGTAAATGTAACCGTATCTTTCAGGGATGAAAACAACAAGGTTGTTACAAAAACTGAAACAATAAAATATGTAGTAGGAACTCCCGGTGGGGCAGCGGTGATGCTTGATAAAATGAATGTATTTTATATTGGAGTAGATAACCCTGTTACGATATCATCAGGCACCGGTTGGGATAAAACCAAAGTCTCCATGACTTCGGGAAGCTTATCATCGGCAGGCGCCCCTGGTAAATTTATCGTGAAAGTAAGTGCCATTGGTAAAACAATGATTAATGTAAATGCAGATGGCAAAAACAGTTCTTACGAGTTCAGGATAAAGAGAATTCCTGATCCGATATTGAAAGTTGGCCCAAGCAGCGGCGGAAGAATGCAGTCTGTAATTTTTAAAAACCAACAATTTTGCAGGGCTGATTTGGAGAATTTTGATTTTGACGCCAGGTTTAGTGTTATTAGCGCAACTGTTTATTTTTCAGGAGCTAACTTTGCCAGTGTACAAACCGGAACTATTTCCGGTGGAAGCCTTGCAGGATTATCAGCGCAACTATCAAGGTGTATCCCGGGAACCTCTATTACATTTGATAATGTAAAAGTTCAGGGGCCTGATGGAGCTGCAAGAACTATACCTGGTCCGGGTTTTATTTTATATTAAGAATTAAATAAAAATGGCTATGAAAACTTTAATTGTAAAATGTGTAATGCTTGCCTTGTGCTTTGGTGTATTCGCCAATGTGGCAGATGCCCAGGCAAAGAAAAAACGTACGGTACAAAAACGAACGACCGCCAAGCGCACCACTAAGTCAAAAACAAAAGCGGCTATTAACCCCAGTGCAAAGGTTGATACGGCTGTTGTGGTGGCACCGCCTAAAGTTGATAGCTTGCCTATCCAGGTGGTGAAAAAATCTTTACGCTCTGATAATGCTATCGAACGCAATCTTGTAAAAGACCGGACGCCTCTTCAATACGAACACCTGCGCGAAGATGATGCAGTTTACCGTGAAAAGGTTTGGCGGGAAATTGATACCCGAGAGAAAATGAATCTCCCTTTTAGGTATTCGGCCAATGAGGATAATGGTAATCAACGTTTTATTTCTATACTTTTCAAAGCTATACAGGATGGGCCCGATAATGGGGGCGTTACTGTATTTAGTCCCATTGACGACCGGTTTACGACTCCCATGACAGTTTCTGATGTAGCAGAGAAGATCTCAGGGGGTGCTGTTCAGGTTCCGGTGATGGATTCACTCGGAAATGTTACATCTTATAGAACGGTTACTGCAGAAGTAAATCTTGATTCTTTTTACAAATTCAGAATTAAGGAAGAAGTTATTTTTGATAAGGAAAGTTCAAGATTGTTTTGGAGAATTTTGGGAATCGCCCCGGTTAAGAACGTGGTAACTTCACAAGGAGTAAATTTAGGAGAAACAGAACTTTTTTGGGTATACTATCCTGATATGCGGCCGATATTTGCCAAGTATGAAGTTTACAATGGTAAGAACTTTGGAGCACGCATGAGTTGGGAAGAGCTTTTTGAGAGCCGTATGTTTTACGGAAGAATAGTCAAAAGCACATTGGATAATCCGTGGGATCAAACTTTATCTGAGCAACAGGGATTAAAGGAGAGCCGGATATTACAATTACTCGAAGGAGAAAATATCAAGTCAAGAATATTTGATTACGAACAGAATTTATGGAGTTATTAATCTCTTAGTAATAAATTTTTAAGAAGGGAGCAGAAATGCTCCTTTTTTTATAAATCCCTTTTTTGGGAATTACACCCCGGCTGGTGAACACCGGCTTCTTCCTTCCTGGCATCCCTCTTAATTTTCATTGGAATCTTTTTCAGAATTATTATTAAACCAGGTAAGGATCATACCGGCTTTGGCATTCCCCACGACTTCGGCAAGTTCTTCATTTGATAGCTCTTTTATTTTTTTTACCGATTTGAATTTTTTCAAAAGCGTATCGGCAGTATTTTTTCCAATCCCTCTTATCATTTCCAGTTCATTTACAAACGTTCCCCTGCTGCGCTGGTTGCGGTGAAAATTTATTCCAAAACGATGTACCTCGTCCCTTATTCTCCTGATCAGTTTCAGGCTTTCACTATCCCACGGCAATTTAATGGATTGCTGGTCTCCGGGGAAAAAAATTTCTTCTTCGTTTTTCGCAAGCCCGATAATGGTTGTTTTGCCCTGCAGCCCCATTTCATTGATCCCTTCCACAGCTGCGTTTAACTGCCCTTTGCCTCCATCAATAATAATAAGTTGCGGCAAGGGCGTGTTTTCTTTTTCCAGCCTTTTATATCTCCGGGTTACAACTTCCTTCATACTGGCAAAATCATTTATACCGCTAACGGTTTTTATATTGAATTTCCGATACTGGCTTTTATCGGGAAGGCCATTCCTAAAATATACCATTGCTGCCACAGGATAGCTGCCCTGGAAATTAGAATTATCAAAACATTCAATATGCTCAGGAAGCAAGGGGAGATGAAGATCTGCCTGTAATTGCTTTAAAACTTTTTGTTTCTCTTTATCGGTCTTACCCTCAAGCTGAAGCATCTTCTTTCTTTTCAGTTCCTCAATAAAATAGTTGACATTTTTCTCAGAAAGCTCCAGCAGTTTTTTCTTATCTCCTGCTTTTGGAGTTGTAACGGTAATGCCCTCTTCAGGATAATTCATTTCAATAGGAACTATCAATTCCTTTGCTTCGCTGATGAAAGTACTTCGCAATTGACCAATAGCAAATAATAAAACCTCCTGTGCCGTTTCTTCCAGTTTTGGCTCCAGCACTATGGTTTTTGTGAGAATAATGGTGCCTTCACTTACCATTAAATAATTTACATAAGCAATATCCTCATCTTTTAAAATTGAAAATACATCTACATTACCGATATG
>Ga0068862_100003138_pt1 | contig 14376 bp, 13 predicted proteins | sample KBSSwiS52_FD_66598 | JGI IMG/M metagenome (GOLD analysis project Ga0068862, IMG submission 66598) | Switchgrass rhizosphere microbial communities from Kellogg Biological Station, Michigan, USA - KBS Switchgrass S5-2 | ecosystem: Host-associated > Plants > Roots > Rhizosphere > Soil ... | reverse complement strand
CGGTTGTCGATGCACGACGGCAGGCGGAAGCCATATTCGGCCAGCGTGATCTTGCGACGGTGGTCGCCGCGCGACATGCCGTTGACCTGACCGATCGTCTGGTGGCTCTCGTCGACGAACAGCAGCGCGTTTTCGGGCAGGTACTCGAACAAGGTCGGCGGCGGCTCGCCGGGCAGACGCCCGGTCAGGAAGCGGCTGTAGTTTTCGATGCCGGCGCAGGATCCGGTCGCGGCGATCATCTCGAGGTCGAAATTGGTGCGCTGTTCCAGCCGCTGCGCCTCCAGCAGATGGCCCTCGCCGGTGAGCTCCTTGAGCCGCTCGGTCAGTTCGTGGCGGATCGCCTCCATCGCCTGCTTCATCGTCGGGCCCGGCGTGACATAGTGCGAATTGGCGTAGACACGGACCGAGTTCAGCGTGGCTGCGGTCCTGCCGGTCAGCGGGTCGAACTCGGTGATCTGCTCGATCTCGTCGCCGAAGAATGAGATCCGCCAGGCCGAATCCTCATAGTGCGAGGGGAAGATCTCGAGATTGTCGCCCTTCACCCGGAAATTGCCGCGGGCAAAGGCGGCGTCGTTGCGCTTGTACTGGAGCGCCACCAGCTTGCGGACGATCTCGCGCTGGTCGACGCTCTGGCCCTTCTTGAGGTCGAAGATCATCGCCGAATAGGTCTCGACCGATCCGATGCCGTAGAGGCAGGAGACCGAGGCGACGATCAGCACGTCGTCGCGTTCGAGGAGCGAGCGGGTGGCCGAATGGCGCATCCGGTCGATCGCCTCGTTGATGGACGATTCCTTCTCGATATAGGTGTCGGTCCGGGCGACATAGGCTTCGGGCTGGTAGTAGTCGTAGTATGAGACGAAGAACTCGACGGCATTGTCGGGGAAAAAGCTCTTGAACTCGCCATAGAGCTGCGCGGCGAGGATCTTGTTGGGGGCGAGCACCAGCGCCGGCCGCTGCAGGCTCTCGACCACCTTGGCCATCGTGAATGTCTTGCCCGACCCCGTGACGCCCAGCAGCACCTGGTCGCGCTCACCCTCCTGCGCCTGCGCGACGAGCTCGGCGATCGCGGTCGGCTGGTCGCCGGCGGGCTGGTAATCGGACTTGATGACGAAGGGCTTGCCGCCCTCCGACTTCTCCGGCCGCACCGGACGGTGGGGGACGAAGGTCTCGCCGGTGTCGGGCTCGTCGAGGCCGGTACGAATCTGGATCGCCATGACGGTCTTTATGGGTGTCGGCCCGCTTTTGTTCCAGTGCCATCGGTGCGGGGAGGCGGTGGACTTGCGGCGGGGCGCGCGGCAAGGAGCCGGCATGGACCTCGCCGCCTATCTCGACCGCATTGCGCTGGGCGAAGTGCCCGCCGCCGATGCCGCCGGCCTCGCCACCGTCCAGCGAGCGCACCGCCTTGCCGTTCCGTTCGAGAACATCGACATCGTGCTCGGCCGCGGCATCAGCCTCGATCCCGACGCGGTGTTCGACAAGATCGTGACGCGCCGCCGCGGCGGCTTCTGCTTCGAGCAGAACCAGCTGTTCCTGCGCGCGCTCGGCGCGCTGGGCTTCGAGGCGCATCCGCTGCTGGCGCGGGTCTGGCTGGCCGCGGCCGACGACGTGCCGCCGCGCACGCACACGCTCAACCTCGTCACCATCGACGGCACGCCGTGGATCGCCGATGCGGGCTTCGGCGGCGGCTATATCCCGCCGATGCCGCTCACCGACCAGTCGGAGATGGCGACGCCGGACGGCGCGTGGCACCGCCTCGTCGCCGATGTCGATCATGGCTGGATGCTCTACCGCCGCGCCGACGAGACCGCCGACTGGCAGGCGCAGTACAGCTTCACCGCCGATCGGGTCTGGCCATCGGACCTTGCATTGTCGAGCCACTGGACCGCGACCTCGCCGGAGAGCCGCTTCACCGCCCAGCCCTTCGTCACGATCGTGCTGCCGCGCGGCTTCGCCTCGCTGATCGGCCGGCACTATCACCGCACCACCGTCGCCGAGAAGACCGAGGGTGAGGTCAATGCCCGGGTCGCGCGGCTGCGGCTGAGCCTGATGTTCGGCATCGACCTCACCGCCGAGGAGGTCGCCGGGCTCGGCTATGACGGCTGAGCCGGTACGGCCGCGCGCGCTCTACGCGGTTCCCGCCGGGGACCTCTACCGCAACTTCACCGCCTGGCAGGAGGGGCGGCGAGATTCCAGCCAGGTCGCGCTGACCTATTCGCACCTGTTCTACCGCTTCTGCCTCGACACCGGGCGCGACGGCATCGTCAGCGCGCCCGATGCGGCGCGGCGGCGGGTCGAAGACGGGCGCTTTGCGGTGGCCGGACGGGCGCCGACCCGGCGCGACAGCACCGCGCATTTCCTTGCCGGCTATCTGCGCAACGCGCTTGCCATCACCGCTCTCGCGCTCCGCTCCGGCGCGCGCGAGGTGATCCTGATGGACGGGGTGACCTTCGCCTTCCTGCTCTGGCCGTTGTCGCTGGCCGGCCGCCGCATCTACCGCTCGGACCACACCGTGCTGCGCCCCGCCTTCCGGCCACTTTCGGCAACGGGCCGCGCGATCCTCGCGCTGGAGGGCTGGTTCCTGCGCCATGGCTGCGCCGGCGCGCTGGCGGTGTCGGACCAGATCCGCGCCCAGCTGCGCGCGCTGGCGCCGAACCTGCCCGTGCTGGTGTTCAACCCGACCTATGTCCGCGAGGATTTCGCCGACATGGCTCCGGCCAGCTGGGCGGGCGGGCCGTTCCACGTCGTCTTCGCCGGCCGGATCGAGGCGAGCAAGGGCGTCTTCGATCTGGTCGCGATGATGAAGACGCTGCTTGCCGAGGGGCGCGACGTGGTCCTCGACATCTGCGGCGAGGGCGGCCAGTTCGCCCAGCTCGCCGCCGCGGTCACGGCCGAGGGCCTGGATAACGCGATCCGCCTCCACGGCCATGTCTCGCGCGACGCGATGCTCGGCCATCTCGCCCGCGCCCAGGCGGTGATCGTGCCGACCCGCACCGCCTTCGTCGAAGGCCTCAACAAGGTGGTGATCGAGGCGGTGCTGGCGCGGCGCCCGGTGATCACCTCGGCGGTCTGCCCTGCCCTCGACCTCGTCCGCGAGGCCGCGGTCGAGGCGCGGCCCGACGACATCGCGAGCTATGCCGATGCGGTGCGCCGGCTGATGGACGATGCAGGCCTCCGCACCACGCTGTCCGGCGCGACCGAGACGGTGCGCGAGCGATTCTTCGACCCGGCCTTCGGCTGGGCGGCGAAGGCGGCGGCGCTGCTGGGCTAGGAGAAGAAACCGCTGATCGCAGATGCTTGCGGGAGGTCCGCGCGTCGGGAAGCGGGAAGTGGTGGAGCCGAGGGGGATCGAACCCCTGACCTTCGCAATGCCATTGCGACGCTCTCCCAGCTGAGCTACGGCCCCGAACCTTCGATCCGCCGGCTGGAAACTGGCGGGGTGGCGCGCCCTTTAGGTCAGGCGCGCCCGGTGCGCAAGCGGCGAAACCGTCGCCGCCCACACATTCCTACTGCTCGTCGTCGTCCTCGGCCTTCTTGACGCCAAGATCGTCGTCGCCGCCGAGATCGACCTCGTCGTCCGGGCTCTCCTCGGCATCTTCGTCGATGTCGAGATCGGCGCCGAGATCGGCATCATCGTCCTTGTCCACTGCCACGGCCTTCTTCGGCGCGTCGAACGGCAGCGGCTGCTTCGACTTCAGGACGGGATCCGGCTCCCAGATCGACCCGCACTCGATACAGGTGACGGGATCTTCCTTGCCGAGATCGTAGAAGCGCTCGCCGCATTTCGGGCAGGTGCGCTTGGTGCCCCATTCAGGCTTCACCATGAGGGAATTGGCCTCCGAAAGAATCACTGCAAAAATATGAGAACGCAGGCCCGGCGATGCCAGGTCCCGCGGAACGCCGGGCGCCTTGCCATAGCGTCCCCCCGCTGTCAAAAGCCGCGCTTTCGCCCCCCAACGTTCCCGGCCCTGGCGCAGGACCTGTCGATGCACGCCGCCCCGCCCCGCCCGATGCGCTTCGCCGCGCCCGGCCCGCTTGCCGGCACCGTCACCGTCCCCGGCGACAAGTCGATCTCGCACCGTGCGCTGATGCTCTGCGCGCTGGCGGTCGGCGAAAGCCGGATCGAAGGCCTGCTGGAGGGCGAGGACGTGCTCGCCACCGCCGCCGCGATGCGGGCGATGGGGGCCACCATCGAGCGCGGCGCCGATGCGGTCTGGCGAGTCCACGGCGTCGGTGTCGGCGGGCTGCTGCAGCCGGGACAGGCGCTCGACATGGGCAATTCGGGGACCTCGACCCGGCTGCTGATGGGTCTGGTCGCCAGCCATCCGATCACCGCCACCTTCACCGGCGATGCCTCGCTGTCGCGCCGGCCGATGGGACGGGTGGTCGAGCCGCTGGCGCTGATGGGCGCTGATATCACCGCGACGCCGGGGCCCAAGGGCGCGGCCTGCCTGCCCCTGATGCTGCGCGGCCTCTGCCCGGCGGTGCCGATCGAGTACCGCCTTCCGGTCGCCTCGGCGCAGGTGAAGTCGGCGATCCTCCTCGCCGGGCTCAACATCCCCGGCCGCACCCGGGTAATCGAACCGGTGCGCACCCGCGACCATTCCGAACGGATGCTGACCGGCTTCGGCGCCAGCGTCACCGTCGAGGAGGCTGCCGACGGGGCGCGGATCATCACCCTGACCGGCGAGGCCGCGCTCAGGCCACAGCAGATCGTGGTGCCGGGCGATCCGTCCTCGGCGGCGTTCATCGTCGTCGCCGCGCTGCTGGTGCCGGGGTCGGCGGTAACCGTCGTCAATGTCGGGCTCAACCCGACCCGCGCCGCGCTGTTCGACGTGCTGCGGGCGATGGGCGGCGACATCGCCGTCACCAACCCGCGCGACGTGGGCGGCGAGCCGGTCGCCGACCTCGTCGTCCGCCATTCGCCGCTGACCGGCACCGCGGTCCCGCCCGACATCGCGCCCAGCATGATCGACGAGTTCCCGATCCTGTTCGTCGCCCAGGCGCTCGCCGCCGGGCGGAGCACGACCAGCGGGCTCGACGAGCTGCGCGTCAAGGAATCGGACCGGCTGGCGACGATGGCCGAGGGGCTGCGTGCGATCGGCGTCACCGTCGAGGAGCGGCATGACGGTCTGGTCATCGATGGCACTGGCGGCGATCCGCTGGCCGGCGGCGGCACCGTCGCCACCCGCCTCGACCATCGCATCGCGATGAGCTTCGCGGTCGCCGGCCTTGTCTCGCGCGCGGCGGTGACCATCGACGACATGGCGCCGGTGGCAACCAGCTTTCCCGATTTCCTGCCGCTGATGACCGGCCTTGGTGCCGAGGCGCGATGAGCAGGCTGGACCGTCGCGGCTTCGTCGCCGCGGCGGGCGCCGGCCTCGCCATGCTCACCGCGCCGATCCGCGCCGAATCGGCTGACGCGCACGCGATGCGGCTGGCGCCCGACCGGGAGGCGATGGTGCCGGTGCCCGGCGGCCGCGCCTATGTCCGGGTCAACGGCAACCTCGCCGGGCCGCAGCCGCCGATCGTGCTGCTCCACGGCGGGCCGGGCAGTGCGCACTGGTATTTCATGGCGGCGACCGCGCTGGCCCACGACCGCGCGGTGATCCTCTACGACCAGCTCGACAGTGGCCGGTCCGACACGCCCGACGACCCCGCCAACTGGCATGTCGCCCGCTTCGTCGACGAGCTGGAGGCGATCCGCCGCTTCCTGGACGTGCCGCGGTGGCATGTGCTGGGCGCGAGCTGGGGTGGCACCGTCGCGCTGGAATATGGCGCGCGGCGCCCGCGCGAACTTGCCAGCCTGATCCTGCAATCGCCCTTGGTCTCGACCGCCCTGTGGCTGCGCGACGCCAATATCCTGAAGGCGGCGATGCCGGAGAAGACCCGCGCGCTGCTCGATCGCTGCGACGGCATGAACCCGCCGCCTGCGGCCGATTGCGACGCGGCCACCGCGGCGTTCTACGCGCGGCACGTGCGGCTTCGCGAGCCGTCGCCCGCGCTCGCCGCCTATAGAAGCGGCTTGCCTCGCAGCTTCACTCCGTCAATCTATCACGCCATGTGGGGGCGTGCCGAATTCGTGTCGACCGGGACACTCAGGGACTATGACGGCCGCGCGCTGCTGCCGCGGCTCGACGGGGCACGCACGCTGTTCGTCGCCGGCAGCCAGGACGAGGCGCGGCCGGAAACGGTCGCTGCTTTTGCGCGGGCCGTGCCGGAGGCACGCTTCGTCAAAATTCCCGACGCCGCGCACACCATCATGATCGATAACCCCGCCGCCTACCTCCCTCTCCTGCGCCAATGGTGCGCCAAGAAGGATGCTGCATGAGCCTGATCATCGCCGTCGACGGACCTGCCGCCTCGGGCAAGGGCACTATTGCCCGCGCGCTCGCCCGCCATTTCGGCCTGCCGCATCTCGACACCGGCCTGCTGTATCGCGCGGTCGGCATCTCGGTGATGCGCGCCGGGGTCGACCCCGGCGACGAGGCGGCGGCGACTGCGCAATGCGCGTTCGACGACACGCTGCTCGCCGATCCTGAGCTGAAGTCGGAGGCGGCCGGCGGTGCCGCCAGCCGCATTTCGGGCCATCCCGCGGTGCGCGCCGCGCTGCTCGACCGGCAGCGCAGCTTCGCCGCCCAGCCGGGCGGGGCGATTCTCGACGGGCGCGATATCGGCACGGTGATCGCGCCCGATGCCTCGGCCAAGCTGTTCGTCACCGCCAGCCCGGAGGTCCGCGCCCAGCGCCGCCATCGCGAACTCGCCTCGCTCGGCCTGCCGACGACGCTTGACGAGGTTCTTGCCGACATCCGCGCCCGCGACGCCCGCGACATGGCCCGCGACGCGGCGCCGCTGGTCATGGCAGATGATGCGGTGCTGATCGACACCAGCGAGATGAACGTCGAGCAGGCGGTGGCGGCGGCGCTCGCCGCGGTGCTGCCGGAGGCGAAGCGCGCCTGAGCCAGGCGGATTCCGGTTGTTCCCTTCCGTGTTCGGTCCGGACCTGTCGCGTATTCCGACCGGGCTGAGGCGGAACGACGCTACAGCGCCGTGGTCCGCACCACCGCGGGCGCCTTCGCCCCTGGAGTCGTCTTCGCGTCCGGCGACCCTAGATAGGCGTCGACCGCCGCGGTCCACAGCGAATAGCCGCTGGCATTCATGTGCAGTCCGTCGGCGGTGAAGAACTGGCGGTCGGGCATGCCATCGGTGTTGAGGAGCGCGCTGCCCACGTCGAGATAGTCGAAGCTGGCACGGCCCGATTTGGCGCGCACTGCATTGTTTACCGCATCCATCTTCGCCCAGAGATTCCATCGTGACGGGCTGGGTTTCATCGACAGATAGGCGATGCGGGCGCGCGGATTGTCCTTGCGGATGCGGGTGAGGAGGGTCAGCACGTCGGCCGAGACCGTCTCCGGCGCGGCGCCGGCGGCGATGTCGTTTTCGCCGACATAGACGATGATCGAGGCCGGCTGGTAGCGGGCGACGACCTGCCCGTAATAATGGAGCACGTCGGGCGTGGTGGCGCCGCCGAAGCCGCGGTTCATCGCGGCGCGGCGCGGGAAGCTTTGCGCGGTGTCCCACAGCCGGATGCTGGAGCTGCCGACGAACAGCGTGTCGCCCGGCGTCTTGCGTTCGAGGTCGCGTGCGGCGAACGCCTCGATCTCCGCGGCGAAACGCTCGAACCCGGCAGGCAGCGCGGGGGCTTCCGCCGGATTCGGCGCGGCCAGCGCGGTACCCGCAAAGCCCGCTGCCACCAGCAATGATGTCAGATACCGTACAAGCATCTCAAGCCCCGTCGGAATGGGCGAAACATAGCAAAATTTGCCCTCGATTTCCACGGCATATCCACCGGCACAACGATTTTGTGGCACTTCCGGGAGGGTTCCTCGCGGCTCCCGCCCGGCCTTGTCGGGGAAGCCTGCCGCTGCTATGTGGCGATTGTCCAGCGAGCGGTGGCTCGTGGAGGCCGGCGCGGGGCTTCTTGCCCACGCGCCTTTTCGCTTTTGGCGACATGTCCTCCGCGAAATGCCGCGCGCCGGGTGCCGCGCTTCGCATGGGGCGGTCGCGGCGGTTCGGCTAGAAGACCGTCGGAACCAACCGACCGGCCGGAAAACAGACTTAGGAACACGAAACGCATGGCCACTGCGGCACAACCGACCCGCGACGATTTCGCGGCGCTCCTCGATCAATCGCTGGGACAGAATGACGGCTTCGAGGGCCGCGTCGTCACCGGCACCGTCACCGCCATCGAGAACGACATGGCGATCATCGACGTCGGCCTGAAGTCCGAAGGCCGCGTCGCGCTCCGCGAGTTCGCGGCCCCCGGCCAGAAGGCGGACCTCAAGGTCGGCGACAAGGTCGAGGTCTATGTCGACCGCGTCGAGAACATCCATGGCGAGGCGATGCTGAGCCGCGACCGCGCGCGCCGCGAAGCCGCCTGGGACAAGCTCGAGGTCGAGTTCGCCAAGTCCGCCCGCGTCGAGGGCGTCATCTTCAGCCGCGTCAAGGGCGGCTTCACCGTCGACCTCGACGGCGCCGTGGCCTTCCTGCCCGGCTCGCAGGTCGACATCCGCCCTGTGCGTGACGTCGCTCCGCTGATGGACATCCCGCAGCCCTTCCAGATCCTCAAGATGGATCGCCGCCGCGGCAACATCGTCGTGTCGCGCCGCGCCGTCCTCGAAGAGACCCGCGCCGAGCAGCGCACCGGCCTGATCCAGTCGCTCCACGAGGGCCAGGTGATCGACGGCGTCGTCAAGAACATCACCGATTACGGCGCCTTCGTCGACCTCGGCGGCATCGACGGCCTGCTCCATGTCACCGATCTCAGCTACAAGCGCGTCGGCCATCCGAGCGAGATGATCAACATCGGCGACACCGTCCGTGTCCAGATCATCCGCATCAACAAGGACACGCAGCGTATCTCGCTCGGCATGAAGCAGCTCGAGAGCGATCCGTGGGAGGGCGCGTCGGCCAAGTACCCGATCGGCGCCAAGTTCTCGGGCCGGGTCACCAACATCACCGAATACGGCGCCTTCGTGGAGCTGGAGCCGGGGATCGAGGGGCTCGTCCACGTCTCCGAGATGTCGTGGACCAAGAAGAACGTCCATCCGGGCAAGATCGTCTCGACCAGCCAGGAGGTCGAGGTGCTCATCCTCGAGGTCGACGAGGACAAGCGCCGCATCAGCCTCGGCCTCAAGCAGGCGCAGCAGAACCCGTGGGAGGCCTTTGCCGAGCAGCACCCGATCGGCTCGACCGTCGAGGGCGAGGTCAAGAACGCCACCGAGTTCGGCCTGTTCATCGGTCTGGACGGTGATGTCGACGGCATGGTCCACATGTCGGACATCGCCTGGGGCGTGTCGGGCGAGGAAGCGCTCAACCTGCACCACAAGGGTGAGACCATCCAGGCGCAGGTCCTCGACGTCGATGTCGAGAAGGAGCGCATCAGCCTCGGCATCAAGCAGCTGGAGCGTGGCGGCACCTCGGCCGGCGCGGGTTCGTCGAGCGGCCTGAACAAGAACGCGATCGTCACCGTGACGGTGCTCGCGGTCGGCGATGCCGGCCTCGACGTCCAGGTTGGCGACGATGGCGCGACCGGCTTCATCCGCCGCGGCGACCTCGGCCGCGACCGCGACGAGCAGCGTCCGGAGCGCTTCCAGGTCGGCCAGAAGTTCGACGCGATGGTCACCGGCTTCGATCGGTCGAAGAAGCCGACCTTCTCGGTCAAGGCCATGCAGTTCGCCGAAGAGAAGCAGGCGGTGGCGCAGTACGGCTCGTCCGACTCGGGCGCGTCGCTCGGCGACATCCTCGGTGAGGCCCTCAAGGCCCGCAGCGAGCAGCGCTGATTTCGGAACCCCGCCCGCTTCACGGCGGGCGGGGCGTTCCGATCATGCGACGCGGCAAAAACTTGTGTGCGCCGCGTCAAAAAGATTGATCTAGGTTTCGGAATCGATTTATCGGTCGATCGTTCAGACAGGACGGCGGGAAAGTTCCCGGGGGGACAGGCATGATTCGATCAGAACTCGTGCAGCTCATCGCCAAGGACAATCCCGATCTGTCGCTGAAGGATGTCGAGCGCCTGGTCGCCGTGTTCTTCGATGCGATCATCGAGCAGCTGTCCACCGGCGGGCGCGTCGAGCTCCGCGGCTTCGGCACCTTCACCACCCGCGCCCGATCGGCGCGGGTCGGCCGCAATCCGCGCACCGGCGATGCCGTCGACGTCGACGCCAAGCGCGTGCCTTATTTCAAGCCCGGCAAGGAGATGCGCGCCCGCCTCAACGTCTGAGGCGGCGGAGCGCTCTTGACGACCCCCGGGGAGCGCCGCTCATTGGCGGTCGCGCGGATGTGGCGAAATCGGTAGACGCAGCGGACTTAAAATCCGCTTCCCTATGGGAGTGCGGGTTCGAGTCCCGCCATCCGCACCATTTTTGCTTCCAACAAACGGTTTGGCCACAGATCGCGCGCCGGCGTGGTGCGATGCGCGGTGCTGCCGTGCTCCTGCGGGACCGGGCCGTAGGGTTCGGACCACTTGCGCCAACCCACGATCGCCGCCCCGCGCGAGGCATTCCTTTCCGCACGATCCCTCAAATGCGCGAACGCCGCCGACCCTTCGGGCCGACGGCGTCCAGTAACCAGCGTCAGGCGCCGGATCACATCGCCTGGGCGACCTTCGGCTGGCGGCGGCGCAGCGCACCGCCGACGAGGCCGAAGCCGGTGATCATCATCGCCCAGGTCGCGGGCTCCGGCACGGCGGCGGGCGGCGGCGGAGGCGGCGGGATGTACGGCGCTTCGGTCGAATACAGCACCGCCGACGAGCCGCCCTGCAGGTTCAGGGTGAAGAGATCGAGGTTTGCCGAGGTGACCTTGAAGAAGCCGGTGCCCTCGAAGCCGTTCTTGCCGCCCTTGCCCTTGTGGATGGCGAGGTAGCTGGTGCCGTTCAGCAGCGCCGCGAAATCATAGGTGTTCTTGTCGGCGCCGGCCGGATCGACCTTGGTCAGGTCGATCGCCGACCAGTTCTTGTCCCAGGTGAAACCGATCTGCTTCAGCGCGTCGAACTGGTCCTGCACCTTGTTCGCGTTGAGCAGGTTGCCGCCAAACCAGCCGCTGCAGCTGGCGACTGTCACCGAAAGGTCGCTCGCCGAGCACGCGCCAACCACCGTCAGCGCCGCGCTGGCAGGCGCCGCGAAACCCAGGGTCGCCGCGATCGCGGATCCGACCAAAGCCAATGCCGTCCTCTTCATCATTCGCCCCTACCAATTTCCTCGATCACGACTGTGCTGAGATCGCGATTAGAAGCGAATCGAGGAGGTTGTCAAATCGTTAACCTTGACATGTCTCGCATTGGGACAATGCCTCGCTAAAGTGCGAACCAACATCGAAATTTATTAGAGAACAGACCGCGAGATGTTCGATCTATATTCGCCTGTCTAGCAGGTGATTTTCGCGCCTCTAACGCCACCTAAAAACATTTACTATACGAATTGAGCTTTCGGTGTTCCCGAATGAACCATGCGCAGCGGCGGCGTCCGCGGCCTTCGGATGAACAGCGTCTGCCGGGTGGAAGAAGCGGATTGGTCCAGGATCGCGCCCGTGACGAGTTGCGACTCGGCGCGGAACATCCGACGTCGCACGTCCGGGCCGCCGCGGCGGGTTTCAGGTCGGACCGACCGGGACTAGCGGAACCCGTTCGCCGCGTCGCAGGCGAGGCGGTCGACGCGCTCGTTTTCGGGGTGGCCGCTATGGCCCTTCACCCATTGCCATTCGATCTTATGCGGCTTCACCGCCGCGTCGAGCGCCATCCACAGATCGGCGTTCTTTACCGGCTGCTTCGACGCGGTCTTCCAGCCATTGCGTTTCCATCCCAGGATCCACTTGGTGATGCCGTCCATCACATAGCGGCTGTCGGTGTAGAGCACGATCTCGCACGGCCGATTGAGCGCCTCCAGAGCCTTGATCGGCGCCATCAGCTCCATCCGGTTGTTGGTGGTGAGCCTCTCGCCGCCGGAGAGTTCCTTCTCATGGCCGCCAGCGCGGATCAGCGCGCCCCAGCCGCCGGGACCGGGATTGCCCTTGCAGGCGCCGTCGGTGAAGATCGTCACGTCGCTCATCGGACAGGGACCAACATCGCCGGATCGGCCGACGCGTAGAAATCGAGCCGGCGCAGGAAGGCCAGCGGGTCCTTGCGGGTGACCATCGCGTCGGCCGGCGTGTTCAGCCAGTCCCAGGCGCGGGTCAGCAGGAAACGCAGGCAGGCGCCGCGGGCAAGCGCCGGGAACGCTGCGCGTTCTTCGTCGGTCAGGCCGAAACTCTCCTGGTAACCGGCGATCAGCGCCGCGCCGCAGTCGGCGGCGAAGTGGGTGCCCTCATTGTCGAAGCACCAGGCGGCGTGGGTAACAGCGAGGTCCCAGGCGCGAATATCGCGACAGGCGAAGTAGAAGTCGATCAGCCCGGTAACCTCGTCGCCGAGCATCAGCACGTTGTCGGGGAAGAGATCGGCGTGGATTACCGCCTCGGCAAGGCCGGTCGGCCAGTTGGTGTCGAGCCAGGCGATCTCCTCGGCGACCCGCGTGCCGAGGCCGGCGGCGATTTCGTCGAGTGCCGCACCGCAGCGTTCGGCCAGCGCGCGCCGCCCGTCCTGACCCAGGCTGTTGGGCCGTACCCCGTCGAAATCGACCAGGGCCGCGTGCATGGCGCCCAGCGCGCGGCCGGCGGCACCCGCCTGGGCGGGCGTCGGCCGGCTGACCGAGACCCCGCGCAGGAACTCGATCAGGCAGGCCGGACGCCCGGCGACGGTCTGGAGCTGGATGCCGTCGCGGTCGCGCAACGCGCGCGGCACCGCCAGCCCCTTGTTGGCGAGATGGTCGAGCAGCGCGAGGAAGAAGGGCAGGTCGGCAGCGTCGACGCGCTTCTCGTAGAGGGTCAGGATGAAACGGTCGTTGCTGGTCTCGACCAGGAAATTGCTGTTCTCGACCCCCTCGGCAATGCCCTTTGCGGAAACCAGCGTGCCGGCGTCGTAGCGCGCGAGCAGTGCCGCCAGCGCTTCGGCGGAGACCTGGGTATAGACGGCCATGGCAAGTCAGGCGGGTTCGAGGCCACGGGGAAGCTTGAAGGCCATCCGCTCGACCGCGGTCGTCACCTCCTCGCGGAGCAGGGTGAAGCGCTGGCCCAGCCAGTCGACCACTTCGTTGACCAGCGTCTCGGGCGCCGAGGCGCCGGCGGTGATGCCGAGGGTCCGGACACCGCGTAGCCAGGCCAGGTCGATGTCGCGGGCGCGCTCGATCAGGATCGACCGCGCTCCGCCCCGCTCGGCCACCTCGACCAGGCGCAGCGAGTTCGACGAATTGGGCGCGCCGATCACCAGCACCGCGTCGCAATCGGCGGCGATCTTCTGCACCGCGGTCTGGCGGTTCGAGGTCGCGTAGCAGATGTCCTCGCCGCGCGGTCCGTGGATCGCCGGGAAGCGCGCCTTGAGAGCGGTGACGATCTCGGCGGTGTCGTCGACCGACAGCGTGGTCTGGGTGAGGAAGGCGAGGTTGTCGGGATCGGCCGGCACCAGAGCGGCGACGTCGGCCAAGGTCTCGATCAGGGTCATCGCGCCGTCGGCGACCTGGCCGAAGGTGCCGATCACCTCGGGATGGCCGCGATGGCCGATGAACAGGATATGCCGACCGGCCGCGACCAGCCGCTCGGCCTGGCGGTGGACCTTCGACACCAGCGGGCAGGTCGCGTCGAAGAAGTCGAGGCCGCGCTCGCTGGCCTTGGCGGGCACCACCTTGGGCACGCCATGCGCGGAAAAGACGACGGGCACGCCGTCCGGCACCTCGTCCAGTTCTTCGACGAAGACCGCGCCCTTGGCCTTCAATCCGTCGACGACGTAGCGGTTGTGGACGATCTCGTGGCGGACATAGACCGGCGCGCCGAAGCGCTCGATCGCCAGCTCGACGATGCGGATCGCGCGGTCGACGCCGGCGCAGAACCCGCGCGGGGCGGCGATCATCAGCCGCAGATCGGGACGGGCGTCGGGAAGCGGCGCGGCATCAGGCATCGCGCGGCTCTACGCGATTGCTTGCCGAGGCGGAAGGCGCTTCCTATGATGCCGCGAACCGGGCATCACCCATCGCCCGCCGTTCAGCAGTCATGAGGTTCCCCGCAGTGCCGACACGCAAGCTCTTGATCGCGGGCGTCGGCCTGCTCACGCTCGCCGGTTGCGGCGCCGGCGAGGTGGCGGACCAGCTGAAGATCACGCGATCGGCCTGCCCGGCCGTCGCCATCCCGACCTATACCGGCGACATCACCCTGTTCGACCCGCCGGCCAGTCGCGACGCTCGCGCGATCGACGTGGTCGCGACGATCTCCGACCTGTCTACGAATTGCAGCCAGGGC
>Ga0068862_100003137_pt1 | contig 14377 bp, 8 predicted proteins | sample KBSSwiS52_FD_66598 | JGI IMG/M metagenome (GOLD analysis project Ga0068862, IMG submission 66598) | Switchgrass rhizosphere microbial communities from Kellogg Biological Station, Michigan, USA - KBS Switchgrass S5-2 | ecosystem: Host-associated > Plants > Roots > Rhizosphere > Soil ... | reverse complement strand
CGGGCCGAGGAGGACGTTCTCGGGCTTGATGTCGCGATGGATGACGCCCTGCGAGTGCGCGTACGCCAGCGCCGACGCCAGCTCCTTCGCGATGCGTATCGCTTCGGTCACTGGGAGCTGCTGCTCGCGTCCGAGACGCTCGCGGAGCGTCTCGCCCGTCACGTAGGGCATCACGTAGTACAGAAGACCTGCCGCGTCCCCAGAATCGAGGAGCGGCAGGATGTGCGGGTGCTGCAGCCTCGCCGTGATCCGAATCTCGGCGAGGAATCGCTCGGCGCCGAGCCATGCGCCGAGCTCCGGGTGCAGGACTTTGATGGCGACCTGGCGTTGATGCTTCCGGTCTTCGCCGAGATACACAGTGGCCATGCCGCCTCGGCCCAACTCGCGCTCGATCCGATACCGATCGGCCAGGGCGGCGCTGATGGCGTCGATGTTGGTCACGTGCGGTTATGGCACTCGCGTTCCCTTGCCGGCGAGAGCATCGTTAGGCATCCGGATCTCGAAGGCCTTCGCCCGGTCACCGCCGGCGTCGAACTCCAGGGTGAAGAAGTCGAAGATCTCGACGAGCTCGCCCTGGTGCATCCGACCCATCCGGTACCAGCCGCCGCTCCTCGGCAGGAGTATCCAGTCGCGGTAGCCAGGTCCAGTGGAATACATGGGCGGGTCCATGACTTCTCGCGCGATACCTGAAACCGAACCTGGGCATCGCCCTGCTTCGGCGGCTGGGTGTGGAATCGCGCCGTGTCGCGGTCGAGCAACATCTCCCAGGTGCCCGGCGTGACGACGATCCACACCGAGTATGCTCCCTTCGGAACCTGCCGCCCCTCGATCGTCACGTCCTTCGACACGTCGAGCCTCGTCGCCATGTTCGCGCCCGGCGTCCAGGTATGGCCCCACCGGATGCGCGTCCCGAACAGGCCCGTCCGGCCGCGAGCGCGCGGGCGGTGGTAGGTCACCGTGACCTTCGTTCCATCCACGGTCTGCGACACGGTTCCAGGCTCGCTGGCGAGCAGCTGGCATTCCACGTTAGGTGCCAGCGCCGGCAGGGCCAGCGGCGCGAGCATCAGAATCGACGCGACGGATCGCATGTGGGTCTCGCGGTCGAGGAAGGCGTCGACAGCGAGTATACACCTTCGGATGGTGGATGGGCCACCGCCGGCCGTTCACTGTCGTCGCGCCCGTGCCGAGACCACCATGCGCCACCGGAGCCCACTCGCCGCCGGCGTCGCGACCCGAAGTCTGAACTCCACTGCGCCGGACACGGCTCCCGGCGCCAGATAGCCGACCGTCCCCAGCGCATCGGAGAAGTCGAACGACGCACCCGCCCCAGGCTTGGCGTTGGTGGCGTTCAGGATCGTGACGACGTCTTCCGAGCGCATGTACCCGGTGCGCACGAGCATGGTGTCGCCAACGCTCGTGAGGGTAGCCACAATGGGAGGATAGAGCGTGTCGGCCGTGGTGTTGCGGATGCGAACCGGGACCACGAGCTCGCGCTTCTCGGCGTCGAACTGGGTCGGGTCGAGGACGATGCCCACGGGACGCGTCACGGTGTCCATGGCCGCCGCGGACGGGGCGCTCGCGAGAAGCTCGATACGCGCGGTCTGAAGTTGGAACGTGCCGTTGCGTGAGTCCGGCCAGACGGGGTGAAAGACGCCCTTCGCATCGGCGACCAGGCCGATGTAGTCGCCAACATCGCGCCAGCGCGAATAGCCGCTGAGGAAATCCATGACGAGGGTGTCGCCGCTGTAGCGCAGGCGGCCCAATCCTGGACGCATGTTGCCCGGCCCCGCCGGGCGCGAAGTTGCGGACGAGACGCGCACCGCTGGCAAGAACGTCTTGCCTCCGTCGAGCGACGCTGCGTAGTGCACGTCGTACGCGTCGTCGGCCGCCGAGGCGCGCGTGTCCAGCCATATGACCCCAACCACGCCCGAGTCGTTCACGGCGATGGCGGGTAGGAACTGCGACGCGGACGCCGGCGCCGACGCGTCGATCATGACGGGCGCGCTCCACGATGCACCGCCATCGGACGACCATACGACCGCAATTCGCGGCTTGCCACCGGTCCACCGCATGTCGGGGAACGCGGCGTATACGCGGTCACGATAGCGCGCCGAACGCACGTCGGCGGCAAAAGTGGCCGTGTTGTCGCCAACGATGCTCCCCGCGCGCCGGCGTCTCAGGGTGGAGTCGATGCTGTACCGTCGCTGCTCGAAGCCCGGACGCAGCCCGCTGAACGTCGCGCCACCATCTGTCGAGAGCACGGTCGAGTAGGCAGCCATCGGGTTGCCGCGGTTCTCCGGGATGCGGAGATCGGGCCCGGTGTAGAGCGGAACGAGCACATCACCATCGCTCAGCACCAGGACGTCGGTCACGACGATTCCCGGCAGCGTCACCGCAGCTTCGAAGGTGCGTCCGTCGTCCGTGGAGCGATGAATGCGCGGGCCATCGTCGAGATTGCCCGTTACATATATCCGGCCGGCGGTCGGCCCCGTGGAGTGATCGACCGCGATCGCGACGCGGTCGTAGCCACGTCCCAGGCGGGCGGGCGCGAGCCAGCTCCGCGCGCCATCCTCGGAGCGATACACCGACATGCCCTGCACGAGCCCGACCTGCAGCGCCGTTCCTTTGGGAGTGAACGCGACCTTCGGATCGATCGAGCCTAGATCGGGGTCTTCGGGAAGCCGTGCGTCGTACCAGGAGAACCCGCCATCGAACGTGGCGTATGTCTTGTTGACGTATCCGCCCTGCGGCAGGGTGAAGGTGATCGCGGTTGCGACGAGATTGAGCGGGTCGCCCGGGTTGGCGGCGACGGCGGATTCGACGTGTGAGACGTCGCCGTCTCGACTCACGAGCACGTTTGGCCCGACCGCGATGCGAACCTGGCCGCGCGATTGGCCGAAGGCGACCGCGCACGCGGCGAGCAAGACGACGGGGAGCGATCCGGGTATGGGGACTGATCGTTTCAGCGAAAGAAGAGGCATCGACGCTACGGAGTGCCCGCGTTGACGATCGGGCTCTCCCACCACAGCCGCGCCAGCGGTTTCTGTCGCGGCCAGATCTCCGTCAGCGTCGACGCCTCGTACAACCGGCCGTTCTTCATCACCCACCGGATGCTCGTCGTGTTGCGGATGTCGCTCAGCGGGTCGCGATCGAGCACTTGCAGATCGGCCTTCTTGCCCGCCTCGATCGACCCGACGTCCGACGCGACACCGATCGCCTCCGCGGAGACGATGGTCGCGGCGCGGAGGATGTCGTGGTTCGGCATTCCGCCCATCCCGTAGCCCCAGAGCTCCCAGTGCACACCGAGCCCCTGACGGTTCCCGTGCGAGCCGAGGCCGACGTGCGCTCCTTCCCGCACGAGCGTCGTGAGCGAGGCGGCAAAGCGAGGGAACCGAAGCTGACTGTCGCGCATCCAGCTCGTCGACCGCTGAAGCCGGTCATCGAGCTCCCATCGCGGCGTGAAGCGCGTGAGGACTGAATCCGCGTACGGGTTGGTGCGTGTGTTGAAGTATCCCTCGAGATCGGCCGAGACGATCAGGGTGGGCGTGTACGTGATGCCGCTCGCGGCCATCAACTTCGCGACATCCTTGTACAACGGAAACACGACGATCGAGTGCTCGGTACCGGAATAGCCGTCGAGCGCGAGCGTCATGGTGAGGCGGAAGTCGCCGGCCTCGGTCGTCGTGTTCAGGCCGAACTCCTTCGCCGCCATGTTGAGCCACTGGCGGTGCTTCCGGTCTCCGGTCTGATACTGCTTGATCATCCCGGTGTTGTAGAACTCCGCGTAACGACGCACGATGTTGCGCGCGTCGGCGAAGCTCTCGATGTCATCTCCGGCGAAGATCCCGCGCGCCGTGCTCAGGACGCGCGGGCCGATCATCATCCCCGCGTCCACCATGTCGCCCAGCGTCAGGACATCGGTCGTCATGGTCTGCGGGTCGCGGGTCGTGGTCACGCCGTACGCCAGGTTGGCGAGATACTCCCATGGCTGGGTGCGATGCACGCCCCACGACGTCCACATGTGCGCGTGGATGTCGACGTACCCGGGGAGAATCGTCTTGCCGCTGGCATCGATGCTGCGGGCGCCGTCTGGGACGCGCACCGTGCCGCTGGGCCCCACCGCGGCAATGCGATCGTCCACGACGACCACATCGGCGCGCTCGATGAGCTCGTTCGCTTTCATCGTCACGACGCGTGCGTTGCGCAACACGATGGCGCCGCGCGGGCGATCCCTGGGCACCGTGATCGCAACGTCGTAGCGCGTGGTCGCGCGGCGAGCGAGATCGCGGACGAACAGCGACGGACCAAGCGCCCACACGGCACGGCTCCCATCCGTCGTGAAGCTGGGGAAGCTGCCACCGACGTCGGTGAGCCGCGTGGTGGGGAGCGGTGACTGGGCGAGCTTCGTCGTGGAGATGACCGGCACGTCGCCGCCGGAGGGAATGAGATCGACGAGATAGAGGTTGCTCCGCACGTTCGCGAGCGCCCGCTTCCCGTTAGGCGCGACGAGGATCTCGTCTGCCGACTCCTCGGCCCCGCGCGTCCACGCCCAGCCGGTCATCTTGAGCAGGCTGCGGCGGTCGGAGCCATCCCACGCCATCGAGATCAGGCCGTCGACGCCGTCGTAGGCGAAGACGCGATCGACACCGCCGACGAACTGCGCTCCGCCCGGCAACCCGTCGTAGTTCGCCGGGAACGTGATCGGCGCGATCAGGCGCGGCGTAGCGCAGGCCTGGCGAGCGGCGGTGCAGTCCGCCGGGAGCCAGACGAGATCGGCGTCGCGGTACTGCGCGCGTAGCTGCTCGTCGCGCCAGTTCACGCGCGTCTGCCGGCTTCCTTTCTCCACCACGATGCGCGTGCCGTCAGCCGTGTACACCGGCTTGTCGTAGAATGCGCGGGTCGGCGAGAGTCGCTCCGGTGTGCTGCCGGCAGCCGACCGGACGCGCATGAGATCGCCACCTAACGAGTCGCTCCACGTGACGTACACGACCGAGTGTCCGTCAGGCGCCCAGCTCGGGGAGAACTCGCCGACGTCACTCGTCGTGAGGCGTCGCGGCACGACGCGCCGCGGCGCCGACGCTCCCGCCGCCGAGTCGGCCGGCAGGTCGGCGATCCACAGTCGATCGAGCGCCGAGAACACCACTCGGCGATTGTCTGGCGAGACGCGTGGATCGCGGATCTGACGGACGGTCAGTGCGGAGTCGCCCAGGCGGTGCTCGGTGCGGACGAGCTCCGCGAGCTGCTGCTCCACCTGCGCCGTGAACGGGATCGCGGAGCGGTGCCCGGTCGACACGTCGAGCGACCAGAGCTTGCCATCGAGCGACGTCACGAGCGCGCGCCCATCCGGCGTGAACGCCGAGCCGGGCATGTAGTCGCTCGTGCGCCCGCTCGAGGCCCACAGGGCTCGTTCGGCGAGCACGCGCTCATCACCGCTCGCGAGATCGCGGAGGATGATCGCCGTGCCGTTCTCGCCATTCCCACCGACATACGCGAGCCACCGGCCGTCGCGGCTCAGCGTCGGCCGAATCGCGCCGCCCACGTGTCCGCTGCGCTGCGACACGCGCCCGGTCGTTCGGTCGAGCATGAAGAGTTGATGCTGGATGATGCCCGGTGGTGCTGGCGGCGCCGGTGCGGTCGTCGGGCCCGGCATGGCGGCGAAATACAGCAGCCGTTCGTCGCTGCCGAAGGCCGGGCCATGTGCGACGAACCCGGGCACGGTCAGCTTCACACCCGCGCCGCCATCCACGGGATACATCCAGAGCTCCGACACGTTCACGAGATAGCCGTTACGGCGGGTCGCGATGATCGCGCTTCCATCGGGCGTCCAGGCGGGCGCGGCGTACCAGGCGCGATCGCCTCGGGTGACCGCTCGCGGATTCCGGCCGTCGACGTCGGCTATCCACAGGTTCTCGGCCCCCGTGCGGTCGGTGACGAACGCGATGCGCCTGCCGTCGGGCGAGAACTTCGGGTGGGAATCCCATGTCGGTCCGCCCGTGATCCGCGTTGCGGATCCGCCAGCGATCGGCAGGGTGTACAGGTCGCCGAGCAGGTCGAAGACGATCGTGCGGCCGTCGGGCGAGACATCGAGCGACATCCACGTGCCCTCGTCCGTGGTGAAGCGGAGCGATCGTGGCGTGGGAGGGATGGGGGCGCGTGCGCTGTCCTGCGCACCGAGCGCTGGTGGGAGCGGCGCCGTGCCGCCGAGGATGAACGTGGCAAGTGCGAGGACAGGGGCGCGGCTGGCGAACATGAGCGTCCTCCTTGGGTGCGCGCGACGGCCACCGTCCGATCGCGCGTTAGGTACCGCTCGCGGCATGACACCACGGCACGATTGTTACCCGCGCAACAAACGCTGGAAGCTCGGGTTCCCCATGAGCGTTTCGGCTGAACGTCACGACAGGCGGCGAATATTGGCGTCGGCGAGCCTGCGTGCAATGGTCCGGGTGCGTCACCGTGTCAGCGTCCACCGAGGTACAACTCGTTCATGGCGGAGACTCCAACCAACCGTCGTTGCGGGCGAGTCTCTCGATTGTCACGTCGCCGTGGCGTTAGGCTCCGCGCTGTCGCCGCTTTCGGACTGCCGGACCTGACGCAATGCAGCCGCGGAGAAGACTCCGAGCGCAACCGAGCCGATGGCGCTGATCGCCGCGCACAGCCGGAGCCCCCGAACGAACGCGGCGCGCGCCGACTCCCGCAGCGCTTCACCGGCGTCACCGGACAGTTGCCCGGCCACCTCGATCGCGCCGCCCATCGTAGCCGCGGCCGTCCGGGCCGCGTCGCCTCCAACCCCGGGCGGCATCGCGTCCACCATCAGCCCACGATAGATCGCGACGCCGATGCTCCCGAACACCGCGATCCCGAGCGCGCCGCCAAACTCGGCGCTCGTCTCCGAGATCGCCGATGCTGCGCCCGCTCGCTCCGGCGGGGCAGATCCGATGATCAGGTCGGTCGTCAGCGTGAACACGGGCGCGCAGCCGAGCGAAAAGATGAACGTGGCGAGCGCGAACATCGGAAATCCCGTAGTCGCATCGAACTGTGTGACCATCCAGTAGCCCACCGCCGAGAGCGTGAGGCCCGCAGACATGAGCAGCGACGGCCGAACGACGCGCGCGAGAGGCGGAGTCACCATCGAGCCGACGACGAATGCCAGCGCCCATGGCAGCGTCCACACGCCGCCTTCGAACGGCGACAGCCCCAGCACGAGCTGGAGATACTGCGGCAGGAAGAGAAACCCGCCGAACAGTATCATGATGGTGAGGCCGTACGTCGCCACCGAGGCGCTGAACGCCGGAACGCGGAAGAGCCGCAGGTCGATCAATGGGTCGGCGAGCGTCATCTGGCGCCTAACGAAGACGACGCCCAGTCCTGCGCCGATGACGATCGAGACGATGGCAACGGGTTGCACGCCGCTCTGGGCGATCTGCTTCAGCCCGAAGATCATTGTCAGCACGGCCGCCAGCGACAGGGCCGCACTCACCAGATCCGGCTTTGCGGCATTGGGGTCCTTGTATTCCGGCAGGAACCGGGGACCGACAACGAGCAGCAACGCCATCACCGGCACGCTGATGAGAAACACCGAGCCCCACCAGAAATGCTCGAGGAGGATGCCGCCGATGAGCGGGCCGATCGCGCCACCGACCGAGAAGCTCATGATCCAGACGCTGACGGCCACTCGGCGCTCGTGATCGTCGAGGAACATGTTGCGAATGAGGGACAGCGTCGACGGCGCGACGGTCGCGCCGGCCAACCCCAACAGCGCCCGTGTCGCGATGAGCATCTGGGCGCTGGTCGAAAACGCAGCCAGCACCGACGCGACGCCGAAAATGGCGGCACCGATCAGCAGCAGACGCCGCCGTCCGATCCGGTCGCCTAACGTGCCAGCGGTGATCAACGACCCGGCGACGAGGAATCCGTAGATGTCGATGATCCACAGGAGCTGCGCGCTCGAGGGCTCGAGGTCGCGGGTGAGCGCCGGGACCGCGAGGTGCAGCACCGTGAGGTCCATCGAGTAGAGCAGGCACGGCAACGCGATCACGACCAACCCGATCCACTCGCGTCTACCGGCCTTCGGGGCGGATCTCTGCCTCGACTCCCTCATGACAGCGTTTCCGGAAGGTCGAAGGCACCCAGGAAGTGCGTGAGATCGAACGTCGTGATGTCGGCGATCGCGCCGTTCTCGATGCCAAGCAGATCCAGCGAGAAAGCGTGGTAGAGATTGTCCTCGGGGCGCCGCAGATACAACGCGACCGCCGGCATCCGGTTGGCGGCGGTGACCACGCATTTGAAATCGTCGTACGGAGGAGCGCCGTAGCCGCCGTCCACCCACGATCGCACGACGGTGTCTCGCCCGGCGTATGCCTCGGGCTGCGGTGGCATTGAGAACCGCACATCGTCACGGAGCAGTCGCGCGAGCGCGTCCGTATCGTTCCGGTCGGTGGCATCGACGTACTGCTGGACGAGGTTGCGCTCCTGCTCGGCGATGTCGACGTTAGGCCCAGCGGCCGTGTCTCGCGCGGGTTGGCGCTTGCGCAAGGCGGCTCGGGCCCGTTGCAGCGCAGCGTTCACCGATGCGACGCTCGATTCCAGGAGCGACGCGGTTTCGCTCGCGGACCAATCCAGCACATCGCAGAGGATCAGCACTGCGCGTTGCCTGGGCGGCAGGAGCTGCATCGCAACGAGGAAGGCGAGCTCGATCGTCTCCTTGCGCACGACCATCGCATCGGGCTCGCCGTCTCCGGGAGCTGGCCGCTCGAGAAACCGATCGGGAAACGGTTGCAACCAGGCGACGTGCGGAGCCACTGCCGATTCGGATGACTCGCCGCCATGTACGGCGATCTCGATGACGCGACGCTCGTGACGTGCCAGAAAGTCGAGGCACGCGTTGGTCGCGATGCGGTACAGCCACGCTCGGAACGGGGCGCGGCCCTGAAACGTCTCGCGCTTCTGCCACGCTCGCAGAAACGTTTCCTGCACCATGTCTTCGGCGTCCTCGAACGACGCAAGCATCCGGTAACAGTGCACGTGCAGCTCGCGCCGGTATCGCCGCGTGAGCGCGGTGAACGCGGCTTCGTCCCCTGCGGTGGCAGCCGCGACCATTTCGGTCTCGGCCATGTGGCCTCGTGTCGTGTCGATCCTCATCAGGGTCTCCTCTTCCCGTCTCCCCGATATGACGGCCGAGGGGCCCAGAACTCATCGGTGTCTGGGGGAGAGTAGGGCCTTGCACGTACAGCGCCGCGATGGCGACCATGTCGCCGAACCACCTGTTACGGCTTGGTGACACGAACGAGCCTGAAAATCAGAACCTGAACGGACCGTGGGCCGTTGTGATACCCAGCAGTAGACGAGCAATAAAGCTCCCTTACAGCGGGATATGGATGGCCGTTGCAGTCCTGGGCGTCATGGCGATCACCGTCGTATTGCTCGGACTTGGTATCGTTGCCGCGACGCGTGCCTCCGGTAGTCGGCGACGCGCCCGAGCAGGCCACGGTGGCAGCGATTGGGGCGGCTGCTACAGCTTCCACGCGAGTGAACGCCGCCGACGCTGGTCAGGATGCCGGCGAGGCAACCAACCGCTTGAAGCGCGGATCGCCGCGCAGGGGTTTCCACACAGGGTCGACGCGAAGCAGGGGGATCGATATGTCCGACGGGATGGTCAGGAGATACGCAAGTCGGGTGATCGCGGCGTCGGCCTCGCCAACGAGCGTCTCGACGTAGGCCATGTCTTCCTGCATTTCTCCACCGTCAATCGCGTCGCGCGAGACGGGCAGCATCTCGACCGCCCGCGTCCCCTCGCGCAGCGCGTCGGCCTTGCGCCCGAGCTGCGCGTAGGTGAGAGCAAGCAGCATTCTCGGCCCCGGCTCGCCAGAGTCCGCCTTCACACGCCGCTCGAGCAGTGTCCGCGCCGAGTCGGCGTAAGCGCGGACGCGTGCCGCCTCGCCGTGCCGCCGGGCCCAGTCAGCGTTCCAGAGCAGATACTGGCTCGTGTCGCCGTGGAACATGTCGGGCGTCAGGCGCCGCACCACAGCACTGTCCCGTGCGGTGTAGCCAACGAGGATCTCCGCCTGAAAGCGCAATCGGTCCACGATCCGGCCTGCGTCAGGCAACGCCATCCCCTGGGCCACGATCCGTCGCCCTTCTGTCACGTCGCCACGCCACATGACGAGGGCCAACCCCAGGTCGGCATAGAGTGCGGACCACCTTGGAGCGAGCGCCAGCGTACGCTCCAGGTAGCGCACCGCATCGGGGTAGGCGCGCATCGCGCCGTAAGTCCACGCGACGGACCATGCAATCTCATGGGAGCGTGGGTCGAGCTCGGCCGCGCGCGCGAGACTCGCCGCGGCCTCGGCGAACCGTCCCTGCCGACGCAGCAGGAGACCGCGTGTCAGCAGCAACTCGCCATGTCCGGGCTGCCGCTGGAGGGCGATGTCGATCTCTCTCGTTGCCCGCGCGTAGTCGCGCTGGCCGCGGTAGTAAAAGAGTCCTAACGCGAGCCGCGCTTCGGGGAGGTCCGGATCGAGGCGCACCGCCATCTCGGCCGCCTGGCGCATGAGGGCCAGGCGCTTCGCGGTCCGATCCCCGTTCGACCAGTAGATCTCGCTGTGCGTCTGAGCCATCCGCGCGAACGCGAGCGCGAACCTGGGATCGAGCGCGACGGCCCGCTCGAACATCGCCACGGCGGGCATCGATGCGCCGGCATTGTCCTCCGGCGCGGTACGGAGCGCTTCGCCGCGCAGGAAGTACGTGTAGGCCTCGAAATTCGTCGTCGGCCGGGCGGAAATACTCTTTCGCTCGGGCTCCTCCAGAGCAACTTGCAGTGCGGCGGCGACCTTTTCGCCGATCGAGCCCTCCATAGCGAACAGGTCTTCGCTGGTGGCGTCGTAGCGGTCGGCCCACACCGAAGTGCCGTCACGAGAGCGCACCAGCTCGACAGTGACGCGCACGCGCCGCGGGCCCTGGTCCGCCTTGTCCCATCGCACGTGCCCGTCGAGCAGGTAGTCGACGCCGAGCTCCTGGCCAACCTGCGCCCGCGACTTGGTCGTGTTGCGATACAGCCGGGTACTGGCTGGTGAAGTCATCCGAACGCCCGAGACGCCCGTTAGGCGACTCGCGAGCCCGTCGCCGACGCCCTGCGCAAAGTACGCATCCTCCGCTGGGCCGATGTTCTCGAACGGGAGCACCGCGAGCGACGGGGTGGCGGCCGCCGTGGGCGGCGCGGTGGGTTGACCGGCGCGAGGCGCTCCCACGCCATCCGCGGCGCCGCCCGGTGTTGGCGTCGAAAGGCGCCAGAGCGCGGCAGCACCGCCCATCGCGCCAGCTGCGACGACCAGTGCGGCAGCGGCGATCCATGGCCGTCGCCACGCGGGCCGTGTGGGGGGTGCATGCTCACCGCTATCGGTGCTCAGCGTGAGTGATGCCGCCGCGCCTAACGCTTCGGCCAGCGCGGTCGTGCTCTGGAACCGATCGTCGACACTCGGTGCCAGCGCCCGGGCCACGACGTCGTCCACGGCACGCGGCAGGTCGGGACAGTGCGTGCTGGGCGCGGGCGGTGGTTCGCGAACGCGCCGCACGATCCCTTTGAGGCCGGTGTCGGGGAAGGGCAGCTGACCTGTGAGCATCTCGAACGTCATGCAGCCGAGGCTGTAGACGTCGGTGCGGGCGTCGAGGTCGCCACCCTTGGCCTGTTCGGGGCTCATGTACGCCGGCGTGCCCAGCACGAACCCTGCGAGCGTGAGCGGGGATGACCCGTCATCGTCGCTTTGTCCATGCTCGGATCGATCCCACTCGCCGCGCGCCAGCGCGATCGCTTTCGCCAGGCCGAAGTCGGCGACCACGGCGTGACGGCCGTCGATCAGGACGTTCGCCGGCTTCACGTCGCGGTGGACCACGCCGTTGGCGTGCGCGTATGCCAGCGCGTCGGCCACCTCGCGGACGATGGCCACGACGTCGGCGAGCGGCAGCCGCCCCTCGCGCTCGAGCCGCCGCTGCAGCGACTCGCCCTCGAGGTACGGCATGGTGAAGTACACGAGCCCGTCCGCCGACTCGCCGGCGGCGAGCAGGGGAACGATGTGGGGGTGGCGGAGGGCGGCCGCGAGCCGCGTCTCGCGGTGGAAGCGCTCGATGCTCATCACCGCGCGCAGCTCCGGGGGGAGGACCTTCACCACCACGTGCCGGCCGAGCTTCGTCTCCTCCGCCACGAACACACGGCTCATGCCCCCGCCGGCGAGCTCGCGCTCGACGCGGAACGCGGTGCCTAACGCGTCCTGCAGCCGTGCGCCGAGATCCGGCGCGTCGTCTCCTGCCTTGACGGCGGGCGACTCGAGAAACTCGGCGTCGCCATTGTGCGCCATGAGAAGCGACACGACCTCTCGCAGGAGCTCCGCATCGCTGCCGCAGGCCTGCGCGACGAATGCCGACCGCTCGTCCGGCGGCAGCTCGACCGCGTCGGCGAAGATCGACATGATCGCGTTCCAGCGCTCGGCGCTGACGCGCCCATCCACCGGTTGCACGCCTGCGGCCCGTTAGGCGGTCGTGAGCTCCCGCCGGAGCCACGCGCGGGCGGCGGTCCACTCGCGCTTGACCGTCGCGGGCGACGATTCGAGCGCCTGCGCCGTTTCCTCGATGCTCAGGCCGACGAAGTAGCGCAGCTCCACCACGCGCGCCTTGCGCCCGTCCTGGGCGGCGAGCCGGTCGAGTGCCTCGTCCAGCGCGACGACGTCCACGGCGTCCTCCACTGACGCGACGTCGCCGGCCGCGCCGAGTGACAGGGCTCGCGCGTCGCCGCCGCGCTTCGCGCGTTGACGGGCACGAGCGTGGTCCACGAGCACGGACCGCATCACCATCGCGGCCACCGCGAAGAAGTGCGAGCGACTGTGTGCCCCCGCACCCGGCTGGCCGGCCAACCGCACGTACGCCTCGTGCACGAGCGCCGTCGGCTGCAAGGTGTGCCCGTCCGGCTGACCACGCAGGGCGCGCTCCGCCTGCTGGTGGAGCATCGCGTAGACGGCGGGCACGAGCGCATCGAGAGCCGCCCGGTCACCGCGGCCCCATGCATCGAGCAACTCGGTGACGGACCGGGACGTTTCGGACGGCACCATCGTCGGCTGCGCCTCGAGAGTTCACCAGCCGCGCGGTCGCGGCAGGGCGCGCACGTCGCGTGGCGGCGGGACGTGGCCGGCTGAACCTTTTTTGAGCCGAATGCCGACCGTTTGTCGACCCCCAAGATAGGAGGGGACCACTCGGCCACAACCCCTGCCTGTGCAACGAATCCAACCGCCGAGCTTCGCCCTGAAAACCGGAGTGAAGCGTTGCGCAGGGCCTTCACGTCCTTGTGGAGTCAGCCATGACAACCATCGAGCCCCAAATCGTCCCGCCCGGTGTGGTGACGCAGGAGTTCCGGACACCAGGCACGGTCCGCCGCGGCGTGGTAGCCGGCGTCGTCGGCAACATGCTCGAGTGGTACGACTTCGCGCTGTTCGGCTTCTTCGCCAAACAGATCGGCGCGCATTTCTTCCCGGCCAGCAACCCGACGGCGTCACTCCTCGCCGCCTACGGGACGTTCGCCGCCGGATTCCTGATGCGCCCGGGGGTGTACCTGTCGGCCGCGAGTGCGTTGGCCTTCGTCGCCGCGATCCTGCTTCCGAAGACGCTCCCGCATCGCCTAACGACTGAGTTTCATTCCGTGCGGTCTGCGGAGGTACACACGCCTCCCGCTTGAGCGCCGCGCCGAGAACCCGCTGAGCGTGAGCCGATTTCGGCCCGGTTGGGCGTCGACCATCGAGGCGCTGGAGCGCATCACCATCGAGCTCACGCACAGCGACGGGCTCGCCGAGGTCCATGGGCCGGCCACGGTCTGTGCGACGCAGGCCGCGGCGGCGTTCGCTGGCGGCTGGTTCCATTCGGACGACCTCGCCGTCACGCACCCGGACGGCTATATGAAGGTCGAGGATCGCGCGCAGCAAGATTCAGAAGTTCATTCCGCGCGAGCAGGCGAGATCGGCGGAAGCGATCGCCTGACGCGGAGACGGAGGCGGATGATGCGGCCCGTCGTGTTCGTGTGCTCGGCATTTATGTCGCTCGCGGTTGCGTGCAGCGATGACAATGCGCCAACGGACCAGCAGCAGTCAGGAGTCGGCGTATGGGATACCCGTGCGCCGCTCCCGACGGCACGACAGGAGATGCCGTCCGCGGTCGTCGCCGGTCGGATCTACACTCCGGGTGGGTACGACGCTCAGGGCGCGACGGTCGCGACACTGGAGATCCATGACGTCGCGGCAGACCGGTGGACGACAGGGCCGTCGATGCCCGAGGGCCGGAATCATCCCGGCGTCGCCTCGGCTGGTGGCCTCGTGTTCGTCACCGGCGGCTACACGGGCGCCGG
>Ga0068862_100003126_pt1 | contig 14413 bp, 8 predicted proteins | sample KBSSwiS52_FD_66598 | JGI IMG/M metagenome (GOLD analysis project Ga0068862, IMG submission 66598) | Switchgrass rhizosphere microbial communities from Kellogg Biological Station, Michigan, USA - KBS Switchgrass S5-2 | ecosystem: Host-associated > Plants > Roots > Rhizosphere > Soil ... | reverse complement strand
CTTCGGGAATGCTGCCATCACCGCGAAGGACGTCCTCATAGCCGAGCGCATAGAGCAGCGCCGTGCGCACAAGGAAAATCTCATTCTGCTCGAGGACATCCGGCCACTCGGCGAGGCGGGCCAGTTCGTCATCCGACAGGTTCAGTATCTGACTTCCGGCGCTGATTTCGAACTCTTCGATCTGCTTGCCAAACTGCGTGCGCGCTTCGTCGCTATAAGGAAGCCCTGCGACTACCCCTCTGAGTAGCGGCAGCGCGACAGCGATGTCTGGATAATGGCCAAGGTCGAGGGACAGGCTGATCCAGATCTTCAGCAGAACGCCAAAACGGAGCGGAAGTCGGTCGCCTTCTTCGACCTCAATCAATATGGTGGAGATAGCGAAGATGCAGGTCGCTCGTGCTGCCCAGGACAGTCCTGCACTGCGATACGCGATCGCCAGATGGGAGAGTGCATCTTCGAGACTGTGGCTGTGTTCCTTCTTGGTGAGATGCAGGACGGCTTTTGAGAGCAGCCTGATCATCTCGAAATGCCTGGTCAGCTTAAGCTTCTTCGCACGGCGCAGCAGGAGTAAGGCCCCTTGCGACTCACCTTCACGCTCCGCCACGAAATCCGCGAGTTTGTCGATCAATTCTGCGTAAGCGGGATCGTCACCGGCCACCGCCTCCGCGGCCTCTATCAAATTTGCGACACGCTCCGCATCGAACTCACCGAGCCCTTTGGCTCGATCAATAATGTCGGCGTAGCCACGCCAAATGGCGGTCAGCGCATCGGCATCCCTGCTCATCGCCGCCCAGTTCATCTCGATGTGTAGCAGTGCTGCGTCGGCCTCGAGCTGGTTGTTCGGCCGCTCGCCGTCTTCGCTCATAGGCGTCAGCAGCTCGGCGATCCTAGCGATGCGCTTGTCGAGCTGAATGGCTTCCCGGTCCGCGTGTCCGTGGAGGACCGCGGTGAACAGAAGTTGGCCCAGGTTGACGAGAGATCCGAGCGTTCGCGCGTGCGAGGCTTCGCTGGCGAGCACTTCGATTGCGTCAAACTCATCGTCGAGAAAGGCGAAATCGTCGTACCACCAGACCGCCGTCCAGATGCGCTCGTACCGAGCATCTACCCTCTGATGGAGGTTGCCATGCTTGTCCGCGAGACGGATCGCGCGATCGAATCGCCCGTCAGTCTCGACCCTGGGCTTTTCCATCCCACGCGACAGCTTTGCCGCGACGAGGGCGTCAAGAACATGATCGCGGCCGATCCCCGGCCCGGAAGCCGCACGAGCCAGGTCTCGTTCGATTTCTTCAAGTTGCTGCAGGCGGGAATAGTCGGTCGGGCCAAGCTTGCTCTCGTCGGTGATTTCTTTGCCGACCCCGAGATAATTATAGGCAAGGTCCTTGCGCCCATGGTCGAGAACCTGGTCGATGACCCAGGTGCGGTCGTCGATCGTGATCGGAACGCCGGTGCTTTGTGAAAGCTCGTCTTCGAGCGCCGCGCGCTCCTTCGATTTGATATACTGGCTCGTCACGCAGATGATGCGGTCATAGCTGCGACCGGTCTTTATGAGCCCGTCGACATCCTCGCGAATTTTTCGCTTCCATTCCCCCTTCGCGCTGAATGCAAAGCCCCAGCGTTCGCGGCCCGAATTGGCTTCGCCCTCGAAGAAGATATCGCTGAGTTCGTCGGCGACGGGAAAGCTCTCGCCATCGGCTTTGCTGTCGCCGCCGCCATCTGGACCTGTTTGCGCTCTAAGGTTGGGACAGATCGCGCGCTCGCAGAGTTTTCTGCAAAAAATCTCGAAATCGAGAGTCTGGTTACGCCGGGTCAGGGTCTCAAGGTGATGATCGAAGACCGCTCTGTCGAGCTCATAGTCCGTCCGACCAGCGGTGTCGGAATAGATTTCCGGCCGCCTTTCCCGCAGGAACTGGGACGGCAGGATGCCGTGAGAATCATCGTCGGAATCGGTCGGTGCACAAGCGCTCGCCATGGGAACAAGATTAGAACAGGTTCGCGCGTACGTCCATGCTACTGGCAACCGGATCGGGGCATTACCCCATCATCAAGACGAACCTGGATACTCCTCGACGTCCAACAGCTGCTCCTGCATCTTGCCTTCGACGAAATAACCAAGGTCGCGGCGAATATCCTCGGCTTTTTGAGCCTCCTTCGCGGTCCAATCAACGGTGTCGAGATAAACCAGATCTTCAGACGATCCATCGCCGCCGAGGGCATCGAGGCCGATGCCGACAATGAAGCGTGCTTGCGGGCGAGCAGCCTTCGCGGCGTAGCAACGAAGAACAAGTTCCTGCGACCGCTGCGTTCGGTACTCCTCATATTGGTCGCGGCGCGAGCCAGGCCCCATCAGCAACACATAGAGGACATTCGGATCCTGGGATGGAAGAATGGACCCAATCCAGCCACCGCGCGCTTGCTCGGCGCGATCCTCGATCGACTGTGACAGGATGCGTCTGTAGAACCGGCTTTCGCTTGCCATGACCCGAACGAGGCGCTCGTGGTCTGACATTGTCGTTTCGTTGCCGAACTGGAGTTCCTCGGCAAGATAGAGCCGGGTCACGCGATCGATCAGCCGGTCCCACAGGCGATGGCGGCGGTTGAGTTCGCGGCCTTCCCGAAACGGGTGCTGCGCTTCCACCTGTCGCCAGAGATTTGGTTGAAGCACGAAATCCTGCTCGGCGTCGGGGAATGTGCGGCCATGATGGAGATAATAGGCAAGCAAGTCCGCTTCCGTCGGCGCCCCCTTGAATTGGCCTCCCGCCACAAGATCGGCTTTTGCATCGAGATATTCCACAAAGTCGCTGATGGTATCGAGTTCTCGCATCACCAAGGCGAGTGAATCTGCATCGAAGACGTGGAGGAAGCCGTGTGCTTCGGGAACGGTTCCGATGCGGAGTGGCACCTCGTCGCCTGTGGCGGTAAAATCCAATCCGAGCATCGGCTGACCGGTTACGCGGCGGCAATGTCCCGCTGCACCTGTCGCGACGCAAATACGATGAATTTTGAGAGTGTCAGGAGGCGGCAGGTCGATGGGCAACGGTTCCGTTGCCTTGGCGTCCAGAAATATGCGGGTTGGCTGACTTCGAAGCCAACGTTCGGCCTGATGCACCTGATGGGCCGATTTTGCGATGGCACGCGAATACCAACGCTTCCAATCCAGTTCGGGATTATCCGTTTCTGGATAGGCGCAGCTCTTGTCCGAAAAGAGGAGGACGTCGTTGCGAAAGACGACCATGAGGTCGATCATTTCCTTCGCGGCCTTCTTGAACAGGTTTGGGTATGTCCACAGCACAAAGAACGATTGCTCGCTTAGTGAGGCAAGAAGCGCTTCGGATTTTGTTAGCCCTCCGGATTTTGTGAAGCGCATTCGCCGTAACCCTTGCTCAATCGTGCGTGAGGTGCCCGAAGGCCATCGCTTCAGTCAGCACGACGTGCGCCTCTTTGACCAGCGTAAGGTCGCGATCCCACTGCCCCTCTGGTCCGCCTGTGAATTTTTCCCCGTGAAGAAAGCTATTCCGCACGCGACATACGCCTTGAACTATCAACTCGTGCACGTTGGTGAGCGGCGAGGTTTTCTCTGGTGACCAAGGCATGTCTGCCATCAGTCGACGCGGTGGATCGCCAATTAGTGTCTTGGCGATCCCCTTCTCGACTACATGCGCGAAAAAATCCGCGCCGAGATCGCCGGCGAATGAGTCCCAGTCCGCCTCGGCGACGTCCTTGTTCTTTCGAAGATAGTCGGAGCGCTTGAGCGCATATTCCGTCCGCCCGAAATCAAGTGCGAACGCTTTGGCGGTTTCGTAGGGGTTTTCCATTGCGCCGCACATTCGGTGATGGCTTCCCACTTCCCGCAAGCCTAAAAGGCAACAATTGCGAATCTTGCGGCTTGCGCTTCTCTGAAAGAGTCCAAAGAAGACATGGGCCGGCGGCTTCACCAGGAGTTTATTGGCCGGGAATACTGCCACAGAGCCGCCTCCTGCCCTGTTCGGAACATCTGCGTAGCCCGTTCAGCCGGCGAGGCGCTCACTTGGCGGCGGGATGATCGCGTGACAGCGGGTCACGGACCGAATCGCTAACGCCATCTGAAGTTTACCATCGCGTGCAGTCGTGTTGAGCTTCGTAATATCGCGATCAGCATCTAGTGGCGCCTCAGAGCTGGCCTTTGATCCGCGCGAACTCTTGCCCGCTCGTCTCGTTGGTCGCCACAATATTATCCCATTCGAGCCGAATGACACTCGCATTCACGTCCGGCTCCGCATGATTGTCCAGTGCGTCGTCGAGCTTGCGGAGCGTCGTCATGATGCTGTCCGCGCGCCTGACGTCCTTCACTTGCGTGCCGCCGAGCGTGATCATCGGACCTCCCAGCATCGCACCGCCCCCCTTCGATGCGAGATAGGCGTCGAGCTTGTCATGCATGATCCCAGAGACAGTGCCGTCGTCGAAGCTGTCGTGGTCGCCGATCGTCAGGAAGAATGCTTGGTCGGGCGTGATGCCGGCGAACAGCAAAGGCCCCGAACGGGCCACACTGCCATCGGCCTGCTTGCCGCCGAGATGCAAATGGTGGGCATCGACGGTGACGCGCATCCGGTCTTTGCCGCGCCAGTTTCGTTTTACCCATTCGTCGTTCGACAACGCCGCCGTGGGCGGTGGCAGCTCGGCCGCATAGGCGTGCGTCCGAACCTGGGTCGAGATAGGGATTCATATCTTCGCCGGCGCGGAAGGCGGTTTCGATGTTCGCGATTTCTGCGGTGTAGGCCGGATAGTGGCTGGAGGCCGTGACTTCGGGCCAGGTCACCACGTCGCGCGGGCGCGGGCGAATAAGCCGCGCCTGCCAAGACAGGTAACGGATGATCACCTCGGACAGCGATTTGGCCGCAAGCTCGGTCTGCGCCGTCTGGCTCCGGGTCGGGATGCGGGCGGCCAGATCGGCCTTGAGCCCGGCGAGCCGGGGCGAGAGGTTTTCGGGATTGGTCACGGCGGGCAGATTCTTTCGAGAAGACGACACCATCGCCCTGACGCCAGCGACGGGAGGTCGCGCGCGATCGATTCACAGCTTCGACGCGGAGCTCGCCGTCGTGCAGGAAGCACACCTTGGTGAGGCGCGTCAGGTCGATGGGATTGGGCAATCGCACGTCGGACAAATCTGGTTGCGGATTCCGCCGCGTTCGAACTGGAACATGCTGACGACGATCGACCTCTTCGCGCACGCGAAGCTAATATTCATAGGGATTGCACCGGTCACATGCTTAGCAAGCCGCATGGATAATGAAGAAGCACTATGCGAAGCCTTGGTCCGGCTGCTTGAGCACGAGTTCAAGGTGACGCGGTCCGATGTGACCCACCCGGAAAAGGACGGATCCGGTCCGCCGGTCGAGATGCGTTTGCGATTGGGCGACCGGCGCATTGCCATTGAGCACACGCTAATCGAGCCATTCCCTCTCGCGATTCAGACGGGGAAAGAGTTTGGCGAACTGACAGCGGAGATCGAAGCCAATCTCAACGGCAACATGCCAAAGCCGGGCACGTACGTGCTACTTTTTCCTGTTCACCCAACCTTGGGGAAGCATCGGCGAACGCACGCTAAACTGCGCGAGAAGCTTTCGGCTTGGATCGTGGAGGCAGGCAAGCAGCTTCATGACGAGTGCCCGGAACGCAAGGATCGCCACCACTGCCCGCATGGATATCACGGATCGCGTTCTGACGAGATCGAAGGGATTCCTCTTAAGCTGACGCTGCGAGTGCACTGGAATGAATCCGGGCGTCACGATGGCGCACTGTTCCTTTCACGAACGGTCGGAGAAGATGTCGAGAATCTGCGCCTTGAGCGAATGCGGACGGCACTCAAGAAAAAGCTGCCCAAGCTCCACGACTGTGCTCAGGAGGGAGACACGACCTTCTTGATCCTCGAATGGTCAGATATTGCACTCAGCAATCACATCTTCATTGCCGAGGCGCTCAAAGCGGCTCTCGCAGACCGAGACGACTGGCCCGACTATGTCTTTCTGGCCGACACGGCGACCGATCAGTGGCACTTCTTCCAGCCCGTCATTGAGGGCCAATTCTCGATCGAAATGGAGTATATCGATATCGAAAGGCCTTAACCCTGCGAAGTGCCGGCAGCGAAGGCTCGATTACTGGAGGAGCTCCCAGTCTCGTGATTACGATTACCACCGCTGAAAGTCCGGAAGAACCGCGGCGTCGTCGCAATGTTATCGCCCCTTTGAGCATCTCGGAGATCGAGGGTGGAGACCTTCAGGAAGGGCAGGATCTTGATTTCAAACGGCAGATCGACTTCGACAAACCAGAAACCAAGACGCGCTTGCTCGATGACGTCGTCGCCTTCCTAAACCGTGGCCCGTCGCGCATAATTGTTGGAGTCGAAGAACGGGATGGCCGTTTCGACGGTTTCCGCCCGATGACCGCCAACGCCGACAAGTTTGCGCTTCGGGTTCAGACTTTGATCCAAGACGGCATCACCCCGACCCCTGCTGATGTCGAAGTGGTTCCGCTTCACATGGATGGCGGGTTCATTCTCGACATTCGGATACCCCGCCACCCGACCGGGCCGTTCATGAACCGGATGACCGGAGGATATCTGATCCGATCGGGAGCAAGGAATCTGCCTATCGATCCGGGGATGCTGCGCAGCCGGTTCGTCGACGAACAGCTTTGGCTGCGTACCCTCGACGAACTGACCGCGGAAGAAGATGCACGGCTGGCAGCCAACAACGTAGTCGCACCCGGACGAGCATTTCGCATCGGCATTCTCCCCCGCGACCACTTCGACCATTTGCGGCGGCCTTTCACACAGGAAGACCATGTCCGATCGTCGGCGCCGAGCTTCAGTGAGGGCGCGCCAGGCTGGTTCAAAGTTTGCGAAGATGGACATCAAGTCCTGAATCATGACTTCAACCAGCGGGGGATCGAACGGCTGTTCGTTCGTGATGACTGGTTCATCCACGCGCACGCCTCGTTTGCCCTCTATCAGACGAGTGGCGAAGGACGGCTCGCGCTTCACGAGTTCGATCTGACCGTCAAACGCTACCTAAAGGACCTCTCCGAGTTCCTCACGGAACAGGAGATCGAAGGGCCATTCGCTGTTACCCTGGCCTTGCAATCACTCGAGGAGACCGAGAACTTCGGTGCCTGGTTTCGGAACACCAACACCGTTCGCACGCTCCGGCCGCAGATCGTTTCGTTCGTCGATGACGAGACTATGATCGCAGATTTCCTGCGCCGGGTGCGCCAAGCCTCGGTGTACGGTTAGCCAATGAGAACCTCTCTCCGGCTCCAATACCAGGATCACCACTGCGGTCACGGCGTGGTGTCCTTTGCCGCAGGCGGGTAGAGTCGAAGATGGCGGAGGGTGGACGCCGCCGGTTCAAGTCGCAACGCGACAAACATCGCCAGGCGCGCGCGCCGGCCCCGCCAGCGACGCCGCCTCGCGAAGAGGCGGACATTCTCACGGAGATGCGGCAGCTCTGCCGGACGCCCGGCTTCGCCCATGTGGTCGCACACGTCATCGTCCGCGACAATTTTGTTTTCTACGAGGACGAGATGAAGCCGGAGGATATGGCGCATCTCTTTGGCTTCAAGCGGCTAATTCGTACCGAAGTCGCGACTCTGATCGGATACATGATCCAGGGCGGGGTGGCGGTCTTCGACCCTCTGCCTGATGATCCGACGGCGCTCCTCGCGAGGGTGGAGGCGTTGCTCGAGGAGCTCCACCGCCGGCTGAGCTGGTCTATGTTCGGCGATGGGCTCGAGAATTTTCTAGCCGCCCGCGAGGAGGCCGAAACGCTTCGCGAACCGATCTTCTATGGCGGCGAGTCCGCGTTTAACTTCCAGTATCGCGACTTCGCGGTCGACAAATATAGGGCAGACAACCCTTGGCTCGAATCCAATCGTGGTTTTGCGATCGAGAACGCGGCGGCGATCGTCGATGCGTGCCTCGCTCTCACCGAGGAACAGGTTACCGCGCGATGGAAGGCAGCGGACCGTGATGACCCATCAACCTGGTCGCTTCTTCCCGGTTTTATCGTCTCGAAAGCCGATCTGATCGCGCGCAGCGGAGTGGCCGAAAAGCAGGCTGCAGCAATCATTGCGGCATTCTCGACCCCGCTTGGCGACAACGCTGAGTTCATCGCGCTCAACGACTATAATCGTGCCGTCTCGGCGCCGTTGATCGCGCTCGATGATGACCACTACGCGGTCTTGCAACATTATGCGCCGGTCGAGGCGCTCTACGAAGCCCCGATGTACTGGATGTTTGCGGACAAGGCGTATCGGGCGACCGCAGCAACACATCGGGGCGACTTCACCGAAGCTTTCACCCATCAGCGGCTGATCGATGTCTTCGGCCAAGCGAACGTGCATCGCGGTCTCAATCTCGACCGCGCGAAAGGCGACCGGATCGGCGAGATCGACATCCTTGTCGAATTCGGCGGTCGGCTCCTGCTGGTTCAGGCCAAGTCGAAGCGGCTGACGATCGAGGCGCGGAGGGGCAACGAGCGCAGTTTGCGGCGCGACTTCCAAGGCGCGGTCCAGGATGCGTATGATCAGGCCCAGATCTGCGCTGAGGCGCTGTTTGATCCAACCACGTCAATCAAACGCGCCGATGGCACTACCGTAGCACTTCAGCACCCACCGCAGAAAATCTACCCGATCTGCCTTGTCTCTGACCATTATCCCTCGCTGGTTTTCCAGACCGATCGCTTCCTGAGGAAGCGAGACATCGACGGCGTCGCCCAGCCCATCGTCACCGACATTTTCGCCCTCGATGCCATTTCAGAACTGCTCGATCGTCCATTGCGGTTCCTCGGCTATTGCGAGCTGCGCGACCGGTTCGGAGAACGACTGATCTATTCCCACGAACTGGTGCTGCTCGCCTGTCATGTCCGGCAGAATCTCTGGATCAGCGAGGACATCGGCGGGATGATGCTCGACGATAACATCACCGGGTCGATCGAGATCGCCATGCTCGCCAGGCGGCGTGGCATCGCCGGAGCGAAGACACCGAAGGGGCCGCTCACGGCCTTCGCCGGGACCCCATTCGACGGTATGCTGAAACGCATCGAGGAGCGCCCCGAACCGCCGCTGGTCGACTTGGCGCTCTATATGCTCGAAGCAAGCGGTATCTCGATTAAGGCCTATAATGAGGGCGTCGGCCTGATCACAGCTCAGACGCTCGCCGACATGCGGCAGCACGACTTCAGCTTCGCGATGGGCGGCGACGGGTTGACCGTCCATAGCAGCTACGAGCCGCCCCGGCAGGTTCGTGACCGGCTGGAGGCCCATGTCGAAGCGCGAAAATATGCCTGCAAGGCCGACCGCTGGTTCGGACTGTTCGTCGACCCGGCAGACGGCCTGCCCCTGGTCGGCTTGGTGCTGACGTTTCCATGGCAATACGACCCGCTGCGCGCGGAACTCGCGCGCGACCTGCCGCCCGATGCCCGGTCGCGCATTCCGAAAACACTGGAGGGCTTTCAGCGCACCAGAACGCGGCGCAAGATCGGCCGCAACGATCCGTGTTTTTGCGGAAGTGGACGCAAGTACAAGAAATGCTGCGGGCCGTGACGGGCGCGATTGCGGTCCGAGGCGATCAACTTATCGCGCGGACTTGAGCCTGAAGGTGAAAAGGCCCGCCGATCATGGCGGGCCTTCATATTGTGACAATCGCGGTGACAAGCAAGGGAAGCGTGAGCTTCTCCAAATGGGCCGAGAACCGGCTGAACATTTTCGCGGCGAAATCAGTGATCTTCTTCATAGGCAATCTCCCTCTGGCAAAAACAAAATCCAAAATGACGTGGAGGATGCCATGAACAATGATGTGAAAGAACCAAACTCCTAACTGTGCGACTGCCCCACTTCCCGTGGGAAACTCTTCCCAGCCCTAGCATTACGCGCCGGAAAAGGCAATGATTTGTCCTTGGCGTGCCCGCCGAAGTGGCACATCTTCATCTATGTTCTATGGGCGCTGCCGCAGGCGGAGCCGCTTTGCGGAGCGGCAGATTGGTCACCTCGAATTGATCGAGGATGTCGTCGCCCCCGGTATCGTGGGTTCGAATACCATGCTCCCCGTGTGGGAACGTGAATCCGGCCTTCTCCCAGCACGACAACGCTATTCAAAACTCTCCTCGCGCTCGGCGTCGCGCCGCCGCTCCTCCGTGATGCGCTCGGTCAGCCAGGCGTCGAGCGACCCAATCCAGGTTCTGACGACGGGGTCTTGATGGCTGGCAAGCGGCTCCAGCATCGTACGGCGGCGTTCGAGGATGTCAGCGAGCGAGCCGCTCCAGCCGCTCGGGAAGATTCTGCCCCGCAGATCGCCAAGGAACATAGCGCGATCCGGCGCATGTTCCATCAGCTCGAGAAACTTGGGCGATAGGCCGATGGCATCCTCGTGGTCGCGGGTCTCGAAGATCGGTAGTAGCTGACCGATACGAGGGTAGCGCAGGTCGGGATCGACGTCCGCCCAGGCGCGCAGTGTGGACGAATCCATGTCGTTGAGCGGCGAGCGGCGTTCGAGGCGGATCTCGAGATCGCCGTCGCCTAGCAAAAAGCCGTCGAGGGCAATCATTGGCTGGGCCGCGAAAAGCGCTTTCAGCAGATAGCCGATCTTGTAGGGCGATAGCGTATAGGCATCGAGGCCCGCGCGGATCCGGGCACTGAGTTCGCGCGCCGGTGTCTCGCCGCCTGCTCCCGCAAGGCACACCTCGACGACTTCGCCGACTCCATAGTCGCCGAGCGGCGTGCTGTCGTCGAAATCGGCATTGGCAAGCAGGTTGCGCGCGCACGCGATCAGATGCTGATCAAAGTCGCAGCCATCGTCCTTGGCGCACGCGAAATGCATATGCAGGATGTCGAGCGCGATGCCAGTGCCTCCGGCGTGCTGGCCGAGCGTCGTGAGAAGAGGCGCGAGAGCGTCGCCCGGCGCTTCCCGGATCACGCCGCTCGCGAGCTGGCGAAAATCCGCCGCGCCGATCATGCCTGCGTCGAGCGCGGCCGACAGCCGTGCGATCGCGTCGCGGTCGATGCCGGCGCGCGCTTGCAGATAGGTCAGGTTCGCGGCGACGGTGGGATCTTGGGCGATGGCGTCGAGAGCGGTCGCGACGAAACCGGTGTTGCCAGCAGCACCGTGGAGAAAGCCGCCGAGCACCGTAGCGTTCCGGCCGTCGGCGGGCATCTTGTTGAACGCGTCAAGCAACGTGTCCCAAAGGTCTGGCACGACCTCGGCGCCCTCCGCCAGCCCTTTGCCGAACTCGAAGGCTCGGTGCGGATTATGCTCGGCGAACAGCTCGGGAAGGAACGCGGCGAGCGTCTCAGGGTCATTGGCGAATGCCTTGCCGAGATCGACCGCCTGTTGGCCGGCCAGCCGCCATGCCGTCGATGGGCTGGAGACATCTCCGTCAAGCAGGTCGAAGCCGCCGCCCGAGCGGGTGAGTACGGTCGCGCGCGCTCGATTGAGCATGTCAGTGGGTTTGAGTCGCTCGACGATCGTGTGGAGACGCGCCTTGATCGCGTCCGGCATGTCCTTGCTCTCGTAGAACAGCGCCTTTCGGAAGCCGATCCAGCCGTCGATCCACGGGCCGCTCCGCGTAAGCGCGATGCTCGCCGCCTCGAGCCCATCATGACAGGGGATATGGTGCCAGATGCCGCGGGCATTGTTCGCCAGCACTTCGCGGGCGTCGGGCAGCGTTCCGTCCAGCTCCACGGCCAGCGCGACGCCAGCGTTGTACCAATCCCAGATTTCCCGGTAGGTCTGCGGCTGCCAGCCGAAATCGCGCGGGCGTGCGCCGAAATCATGATGGCTGAGCGAGGTGAAGTGCGATGCCTCGAGCAGATTGTCGAGCGCGCGCGAAGCGCATGCCTTGATCCCTGCGTCGCCAGCGGCCGCCATATGCCTGATCACCTCGCGCCGCATCTCGGGTGTGGCCTGCGTGCCCGACAAATGCAGCTGGAACAGCTCGCCGAAATAGTGCGTCGCGCTGTTCTGGTTATGCCCCTTGGCCTCGGCGGCAACGAAGCGCGCGAGAGCAAACGCCGCCTCCTCGAACATCGCCGCGTCATAGCCGAGCGTCTTGATCAGCGAGATCCATTGGCCGCGGAGCCGATTGTTCCCAGCCAGGATGCGCGCGCCATTGGGGCCAGCGAGTTCGGCGTCGATCTTGGCGAGCACCATCTCAGGCGCGACCGGCGCGATGTTCCGGATGATCTCCAGTCCGGGCTCGCCGAACCCGAACAAGTCGCCGAGCGGCCCATCGCTCTGGAGCCAGCGCGCGACTGCGGTGCCGGCGGCGGCATTGTCGTGCAGGTAGCCCAGCCGCCGCGAGACGGACTTCAGCATCCGAACCGGAAGCTGCGCGCAGAACACATCGAAATCGGCCGGAGGTATCCGCGACAGGGCGTAGGTCGCGAGCGGATTGGCGACGGCGTGTGGCAGTATCGCGCGCCATCGTCCGCGCGACTGGACGACGCCGCGGCGCTGCAACTCGACGACATGGCCGTAGAGTTCCGACGGTGAAATGCCGCGGATCTGGCCGATGATCGCGAGCTCGCCCGACGGCGATGTATCTTCGCCGTCGAACGAATACAGCAGCGACAAGTCCTCGGCCGCAAGCAGCAGCTGGCGATCGGGCGCGTTGCGCTGCTGGAAGATCCGCTCGAACAGGTCGCGGTCGCGAAGCTGGCCCAGATTTTCGCCACGCCGCAGCGTTCCCGCAAGCGCGCGCGCAACGCGGAAATTACCGTCGCTGAATGTCGCGATGCGGCCGCGATCGACCTGTGATACCTGGTCGAAATTCTGCTTGAGCCATTCCTCGACGAGCGCCGGCGACGCATGCTCGAGGCGGAACACCTCGGTCCGCTCGGGCTCGTCATCGCGCACGTCATATTCGACCGTGATGAGGCTAACCTGGCCCGCCTCGCCTGCGCAAATGCTAGCGAGGTCGGCGTGGGTGGCCGGATTGCAATTGTCGACGATCAGGATCGCGCGCTGGTCGGTGTCGACCAGCCTACGCGCCATCTCGCGTGCGGTCGGCGACGTCTCGTCCGAATAGTCGGTGTACACCGCGAGCGCAGGATCGAGCGGCGCATCGCCCACGCCCGTCTCGAACAGTGCCTCGACGAGCCTGGTCTTGCCGAGGCCGGACAGGCCGATCAGCCGCACCGCCTGCCGAGGTTGCGACAGCGCCGCGCGCAGACGGACGATGCCGTCGGCGATCGCGACACTCTCGCGCTGCTTGGAGCGCTCGTCGATGAGGCATGCCTGATCGTCGCACAGATACGGCGAGGGCTGCGCGACGGCATTGCCGGTCCAGTTGCCGACCGGGCGCCAGCCGCTGAGCTCACGGCCTAGACGTGCGCGTACCCAAGCAGCAACGCCGGGATATTGATTGACCCAGGTTGCCATGCGGTCTCGATCATAAAAGTCGACGTGCAGCGCCTCCGAGGCCGGATGCCCAGCAACGGCGTCGCGCATCGCTTTTCGGCGCGCGGCGAGCGGGCCGTCCGCGACCGAGCCCTGCGCGCTGAAAATCACGTAGGCGCCGCCTGCGTCGGCGAGGTCGCCGATTACGGGCCGCAGCACGCCTTCGGGCTTCATCTCCGTGAGGATCGCCGAGGCAGTCATGTTGGGCTTCTTGACCTGGAATCCGGTGATCCTGCACGGAACGAAGTCCGGTGCGGACAGATCCTGCGCCTCGACGCGCACATCGATCCCGCCGTCTGGCGCGTCCTGATTGCCGCCAGCCGTGACACCGGAGATCGGGAGCTGTTGTCGGTTGAGTTCGGCGATCGCGAGCCGAGCAACCAACGTCCGCAGGTCGGCATCCATCAATTCCGCGATGTCGTTCCCGACGATGTCCAACATGGCCCCGGCTACTCTTGTTGATCCAGTTTGAAGTAGAGTGTCGGCTTGGTTCTGTGAAGAACGCTGGCAAATTGGCGGGCAATCCTTCGCGCCGAAACTGGCTTTGTGAGCGGCGTGTCGGTGAACGCGCTAATGTCCCCAAGTCCTGTCACCAAGTCCGCTCCTCCGGTTCGATGAACCAATGGCGGGTTTCAGGGAGTTGTCTCAAGCCGCTGAACGGCCGGTATGTCGGCGGCAGTGGCCTTGCTCGATAGCTTGATTTGCAATGGCGGCGGCGGCTTCTCGCCTTTTGCATGCAGAAGCCGCCGTTCCGGACACGCCAACATTGCAGTCATTAGGAACGCTTGGGAAAGCGCGGAGCATGGCAGCACGCGCAATCGCTTTTGAACTTATCATGATCGTTACCGTGCTCGGTGGTATGTTCGCCACAAGCATGTTCATGCATGGCGACTGTCGCCCACAATTGAACATTGCGTGGGGCGTTGCTCAGGATACCATGCCCGCGTGAGTAAGACCGCCCTTTCAGCGTTTCTATTGGTCCTCGGAGGG
>Ga0068862_100003124_pt1 | contig 14419 bp, 28 predicted proteins | sample KBSSwiS52_FD_66598 | JGI IMG/M metagenome (GOLD analysis project Ga0068862, IMG submission 66598) | Switchgrass rhizosphere microbial communities from Kellogg Biological Station, Michigan, USA - KBS Switchgrass S5-2 | ecosystem: Host-associated > Plants > Roots > Rhizosphere > Soil ... | reverse complement strand
CTCGGTGCGCCATCGCTGGATGCGCTACGTAAGGCGGTTAACCGGGCTCAGCTCGCGCCTACTGGGCGGAAAGGTAACGCCTTGCTGTACGACGTGCGTGAGCTGGAAGGTGTCCTAGGTAAGCATTAGGACAGGTCACCAAGACGGAACAGCGAGGCGTTGCCGCAACGGCCGACCGGACGCACCTGCATTCGCTGTGCCCGTTTGCGTATGGCGTCGATGGTGCAACCTAGTGCGCGTCCAGCTTCGACCAGCGTTACGACTCGCGCTGCTTCTGTGGCGGACAATCTGCCTGTCGTGCTGCCGTTACGGCAGGAATCGATTAGGGCCAGTAGATCGGGAGTTCGTTCAAACCATTCGCCATGATGGCGACTGGCCCTGAAACGATGATGCAGCATGCGTTCTGCATGCAGGCAGTCGTCCGAGGGAATTGAGCCCAGTAGGACAAGGGGTACCGGGGAAGCCGCTCGAAGTGCCGTAAGGCGCCTGAGCGGCACTCCACTAGCGCCGATCTTGACAAGGCCGGTGCCTGCCTGGCCGATAAAATAGACGTATCCAGCAGCAAGATTCATATGTAGACCTTACCACAAGTAGGACAGAATCAGTCTTAGACACATAAGCGTTGAGCAGGCAAAACGACGCCCCGTGTCTGAGACACGGGGCGTTTCTGCGTTTAGGTTAGACGAGTCGGACGGGCAACCAGCCTGGCTGGTGGTAGGTGACTTCGGTGTTGTCGGTACCGATGGTCGTGATGTCGGCACCGCCGTTACCGGTGGCCTGGACGTAGGTGACGCGCCGGGTGCCGGTCAGCAGCACGTCGCCGATGCGGACCTGGTCGGCGGCGATGGGCTTCCGTGTCGTTGTCATACCGGTAGCTTACCAAGAACTTACCAAGGACGCAAGGGTCACGCCATTGCCTCCTTGATCCGCTGGACGTGTGCGTGGTCGCCGCACCGGTAGCTCCCTGAAGCCGCTACCAGCCATCCGGCAACGCCTGGCGCGCCGCAGTAGGTCCAGCGTCCGTTGGGCAGTTTGATCAAGAACGTGCATGGTCCGGTTGGGTTGCTCATGCCATTGCCTCCTTGATTCGTTGGACGTGTGCGAGCGAGCACGGCACCCGGGTCGCCGTGGACTGGACGTCCATCCCCTCGCGCAGGAACCGGACGGCGCGCCGGCAGAGCTGGAGCGGCTTCGCGCCGACGGACGTGGCGGCCATGATGTCCTCGCTGGACGCGCCCGCCAGGATCATGGCAACCGCTTTCTCCACGTCCCAGGACGTGTGCCGGCTGGACGGACGGACTGGACGGACAGACGTGGACTCGATCGCCGGTATGTCCACGTCCGGCGTCCGTCCGTGGTACCCGTCCCATGCCTCGCGCGGATCGGTTACGTTGTGGTCGACGCTCCAGCGGTAGGCCTTGAGAGACCGGATCGGGAACGCTCGCTTACGCGCGGTGGAGAATTCGGCGCCCGCGTCATCCACGCGACGTTCCTTGAGCAGCTGGATGCGGGCCATCCGCCGGGAGTGCAGGCCCCACATCCACGGCGAGAGCAGACTGAGCATGCCGAACGCGATGGCGGCCGCGGTGGGGCGCATGCCGGCATCGGCGAAGTGGCTGTAGTTCATCGCGCCCACGGCCGCGGCGATCAGGAACGACCACCGGCGGAGACTGCGCGCCGTGCTGTGGCTGCGGAGCTGGAGCGCGTCGTGCGCATGCCACTGCACGTACAGGCTCACACTCTCGATCGCCACCGCGAATCCGACGGACAGCGCCACCCTGGCGGGCCACGGCCACGCGGCGGGCGCGATCTCGGCCATGGCGTAGGCCAGCTGCCCGTACACGGTCAGCGCGTTGACCACGAGCAAGGGCGCGACCGCCCGTGCGATCGCGCCCTTGTGGTTGTCCGTCTCAGTCATACCCGAAGCTTACCACGTTCTTGGTAAGAGGACTAGACCTCGTACACGTCCTGAATCTCGGCCACCATGATGTAGTGCATCCGGCCGTCGTTGATGTCCACGGCGTTGTACACCTTCGGCGTGCCGGCGTTCATCAGACCGGCGATGTCCGCGGCTGTGTTGGTGGCGATCGGCACCTGAAGCGAGTTGCCGTTGCGCATGATGATCACTGTTTTGACTGCCATGATCGAAGCATACGGGGTGAGGATATCGATCAGCTTGTCCATCCCGTCCGTCAGCACTTCCAGCGCGGTTACGGTATCTCCGCCCATCACGTGATCCTCGGCGGCGAGGCAGGCGACCTCGATCACGGTCAGCGCCCGGTCCGCGTTCACCGGGCTAGCCGGATTACAAGGTATAGCCCGTAGAGCAACACCACGAACAGTGCCGACAGTTGGATCATCGCGCTTTCGTTGGGCATCCGGACGCGCCACCACGGCAACCGGTGCTTGGCCATCACAACATCCAATCCGGGAGACCTTGCGTGTCGTCCCACTCGGGCAGGGCGCCGAGGTCGGAAGCCGACGGGTACGAGCCGAGGTGAACCTTGACGATCGAGCCGGTACCACGGCACCGCGAGCACTGGCCGACGTTGGGACCGGCGTTGATCTTGTCCTGGCAGGTCGGGTCGAATCGCCGGCCGGTCCCGTCACAGAGATCGCACTCGGCGGTGTAGGTGTCCTGCTCGCTGGTCATGCCCGAAGCTTACCACGTTCTTGGTAAGGAAGCTACATCATGGTTCAATGCCGGTGCGGATGTAGCGGACCATGGCCGACAGGTGGGCCAGCATCGCGACCAGCGTCAGCCATAACGCCGTGCCGAACTCCGGCTGGCACCCGTTCGGGCCCCAGGTCGTGCCGTCGTCATCACGTTTTTTCATCACGCCACCACCAGCAGGACGCTCGGGCAGTGCCACTGGACTTCGCCGCGCGCCGAGTCCCACTCGACCCCGATGTAGCCGTCCGACCCGATGTCGTCCACGCGCCCGCGCAGCCCGTCGACCTCGACGCCGTCCGGGTTGTACGTCCGGTACTCGACGGTGGCGTCCGCCGTGATCGGCGTGTCGTTGCGGTCCAGGATGTCAGGCATCGAGATCGACTCCCAGTTCGTTCGCCAGGTCGCGCACGGCGTCGCGGTACCCGCCGGTCGCCGGGTGATTCGGCAACGTGCTGTACCGCTCGCTGTCACGCCACATCCGGCGCAGCGCGGCGACGTGGCGTGGCATGTCAGCTCTTGCCGGGCAGTACCGGCCGGCGCAGTGCGCGCCGTGCGTGGTGGCCATGTGCTCGATCCATCGCTCGGCGATCCATGACCAGGATTCTTCGCCGTCCCACGACTCTGGGATCGCGCGTTCGAGCGCGTTGTTGGTCGCGGCGAATTCAGCAAGCGTGTCGGCCGAGATGACGAAGTCGTTCATGACAATCCCTTCGGTGGCTTCGTCGGAGGTGCCGGCTTCGGCTGACGTACAGCGCGGCACGGGGAGTCCGCTGACGGTCCGCGCAGGACCGGCGTGCCGGTCGCATTTCGGTCCCTGGCGGCCCTCCGGTGTGCCCCGTGACGGTTGCGCGTCGTGGGTGGCCGAGGCGTCACAGTCGATACAGCGCGGCGCATTCACGGTGATCCTTTCGGTGGCTTGTTCGGTGGCGCTGGCTTCGGCTGGACCGGGCGTGTCGGGTTGACGGTCGGCCGGTTGCCCGGATTGGGGATCGGCGGAGTCGGACGCGGACTCATTCGCCCGTGCTCAGTTCGGTGGCCCAGTTCTCGAACGACTCGGCTTCCAGGCCCGCCTGCCGCTGCTCGGCGATGTCCGCGTCGCGGAACGTCTCGTGGAAGCGGATACGGTCGGCCAGGTCGCCATCCAGCGCATCCGGGTAGAGGTCGGGCTCGGCGCCGAGTTCGCGCATATCCAACTCGTGGTGGAGTTCGTCGATGATCTCCTGCGGGTCGCGCTGTTCCACGAACCGGCCGGTGCGGTGATCGAATGTCATGCCAGAAGCTTACCACGTTCTTAGTAAGACAAGCAATGGCCCCCACGTCCGGATACATGGGGGCCATTGTGTCCTGGGTTCAGCGCTTGGCCACTTTTTCGCGGTTGGCGATCGCCCGGTCCTGCAGCTCGGCGGCTTTCGTGAGGCCCTTGGCCTTCATGTCCTTCGATTCGCGCCGCATCGAAGCGAGTTCGGCCTGTTGGCCAGCCTTCGACTTGTCGGTGAATGCCATTGTGAACTCCCGTTCCCTTGGTCCAACTGTGCTGATAGCTTACCACGTTCTTACCAAGACAGGCAATGGCCCCCCGCGTCCGGGCTACGCGGGGGGCCATTTATTGCAGGGAAAGCCTAGATTAGATGCGGGTAACCCCAGGGCTCCTGCGTGACTACCAGCACCTTGCCGTCGTCGATGCGCCGGAAGTCCGGGCTGTGGATCATGTCCCATGGACCAATAGCCTCGCGGATGTAACGGCCACGCTCAGGACTGAAGTCGTGGACGACTACCGGCACTTCCCATTCTTCCTCGGTGTAGTACTTCCCGGACTCCTTGAACAGGATCACCGTGGCTTTCATCAGATCTTGAACCCGTCGGCCACCGCGGACCGGTACCAGGCCAGCGCCAGTGCGTGATCCTCGGCGGTCAGCTCATCCGGGACCACGTCCCACGAGAATTTAGGCCGGGGACCGTTCTTGCCGCGCTTCTCCCACGCCGCGTACGCGGCCGTCACGCTGGCCACCGTGGCACCCTTGGCCCGGTCAGCAGCCTGCGGCACCCGGGTCACCCGACCCAGCAGGATCGGCTTGGCGCCGTCCGCCACCTTCTTGAGCCGGCCGACCACGCGACCCTCGGTCCGCCATGTCCCCGGGAACAGGTGCGGAAGGGTCTCGATGGTCTTCTCGGTCGGTTCGCGTTCCTCGCTGCCGTCGACCTTCCGGCTGTACCAGAAGGTGAGCGGTCCGCCGTCCAGCACCACCATGTCGGCCGTGTAGCGCTCCTCCGTGTCCTTGCCGCCCGACTCGATCCGGTCGGCGCGCTTCTTGGCCTCGGGTTCGAACCTGCGGGGGACCAACGCCACCAGGCGGCCCGGGATGGCGTCGAAGAACGGCGCCGGTTCGAAGTTGCCGCCGGCCCGGCTGTCCTCGGCGGCAGCGAACGGGTCATCCTCGTCCTGCGCTGCGGCGAACGGATCTCTTACGTCCTGCGTCATGCTCGCTCCTGTCTCCAAACCGCCGATGCGGTCGTGCCAGCCGATGGGATCGAACCACCGACCACCTCGGGCGCTTGGCGATCCCTACCCCTAGTTCGCAGCGTCGCGCGATCGCAGGTTCCTAGGCGTGGTCGCTTCCACGTACTCCCTCGGCCGCTCTGTCCTTTGTCCGGAGTTTGCTTCCGGCTCCTCGGGCGCAGACTGGCATCGTTCCTTACGTGCGATCCCGGGTAACGCTCCCGGCCTCCAGACTCTGATCCGGAGCCCACTTGAGCCGATCGCCACACCCTGCCAGGGGTGCATCCACTGCTGTCCGCGCGTCGCGTGCGACCTCTGGCAAGGCCACCTGGCGAACGGGTCACGGGCAACAATCAAGCTGCCGTGCTACTCGCGCTTCCGGCGTGGAACCAGGTTGCGGCGCCGCGAAACGCCGCACCCGTGCCCCGGTCCGGGATCGAACCGTACCCATCCACCCGTCCCATGGGTGGTGCTCCCGTTGAGCTACCGGGGCCAAAGCCGAACGCTTGATGAGGCATCCGGCCCTTCTGAACCGCCTTACCCTACCACGTTCTTACTAAGCCTGGCTACGGCCAGTTCGGCGGCATCGGCCAACACCGGCGACCACAAGCCCTTACCCTTGCACTCGTCCACCAGCAACCGGCCCTCCCGGAAGCTGTCCACCCCCGCGAACATGGCCGCGTACCGCTCGGTCTCGGTCACCGGCGGAGCCGGACGCAACCAGGCGCGCCCACGCTTGGCGGTCGACCGGTCCTGGACCACCTCGTACGCGCGTTTGGCGGTCTCCCACCCAGCCACGATGTCCACCTCGAACACGTCCACGGTGGTACCACCGCGTGGCATCCACAGCACCAAGGCCACATCCTGGCGTACCGGCGGCATGTCCACCCACACGCCGGCCGCCGGGTCCCACATGGCGTCACCGTGTGCGTAGCACGCGAGCTGCGCGCCGATTTCCAGGAACGTCCAGAACCGGCGCTGCGTCTTGAGGTCGGCCACCAGATCGTTGACGATGTTGTCCAACGTGCCGATGACCTGCAACTCTTCCACCAGCACCCGACGTTCCTGCATCCCGGGCAACGGCGTCAAGCCATGGCGGGCGAGAGTGCTCTGGTACAAGGCCAGCATCCGGCGCGTCTCCGACGGGTACGGCGCCGTATCCTCGCCGCGGTGCAGCCCTTCCACCGCGTCATGGCGCCGGTTGCCGTGGTCGGCGCCGGCCGACCCGCCGGCGATCCGCTTGCACCGCTCCAGGAACGCCTCGTCCCAGACGGGATCGTCCAACTCGGCTTCGCCGGCTTCCAGCAGCTCCGTGTACAGCTCACGGCTGGTGCGGATGGCCCGCATCATCTGGCGCTGCTCCCACTGCCGTAGCGCGTACTGATCCGCGTACGCACTGACCAGATTGGACACCCGCATCCAGCCGTACGGCTTGGGACTACCGTCCCGTTGCGGTAGCCGGTACCTGCCACCGGTGATGAGCCGGGCGTCCGGGGCGGAGTCCTTGACCGAGGCGAACGGGTCGCTGAGATCATCCATTACGCATCCTCTTTACCAACGGGTCGATCCTCTGACTGCCGAGCGTTTGCCCGATTCTGTCGCTGAGCTTGCCGGCGTTCTCATTCGGCCGCGGCTCGATCCCCAACGACCGAGCCAATGCCACCGTCTTATCGCTGGGCCGGTTCCGGCGCCATGACGCTTTCTTGTTCATCGTGTCGAGGTCGGCGCCGAGATCGGCGGCCAGATCCTCCGCCCACACCATCGCCTGATCGAGCGGCAGGGCACGGTGCGTGGTCATGCCCACAGCGCGGCCGGTCGGGTCCAGGCGCGGCACACCGTCAGCGTCGACCACCATGCGGTTGCTCACGTAGGCGCCGGCCCAGCAGACCGACCACTGCCCCGGCTCCGGATGCTCACAGATGAACACGTAAGCGGACCTACCGGCCGGCACGAAGTAGGAACCACCCGTGGTTTTCAGCCAAACCTTGGAACTACGCCGCGCCAACGGATCGAAGTCACGGGCCACCACCTCGCCGCGGTAATACACGGGAGCGTCCGACGCCACACCTGGGCCGGCATCGAACTCGTCCTCCAACTCCACGAGGGTCTTACCCTCGCGCATCTCGATCGCGCGGTCGGACAGGTCGGCCATGGTGCGTAGTTCGGGGATCGGCGCGTTGCCGACCACGTACATGAGCAGACAATCCTGCTCGTCGTACAGTCGGACCGGATCCACCCGCAGACCGCGGCCGACGATCTGCATGTGCAGCGGGCGGGACCGGGTCGGACGCCCCATCAGCACACATTCGATCGTCGGATCGTCGTACCCCTCGGTCAGGATCATGCAGTTGACCAGCATCGGGAACAGGCCCGCGCGATGGTCGCGCAGGATGGCCTTGCGCTCCGCGGCCGGTAGTCCGCCGTGCACCACGCGAGCATCGATCCCGTTGTCCCGGAAGGCTTCCGCGAATACGTAGCACGCTGCGACCGTCGGGAAGAACGCGATCGTCTTGCGGTAGGTGGGAACGTTGGTAGCGCAGGTGGCGTCCGGACAGTAGGCCGGTCGGCACGCGGTCCAGTGTGTGCCCGTATCACTCGCGAGCGTGGCGATCGCATCCAGGCACTCGGCACACATGCCGTCCAGCGACCACGCGTGCTCCAGCCACGCTTTCGCGACCACGCCGGGCGCCAGCGAATCGGCCAGGGCCTTACCCAACGCGCCGTCCTGGTAGTCGCCACCCGACCGTTTCACCATGCGCAGGTCCAGGTCCGGCACCTCGATCGCCTTGCCGCGCGGCGGGATCAACCAGCGGTGGCGCACCATCCACGAGACGTCGCGGCTGTAGACAACCCGGTCCCACACCACGCCCAGACTTTGCCGGTCGCCGCGCTCCGGCGTGGCCGTGAAGCCGATCAGTTGGGCGCCCTTGAAATGATCGGTGATCGTCCGGTAGCTCTTGCTGGTGGCGTGATGCGCCTCGTCCCAGATCAGCGTGCCGACATTGGTCACAGGATCGCGGCGCGTCTTGTGCCGCATGGTCTGCACGCTGAACACGATGACCTGCGCGTCGGTATCGTCGTGCTGCTGCGCCTTGATGATGCCGGCGTTCAGGCTCGGCGCCACCTGCGTGATGGTGCGGTGCAGCTGGTACACCAGTTCTTCGGTGTGCACACCGACCAAGACCCGCTTGGTTGGGTCGGCGGTCACGGCGCGCAGGGCGGCGTGTGCGATCATCACGCCCTTGCCTCCGCCTGGGGGAAGTGAGATCAGCTCACGTTCCTTGCCGGTGAGGGCATCGAGGGCGTCCGCCTGGTGCGAGTACAGCGGGAGCGCGGTCAGCATGTCTGCTCCCTGATCTGATCTACCTCACAGGCTGCCTGTGCGATAGCGAAAGACGGCCAGTCCCCCAGGTCGACCATGACGCGCCTGGTGCGATGCTGGACCAGCACACGCCACCGGTGGTGCCTGCCACACGGGCGCTCGATCACGTACAGCGCGGTTCCGATGTCCGCCTGGTAGGTGCGACCGATGGCGCGCCACGCGAAAGTCATCCCCACCACGTCCTTCGCGACCCGTCCGCGGCGCGTCCAGCGTGCAGGACGCGTTCGGGCAATGCGGTATGGCTGGCTGTTCGTACGCACGCCATGGCTCCACCTGGAGATCGGGCACCGCAAAGATTGAACGCACCGTGTGTTTCAACCGGCGCATGCGGATCCTTCACCCGGTACCCGTGGTTGCGCAGCACCGCGGCCAGAAACTCCAGCCCTTCGGCGGTCACCGGGTAGTCACGGCTACCGTGCTGGACCATGAAATGCCAGTTCGACTCGGCGCCGTAGACGAGGTGGATCGTGTCCGGCGGGTCGGAGTCATCGTTCTCGGCTGTCACCACGTAACGGGTACTCACACCCCACTGTCCAGGATCTCGATAATCTCGGCCAGCGACAACGGCGTCCACTCCGGACGCATCGGCTCGATCGGCGGCGGGATCTCCGGCCAGCCGCGGCGGCCACGCTCGTACTCGAACAGCGCCGGATGAGTGGACAACGCCTCGTGGGTCACCGCGCCGACGATCTCGTCACCATCCATCAGATTCCACCGGTCGACCGCGCGCACCCACTTCATGATCCATCCTCCAGAATCTCGGGGAATCCGAGAGCTTCGATCGCCGTGTCGGTGGCGTTCGGTGGACCGGGACATGCGGTTACGGGACCCTGAGGGTCGCGAGGATGCGTGAAGGGGTCACCGGACATGTCGATGGTGACCTCCTTGACGCCGGGACGGGGCGTGCACGTCTGCGTCACCTCGAACCACTCGCCGGTGCGCGGCACCTGCACGTACCAGCCGGCCGGCACGGTGCCCCAGGTCATCGGGCGCGCCTGGTCGGCACGCGGACCGGCCTTGCCGTACTCCGCAACCGCGGTTTCGATGCCGACCGTCAGGCGCATCACCGGCAAGCCGTCCACGGCCAACACAGCGGTACCGTCATCCTCCCAGAGGAGATGCATCGTGTCGGCGGTCACCTCATTACGCCAGCGACGCGCCCACTCCATCAGCGTGTCGCGCAGGTAATCGTTCACCTCGGTCAGCAGATCCATCCGTTGCTGCGCCGTGGTCGGCTCGAACTCGGTCATTCGTTGCCGCCTTCCAGCGTCCGCAACATCTCGTCCAGCACCGTGCGGCGTGCGGTCACGCCGCGGTCGGTCAGATTGCCGGCGCTAGTCACCAGGCCATAGGCGTACAGCTCTACGACGATGGCGGACAGCACCGGCCGGATCGGCGCACCCCGGCGACCAGCGGCGTTCACCAGCGCCTTACGCGCTTCCAGCGAGAGGTTCATGCCCCAGAGCTTACCACGTTCTTGGTAAGATGACCAGAGCGATCAATCATGCTAGCCTTTACCAAGGATATGGTAACCGAAGGGGAGACAGTGATCATGGACCAACTGGACGAAGCGTTGGCCCGACTGCCGGGCCGCGCGCAGGTGCGCCCGTACAAGCACCGTGTGGAAAGCGCCTGCAACGAAGCGACCGCGGACGTGATCCGGCTGTACGGGGTGGAACTCGGCAGCGCCTCGCAGGCGGTCCGCGACCTGATCGCCCGCGGGGCGGCATCGCTGGCCGCCGAACGCGCGTAGCGTCAGCAGTCCGGACACAGAAAGCCCCTCTGCTGTGAACAGAGGGGCTTTACTACTTATACGTATGGAGTGCCTCATGGACGATGCTACAGGCCCCTATGCGGCCGCCGCATGGCAGTACCGCGAGGCGGGATATGCGGGAGTCATCCCGATCGGACGCAAACCGGCCGAGAAATCCCCGCCGCTCAGCGGCTACACAGGGTGGGCGGGCGTCGATCCGTCCGGCGCGGACGTACAGACGTGGGTGGACGGACGTGAAGGCGCCCGCAACATCGGCTGGCACATCCCCCGCGGATTCGTGGGTGTGGACGTGGATGCGTACCACCGCGGGGACGAGTCCCTCCGGAAGCTGGAAGACAAGATCGGACGTCCACTCCCGTCCACGTGGACGAGTACCGCGCGAGGTCAGGAGTCCGTCACCCGGCACCACTTCTACCGCGCCGACCTGCCGGACGGGCGGACGTGGCGGGACCATCCAGGCGCCGGCATCGACTCGCTGCACGTCGGCCACAGGTACGCGATGGTCTGGCCGTCCGTCAACCCGGACTGCAGTATGGCCACCGTGTGCTGGTACGACCCGACCGGCGAACTGTACGAGGGGGTACCCGATCCGGCCTGGTTCACCGCGCTCGACCCGGCCTTCATCGACGAACTGAGCCATGAGGGCACGCCGCTCGAGGGGACCGGCGCCGACGACGCGGAGACGCGCTCGGCTATCGAGCGGATGCGGCCCGGACCGCCGTGCCCGCGGGTGTCTGTCCACCTCAGGCGTGAGCTGGACCGGATCCGCCGGGCCGTCGACGGAACCGGCAGCCTGCACGAGCCGGGCGGACTGTATCCGCTGGTGGCCTACGGGCTGGAAGGCCACGCGGGCGTACGTGAGGCGCTGTCCACGCACCAGGTGGCCTACGTCAAGGCCAGGTCGGACGGGCGCGGCGAGACCGAGGCGGTGGGGGACGCGGACTGGTGGCGTCAGGTCCGCGGTGCCGTCGGCAAGAAGCTGCACGCGGCCGGCGGCGCGATCCTGACCGGCTGCGACTGCGGCGAGCAGGCGCAATCGGACAGTTCGGCAACGCATCCGGCGGACAGCAACGCGCGACGCACTCTACGGATCATCCGTGGGTCGCAGATCGTCATGCGGGCTACCCGATGGTTCTGGGAAGAGGATGACGCGAAGTGGATGCCGTTGGGTGGGTTGACCCTGCTCGGCGGACGTGAGGGTATCGGCAAGAGCACGTGGGGCTACCGGCTGGCCGCGTTGCTCACGCGTGGTGCCCTGCCCGGCACCTTCCATGGTCAACCGAAGGCCGTGGTAGTGGTGGCCGGTGAGGACGCATGGGATCAGACCATCGCGCCGCGACTGGCCGCGGCCGGCGCCGATCTGGAGCTGGTGCTGCGGGTGGACGCCGTGCAGCCGGATGGCGCACTCGACGGGTTGAGCCTGCCCGAGGACACCGCGGCACTCACGGCGTTGTGCCACGCCGAAAACGTAGGCATGGTGCTGCTGGACCCGCTGCTCACGGTGGTCTCGGCCAAGCTGGACACGCACAAGGACGCGGAAGTGCGTAAAGCCCTCGGTCCGCTGTCCCGCCTGGCGGATGAGACGCAGACCAGCGTCATCGGGTTGATCCACGTCAACAAGAGCCAGGGGAACGATCTGCTCACGCGACTCATGGCATCTCGGGCGTTCGCCGCGGTCGCCAGGTCCGTCCTGGTGTGCAACAAGGTCGAAAACGTCGACGCGTTGATGGGTGCGTCGGAATCGTTCCTGTTCGGGCAGGCCAAGAGCAACCTCGGCAAGCGGGCGGCATTCAGCTACCGGTACACGATCGAGGGTGCGCGGGTCGGCTATGACAAACAACTCCAACAGGACATCTGGAGCAGTCGGATCAACATTGAAGCGAAGGTCACCGGGACTATTGATGATCTCGTGGCGGAGCAGGAAACTCCGAAGCGTGACGCTCCTAAGACCTCCGAGGCTCTCGATTGGCTGGTCGACTTCCTCAGGTCGGCTGGAGCCGTATGTGCTTCCGCCGGTGTGCCCTCCCAGCAGGCGAAGGCGGCAGCAACTACAGCGGGTCACACAGAGCGAGCAATCCGTAATGCTAGAGAAAAGAACATAACGGTCATCTCTACAGCACATAACCCAAATGGCCCTGGCACCGTCTGGTACCTGGCTCCTACTAGTTAGACGTCATGGACGTCATGGACGTCATGGACGTCATGGAAGTCATGGAAGTCATGATCTATGGTAAGGACGTGGTTAAGATCATGACTTCCATGACTTCCATGACGCCATGACAGAGACGTGACGAGACGTCATGGGCCTTGGTAAAGACCTCTACGTAGTTGGACCGCTACTGACGGTAGATAAGTTGGGCGGAATGTCCGAGTGCCTCATCGGCGTTTATAACGAATTGTTATATTGGGAGTAGTCGATGGATTTAACTACGGAGAGTTACCATGATCCGTCTACTAAGAACGTGGTAAGGTGAGCCGATGACCACCACGGTGCAGTACCTCGCCGGACTCCGGCGGAAGTACGGCCTCACGCCGGACGAGTACCGCGCGCTGTTCTACGCGCAGAGTGGACGGTGCTACGTGTGCCGATCTGCCCGCGGTAGGGCACGCAGGCTTGGCGTAGACCATGATCACCTGACCGGCGAGGTGCGTGGACTTGTCTGCACCGGTTCGATCAACGCCATGACGTGTAACCGGTTGATCGCCATCTACGGGCGGGAACAGCTGCTCCGCGCCGCGGCCATGCTGACCGATCCGCCACCGGCACGGGAGCTGTTACAAGCCATGCGTCAGGGTGAGACCGTGTTGCCACGATTGGTTGAGGGTGAGCCCCATTGGTTCCTGTTGTCGGAGGTGCGCGGTGTTACCGGCTGAACCGGTAGGGGACGGTTGGCGGTACCGGGTGCCGTGCAGCGGGGGATGCGGTGCCTCGGTGGTGGTGACCGTCGAATACCTGGACAAGGGGCGGTGTATCGAGTGTGGGCGGATGTACCACGGTGCATCGGTGGCGCAGCGTCCGGCGCCCGGCGAGACGAGGCGCAACGGGCTCGCGCTCGGCCAACCCGGCAAGGGCATGCCCGGCCACCTCGATCCGACCCGTCTGTCATTCGTGGCGGAGCCGTCCGGCTGGCCCGCGTCCGACCCGGCTCCAGAGGTCACCAGCCGCGATCCGCGGCCCGAGGGTGCACCCGTGGACCCGATAGCCGTCAAGCGGCTCCAGCGGGCCGCTGAGGCTGCCGGCTGGCCTGTCAGGGTCGGCTACTCCAGGGCGCAGGTGCGTACCCGTAGCGTGGGCGTGTACAAGACGGTCGAAACGATCGGCGTGTGGGCCGGCGCGCACGATGGCATCCGGTGGTGCGCCATGTATCAGCGGACGGTCGGCGCGCGCACCGGCTGGAAGTGGGCGGACATCGTCATCTGGGGCGTAGGCGGTCCTGATTCGTCGTACGGCGTGTGGGTGGCGCGATGAGTAACAGCCGTAACTGGGTCAACGGGAGCACCAGGGCGCACCGCAAGGCGCGCGCGTACGTGCTCATGCGGGACGGGTACCGGTGCCAGCTGGCCATTCCGGGCGAGTGGCCGCGGTGGGGCTATATGGCGCGCTGCCTCGGGCGGGCTACCGAGGCGCACCACACCAAAGGAAGGGCGATCACGGGGGATGATCCGGCATTCATGATCGCAGCATGTCGGGCGTGCAATCTTAGGGTTGGTGAGCCGAAGGTGGATCCGGCGCCGCGACCTGTGACGGAATGGTGATCATGAGTATGCGCGTGCGCGTGGTGGTAGGGGTGGCCATCGCCTGCCTGTTACTCACAGTAACGATACTACTCACAGTAACCATGGGTGGGGGTAACACACAGCCACCCATCGAGGGATGTATAGACACAGGGTCACGTGAGCTGTACGTACAGCATGCATACCAGTGCTCCGATGGTACGTATGTGGCTACGTTCAGTGATGATGATGCTCGTGATCAGTACATCGAGATCACTAGTCACTATGGTGTGCGCATTATCGAACAGGGGCACAGGTGGGTGCGCGCAACCCCCCTACCCTGATGTCCGTTTTTCCCCATATGGAAGGGCTGTACAC
>Ga0068862_100003122_pt1 | contig 14432 bp, 13 predicted proteins | sample KBSSwiS52_FD_66598 | JGI IMG/M metagenome (GOLD analysis project Ga0068862, IMG submission 66598) | Switchgrass rhizosphere microbial communities from Kellogg Biological Station, Michigan, USA - KBS Switchgrass S5-2 | ecosystem: Host-associated > Plants > Roots > Rhizosphere > Soil ... | reverse complement strand
GCGTCGTTGGCTAATTCTGGCGGTAGAAAAAGTAGTCGGCCGTGTACGGTACGAAGCGCTTCTGACCGATGTCCGTTGGCGTGTCACAGCCCGTCTTGGGAGCCAAGCCTCCCTCGGTATTCAACCGTTGGATGAATGTCGTTCCAGATAGCGTATCGCCGCCGTTCGGTCCGTCTTGCGCTCCAACCACTTGCAACTTGACCCAGGGAATCGCGGTCGACTTGACCGTGGCCACCGCTATCGCCTTCGCCCAGACGGTGCTCGTATCTTGGGAATCCTCCCAGGTGACGCGCACGACGCCACCCTCGTCAGGGTTGGGACTGGCGAAGTGGGTGATGAGTTGCTCGCGCTCGTCGCTGAACAACGTGGCCTGCGGCGTGAACAATGTCCAGTCGACGCGCCCCAAAGAAGCCGCCGGCTGGCAAATGTAGTTCTGTGTCCCGACGCCGCGACCCAGGAGGAAAGCCTCGTTTGGCGCATCCACCTCGAGACCGGTGGGCACGGGTGGCGGTGTGATGATCTGGGCGTGAGCTGCTGACGGCAGCGCAAACGTCAAAGCCATACCGAGAGTAGTCATGTACCCGATACGCAGGATGCCCCGAGTAATCTGCTGCCTTGTCGTGCTGTAGTTCTTCATGTCGTTCTCCTTGTTAGCTGCGCCGCAACAATCGCAGACGCGTCCACACCCACAGCTAATCCGCTGACCCGTTCGAATATTCCGAGTGTCGAGAACGGGGACGCGCTCGGCTCTCAGGGAATATTTCGAAGACTCACCCGGTTTGTGTTTGCGTGGAGAACGAAAGGACGTTCATGCGAACGCTGACGATCGTCGGTTCAACAGCGCTGATGATGTGGCTCGTTGCCAGTGGCATCAGCTTGGCAGCCGGTCACTCGTGGACGACGACAACTGGTGATGTCCGCGTCGCGTGCCCTTTAACCGTTGGTGGGAGCTTCGAGGCCCGAACGATGGCACTCGCGGGCAGGCTCTCCCTCGACCCTGCAACGACAGTGCTCGCCGGCGAGCTCTCTGTCGATCTAAAGACGCTCGATACCGGCATCTCGCTGCGTAACCACCACATGCTCGACAACTACCTCGAGGTCCAGAAGAGTGAAGACTTTGAGACCGCCGTGTTGTCGGACATCGATGTTGGCTCCCTCACATCAGGCATCGCCAAGGGTCAGAACCGCTTTACGGCACGCCTGCATCTCCACGGGACAACTCAGGCAGTGGCGGGACAGGCGACGATGAGCGAACGTGGGTCGTCCGTGCGTGTCGAAGCGTCATTCCCAATTCGAATATCGGACTACGCGATCCCCGCTCCCAGGTATCTCGGTGTCGGCGTCAAGAACGAGGTGGTTGTCCACGTCGTCTTCGTCGCCGACAAGATTTCGTAGAGAGCGCGTTCATGACCATGCGTGTGGGTTTCGTCTTTGCATTCTTTGGGATTCTGGTCTTCCGCGCCGGGCCTGCCGGTGCCGAACCAAGATTTCTCTCGAAACAGTACAACCGGTGCTCGTCGTGTCATTACTCCGCGTCTGGAGGGGGACTATTGACGCCATACGGGCGGGCGCTCTCGGGGCAAGAGCTCGCGACCACCAAGCATGTGAACGCGCAGCCGGCACCTGAGGGCCAGGTGTCTGGCGAGGAAGCGTTCCTCTTCGGCGCATTCGGAGATCGTCTCGGACCTGTCCAGCTCGGCGTCTCTCTTCGCCCCTCGCACCTGCACTTTGAGAGCGGCGCATTCAGTGACAGTCGAAACCTGCTGATGAATGCCGATGTCGAAGGCGCCTACCGTGGACACGGCTGGACCGCGTATGGCGAAGCCGGCCGCATGCCGGAGATCGGAAGCGAGAACGCGAAGCTCTACTCGCGCGAGCATTGGGTCTCCTACGACAGCACGCGGGGCATCGGGATCAAAGTTGGACGCTACATGGCCGCGTACGGTATCCACCTCGCCGACCACACGTCCTTCAACCGAAGCGATCTTGGATTCGACAAGTACGATCAAGTCTACGGCGTGGAAGTCAGTCGCACATCGGACAAGTCGCTGCTCCAGGTCTCGGTCTCGCCTGGGCGAGCCGAGTCGATTGTGAACGACGACGGTGGAACCTCGTTCAATGCTACGGGTCGTCTGCAGGTCGACGTCGGTGCGAACGTCGTGGTCGTGGGCTCGGGGCTATATCGCGACGGCTCGACGCTCGAGGCGCGACACGGGGCCGCCGGGGGTGCGGTTGGTTTCGCACCCGGGCGGCGTGTGACCGTCTGGACGGAAGGCGACGCTCATATGCGAAGTGGTGGAGGCGGAACGTCTTTCGTATTCGTGAACGAGACCGCCGTCGAAGCATTTCGCGGCGTGTGGTTCAAAGTGTCACCGCAGGGTCGTACGGGAACCGATCTGTCCCTCGGGGTGTTCCGGTGGAATCTGGGCGCCAGCCTGCTGCCGCGCGCCCATATCAACGTGAGTCTCGATTTCTATGCCGACAACGTCGAGCGACGTGAGGAGGCGTTCAAGACGTTCCTCGCACAGCTGCACATGTACTTGTAACTATCCGCGTTCGTGCGCGCGTCATGCCGGTGCGGAGGTGCTTTGCGTCACGAGTCGAACGCTTTCTGCGCTCGCGGGCGGCTTTTCGACAACGCGTGATCGATGTCCTTGATCAACGAATCGATCGAGGCTGCGCGTCCTGCCGTATATGCCTGTGCCCACCGATCTGGGCCCAGGCGTCCACGCGCCTCTCGTTCGGAGTTTTCCTGCAGGTCCCGCACCGATTTGTCGACCACGGTGACGCCTGTGCGTTCCCTGACGCCGTCCCGGATGCCGATGATTCGCGCTGCCCACGCGTCGTCGCCCTTGATTACCGCCGCGGCGACAAGCGGGACCAGCGCGTATACGAAGGCGAACTTGTCATGGAGCTCACGGATGCGTGTGAGGCTCTCACGCACGAGTGTGATCGCCGTATCGGGATTCCCGCGCCGCACTGCCAGGACAGCGCGAACATACAGCGCCCAGGTCAGGAACCACGGACCCGCGTCGCGGAGCACCGATGTGGCCTCATCGAGCAGCCGTTCCGCTTGACCGGCATCGCCGGTCGCAAGGGCCAGCACCGCCATCCCGCTCAGCGCATTGCCAGTGCCCGATGGAATGCCCAGCGCTCGGAAGCCTTCGATGCTGTGGGCAAAGCGGCCGCGCGCCGCGGTCATGTTGCCAAGGGCATGTTCAACGTGCCCGCACAGATGCTCAGCCTGTGCAGCCGTTTCCTCGTCGCCGGAGCCATGGGCCAGCTCCAGGACGCGGTCGAGCCCGGTGCGTGCGCGTCCGAGTTCTCCCTGCGTCCACCACATCCCCGCTGCTCCGAGCAGCGCTCTCGATTCGGCAGCCACTGGGAGACATGGCATTTTCAGAATCTGCTCATACCACTGGAGGCCTTCGGCTGCATGCCCCCGGATCAGCCAGAAGTACTTCAGCCCCCACGCGATCTCCGACGCCTCGGCGGGCCGGCCGCCGTCAATGAGCCACGTAAGTGCGCCGCGGTAATTCTCCAGATCGTCACGCACGCGATCCAACCATTCGCCCTGAGCAGGTCGGATGAGCCCCTTGGCGGCGCGTGAGGCTTCACCGATGCAGTAGCGTGCCAGCCCCTCCAGCGCGTCGTTGCGTTCACCCGCCGTCGTGAGCTCGAGCGCCGCGTATGCACGCACGGTTTCGAGCATCTGGTACAGAGGACGACTGGCGATGGAGGTCTCAGCGCGCAGCACGAGACTCTTGTCCATCAGGCCGGCCACTGCGACGAATGCTTCCTCGCTGCGAGCGGACGCATCGTCACGACCGGCCAGGACCGCGGCGGCCGCCTCGATTGAAAAGCGGCCTGGCAGCGCGCCGAGAAGGCGGAACACGCGCTGTTCGTGCGGGGCCAGCAGTTGATAACTCCAGGCGACCGTCGCGTTGATCGTCTGTTGGCGCTCGGGGAGATCGCGCCGGCCGACGGTGGAGAGCAGGACATCGTGTGTGAGTTGGCGGAGCAGATTCTCGGCGGTGAGTACCTTCATCCACGGAGCCGCGAGCTCGAGGGCGAGCGGCAGGGCATCGAGCCGCCGACAAATCGCCGTCACGGTTGGTCCGTTCGCGGAGGTGAGACGGAACTCAGGTTGCACGTCCCGAGTCCGCTCCACGAAGAGTCGCACCGCTGGAGAACGCACGAAATCGGCGGGCGACGCGGCGTCGTCGTCCACGTCCAACGCGAGTGGTCCCACGGCGTACTCCCGCTCGCCTCGCACACGGAGCGCAGCGCGGCTGGTGGCCAGCACGCGGAGGGCGGCGACCGACTTCAGCAGATCCGCAACCAGCGGCGTCGCGTCCAGTAACTGCTCGAAGTTGTCGAGGACCAGCAACGTGGGTTGACTCTCGCATGCGGCACGTACGCGCTTCGGCAAGTCCAGTGCCGTGCCGTCCGGGAGTCCGAGAGCCTCGGCGATTGCCGATGCCACGAACGCAGGGTTGCGAAGGGCAGCAAGCGGAACGAACGCCACGCGGGTGGCGCGTTGCGCGGCAATCGAACGTGCGAGCTCCAGCGCCAGACGTGTCTTGCCGACTCCTCCCGGCCCAGTGAGCGTGATGAGACGCGCAGTGGGATCGGCGAGCCAGATTCGCAGCGTCTGAAGGTCGGCATCGCGGCCGAGAAGGACTGTAAGGGCCAGGGGCAGTGAGCCGTCGCGTAATTGATCGGGTTCCGCTACTGGCGCGGTTCTGCGGGCGCTCGCAAGCAGCGCGTCACGGATCGCACCAGTCAGGTCGAGTGCTGAGGACAAGGCGCGCACGGTTTCGACATGGGGCTTTCTTCGTTCCCCACGCTCCAGCGCGCTGACGGCATGCACTGACAGGCCCGCAATCGTTGCCAGCTCTTCCTGCGTGAAGCCTGCTGCCTCGCGGAGAGCTTTGAGTTGGGCGCCAAATGACGCCCGAGCGTCAGCTTTCATGGCCTTTTGATCTTACTGCTGCGGATGCACCGTTGGGCGTTCGCCAACGTTACTTGAGGGACCTAAAACTATGGGATTCCGGGCATATATCACGCGAATGATGCGCACGATGCATGGGCCGTTCTAAGAACGGACAACGTGCGTTCACGGAATAGGTCGAGGCACGGGAGCGCCGTGGCTCCGCCAGCGTCCGGAACGGGACGGGGGCATCGGGGTGGCCAGCCAGATTGGCGTTGCCGCATTGGAGTTCCGGCTCGTCATTGCCAGACGCCGGCCGTCGGTCGACCACGTTACGATCCCGTTGGAGATATGAGAGGCGGTTGCGAGAGAAGACACGTAGCGAGTGACGCCGCAGCGTCGAACGATAGAACGCCGTTTAAATCCGAAGGGCTCGGGAGTCAGTTCACGCCAGTTCGTAGTCCAGCGCCTCGCGCAGCGCCTCACGGGCGCGCGAGAGCCTGGACATTACGGTACCAATCGGGATTTCCATGACGTCAGCCAGCTCCCGGTAGGACAGGCCCTCGAACTCACGGAGTACAAGCAGTCGATGCACGCCATCGGGTAACGTGCGCATAGCGCGCTCAACCAATGTGGCGTCATCGACCTGAAGCAGCAACGCTTCAGGATCGGACGCCGGACGGACGCTGTGGTGCTGCTCTTCGTCAAACGGATCGGTGAGTGCGTCCCTTCTGTGTCCGTGCCAGCCAGAACAGGTGTTGCGAACGATTTTGAGGAACCAGGCACGGCCATTGCCGCCGGTAAAGGTCGGAAAGTAACGAAATGCCCGTAACGACGCGTCCTGCACGACATCTTGCGCATCGTGCTCATTGCGCATCAGCCAGCGCGCCAGTCGATAAGCAGCGTCGAGATGGGGCAGGACGACGTCGTCAAAACTCTCACGGAGCGCCGGTGCTGTCACGGGTCGCTGAAGATCGTTGTTCATAGTGTGTCTTGATGATTGGCGCGCGGGGGGCCTGGTGACCACCCACAGTCGTCGTACGCGGACTCGTACGACGCCCGCACAGCCGCAGCGGCAGGAGGAAAAGACCGAGAAAGCTGAATGAATTCTGCGCTTAGACTGCCCGTGCTTCGCGTGCGTCGGCGGCCAACACGGTAAGCGCAGACCTCAGAGCGCTGGCAAACGCGGCATCCCTGACGACGCTGTCCGCGTCCAGTGTTCTGCCGCCAAGCGGAACCGTAATCGACGCATCGAGCACGACGCACGCCGACATGACCGACAACGTCTCCGCGAGCGATGCCCATGCGTGCGTCGCGCGCGCAGATGTGTTGATGAGGGCAACCGGCTTATCGACGAACTCGCCACTGCCGACGACCCAGTCCAGCGCATTCTTCAGCACGCCTGGTACACCGTGGGCGTACTCCGGGCTCGAGATCAGGACCGCGTCGCACTCCTGCAGCGCGGCCCGAAACCTGGCGACTGGCGCAGGCGCAGGACCGCCCTCGAGATCCGGATTGAAGGGCGGAAGCGTCTCGAGCTCGCGGTAGATAGAGACGTCCGCAGTATCTGGAGAGAGACGGGCGACGGCTTCGATGAGCGCACTGTTCGAAGAGGCTCGTCGAAGGCTCCCCGAAATCGCAAGGACACGGACGCGGTCTCTCGTGTTCATGAACCGCAAACACGCTGGTCCTTAGAAATATTCCTTTGGCCTGGCTCTTCCTCTCATCGGGGAATAATCGACGGCGTCCCCTGATTAGTGATGGTGTAGCGCGGTTTTACTCACTTCATGCTTTGGGGGATCAGATGTTTCCATTTCGTCTTGCTGTCGTTTCGGCAATCGTGATGTTCGCGATCGCCTGCGGAGGCTGCTCTTCGTCTTCTCCGGATTCACCGTCGCCGACCTCGTCACCGTCACCGACGCCATCACCCACGCCGACGCCGTCGCCCACGCCGACGCCGGCACCAACGCCGACTCCGGCCACGCCGTCGTCGTCGATCACGATTCCCGTCGGCGCCCAATCGCTGGGGAATAGAGCTTACATGCCCGCTGAACTGAATGTTGACCTGGGCACAACAGTGACGTGGATGAACACCGACTCTGTTGCTCACACCTCGACGTCGAATGCGACCGGGTGGGATTCGGGAATCCTCGCACCGGGTGGTCAGTTCTCGGTCGCGTTTCAGAACGCGGGAACGTTTTCATATCACTGCGCAATTCACCCGGGAATGGTCGGAACGGTTGTCGTGCACTGAAGGCCTGGCAGTTGCGAGGCTATCCTCAGCCGCTTTGGAGGAGTGCCGTCGTTTGTCGATACCGTGCGTCTGCTTCGAGCGCGAGAAACCCAGCTCGCAGGAGCTCTGTCAGTACTCGCTCACACGTCGCCAGATCGAGGGCCCAGAAGCGAGCGCCCTCGCTCACGGTGATTCGCAAGCCGGGCGCCCGATCGAATTCTTCGCGAATGAGTTGAACGAGTCTGCGGAACGAGAACGGCTGCATATGGTCCTCCGGGCGTCGGCCTGCGTGTATGAAGCGGTATGAATCGCAGGCCGACGCTGTTGCAGTTGAGCAAGACATGTGCGGGGTCTGACCCCACGCATCACGATCCTCAGCGAAGAACGTTGAGGATCACGCCGCCGTAGACGCGATGGCCGTAACGTGTTTCCTGGCCAAAGAATGCCGGCGCGTCATCCTGCGACCGGACCGCGATGAACCGATAATCCCCGCGCAGACCCCAGCGGCCGGCGTACCACTTGATTCCGCCGCCGACGTTGGTTGTCAGAAACGTCGACGTATCCGCCACGCCGAGTTCAGCTTTTTCGAAGAGACTCAAGCCGCCGATGCCGGCCGCCGCATACGGCACGAGAGAACCGCGGCCGGAGGAGACGATGACGTTGCCGCTGTAGTTGAGGAAATGCGGCGTCGTCACGTCGACGGCGCCCGCGGCGAAGTCCAGCGTCTGTGAGACGCCGAGGAGTCCGCTGACTTCGCCTTCGACGCCGACGTAGCGATTGAAGTTGTAAGTCACGCTGCCCCCGAGGTCGTAGTTGCCGAAACTCGGGGCAGGAGAGTCGGTTGCCTCGGTGAAGAAGGTGGCGCCGCCCGGGATGATCGTGACTTCAAGGGTGCCGGGCCCCGGCGCCGCCTCCCGCGTTTGTGCCTGAGCAGTGTTCGTGCCCGTGAATCCAATGATGAGTGCAAGTATTGCGATCTGACGTTTCATGAGTGCCTCCAAAAGACACCCGGTGTGATTTCCACAAGCCTCTCGAGGAAATCACACCCGGTGTCGTTACATAGGTATGCCGCCGAGAGCTTTATAGACGGCGATCACACTGGTGAACACACCAGCCTCGGCCTGTGCCACCGCATCCTCTGCCTGAAGTTGTGTGCGCTCCGCGTCGAGCAAAGCGAGGAAGTCGACGACCCCTTCGCGATACCGCACGCGGGCGATGGTGGCGGCGCGTGTGCTTTCACGAGCCTGGTCGGCGAGCTTCACGAGGCGCTGTTGCTCCTCGCGATAGTTGACGAGTGCGTTCTCGGTCTCTTCGAGCGCGCGCAAGACGACTTGCTCGAACTCGGCAAGCGACTCTCGCGTCACGCCCTCTGCCCCGCGAAGGCGGGCCCGCGCGCTGCCAAGATCGAAGGCGGCCCAGCTCAAGGCGGGTGTGACGGCATATGCGCGACTGTCGGAAACGTTGAAGAGGCTCCCGCGCCCGGCAAGCAGACCAAGAAATCCGGTCACCGTGATGTGCGGGTAAAGATCGGCAGCGGCGGCAGCTTCTCGAGCTGTCGACGACGCCAGGCGGCGTTCGGCAGAACGCACGTCTGGCCGGCGGCGGAGCAGTTCGTCAGGCTCCCCAATGGCGATCGCCTTCGCGAGCGCCGGGTACGGCCGCGGCGACAGATCGACGCGAAGCTCGCCCGGCCTCACCGCAATCAACACGGCGATGCGGTGCTCCCGTTCCGCGATCGCGCTCCTGATTGGCGGAACACTCGCTTCGATGGCGGCGACTCGTGCACCGGCGCTGGCGACATCCTGCTCTTCGCCAAAGCCGGCGTCGCGCCGGACTTCCGTGAGACGCAGCGTCTCCCGCTGGTTCATCAGGCTGCGGTCGGCGACCGCAAGCTGCTGCTGCAGGCCACGCAGCTCGAAGTAGTTGCGCGCCACTTCCGCCGCCACGCTGACACGCACGTCGTCAACGTCAGCTGCGAAACTGTCGGCGGTCGCCGCCGCCGCGCGCATCTGCGATCGGATGCGCCCGAAGACATCGATTTCCCAGAACGCATCGAAGCCGAGGCTGTATGACGTCACCCGGACGGGTTCGCTCGACAGGCCTGGTACTTGTTGGTCGCGATGGTCAACGTCGGCGCCCGCCGTGACGACGGGAAACCGATCGTTTCTGACGTCGGCGAAGATCGCGCGCGCCTGGTCGAGGTGCGCGATCGCGATCCGCACATCGTGATTTGCGGCAAGCGCGCGGTTCACGAGCTCGTCGAGGACCGGGTCCTCGAACTGCTGCCACCAGCGCGGATCGAACGATTGCGCTGACACCGACGCACGGTCGGCGTTGTGCAAGGCGACGGGAGCCACCACCGGCGCCACGTACGGTGGACGCACAGCGCATCCGGTCACCAGCACCGCGAGCGACGCCGCGTAGAGCGCGGGCTGCAGCCGCCGCGGACGAAACAACCTCCGGATCATGATCAATGTCCTTCCGCCGGCACTGGCACCGGGATCGCCGACGTGCGGCGCGACCGGCGCCGGGTCAGGCGGCCAATGACGATGTAGAAAACGGGCGTGAGGAACAGGCCGAAGAACGTCACGCCCAGCATGCCGGCGAACACGGCGATGCCCATGGCTTGACGGATCTCGAAGCCGGCGCCGGAGGAGAACACGAGCGGGACGACGCCCATGATGAAGGCCATCGATGTCATCAGGATCGGCCGCAGTCGAATCCGGCAGGCCGTGAGGATGGCGTCGAGTGCCGACTGACCTTCGTCTTCCCGCTCCTTCGCGAACTCCACGATGAGGATCGCGTTCTTGCACGCGAGCCCGGCGAGCACGAGAAAACTGATCTGCGTGAACACGTTGTTGTCGCCGCCGGTCAGCCACACACCGGCAATGGCCGAGAACAACGTCATCGGGACGATCAGGATCACCGACAGCGGCAGCGACCAGCTCTCGTACAACGCCGCGAGCACGACATAGACCAGCAGCACGCAGAGCGGGAAGATGAGCAGCATCGTGTTACCCGCAAGCAGCTGCTGGTACGCAAGCTCCGTCCACTCGAAGGTCATGCCCGATGGCAACTGCTCGCCGAGCACCTCGGCGATCGCTGCCTGCGCCTGACCCGAGCTGTGGCCTGGCGATGGACCGCCGTTGATCTCGGCGGCGGGATAGCCGTTGTAGTGCATGACTTGATCGGGCCCGTAGCTGCGCTTGACGGTCACCAGCGATCCGAGCGGAACCATGTCGCCATGCGCATTGCGAGTCTCGAGACGACGGATCTGTTCGGGCTGCAGGCGGAAGGCGGATTCGGCCTGCGCGTTCACCTGGTAGGTGCGCCCGAATCGATTGAAGTCGTTCACGTAGAGCGAGCCGAGATAGACCTGCAGCGTCTCGAAGACATCCGTCAGTTCCACTCCATAGCTCTTGACTCGCTCGCGATCGACGTCCGCCTGGATCTGCGGCACGCTGACCTGAAAGCTCGAGAACAAACCGGCCAGCGAGGGCGCCTGCTGCGCCTTTGCCATGCTGGTCTGCAGCTGCCCGTAGAGTTCCTCGAACCCGCTACCGCCGCGGTCCTCCACATACAGCTTGAATCCGCCAACCTGTCCGAGGCCCTGCACGGATGGCGGCGGGAAGATTGCGACGATGGCGTCCTGTATCTGGCCGAAGAACTGTTGGTTGAGATCGGCGACGATGGCGCTCGCCGTGAGCTGCGGGCTCGTTCGTTCCTCCGATGGCTTCAGAACCACGAACGCGATACCGGAATTGGACGCGTTGACGAAGTTGTTGATGGAGAGACCAGGAAATGCCACTGAGCTCAGAACACCAGGGTGCTCGAGCGCGATCGACGACATCTTCCGGATGACGGCGTCGGTGCGATCCAACGTGGCGCCATCAGGGAGCTGGGCGAAGGCGACGAGGTACTCCTTGTCCTGCGTCGGCACGAACCCCGGCGGTACGCGCGCGAACCCTGCCCCGGTGAGGGCGACGAGACCGACGTAGAGCACGATCGCGAGCGACGCCACGCGCAGGACCCGCCCCACACCCGATGTGTAGGTTCCGGATGCGCGCGTGAAGAAGCGATTGAACCCGCGGAAGAACCACCCGAACAGGCGATCGGCGGCTCGTTGCAGGCCGTCGCGCGCTGCGTCGCGCGGCTTGAGCAGACGCGAGGCGAGCGCCGGGCTCAAGGTCAGCGAGTTGAACGCGGAAATGACCGTCGATATCGCAATCGTCAAAGCGAACTGGCGATAGAACTGCCCGGTGAGGCCGCTGACGAAGGCGGTGGGAACGAACACGGCGCAGAGCACGAGCGCAATCGCGATAATCGGTCCCGAGACTTCCTCCATCGCTCGTCTGGTGGCGTCGAGCGGCGGCAACCCAAGCTCGATGTGCCGCTCCACGTTCTCCACGACCACAATCGCATCGTCGACGACGATGCCGATCGACAATACGAGGCCGAAGAGCGAAAGCGTGTTGAGCGAGAAGCCCATCGCCAACATGACTCCGAACGTGCCGATCAGTGAGACCGGAACGGCGACGAGCGGGATGATCGACGCGCGCCACGTCTGCAGGAACACCATGACGACGATCACCACGAGCAGAATTGCTTCAAACAGCGTTTCGACGACGGCGCGGATCGAGTTTCGAACGAAGGTGGTCGGGTCATACACGATGCGGTAGTCGACGCCGTCGGGAAACGACTGCTTCAGTGTGGTCATGACCTGGCGCACCTGGTCCGACGCCTCGATGGCGTTGGTCCCCGGCCGCTGGAAGATGCCGATGGCAACGGCGGGCTTGTTGTCCAGCAGGCTTCTGAGCGCGTATACGTTGGCGCCGAGCTCAACGCGGCCGACGTCGCGAACCCGCGTGATCTGACCGTCCGGAGTCGCGCGGACGACGATGTCTGAGAACTCGTCTTCGGTCGTCAGGCGCCCGCGCGTGTTGACCGAGAGCTGAAATGTCGTATCAACCGGAGCCGGCTGGGCCCCGAGGACGCCGGCCGCAACCTGGATGTTCTGTTCACGAATGGCGCGGATCACGTCCGAGGTCGTCAGCCTTCGCGACGCCAGGCGATCGGGATCCAGCCACACGCGCATGCTGTATTCGCCTGCCCCGAACACCTGTGCGCTGCCGACTCCAGGAATGCGGGTGAGCTCGTCCTTCACGCGCAGGTGCGCGAAGTTGGAGAGGTAGAGCATGTCGTAGCGCTCGTCGGGCGAGACGAGGTGGACGACCATGATGAAATCGGGCGTCGACTTCTCGGTCACGACGCCGATGCGCTGTACTTCGGAGGGCAGCCGCGGCAGCGCCTGCGCGACGCGGTTCTGCACCTGCACCTGCGCGTTGTCGAGGTCGGTCCCGAGCGCGAAGGTGATCGTGAGCGTCATGCGCCCGTCGGAAGTCGCCTGCGAGAACATGTAGAGCATGTCCTCGACACCGTTGATCTGCTGTTCCAGCGGCGATGCAACCGTCTCGGCGATCACGCGCGGATTTGCCCCCGGGTAGGTCGCGCGCACGACCACCGTCGGCGGCACGACCTGCGGGTACTCGCTGATCGGCAACTGAAAGAGGGCGATGGCGCCGGCGGCGACGATCACCAGCGACAGCACGGCCGCAAAGATCGGCCTGTCGACGAAGAATCTCGAGAATCTCATGGCGCGCTCAGTTGGATGAGGGTTCGCTGCCGGGCGCGGCCTGGCCCACGCTGGCTGATCCGTCTGTTGGGAGCGGCGGGCCGTCAGGCCCGCCGGAAGTCATCTCCACGAGGACGGGTGTCACGGGTGCGCCTGGCCGCACTCGCTGGAGGCCGTTCACCACAATCGGCTCTCCGGCGGCGAGCCCGCTGCGGACGACGCGCAAGCCATCGACGATGGGGCCGAGCGTGACGGTGCGGTATTCGATCTCGTGCTGTGGTCCCACGACGTAGACGAACTTCTTGTTCAGATCAGTTCCGACCGCGCGGTCCTGGATCAGCAGACCGTGATACGAGCCAGTACCCGCGAGGCGCAGGCGCACGAAAAGTCCGGGCGTCAGCCGTCCGTCTGTGTTGCGAAACACCGCGCGTCCGCGAATCGTGCCGGTCGAGCCATCGAGCTGGTTATCGAGGAAGTCCAGGTGCCCCTGACGGGGGAAACCGTCATCGTTTGCCAGCGCCATCCGAATGGGGAGCTCGCTCGAGCGTCGATGGCTGCGCGGATCGGTGCCGCCCCCACTCGTGTACTTGAGGAAGATCTGCTCGTCCGCGTCGAAGTACGCATACACGGGATCGAGCGACACCACCGTCGTCAGCAACGTTGCTTCGCCCGGTCCGCTCGAGACGAGGTTGCCTTCGGTCACGATCGCGCGACCGACGCGACCGTCGATGGGTGACGTGACCTGCGTGAATTCGAGGTTCAACTCTGCCGCGCGCAGCGCGGCTTCGACCGCGGCCACCTGTGCGGCAGACTCCTGCGCAAAGGAGGCGCGCCGATCGTGTTCTTCGCTCGCGATCGCGTTTTCAGCGCTGAGGCGATCTGCCCGTCGCAGTTCTGAGTCCGCGCGCTGCACCGTGGCGCGCGCGCGGGCAAGCTCGGCGTGAAGACGATCGACCTCCGCCTGAAATGGACGCGGATCGATTTGGAACAGGAGGTCGCCACGCTGGACGATGGCGCCTTCGGCGAATCGCACGGCGGCCACGTAACCGGCGACGCGCGGCCGGACGGCGACCGTGTCGACCGCCTGCAGGCGGCCAGTGAATTCATCCCACTCGGTGACCTCGCGCGAGACGACGTGGGCGACCGTCACTTGTGGTGGTGGAGGTGGAGCTTGTTGCGCCTCCGTGTGCGTGCAGCCGACAGAGAGCGCAACGAGCGCGAGTGATGCGACAGCAGTGAGCTTCATACAGTGAGCAGTCTGGCTGTGTGACGTGAGTCAAACAATCGGGCAGTGGCTGCAGACGCGCCTCGCGCCTGAGCCTGAGACGAACATTCGACCTTCCGCAGAGGACGATCTACGACTTTTGGACGAGGGAACCCTCGTCCGTGCAGACCATCTCGTTTATGGGTCAACCTGCTCGATAATTGAGGGGACGTTGTGCCGTAAGGAACATCCATGTCTGAAGAGAAGACGACGGTGGAAGCGGAGTGTGACAACGGCAGTTTGGCAACACTGCCACTCGACAGCCGCGATCCCGATACCCTGCGTGCCGCACTGCTCCGCGAAAACATCGAACGACGCCGCAACGAATGCCTCGCGAAGATTCAGACCGACGTGGTGAAAATCGCGATGG
>Ga0068862_100003110_pt1 | contig 14465 bp, 13 predicted proteins | sample KBSSwiS52_FD_66598 | JGI IMG/M metagenome (GOLD analysis project Ga0068862, IMG submission 66598) | Switchgrass rhizosphere microbial communities from Kellogg Biological Station, Michigan, USA - KBS Switchgrass S5-2 | ecosystem: Host-associated > Plants > Roots > Rhizosphere > Soil ... | reverse complement strand
CTCGGTGGAATGCTCGGCGGCTGGCCGTTGTCGATCACATTCAACACCTTCACCGCCTTAAATACTTCCGCGGCGCCGCCCATGTGATCAGGATGAGGATGCGTGACGATGAAGTAATCGAGTTGCTGAATGTTGTAACGCTTGAGAGCGTCAACGACGTTCTTCGCCCGCGAGGTGTCGCCGGCGTCAATCAGAATATTTTTTCCCGCAGGAGACTCAATAAGAATTGAATCACCGTTAACGGGTCCAACATCAAGTACGTGAACGCGCAGCTCGTTGCCGGAAGCAGGTGGTGGACGATGTTTCCAGCGCGGGTAGAGATATTTCCAGCCGACGAAACCCGCGGCTGCAACCACCACCACTAAGACCGCTGCAGCGCATCCACAGCCACGACTCGCTCGTCCCACTGATAATCTCGCTTCGACTTAAGGTTTAATCCTGACAGGTACTACTAACGGTGGGCCTACGTCGACGTGATTCGGCACGCGCAGCACTGCCGGCTCCTTCGAAAAATCACCTGACGTATAGGCGTCTAACAAGTCTTTCGCTTTAACAACTTCCCAGATCGACTCTACCCCGACAATCTGTTCCAACATCAGAACTAATCGAACCTGGTTCTTGAGATTTGCGGATAACAGCGTCTCGAACTTCTTTCGCTTCGTTGCATACGGCCTTAACTCCCACGCTTCAGAGCGATTTGCTACAGACGTCTTGGCGTTATCCGTATCAATCGCAACGATCGCATACCTGAATCCCAGCAACTTCTCGTCAGAGTTGTTGGTCAGCGAGCAACGCAACTGATAACCCTTAGCCGATCCGACTAACTCAACCCCTGTTATTGCCACGGGCAGCTGGCCCACGTGCACGACTTCGACTGGAAGGATCTCGGTCGGTTGATTCTGCGCGCAACTGACGGCAGCACAGCATACGACCAATAGAATTCCGCCCAGCACACTAATTAGTCGCTTGCGACCCATTGGGTCTTTATCCTTCAACTACCGATTCGCGTTCGCGCTCCCACATTGTTTCCGCTTCACGTGTTATTCGCGTCGGGTACTTTTCATTCCAACACGCCACGCATGCTGAATCCTTGTCGAGCCCGGTCGCGTCAATCATCCCTTTGAGAGACAAATAACCGAGCGAGTCGGCTTCGATAAAACTCCGAATCTCTTCGATCGACATTTGCGCGGCGATCAACTCAGATTTGCTTGGCGTGTCGACACCGTAATAACACGGACTGATTGTGGGCGGACAGCTAATGCGTACATGAATCTCTTTGGCACCCGCTTCACGCACCATGCGCACGATCTTTTTGGACGTGGTGCCGCGGACGATTGAATCATCAATCAACACCACTCTCTTGTCGGCGATCAACTCACGTACTGGATTCAGCTTGATACGAACGCCGAAAGAGCGAATGGACTGCCGCGGCTCAATAAACGTGCGCCCAACATAGTGATTACGGACCAGTCCGAATCTGAAACTTAGTCCGCTCTCGGCAGCGTAACCTATAGCGGCAACCACACCAGAATCCGGAACCGGAACAACAACGTCAGCATCGGCCGGCTGTTCGATAGCTAGTTGACAGCCCATTCGATGCCGCGATTCGTTAATCGACTTGCCGAATATCAGCGAGTCAGGTCGCGCAAAATAAACGTGCTCAAACAGGCACATCGAATGTTGCTGTTTCGGCAGTGGATGCGACGAACGCAATCCTTCTTCATTGATGACGATCATCTCGCCAGGTTCGACATCGCGAACGTAGCGCGCGTCGATAAGATCGAAGGCACAAGTCTCAGAGGCGATAACCCACGCATCCCCCAAACGGCCGAGTGCCAACGGACGGAAGCCGCGGCTGTCGCGAATCGCAATCAGCTCATGCGGTGTCAGAAATAGCATCGAAAACGCGCCTTCTGTTGCACCCAAGACGTCCGGGATGGCCTCTTTAACAGTTTTCCGCGAACGCGCTACGCCATGAAGAACTACTTCCGTGTCGGAAGTTGATGAGAAGATCGCGCCTTCGCGTTCAAGCCGCAGCCGCTCTTCGCGAGCAAAAGGCAAATTGCCGTTATGACAAACCGCAATCTGACCGTGTTGACATGTGACAAGAAACGGTTGCGCTTCGAGGATCGAAACGTGGCCGGCGGTTGAATAACGGACGTGCCCAATCGCGTTGGATCCCTTCAAGCGATCGAGGTGAGCTTGATCAAAAGCCTCTGAGACGTGACCCATTGCCCGTTCGAGTCGTAACTCTGCGCCATCAGAAGCAACAATACCGCACGACTCTTGCCCGCGATGTTGCAGCGCATAGAGTCCCAGATAGGTCAAACGCGCAGCATCGGGATGACCATAGATCCCGAACACGCCACATTCTTCGTGAAGCTTGTCCATTTCGATTTGAGTCACGGGGGTTGTCATTCTCGGGAAAGTTTTGAATTACCTGCTGAGCTTACTTCGCATTTAAAAAGCTTTCAAGAGAGACATTGTTTATTGATGATTTTAGATTGTCGATTAACGATTGTTTTGGTTCCGGCGGTGGTAGGGCTTTGCCTCAAAAGTCACATCGTCAGTCGGAAGTATTTTGGTTCGTGGTGTGATTTCGTGGATCGTTCCGTTTTTCAAGAAAAGCAAGGAGATCCACGAAAACCAACACGAGACTCGACGCTGCTAAAAACAATGATGTCTTCGTTTTGACGCTGGTCGCGGGCGATTCGGCAATCTAAAATCCGCAATCGGCAATGACATCCCTATTCAAATATCCACTATCTTCGATATATTCGTATTCGAGCTTGACCTGCAAGCAAGTTGATCCGAGAACGATCTAATATGGCAACCAAGACTACCTGGCTCGCATGTTTTATTGTTGCCGCGCTTCTATTGACTCCACTTGCTATTTCGAAAAGCATTGCAGCGCCCTCCCAGCGCAGCGCTAAGCTCCTGTACCGCCAACAGTGCTCCAAGTGTCATGGAATGGATGGACGCGCACAAACATCAAAAGGAAAGTTCAGTCATGCCCGCGACCTGGGTGATGCAAAATGGCAAGATGATGTGACTGACGAGCGGATCTTCAATTCAATTATGAACGGGCGAAATGTACGCGGGAACATGCCATCGTTCGGTGAAAGGTTCTCCGAACGAGAGATCAACGATCTCGTCAAATTCGTACGCGGGCTGAAACAGTGATGAACTTGCAGCAACCATCGGCACCAGTTTCAACGAACAGAACGATTATTCGTGCGCTTGCCATAGTGTTTTTGCGAGTCGCACTGATCGCATTGCTGTTTGGCGCCGGCTGGTTTATTTACAAACAGCTGCCTGTCTCGAATTCCGAAGTTGTCGCTGATGGCACTGGGTCGAAGGTTCAAATCATTTTGAAGAATATTCCCGACATCGGCGCCACCGGGCTAGACGTTCCTGTCGAGATCTACCCAGTTGATATTGTCGCAATCCAACACGAGTTCTTTACCGAGCGCCGCCCCGGCAAACGTTTTGAAGATTTTTTCAAGGAACGGATGAACGCGTCACAGCGCAAACAGATTAGCGCTCGCTTGGATCAGCAGGGTCAGCGGACCGTGCTGCTGTCGCCTGGCAATTGGTGGCTGCACGCTAAGTTGTCAGGTGTGGAAGAAGTCGAGTGGCGTCTTCCTTTGACGGTGACCAGCGAAAAGCAAACAATTGAACTAACCCCGCAGAACGCCTACACGCGAAGCCGTTCGTTCTGATCGCACTAAAGCAGATCCACCGATTTTCACAGATTACACAGATTACGATTTAGACAGCGACATTGATCGTTTAAGCTACTGACAATAACGCAGTAGCCTAACAACGCAACGTGGCTGCTTAAATCGTAATCTGTGTAATCTGTGAAAATCGGTGGATCTGCCTATGAAAGCTCTCCGCGTCGATAAGAAACGTCTCTCACTTCGCAACATCGACAAACCAGAACCCGGCGGTGAAGCACTTGTGCGTGTGCTTCTCTCCGGCATTTGTAATACCGACCTCGAGATTGCGCGAGGATACGCAGGTTTCTCTGGAACGATCGGTCACGAATTCGTCGGCGTCGTAGAAGAAACTGATGACAATCAACTGCTCGGAAAGCGCGTTGTTGGAGAAATCAATGCTGGTTGCGGTCGTTGTGATCTCTGTCGCAGCAGTGATCCGCGTCATTGCGCTTCGCGAACTGTTCTTGGAATCGTGGGCCGCGACGGCGCGCATGCAGAATATCTGCGCTTGCCCACGGTGAATCTGATTCCATTGCCGGCGAAGATCGCTGACGAACATGCTGTCTTCACAGAGCCACTTGCCGCTGCGTGTGGAATTCTCGAACGCGTTTCAATCTCGAAGACAGATCGAGTTGCGGTTATTGGCGACGGCAAGCTTGGATTGCTTTGCGCTCAAGTCGCGGCCCTTACGGGAGCGCAAACTACCGCGATTGGAAAGCATTCAAACAAACTGAAGATTGTCGCGCGTCGTGGCGTCGAGACGATAACAGCAAAGCAAGCGGCAAAAAGGAAGAGAGAGTTTGACGTCGTTGTTGAAGCTTCAGGATCTGAATCGGGCTTCGCACTCGCCCTCAATCTACTGAAACCAAAAGGCTCCCTGGTGTTGAAGTCGACATTTCACGGCGCCACTGAAGTTGAGGCTGCGCGTGTGGTTGTGGATGAAATCAGCATCATCGGCTCGCGTTGTGGCCGATTTGCTCCTGCGATTGATCTGTTAAAGAAGGACGCGATCGACGTTGATAGCTTGATCAGCGAGGAGTATCCATTGAGCGAAGGCGTGCATGCGATGTCGCGCGCCGGAGCAAAAGGCGTGATGAAGGTTTTGCTCCGACCGTAGGACGCATTTAATACCACCGACTTTTATGTCGGTGGTCTCCAGTTAGTCGACCGCTCTAATTGACAATTGATAACTGTCAAATGACAACTGACCAATGATTTCCTGCGTCTGCTCCTGCCAATGCTCCTGTCCTGTCCCCGCCGCTGCCTGTTTTTTGCCCCTAACGTCCCTTTAGCCTATACTCTATCCCTTTCAGGCGCTGCTGATTGTCACCGCCCATCGTGCCAACTCACTAGCGTATGGAGCTTAAATGCCCCGGGCCGATATTTCGAAGGTGGTGAATCATGTTTGACCTCTCTAACGACAACTCTCCCGCCCCGGAACGCGCAATTCTGCGCAAACTCCGAATCTGGATCGCTGCACTCGCCGTCGCTTGCCTGGTTGCAGGCATTGGTATTGGTGCAATGCTCTCCGGACGCCCAACTGTCGCCCAGAACGATCTTCAAATCGCGCGGGCTCCCGAGGCGCTCTCAGCGTCCTTTGCTGAGATTGCGCGACGGGTGGAACCTGCGGTCGTAAACATTGAAACCTTGCAGGCCTCGGCTGATCCCGGCGAGCGCAACAACGAAGACAAGGAAGATTCAAACAACAATCCGCTGTTGGATATGTTTCGCCGCCAACGCCGGCCGACTCGGGGTGTTGGCAGTGGTTTTATCGTCGACTCCAAGGGCTACATTCTTACTAACGAACACGTGATCGAAGACGCGACCCGAATCATTGTCGGTCTTCAGTCAGGTGAAAAGTATCGTGGACGCGTGATCGGTATCGACTCAGAAACAGACGTAGCAGTAATCAAGATCGATCCTTCTGGAAATCTTCCAACTGTAACGCTCGGAGATTCGAACGCAGCCCAGGTTGGCGACTGGGTGCTCGCAATGGGCTCACCATTCGGATTGGACCAAACCGTAACTGCCGGCATCATTTCGAAGAAGGAACGCGAGAGTCCGTTCTTCACTAACTTCCAGCGCTTTCTGCAAACTGACGCGGCGATCAACCGCGGTAACAGTGGTGGACCACTCGTCAACATGCGCGGGGAAGTGATCGGGATGAATTCGCAAATCGCGACGTCAACCGGTGATTACAACGGGATCGGGTTTGCACTGCCGGCGAACGAGACCAACTTCGTCTACAAACAGCTTATTTCGTTCGGCAGGGTTAAGCGGGGCTATCTCGGCGTGACTCTTGATTCAGTCCACGACGAATTCGCGAAGGTTTACGGCATGGCGGCCGCCAAGGGAGCAATCGTCACGTCCGTCACACCAACGGAAAATGGACAAGCTACTCCGGCTGCGAAAGTCGGCATCCAGCCTAACGACATCATCATTGAATTTCAGGGCGTCCCGGTAGCAAATGCGCAGGATCTGATTCAAAGGGTCGCGAGCAGCGGTGTCGGCCAGAGCACAACATTCGTGTTCCTGCGTGACGTCGATGGCAAACTCGAGAAACACACGGTCGACGTTGTGCTTGGTGAACGGCCGAAGCTGTCGTCTACGGGGATTACCGACGATTCGCCAAAAGCGGCTCCGAAAGAAGCGACACCAAAAGGCAATGGCCTCCATCTTGGTATCACGCTTGCCGAACTGACCCCGCAACTGGCAAACGACAAGCACCTGACCGGCATCAAGGGTCTCTTCATAAAGGAGATCGATCCGAACGGGCTCGTCGCTGAAGTTCGAAATCCTGCGACTGGACAACCAGCGTTGAGTGAAGGCGAAGTGATCACACGCATCAATCGCGTGCCGTTGAATTCACTCGCCGATTTTCAACGCGTAGTCAGCACGCTCAAAGCGGGCGATCCGATTGTGCTGAACCTCGCAAGTATTCAACGAGACGGCAAGGGTGAACGCCCGATCTCACGAGTAGTTCAGTTCACCTACCAATAGGGATCTATGGCGCAGGCAAAGAAAGCTGTTTCCAAGACGTCGGCAAAACAAACTGACCGCAGCGCGACGCGCACTGCAGTTAAGACCTACCAGAACTATATCGGCGGCCGCTGGGTCGCGAGTCAGTCAGGCGAGATGTTTGAGAACATCAATCCGGCTGACACGCGCGACATCATCGGCCGATTCCCTCTTTCCAACAGTGAAGACGTAAACGACGCGGTCAATGCCGCACAAGAAGCTTTTGACGGCTGGCGCAACACGCCCGCTCCGAAACGCGCTGAATTGTTGTTTCGCCTGGGAGAGATTCTTGTCGGTAATAAGAGTCGGTTTACGTCAGACATGACTCGCGAGATGGGAAAAGTTCTGAAGGAGGCGGGTGGCGACGTTCAGGAAGCAATCGACTGCACCTACTACACCGCTGGTGAGGGCCGCCGTCTTCACGGATTCACAACACCGGCTGAGATGCGCAACAAGTTTGCGATGTGCGTCCGTCAGCCCGTTGGACTGTGCGGCTTGATTACGCCGTGGAATTTTCCGATGGCGATTCCATCCTGGAAACTTATTCCCGCTCTGATTTGTGGCAACACCGTGGTTCTTAAACCCGCTGAAGACACTCCGCTCTCAAGCTACAACCTCGTGAAGGCGTGCGAAGAGGCCGGCATTCCGGGTGGCGTGGTTAATCTGGTAACGGGTTATGGAGAAACTGTCGGAGCGGCGATGACAAATCATCCGGCGCTTCGATTGATTTCATTTACCGGCTCAACGGCAACCGGAAGAACCGTAGCTTCTGCGTGCGCTGAACGAAACGCGATCTGTTCACTCGAGATGGGTGGCAAGAACGCAATCATCGTGATGGACGATGCTGATATCGATTTAGCTATTGAAGGCGCCATTTGGGGCGCCTTCGGCACATCAGGTCAGCGTTGCACGGCTTCATCGCGGCTGATCGTACACAGGAAAGTCTATCGTCAATTTGTAAACAAGCTGGTGGACCAAACGAAATCCTTGCGCGTCGGTAACGGCGCTGATCCGAAGACCGATGTTGGACCGCTAATCAATACCGACGCTGTCGAGAAGGTGATGAGCTACATTCGGATCGGCAAAAACGAAGACGGCGCGAAGCTTTCTTGTGGTGGCAAGCGTTTGACGCGCGGCGATTATGCGCACGGCTACTACATCGAGCCGACCGTCTTTAGCGACGCGACGCCTGACATGCGAATCTCCCAGGAAGAGATCTTCGGTCCTGTTACCACGGTCATTCCTGTGAATTCGCTGGAGGAGGCTATCGAGGTCGCGAATGGCGTTCGTTACGGTCTCTCCGCGGCGATTTACACTCAGAATGTAAACCGAGCGTTCCACGCGATGAACGAACTTTACACTGGCATCTTCTACGTCAACGCATCGACAATCGGCGCGGAAGTGCATCTGCCGTTCGGCGGGACCAAGGCCACCGGAAATGGTCACCGTGAAGCGGGAACGCAAGTGCTCGACATCTTTTCCGAATGGAAGTCGATCTACGTCGACTTCAGTGGAAAGCTGCAGCGAGCACAAATCGACACCGAATCGCCTCAATAATAAGAACCTGCTGCCCTGGAGTTGCATCCCCTGGAGGATAAAACGTGATTATTGGACTGCCTAAAGAGATCAAAGATAACGAGTATCGAGTTGGACTAACCCCCGCTGGAGTACGGGCCCTGACAGACGCAGGACATCAGGTAATCGTCGAAAAGAGCGCCGGTGAGGGTTCTGGATTTGAGGACGCACTCTATCAGCGCGCTGGCGGACGGCTGATCGACTCCGCAGACGAGGTATGGAAAACGGCAGACATGATAGTGAAAGTGAAAGAGCCGATCGCGCCGGAGTATCCGCGCATGCGCGAAGGCCAGTTGCTTTTCACTTACCTCCATCTCGCTCCCGATCGCGAACTCACAAAACAATTGATCGATCGCAAAGTTACCGGGATTGCTTACGAAACGATTACCGACCGACGCGGCACACTGCCACTGTTAACGCCGATGTCGGAAGTTGCCGGCCGCATGGCGATTCAAGTCGGTGCACATTACCTGGAGAAGATGAGTGGGGGCCGTGGAATCTTGTTGGGTGGTGTCCCAGGGGTACCTGCGGCGCGAGTGGTCATCATCGGCGGGGGCGTGGTCGGAACGAATGCAGCAAAGATTGCCGTGGGCATGGGCGCGCACGTAACGATCATCGACAACAACCTCGATCGTTTGCGCGAACTCGACGACATTTTCTTATCAAAGATTTCAACGCTCGCTTCCAGCGCCTACATGATTCATGACGCGATCTCACAAGCTGATCTGATCGTGGGGGCAGTTTTGGTGCCGGGCGCAGCTGCTCCGAAGTTAGTTACGAAGAGCATGTTGAAAGACGTTCCGAACGGATCAGTGATCGTCGACGTAGCCGTGGACCAGGGTGGATGCATCGAGACCACGCATCCGACTACGCATTCGAATCCGACTTACTACGTTGAAGGAGTGCTGCACTACTGCGTGGCTAACATGCCAGGCGCTGTGCCACGCACTTCGACATTCGCACTTACAAACGCCACCTTACCTCATGCTTTGAAACTCGCGAACAAAGGTTTCCTGCAAGCAATCAGCAGCGATTCGGGATTGAAGGAAGGTGTTAATACCTACGCGGGTCATTGCACTTACGAAGCAGTGGCGGCCGCACAGGGAATTCCATTCACACCGCTAGATCAGTTAATCGGGAATAAAGGCGTGGCAGTTTAAATGGGAGTGAATCTTGAATTGGTCCTATAGGTCTTGTACGTCCTATTAGACCTATTCGCGATCGCGATTCACGGTCGTCAGTGTCTGCAACAGATCTTCAGGGGATACAGGCTTCGCCAGAAACGCGTTAGCTTGTTCAGTCTCCGGGCCAGTGTTTTTTCGATCCAGCGCACTCAACAAAACGATTGGCAGACTCGCCAACGCCTCATTACTTCTAATGAACCGGCAGAGTTGTGCTCCGTTTAGATTCGGCATGACAGCGTCTGTTATCACGATGTCGATTGGCGTGTTCAGCAGAATCTTCATCGCCTCCAATCCATCCGCTGCTGACTCGACCTTGTAACCCGCGCGCTCCAACACGACCTCGAGGTATCGCCTCAATGCTTTGTCGTCTTCTGCAAGCAGAACACAGGGAGCGGCGGCCGAGGTTCCAGCGGGCTGAACGCAATTGATAGAACCTAAGATAATCTCTTCCTTAGAAATCATTATGGGAGTTTTCTCGCGGGTGAGACGAGTGAATGGGCATCTGGCGTGGATTAGCCAGCCATCAGCAGATTACCACGGTCGAACGCATGATTGTCAATGTTTTACAGCTGAAAATACACGCAATAGCCCGTGTCATTTCGAGGTTTTCCTCTCATTCACCCCAAGCTTTAGCTTGGGGCACAACCGCCACACGAACTTTCTGTAACCGTTTCAACGGTTTCCGGTTTTGATCTCGGTGCTGAGTCGGGTGCCTAGGTTTCGAGGAGCGTTAACGAGAATTTCGGCGTGTCCGTAAATCTTCGGATACTGTTGGCTTTGCCTCAAAAGTCACATCTAGTTGGAGTCGGAAGTATTTTGGTTCGTGTTGGTTCGTGTGACTTCGTGGGTCGTCCTTGTTTGCTCGACAAGCAGAACGATCCACGAAGTCACACGAACTAAACAAAGGGTCATTCCAGTGCCAGTTATCTTGCAAGGTCTTGTTGGTCATGTTTCTTGTTTCATCGACGGTTATCAATAAACTGCCGGTGCCATAACTCAAGACCCATCATCTGGAACACCTGGAGATTGTTGTCTTCGCGACCCGAGAAGTTGTCGTCGACTACGCGCTTCACTTCCTTCGGACGAAACAATCCGCGATGACGCACAGCTTCTTCGGACAACAAGTCATTGACCATCGGTAACAACGGTCCGCGCAGCCAGGATCGAATTGGCGCACCGAAACCAGCTTTCTTTCGCCACACAACATCCCGCGGCAAGACCTTTTCCAGCGCGCGTTTGAGGATGTACTTACGTTTCAGACCACGCAGTTTCAGGTTTGGAGGCATGCGCGCTGCCATCTCAATCATTTCCCGGTTCAGGAAAGGCACACGAACTTCGAGATTCACAGCCATCGATGTCTTATCAGTCGTCGATAAATTCAGGCAGGGAAGAAATGTTTTCAGGTCGACGTACAGCAACTGGTTAAGACGATCGACATTGCGGACTTTCGAAAAGTAATTACGATGAGCCGCGTAAGCATCCAGGCCCTTTGTTTGTTCACGTAAATCATCCGTGTACAAACGCTGTTTCGCTTTGTCTGTGAAATAAGTACCGTAACCTAAATATCGATCCTCAAAGCCTAATGCCGCACTGCGTGCAAACTTTTTCGCATTGCGCAATGGAGCGGTGAGTCTGCCGGGCATGCCACCAGGTAAAACTTCAGCGACGGTTCTCATCAATGGTCGACGCAAGAGATCTGGCACTGGATCAAACGCTGATGCGATCTTCATCGCCATCTGACGCGGGTAGCCGGCGAATACTTCGTCACCACCCATGCCAGACAACATCACCGTAAGCGACTCGCGTGCGGCTTGCGAAATCAGATAACTGGGAATCGCCATGTCGATCGGAGGCTCTTCCATGTGATAGACGAGTTTCGGCAGTAGTGCCGCCACCTCGGGGTTGAGCATGATCTCTCGATAGTCCGTCTGTAGCTGCTCATTAACTCGACGCGCCCAACGAACATCATCGGGAATGATGTCGTAGCGTAGATCAGATCGTTCAATGCCGACGGTGTAAGTGTCGATTGCTCGACCGTTACTGTGGCGTTGCATCATCGCGACGATTCCGGAGGAGTCGAGTCCGCCGGAGAGAAACGCACCCAGGGGTACATCCGCGATCATCTCCATTTTCACAACCCGATCGAGTGTTTCGAGCACTCGTTGTTGCCACCACGCTTCGTCTCGACCTTCTTCAATTGCGTCGAACGAGACATCCCACCATTGAGTTAGTTTGAGTTGATTGTCTTTCAGTTTCAGCACATGACCTGGCGGCACCGTCTTAACATCTAGAAATAGCGTGTTTGGATCAGGCGCCCAGAGAAAAGTCAGAAACTGGTGAAGACTCTCAGCGTCCAGCTGCGGCTTAACAAGACCAGTAGCAAGAATGGATTTGATTTCAGAAGCAAAGCTGAAGGAAGCAGCTGGGACGTGACTGTAGTAGAGCGGTTTTATTCCGACGTGATCGCGCGCCAGTGTTAACGCGCGCTCTTCTTTGTCCCAAATGGCGAACGCAAACATTCCGTTCAACTTCGGCAGGCATTCGTCTTTCCATTCCGCAAACGCAGCGAGAAGAACTTCAGTGTCTGTATCGGTCTTGAAAGTGTGGCCGCGCGAGGTCAGCTGCTCGCGGAGTTCGCGGTAGTTGTAGATCTCTCCGTTGAATGTAATCACGTATCGGCCATCGGCTGAGAGCATTGGCTCATGCCCAGCGGCACTCGTGTCGATAATGGCCAACCGTCGATGGCCCAGGCATGCTTTGCGACCAAACTGATCGATCGTTTCGGAAAGCCAGACGCCCTCGTCATCACGCCCGCGATGCGCGACTCGTTCGAGCATCGGAGAGATGTACGTTTCTGCGTCGAGGCTAACTATTCCTGCAATACCACACATGTAAGTAAATTGAGGGTTGGCAAGTTTGGCTCCGCCCCTACAACCGACAGCATTACAGAACCGCGAGCGTTAGCGAGCGCCCTCAGGTTCGAACAATGAGACCGTCGGTGGTTGAGTACGCTCGCCACCGCTCGCGGTTCTGTAATGCGGTTCGCCCCGTAATGCCACCGACGTCGCTACTTATGGGCCTTGATCGTACAGCACATAATCAATGGCCGCCATCAGTTCTTGTTGAGTCCATAACCAAATCTTGCTGCCCCTCTTAACCCAGGGACTGTATTTGCTTTTCCACAACCCAGCTTCGCGCATCATGCGTGTCGCATTGGCCTTAAACGCATTTAAGACGATCTCAGGATCGCCCCCTGCCGTAACGACCGAATGGACATGATTTGTGCGAGCGTTTACAACCCACAGATTCCATTTTCGCTTTTTGCACGTATCGTAGACTGCCTCTTCGACCTTTCTCCTTTGCTTCATTCTCAGTCTTACCGGCGGTTGTTTAAGAAGACACCGTTCATACTGTTCGCGCAACTTATTCGGAGGTAGGTATGGGGTGCCGTAGACATTATGTTGCCGATCAACGGAACCGCGAACGTCGCCATGCAGCCAACTCCCATAAGTGCGAAACGTAATAAAGTATGCAAGTGGTGTGTGATCGTCGGTGAACTCCGCGTGAGGTGGAGTCATACTGGTACATCCTTTCGTGAGGTAATAACTTAGTTACAGTGGGAATATAATCGAAATAAGATGGGCGTGCCACTATCACAACGCGACGTAGCCAACATTATTTATGAGACCTCGGTGGTTGAGTGCGCTCGCTACCGCTCGCGGTTCTGTAGTGCCACAGAGATAACCAACGAGTTCGTTGATCTTTCAGATATCGACTCGCTGTCCCGTGCGAAGCGAATCGAGGATGCGGAAGGTTGTCAGGCTGGTGGCTGCGAGCTCTTCTAAACTAATCGGCGCAGCATCCCCTCTCAAAATACTTTCACAAATCGCGCGTACCTCATCGAGTTGTCCTTTATCTTGCGCCTTCAGTGTTGTCGGTTCCTCACGACCATCCCGGTAAGCGACGCTGCGGCGATAGTCGTCAATGACAAACGACTTGCCAGCACCGAAGATCTCGATTCGCTCTTTTGCCAGTGCCCGATCACCTTCGGCGAGATAAGCGATGCTTCCGTTCGATCCGTCTGCGAATCGCAGGGTGATGAGCACTGAATCATCATCGACTGAAAGCGCGTTAGTCCCCGTTACCGATTCCGCGAAAACTGAGACGGGCAAAGCTCCAGTGATGAACTCCATAAAGTCGATGAAGTGGCAGACTTCACCGATGATTCTGCCGCCGCCTTGAAACGGATCCTGAACCCAATGCTCCTTCGGAATGCGACCGGCGTTGACGCGATAAACTATCGACAACGGAGCATTTCGTCCCTCAAAGAAGTGCTTTGCCTGTGTTGCCAGCGGCGAAAAGCGGCGGTTAAAGCCGACCATCAGATGGGCCGAAGAATTGATCGCAGCATCGAGCACCGACGACAACTCTTGTTCGTTCATTGCCAGCGGCTTCTCGACAAAGACATGCTTGTTCAAGCTCAGCGATTTGATCGCCAGATCCGCATGCAGATCGTGGCGCGTACCCACAACCACGAGATTCACACTCGTATCGCTAATGACGTCGTCAGCGCTCGAGACAGCTTCCGCAAAACCAAATCTTTTGCCAACGTCGTGAGCTGATATCCCCGATGCAGTCGCAATCGACCGAAACGCAACTCCAACGGTCTTGAACTGCGGGAGCAGAATGCCCTGGAGGTAACCGCCGGCGCCAATTACGCCGACTCCAACCCTTTCTTCCTTTTTCGTACCCGGTTGCGCACCACTTGTCAGACTCACGCGCGACTGTAGGGCTGAGTCAGGATCGTATTTCAGCACTACGCCGAGATAAGGTTCGTTCGAAGCGCCTGAGATCAACTGGTACGCCTGTTCAGCTTCTTCGATCGGAAACCTGTGGCTGATGACCTTGTCAACATCGATGCTTTTCTGACTAACGAGGTCGAGAAAACTCTCGATGTTGCGCTGTT
>Ga0068862_100003106_pt1 | contig 14482 bp, 23 predicted proteins | sample KBSSwiS52_FD_66598 | JGI IMG/M metagenome (GOLD analysis project Ga0068862, IMG submission 66598) | Switchgrass rhizosphere microbial communities from Kellogg Biological Station, Michigan, USA - KBS Switchgrass S5-2 | ecosystem: Host-associated > Plants > Roots > Rhizosphere > Soil ... | reverse complement strand
GCTACGGCACGCCGGGCATCGCGGGCGAGGACAATCTCGTTCGAATCAAAGCGGCCCGAAGGTAGGGGATTCCCCGATAGGCTGAACCGAAGAAAACCACTCAAAAACATTGTTGACGTTTACACACCGCCAAACTATCTTCACGCCATGACTGAAACACAAATCCGAAACGAACTGGTCGCCAAAGTGGTCGCACACCTTCCGGGCGCAACTCTCAACATTGATCCAGACGGCTATGCCTGCCGCGCAGACTACGCCGATGGTCGGCAACTCTGGTTCCGGCTCGACGTTTACAAACGTCCGAACCGGCTCGAAGTCTCCGGCAACTGGCCGCAGTGCCGCATTGCCAAGGACAGCCACAACGGGCCGATGGTGACGCCGCGCGACATTCTCCGGGGCAATGAGGTTGACCCCAGTGGCTCGATCACAGTGTCCGCCGAGAGAACCCCGGAGCAAATCGCGAAGGACATTACCCGCCGATTCTTGCCGGGTTACACCGAAATGTATGTGCGCTGCGCCCTGCGCCGTAATGAGCGCGACGCGGAAGCAGTAGCCAAAGCGGACCTCGAAAAGTATCTGATTGAACTCGTCGGCGACGAGCGGCTGAACCTGCCCAAGTCGTTTACGGAAACGCGGTCCTGCTATGGGTCGGTCGTGGTGAATTCGAGTAACTCAATTCAAATCGACCTGCGCGGACTCGACTCGAAAACCGCTGTGGAAGTCCTGAACTTTTTGAAAACCCTCTAATGCCATGACGATAAAACGACGATACGAAATCCTGCTGCCCGTGCTCGACAACGCGGGCAACATCCAACCGGCTGCCAATTTTGAGGCCGCTGAAAAATACCTGATCGACACGTTCGGCGGGTTCACCAACTGCGGCAAGGTGCGCGGCGAATGGCAGGGCGGCGAAGGCATCACCTATCGCGACGAACTGATCAAGGTCGCGGTTGACGTTGACGATACCCGGCAAAACCAAGACTTCGTGCGCTGGTTCAAATCAACTCTGGAGCACGACTTCGCGCAGAAGTCGATCTACGTCACCAGCTATCTGATCGAGGTTCTATGACAACCATCACATTGAGACGGCCACACAACGCGCCCGGCGCCGACGAGTTCTATGCCCTGCCGGACGGTCAAGGATTGCTTTGCGTGGCTAAGACAAACAAGCTCTTTGACTTGCCGGACGCCTGCGAGGAAATCGTCGTGAGGTTTGACCGGCAGCGGTTTTACTGTTCGCGCCGATTGCAGCGGGTCGCGCAATTTGATGTGATTGTCCGGGGCGGGTCGCATTACCTGATGGCCGGTATGCGTCGGCTGCTTGAAGAAGATGGCATCCGCGATGGCGACTTTTTCTATGCGCGGATCGAGGAGGTAAAGCCATGATCGAAGTCGAATACATGCTGGTCAATGAGCGGACGCCAGCCAAACTTAGAGAGACGATCAACATGTTGCTGGCCGCTCGGGTCGGCTGGACCGTCCACGGCGAGCCAATCGTGAGGGAGACCACGCCGGGATTCAACCCGGAGTTTTATCAGGCGATGATCAGACGAGAAGAACGTCCTTGGAGGGCAGGTCAAAAGGTAAAGCCATGACTGAAACCGAAGAACTGAAAATGCTGCGCCAGTGGCGCGATCAAGTGATTGAAGCCGCAGGCATCAGCCAAGACGAGTGGAAAAACTACAAATGCCATCCGGGCGATATTCTCGGAAACCTGCGCGCTTGCCGATGCTTCCACGGTCGTCTGCGTGACTTGGCGTGCAACAACACGGTAGTTCACGCGCACATAGCCAGAGCACGGCACGCCATCAACAATGATCCGGGCTGCGCGAGGTTTCGAATTCGCGAGTCAATGGTGGGCATGATTGCAACGCTGGTCGAGACCAACGACGCCGCCGTCAAAGCAGCGGTTGACCTGTTAAAGCAATCCGCGCCGACTTACATTCTGCCAACGTAGGGGAATCCCCGATACAAATAATCGTGCAGCCGCGCTTGACTCTAATCAGGCGCGGCCCTACATTTGCGCCATGAAGACACTGCTAGTTGCCGACCGGAAATCCTTCGAGACCGAAATCAACCGGCTCAACCGCCGTGCTGGCAAGGTTGGGTTCGGCCCAATCAACATTCGCCATCTTGGCACCAAGGACGTGACCCAGCGGCGCATCGTGGCCGTGTCTATCGACGGCGAGACGGAAGAACGTGAATCACTCGTGCCGGTCACGGTTCACGAATTCGAGATTGCCAACCTCCCGGACGCCAGCGAATTCAAATGGGAACTCGTCGCGACCATCACCGCCGTCGAGGGTGATCGACACTTCGTTGATGCGAAGGTGCGTCACTTCGACGTGACGCCATACGAGAAACTGAACCCGTGCAACTGTGACCACTGCCACACGGCCCGGCACCGCAATTTGACTTACCTCGTGCGCAATCGCGAGACCTCCCAAATTCTTCAGGTTGGCCGGAACTGCTTCGCCGATTACGTCGGCACCGCTGGCCTTCTCAAACTCGAATTCGTGGCCACAGTGTTCGCCATGTTTAGCGACGCGGAAAACGAGGGCGGCGAGTTTATCTATGGCGGAGGATCAAGCCGCATGGATGTCGTCGAGCTTCGCAAGGCTATCGTGTTCGCCGAGCAGTTGGCCATCGAGCAGGGCGGCTGGGTGAACAACAAGTATGACGCCTACACGGGCGAGCGCGTCGGCGACGGCACCCACCGCATCGCGACCCGCTACCTGAAGCAGGGCGGTATGCTGCCGGTCAAGGACAAGTCGGTTCTCGCCGAGGGCGCAGCAATCTGGAAAAAGGCGGACGAGATAATCGCGGCCATGCGTGACATTGACGACGAGGACGAGTTTGCCCAAGCGCTGCGCTACGTGTGCGAATTCGACCTCATACCGACCCGCAAGGCAGGTTTGGCGGCGTATGCTGGCCAGTTCCTCCGCCAGCGTGCCGAGAGGCTGGAGCGCGAAGCCAAACGCGCCACGATGAAGCACGTGGGCACCGTAGGCAAGCGCGAGACGTTCAGCGGGCTGGTCTGCACTCGCGTCAATAGTTTCGATTCAGCCTTTGGCACCTGTTACATCCACGTGTTCGCCGACATCGAAGGAAATGAACTCGTGTGGAAGACCAGTCAACAGGTTGCGGACGTGGGCGAGAACATCAGCCTGAAGGCCACGGTCAAAGAGCATGGCGACTACAAAGGCACGCCGCAGACCTACATCAGCCGGGCGAAGGTGATTTGATTCACGCCCCCAGACTCTCCGACTCCGCGACCAGCTTCGAATAGTAGGTCGCGGATTTTTCCATCAGTTCTTCAATCTGTTTCGACGTGTTGACGAACTCTCGAATCGACGCTTCGGCAGACTGGAACAACTCCACAATGGCAGGCAGCTTGTGCAGTGCAGCCAAACAGGATCGTGAATGTTGAATATCAACCATGCCGGACTCAACAGCCGCGCGGAATTTCTTGACCTGAAACATCACATCAACGAATTGCCGATTGCCGCGTGTCTTCAGCATTTGGCTTGGTGACGGTTCGAGGTTGAGAATCCGAGCGCGCAGTGCGGCTTCTCCAAGCCGTTCATCTTCCGCAGTCAGGAACGGGATCGAGGCGAACAGTTCATTCAACGTCGGGAGTTCAGCATCCACGTCGAGTTGGCAGATTGAATCGAAGTCGTCCGGGAAATTCGGAACGAACTTGCGGCCAATCTTCGGGCACAGTTTCCACAGTGCAAGATCGTAGAGACTGGCCGCGGAATGTTGAGACCATGCGGACGTGAGAAAGTGCTGCCGCCCTTGCACACTGAGCCGGACGTTGTAGCACTTGCTTGTGTTTACACGCGCCATTCCACGCCATACGATGTCACTTGACCAGTCCAGCGGAAAGCCATCAGGACCGACCTCCGAAGGTTTGAAATGCTCGCGTAGCCGTTCGACTGTCTGACCGTTTAGCGCTTGGCCTGTTTGCAACATCGTCTTCATGTAGTGACAGAGATGTGCCGTTGCGTCGGAACGTCAACAAGGAATTTACTAGACAGTAATGAGTGACTAGACATTTACTTGACCCCCCTCAATTCGAACCAATGGTCTGCTATTACCTCTTTCTATTTATTATTAAAGTAGAATAATATAATAAGGTAATAGTCCAGCAGCAGTTCAGAATGAGGGTAGGCAAGTAAATTACTGGGAGGTTGAGTTGGTGTCGCGGCAGTGCCCATTTTTTGTTGACGGCCCGGAAGTCGGCGGCATCTCTGTTTCACGTATGGACGACGCCGATAGACTTTTCAAGCCCGGCAGCAAAGCTGAGGCAATCCGCAACATGGCCAAGAAGCAGGAGCGCGAAGACGCGCGCCGCGAGTGGTGGACCGCGAACCGACCGAAGGAGAACAAACCGTGAACAAGAACAAAGTTGACGTGTCGCAAGTCTTCCTCGTCTTCATGGCGCTCGTTGGCGACGCGGAGAAGACGGCGCTTGCTCTCGACATGAACGTTGAGGACGTGAACGACCTTGCGAAAAAAGAGGGCTGGGTTGAGAAGGTGCGCTCCATCTCCGTCATGTCCAAGAGCGGCACGCCCGGCGACTGGGAACGCGCACAGAATCGCGCACTGAACTTCGTGCAGTGTCATCAACTGCGCCGACTGATTGACGCCTCGATCTTCAATCTCAACGCGAAGATGGCCGATGACCCTTTTGCTGGCGTCGTAGTCATTGGCGAGCTTGGGCAAGTGAAGTTGACCGCGCGCCTGTTTGTCGAGCTATCGCAGGCAATGGAGCGCGTCCACACTATGACGTATGCAGCGCTTGGAGATAGCGTCAAGGAGCGCGAGCTACGCGCGGAGACCGACCCAGACAATCCGAGCAACTCAAGCGGCTTGCACGCGGCTCTGATCAGCGCGCTGAACCAAGGCGCGACACTGAGCAAGCAACCCGCCGAGAATCTGATTGAAGCGGCTGTAACTACCGTTCAGCAAGCGACTTCCATACCTAAGCAAATCACTTAGGTTGTGACAGCTTGTCTCACCTTATTGTGACATCTTGTCCCACTGTGACAGAATGTAGCCCGAGCGAAAATTTCTTGACGCCGGAAAGATGAGTAACCTAAGTAAGTTACTTAGGTATCCAGAACAGTTGTCCCATTAGTGGGATTACGTTACCAATAACGGACCTCGCGACCGTTGATCCTCAAGGCTTTATTCGTTCAGTCTTCTAAAGATTGCTGAACGCGCAAATTGCACGACCCGCAAACCGGGCACCCCACCGGGGGAAATCGCCGGGCCGGGGGTTCGCTCAGCCCTCTTCGCGCGGCATGAAAAATTTCAGAAATCATTCGGCGTTTACACGCTCAAATGACCCGCCCGGCGCCCGGCAGAAACCCTGTTTACATTTTCCGACACCGAAACATATTGGAGGCAGAATGGTAACGATCAGAGTCAAAATCAGCCCAGCGGCGCGGAAGCTTCTCAAGGCGCGCGCAACGGCGAATCGACGTTCCGACGCAGCGGAAGCTGGTCTGATCCTCGAAGTGTCGTTGCGGATGCACGAAGCAATGTCGCAACGCCAGACGGAACCGGGCATCAGCATTCGGGACGACGTTCTCACACGTCACCCGGTTCAGGCACCCGAGATCGAGCCGGAGCCGGAGCCGCAGCCGGTTCAGGTGGGTTGGCCCATACCACCGGGTCCGACATGCGGCACTGGCACGAAACCTGCTGTAGCCGACAGTGGCGCTGCATGTGATGCGAATCCCGAGTCCGTCAACTGGCAGCCCGACCTTGAGCCGCCTGCGGGTGCGCCGACGTGCTTCTCAGACGAGCAGCACAACGAAGATCGAGTTTGCCATTGAGTTATGATTGACCCACTCATAGCGATCAACGCCTACGTGAAGAAGGTCATGGAAACCGCTCACACCGTTCCGGCGGACGTGAACAAGCCTAGTGCCGGTTGGGTCACGCACGTTTACTGTTGGGAACCCCGGGTCCGCGCCAAGGCCAAAGGAATGCACCGTTCCATCGAGCAAGCGACCCGCGAAGTCTATATGGAAGTATGCAACCGGTTGATCGCCGGGGAAGGACTACCGAAGGTAGTATGTTGACACTCGCTCAACTGAGGGCTAAACAGGCCGGAACCGCGGTCGGCGGCGAGGCAGTCGTGGAGCAACCCCCGGGAATTTGCGCTCGGGACACTCAGACGATTGAATCACCGCCGACCCCGGCGCCGGTCAAACCAGTAGAGGAGTCTGCACCTATGGCGGATCGGGGGGCGTGTCCGTCCACTCCGATTCAGGGTCTTGGCAACGAGATACGAAAAGCAGACTCCTCTTCTGATTTGACAGCGGCCCGCGGATACCTGAAGATTTTTCCGCCCAAGTTCGCGTCGATCAACCAAGTGCCGGAAGATTTCAAAAAAGAATTTTGGACAACTGCCAGCCCGTGGTGTAGAGTAGAAGGAGTCGCGGATCACCCCGACTTTGAGAACAACCTGAAAACAATCGAAAACGCATGAGCAATTTATTTCAAAAATGCTTGGATTGGCTTGACAATAAACCCGCTCCAATCAAGGACGTGGTTCAACCGGAGTGGAATCTTGACACTATCCGCTGGACGCCCTCGACGGCTTCGAACGGCGCCGCGGCTCCGCCGGTCCCTTACGACGCAGCGGCAGTCCGGCGTCTCGCCGAAGTGAAGAACCTCCGCGCTCAATTGAAGGAAGTCATCCAACGGCGCATTCAGATGGAAGTGAATAAGTCGGTCGCCCGGCAGTTCGCTGAAAAACATCGCCAGACGGCGGCGAAGAAAAAACCGGGCTGGCTGCAATTTGTTCGGGCGGCGAAGCATTACGACGAACTCGCCAAGGAATACCGCGGGTCGGAAAACTGTTACCGGATGGTCGAGAAAAACCTCTTAAGGCAAATCGCCAACCACGCATGACCGAATACATCTGCAACCTGATTTCGAGCCAAGGGTTCTCTGAAGCTCACTTGGAGTTTGGAACTCCGTTGGTGCTCGGTCGAGTGATCGACTACAACGGCGACCAGTGGAAGGTCAAGTCCATCGACGAGCACGAGGCATGGCTGCGAAAAATTGAAACTGGAGGACCGCCGAAATGATCGTGGAACTTTGCATCACAGCCGGTTTGATCCTCGCCGTGTATTCACTGGCCCGGATTCTGCATTTATGAACTACCGAACCCCCAGCTTGATCACAATTCTTTTCATCGTGGCGACACTTGTGAGCGCTTACTTTTTCTCGCGATGAACGACTTGGACTACGTGATGCAGTGGGAGAACCGGAATCGGAAGAAACCGGTCTCGGGCGTCGCCGTCGCAACCGGATTGTGCATTGCCTTCGCGGTTCTCGTGGCAGGTTACTTTGTGGCCCTGATCCTTTTGAGTTGAATGAAAGCTTTACACGAATTCTGTGAATACCTTGGGTTTGTGATACTCGCTTACGCCATTTTCTACGGCTTGCACTTGCTCTTGCTTCTGTGCCGATGAACGCCGTCGATAAACGAAGACTCCATCCTGATGACGTGAAGCTTTGGCTCGCGGTCGAGGGGGCGATTATCCGGCTGGCTGATTTCACGGATACCCGGCTGCACTGGATTCGGCCACTGAAGAAATCCGAGACTGATATTTGGTGGGGGATGTATCACGGGTATCCGCAGCACGGGATCGAGATCGCGGTGCGGGATTGGCATGGCCCGCGGGAAGGTTGGGAGCCGAAGGTCCACAGACTTTACCAGTTGGTGGATACCATCGCGCATGAAATGGCGCACGCGAAGGTTGGCATCCGGGCGAGTCACGGCAATCGCTGGTTCGCGGCGTATGCTCACTGTTTAGACGCCGCCGTTTTTCTCGATCTTCGATTTGACTTACTCAAATCAGGTGCTAAATTTCCACCGGAATGAATAACAACGACACATTAGTAGAACAATTCGACCGATGGGTCGAGCAACAGAAAGGTAACGACAATGCACGGGGACATACGATCAATCAACGCTTGGGCGAGGGACTACAAACGGCAGACGCTGGCGCGCGCGACCAATGGCCTCCCCCCATTGGAACCCCCGCCGTCGGCTGCCAATGTTGGCACTGCCGAAAAGCTCGGCAAGAACAAGAAGCGCAAAACCCGCAAGTCAACCCGCCGGTATCGCAGCAGTCTGCCTTAGAATGTTACTGGCTTTCAACTGGCGGTCGCGGGTTTAGAACCGACTGCGGATACACTCTCATTGTCCCGATTGACCTGTATAACTGTTTTAGATTTTGTCCGTGCTGCGGGCGGAAGATGGTATGAGAACGCCTGAAGAGATCGCGGAGCAGATCAAGCACTTGAAGTCGATCAAGCCGCCCGCTGCGCTGAACTCAGTCGTCGCGCGCCGGATTCGGCTCTGCATCCACGCGCTTTCATCGGACACCCCTCTTGATACCAGCGGGTTTGACGACATCGGGGATCAAATGTGCGTGTGGGCGACCGAGAGATGGAAGTCGGGGATCATCGCTCCATTACCCGCGGAAGGTTGGCCCAAAGAAAAAGCTTGACCCGAGTCGGAGCCAGAGTATCCTTCGCGCATGACAAAGAAAGTTTTCGGGTATCTCCGGGTCTCTGGCAAAGGCCAGCTTGACGGCGACGGGTTCGACCGGCAGCGCGATACGATCAAACGTTTTTGCGATGTCCAAGGTTGGACGGTCATTCGCTGGTTCATGGACGGCGCCATCTCGGGCGAAGTGGAGACGGAGGACCGGGAGGGATTCGCCGACATGATTGGATTTTGCGGCGACGCTACGACGATGACCATCGTTGTGGAGGACGCCATGCGTCTGGCCCGGTCGTTGATCGTAAGCGAACTGGCCTGCGAAGAAGCGCGCAAGCGGAACATCGAGATAGTCGTCGCCACGACCGGCCAAGTGTTGACGGACGACTCGACGCCTGACCGGGTGATGGTCCGGCAGATTTTCGGAGTGCTGGCGCAGTGGAATAAAAACGTGACGATCTCACGGCTGTCCGCAGCGCGGCGCCGGAAACGGATGGAGGGGAATCGCTGCGAGGGCCGCAAGCCGCTCGACGATCCGGCGACCATCGAGAAGATCATGTGGCTGCACGAAGCAGGCTGGTCGTATCGGCAGATCGCCAAGGAACTGCGCCGGTTGAAGTATGCGCCGCCGCAGGGGGAAGCGGGGGAATATTGGAGCACCGGCACAATCTATGGGGTCGTGACGCGCGAGAACGAGAAAGCGCTGGCGTTGGCCACGCCGCGGAAGCCGGGTTCCCGCTCGAATAAACCATTCGTCGAATTTTTGGTGACGCCGAGTTGACAGTCGGCAGTTTTTTCGCATCTGTAGTCTCAGCGGGTGACTGCATGATGCGGTCGGATAACGGTTCGCCCTGCCCGCATTGGGAGACTTGGTGTAACGGTAGCACAACCGCCTTATCAGGGGCGGAAGGACCGGGTTCGAATCCCGGAGACTCCCGTCTCTTTGAAATTTGTGGGCCTGTCGTCTAGGCTAGGATTCGGCTCCTCCAAGAGCCGAGACGTTGGTGAAACACCAACTTGGTCCACCAAAATTTGAGGGTCTTGTTGTCGGGGAGAAGTGATGCCCGTCAGTCCTTGCGGACTGGTCGCCGGTTCAAATCCGGCCCTTGACTCTCGGAATTGCGCGGTAGTGAAGCCCGGTAAAACGCCAGTCTCATAAGCTGGAGTCTTCGGTTCAAATCCGAACTGCGCAACCATCTTACGGGAGAGCATACGGTCTTGGGAAATGATCGTCCTGAAGGCCGTGTGGCGAAGTTGATCAATGCCGCGCGTGGCTTGGTCCATTGAGTTGTGTTGGGTTGCAAGCCCGATCCCTCCCGCCAATTTATCGCCGGAGGCTCCGTCGAATTCGGAAAGGGTCATGCGGCCCGTGAACTAAGAATTCTGCCCCGGCGTCCAGTTTAATGGGGTGAACGCCCTGAGTCTGCGGCACCGGGATATAAACCGGAGGACGGCGAGGAAGAAGTCTCGCCTCACCCCGCCAATTTAAGCGTGTAGTGGTGTTACTTAGCACACGGCGGCAGCCGAGGCGGTCAATTTCGGTTGATCCTACACGGCCATTTTCTGCATGAATAAAGTTGCCCTAGTAACCGGAATCACGGGTCAGGATGGAAGCTATCTCGCGGAACTGTTGCTCGAAAAAGGGTATCAGGTTCATGGGACCGTCCGCCGCGCCAGCACGATCAACACTTCACGGATCGACCACATTTACGACAACCCGAACCTCAAGCTCCATTACGCGGACCTCGCGGACGGGTCCAGCCTTGTCCGGTTGCTCGCCGCCATTAACCCGGACGAGATTTACAATCTGGCCGCGCAAGCCCACGTTCGCGTCAGTTTCGACTGCGCTGAATACACGTCGGACATCACGGGCATCGGCGCGTTGAGGCTGTTTGAGTCAGTCAGAACTCTGGGGTTGAGGACTCGAATCTATCAGGCGTCGTCGAGCGAGATGTTCGGCAAGGTCGCGCACACGCCGCAGACGGAGGACACCCCGTTCTATCCTCGCAGCCCTTACGGATGCGCGAAAGCCTTCGCCCACTACACGGCGGTCAATTACCGCGAGAGCTATGACATGCACGTGAGTTGCGGAATCCTTTTCAATCACGAGTCGCCGCGCCGGGGCGAAACCTTCGTCACCCGGAAGATCACCAAAGCGGCAGCCGCGATCAAAGCCGGGAAGCAGGACAAACTTTTTCTTGGCAACTTGAATGCGAAGCGGGACTGGGGCTACGCGAAGGAATACGTTGAAGCCATGTGGCTGATGCTTCAACAGGACACGCCAGACGACTACGTGATCGCGACGGGAGTTACCCGAACGGTTCAGGAATTCCTCGAACACTCTTTCGAGTGGCTCGGACTGGATTGGAGAAATCACGTGGAACATGACCCACGATTGGAACGCCCGGCGGAGGTTGATTTGTTGCTCGGCAACCCGGATAAGGCAGAGCGAGTGCTTGGCTGGAAACCGCAGACCTCTTTCGACTCGCTGGCGCAACTGATGGTAGAATCGGATTGGAGAAATGTTACCCGCTGACGCCCCGGTCAAGACGTTGGTGTCTGAGGTCGCGGTGCTTCTGCACTCCGACCAGTATTTCCCTGCGGCCCACCGCGTCGCCAATTGGGTTCAGGAAACCTTGAAGGTTCCTATCCCGCCCGTCGGCGACAACAAGACCAAGGCGACCGAAGTTCTCACCCTGTTACTGCATTGGCTGCTCGAAAACAACGGGTATGAGGAAGCCGCGGAATTGCTCTGGGGAGAGACGCTGTTTTCACCCAAGCCTGAGTCGGCACAACGGGTGTGGAAAGCGTTCGAAGAATCGAATTGGATTTTGTTGATGGGTGCGGCGTCCATGTCGAAATCCTACTCGATGGGCGTCCGGCTGATGCTCGAATGGATTCGCGATCCAGAATACACCAACGTCAAGGTGCTGGGTCCATCCGAGAATCATCTTGAGGAAAACCTTTTCACGCATCTCGTGACCTTGCACCGGATGTCTTCGATCCCACTCCCCGGCGACATTGGAAAACTTTTTATCGGGTCGGATACGCGGTCGCGCAAGGGGTCAGTGTCCGGCGTCGTGATTCCCCTCGGCAAGAAAGCAGCGGGCCGAATCCAAGGAGCGAAGCGAACCAACCGCAAGAAGCCGCACCCGAAGTTTGGGCACCTGTCCCGGATGTTCATTTTCCTCGACGAAATCGCGAACATCCCGGTCGGCGTTTGGAAGGACATCGACAACGTTGTCGCCTCTTCTCAGGGCGACGACGGGTTGAAGATCATTGGCGCTTTCAACCCCACGAATCCACATGATGAAGTTGGCCTTCGGGTCGAGTTTCCAAATGGCTGGGGGATGTTCGATCCCGACGCTCATTTTGACTGGACTTCCACGCGCGGCTGGCGTGTCGTTCGGCTTGATGCTGCGCGCTGCGAGAATGTCGTTCAAAAGAAGGTGATCTATCCCGGGTTGCAAACCTATGAAGGTTTCCACGCCCTGATCAAGAACGCGGGCGGCATTGATTCACCCGGCTATTGGTCGATGGCGCGCGGATGCTTCCCTCCGACCGGAGTGATGATGTCCGTCATTCCTGCGGGCATGGTCGTGAATCTGCGCGCCGAAGTTTTGTGGTATGAGCGGCCCACGCCCTGCGCGGGAGTGGACCTCGCGCTCCAAGGCGGCGACACCGCGGTCTTTGCGAAGGGTAGTTTTGGTTTGGCGACGGGGTTGAAATTTCCCCCGAGTTTGGAGCACCCGAATGGACATACGAAAATGTTCAAGACGACCAAAGGCAGAAGCATCATGCGGAACGTGCTATTGCTTGAGGCGCTGTTGAAGTTGCCCAAGGGAGATACCATTGCGATCAAGAACGACATAGTTCGGCTGGCCCGGACGTTTTCGATTCCGCCTTACCAGCTTTGCATCGACCGGACGGGTAACGGTCAGGGAGTCTTTGACCTACTCCGTTTTGAGTTCGGCGAAGTCATCGGGTTGAATTATTCGGAGGGCGCCAGTCCGACGCGAGTCATGGCGGAGGATCATGCGCCTGCCGAGGAACTCTACGAGCGCGCGCAGACGGAAGTTTGGTTTGCACTCCGAAAGTTCATCGAGTTCGGATATTTTTTCTTCGGGCTTGAGGTCCAGTTGGATCAGGTCATTCCACAGTTGACGAACCGCCGTTTTCGATTGCAGGGTAAGAGGTCGAAAGTGGAGGCGAAGAACGATTACCAGCTTCGGTGCAACGGCACGTCGCCGGATGAAGCGGACGGAGTAACTTTGTTCGTGCATTGCGTCCGCAAATTTGCCGGATTCATTCCCGGCATGGCGCCGGAGAACTCGACAGACAGTTTGGAAGATTTCGAGGACGAAGAGGAAGAGAATGGCGGCGTCCGAATCGACGTGACCAACCGGTTTGAGGACTTATGAGGGAGATCAACCCGAACATTTATCCGGCCAGCGGCTACCGGTTCACTGATCGAGATGGAACGCGGCACAAAGGCGGGAGTTGGGCGATGGTAAAGCGCAAGGTGAAGCAGTATCGCGAGCGCGTCGGCCTCCCTACGGACACAATTTGGGAAGAGATGATGAATCAGGTGTGTGCTGAAACCCCCGGCATGTGCGGAGAGACGGCGCCCCAGCCGGTAGCAGCCGCTAAACCGGCGCCCAGCCTCAGTTTGAACCAGCGCGTCCTTCAATGGTATGCGAAACTCTTGGCCAAGAAGCGTGTAAACACTTGGCAGACGGTCGCCAGCACGGAAGCAGCCCGGCGTGCGGCGATTTGCGGTGGGTGTCCGGCCCAACGACCCCTCAATTCGGCGTGCGGAGCGTGTATCCGCTCGGTTTCGGCGTCGCACAAGGCGCTTTTGAATGGCCGGGAGTCGAAATTTCAGAACTTGCACCCGTGCAGCATACTCGGGGAGGACTGTCAGGTCTCGGTTTATGCGATTCAGCCGCCGGACCCGCGGCCCGACTTGCCTGCGCATTGCTGGCGGCGACCATGAGAGTGCCAGACCCAGTGAAATTTTGGCGCGCTTTCCGGGGAGTGGGCCGGGCGGTTCGCTCCGGGAACAACCCTTGCGTGTCCGAGGAGGTTTTTCAACAGCGGATTGCGGTTTGTGAAGCCTGCCCCGCATTCGACCCCCTCATTCGGCAGTGTAACGACTGCACGTGCATGGCCGACCTCAAAGCTTCTCTCGCGACCGAGGAATGCCCCCGCAAGAAATGGGCTTTTTCCCAGTTGACGCGGTTACGAATCCCTCAATCTCTTCATACTGTATGGCGGAACCTTTCGAAACTGAAGAATCTGGCGCTACGACGGGCGCGATAAACCCGCCAAACCTGTCTTCCTCGCTGAAACCGCGCACTCGCGCGATCAAGAACGAGCAGCAGGCGCGGAACATTATCCAGACGCTTCAGGAAACCAGCCGCGAGCGGAATCAGAAGAACGCTCGGATCATGGCGAAGTATAATGCCGAGAAGCCCTACACCCAGACCGAATTGAACAGCGAGGGGCTTGGGTGGAAATCGAATTTCACCACTCAACCGCTGCCGATGTTGATCGACAAGGTTGCTCCGCGCTTTGTCAAGGCCGTCGAGGGGGCGAAATACCTTACGAATTCGTCTTTGCCGGATTCAATGCCCGGCGCGGCCAAGAAAACTGAGACCTTCCGGCGAGAGATCACTTCCACAATCCGCGCGCGCCCCGGCTGGTCGAATTTCGTGTCTGAATTCGCGCAAGAGAACGCGCTTTTTGGATTTACTGCCGTCGCGTGGCTCGACGAGTTCTCATGGTTCCCCAAACACTTCCGCCAAGACAAATTCAACACTCCCACGGGCAATGGCCAGATGGCCAAATCGACTCAAATCATCACGCTCTACGAAACCTTCTTGGTCCACGAGCTTTTCGAGTTGATTTCCGACAAGGAAGCCGCCGCTGCGGCGGGTTGGGACGTTC
>Ga0068862_100003104_pt1 | contig 14485 bp, 14 predicted proteins | sample KBSSwiS52_FD_66598 | JGI IMG/M metagenome (GOLD analysis project Ga0068862, IMG submission 66598) | Switchgrass rhizosphere microbial communities from Kellogg Biological Station, Michigan, USA - KBS Switchgrass S5-2 | ecosystem: Host-associated > Plants > Roots > Rhizosphere > Soil ... | reverse complement strand
CCTCGCCGTAGTTGTAATACTCCGGGATTGAGAAGGCCCGGACGTCGCTGCCCGCGGCCTTCCACTTCGCGTTCAGCGCTTCCGCCGCTTCCGTCAGCGGCCTGATGTTCCCGCCGCTGTCACCGAGCAGCACGATGTGCTTGAAGCCCTGCGTTTTCAGACTGACCGCCATGTCCGACACGACCGCCTTGAAGGTCTCGGGCGACAGCAGCACGGTGCCCGGCATCCGGATACGCTCGGGATTTCCAGGTTCGAGTGTCACGATCGGCGCGATCAGCGCGTTGCCGAGCGCGCGCGCGATCGGGTCGCCCATCGCGCGGAGCACGTTGTTGTGTTTGCCCGTCGTCAGGTAGGGACCGTTCTCTTCAATTCCGCCGGTGAGGATCAGCGCCGTCGTCTTGCCCGCCTTGATGAGATCGCGGACTTCCAGCACCGTCAGGTCCTCGATCCAGAGCGTGTCGCGCATGTCGATCGGACGTGGCATGTCCGCGACGTTGACGCGGGGCTGCGTGTTGACGGACGCGACCGGACGCGGCGGTTGGGACGGCGAGACGGGTGGCTGCGCAAGCGCGGCGGACGCGCCCCCGAACGCGATCAGCAAAACAGCAGGCAGACGAATGCTGGACATGGCTCATCATAAAGCCAATCCTTCGCTGTCCTGGTGCCCAGCCCCGTTCGTCGCCGCCCTTTGGCTAGGTCGCGTAGAACAAGTAGAAAAGGCCGAACGCCGTGACCAGCAGGACGATGGCGGTCATCAGCACCCAGTTCGACCAGTCGGGGTCGAGCCAGAGCCGACGAGGCACGCGCAGTGCGCACATCCGGTGAGTCCTCCCCGCAGAAACGCTGCAGGATGGGCGCCAATCCAGCCGATCTGAAACTTCCTGCGTTTTGCTGTGTTTCTCTCTTCAGTGACGGCCGGCTGGCTACGCTCCAGGCATGACCGACACGGACCCGTTTGAAGCGTTCGTGCGCCGGTATCAGGACATGGTGTTTGCCACCGCGGTGCGGCTGCTGAGGAGTCCGGTGGAAGCCGAGGACGTCGCGCAAACCGTGTTTCTACGCGCCTTTCAGCGTTTCGACCAGATTGGCGCCAGCCCGGCCGCCGCCGGCTGGCTCAAAACGGTGACGACGAACGCGTGTCTGAACCATCTCTCCCGGTATCGCTCGCGATGGCGGTTTTTCAGCGAGCTCGGGCGGGAAGGCGGCTCGAGCGCCCGTGCAGCCGACGAGCTGGGATTCGTGGCGGCGGGCTCGCCGGCGGCGGATGTCGAGCGCGAGGACCAGCGCGATCAGGTAACGCGGGCACTGCATCAGCTTCCGGATCAACAGCGTGTGCCGCTCGTGCTGTTCCACTTCGAGGAGATGAGCTACCAGGACATCGCGGCGCTGCTGGGTGTGTCGCTGGGGAAAGTGAAAACCGACATCCACCGCGGCCGCGAAACGCTCAAGGGGCTGCTGGCTGACTATGAACCCGATTGATCTCGAAACGCGGATCGATCGCACGCTCCGGCGGTTGCCCGCGCCGCGCGCGCCGCACACGCTGCTGCCGCGGGTGATCGCCGCCGTTCAGGCGTGGTCGCAACGGCCGTGGTACTCGCGCGCGTGGTTCACCTGGCCGATCGGCGGACAGATCGTCGCGGCCGCCGCGCTGATGCTCGTCGCCGTCGGCGCCGCGTTCCTGACGATGAGCGCGCAGGCCGCGATCGATCAGAGCGCCGCACGGCTTCTGAGCGGCGTCATGCCGGTCGCGCAGCGGGCGGAGGCGATGCTCAACGCCGCGCGCGTCGTATGGCATGCCGTCGGTGAGCCGCTCGCCGTCTACGCGTTTGCTGTCGTCGCTGTGATGTTTCTTGCGTGCGTGGCGTTCGGCACCGCGCTGAGCCACGTCGCCTTCGGAAGGACCGTGCACTCATGACGCGAATGCGATTCACGCTTGCCGCGCTGCTGACCGTGGCCGCCGTCGCGCTGCCGGTCAGCGCCGCCGCGCAGATCGAGATACGAGTCGACCAGGACTCGTGGGGCCGCCCGGTGTTCCGGGTCGGCCAGGAGTTCGTCCTCAAGGCTGGCACCGAAGTCCGCGAGGCGGTCGTCGTATTCGGCGACGCGACGATCGACGGGCACGTCGATCAGGACGTGATCGTCGTGTTCGGCAAAGCGCAAATGGGGAGCACGGCCGTCGTCGAAGGCAACCTGGTGGTCATCGGCGGCACCGCGACGATTGCGAGCGGCGCCCAGATTGGCCGCGACCTCGTCGTCATCGCCAGCACCTACGACGCGCCGCCGGGATTCTCGCCCGGCGGTCAGCACATCGTGATCGGCGCCAACATCTTCGGCGGACGGCTCGAGGCGCTCGTCCCGTGGATTACGCGCGGGCTGCTCTGGGGACGTCTCATCGTTCCCGACCTGCCGTGGGTGTGGCGCATCGTCGGTCTGGCGTTCCTGGTGTATCTCGTCCTGAATCTGATCTTCAACGAGCCGATCCGCGCCTGTGTCCGCACCTTCGACGATCGGCCGCTCACGGCATTCGCGGTCGGCCTCCTCGTCATGCTGCTCACCGGCCCCGTGTGCGTCCTGCTCGCGGTCTCGGTCGTCGGTCTGGCAGTGGTCCCGTTCGTGGTCGCGGCGCTGTTCATCGGTGGGATTCTCGGAAAGATTGCCGTCGCCCGCTGGATCGGCATGGGCATCGTCCGTCAGGATTCGGACGAGAGCCGGCCGCAATCGCTGCGGTCGTTCGCCATCGGCTTCGTGGTGATCTGCTTCGCGTACGCGATTCCGATCCTGGGCTTCATCACGTGGACGCTGATGGGCGTCTTCGGTCTTGGCACGGCGGCGCTGACCTTCATCAGCGCCTACCGCCGTGAGAACCCGGCTCCGCCCCCACGGCGCGCCCCGCTGACGCCCCCGAACGTGCCGCCACCGCCGCCGCCATCGCCGACGGTGTCGCCGCCGCCGGCGCTCGCGCCGCAGGCGCAATACGCCGAGGGTCCGCCACCGCCGCCATTGGTGGCGGACGACGCGCCTTCACTCGCCGCAACGCCGCCCGTGGCAGTGCCCCGCAGCGATCTCGCCTCGTTTCCGCACGCAGCGTTTGCCGATCGGCTTGCCGCGTTCGTGCTCGACCTCATCCTGGTGGTGATCGCCGCACAGGTGCTGGACCTGAACCGGCACGATCACGACAGCGCCGTGTTCTTCCTCCTGCTCGCGTACCACATCGGTTTCTGGACGTGGAAACAGACCACGGTCGGCGGCATCATCTGCCAGCTGCGCGTCGTGCGCATCGACGGTCAGCCGCTGGCCTTTGCCGATGCGCTCGTGCGCGGTCTGTCCGCCATTTTCTCGCTCGCGGTGTTCGGTCTGGGGTGCCTGTGGATTCTGCGCGATCCTGAGCGGCAGGCCTGGCACGACAAGATTGCCGGCACCTACGTCGTCAAAGTGCCGAGGAACTATCCGCTGTGATGGCGAAAATCTGATAGTGTGTGTTCCTCGTTCTCACCAAAGGAGCCACCATGAATCGCCTGATGCGCATCGCGTTCCCCGTCCTCGCCGCTACGATCCTCGCATTCCCGACCAGCGCGTCGGCCGCCGGCAAAACCAAGCTCCTTGCGTCCGCGACAGTCAAGTCGGTCGCCCCGACCACGCTGACCGTCACGGCTGATGGCAAGGACACGTCGTTCAGCGTCGACCCGAAGACCAGCGTCATCGGCAAGGGCATCGGCACCAAGGCGCGCGCCAAAGGCGGCAAGGCGACCATCGCCGATCTCCTGAGCGCCGGCGACCGCGTATCGGTCACCTATCAGGAAGACGGTACAGCCATGCACGCGACGAAGGTCCAGTTGCTGGCCGCCGGCAAGTAGACGTCCGCACACGTCGTTGACGCTTTCCGAGTACGCGCGCTCCGACGCGCTTGGTCTGGCGCGCCTGGTCGCGACGGGACAGGTGTCGCCGAAGGAGCTCGCGCTCGTCGCGGCCCAGGCGATCGACGCGGTCAATCCCACGGTCAACGCCGTGGTCGAGACGTACCCCGATCGCGTCGAGGGGCTCGAGGAGAAGACGCTCGGTCCCGGTCCGTTCCGCGGCGTTCCCTTCCTGATGAAAGACGTCTTCGGCCACGAGGCCGGCCGCCGGATCGAGTTCGGCAGCCGGCTGTGCCGAGGCATGGTCGCGCAGACCGACACGCACCTCTGCGAGTTGTTCAAAGCGTCGGGCCTCAACATCCTCGGCCGCTCGGCCACGCCCGAGTACTCGATGTCCGGCACGACCGAGAGCGTCATGTTCGGCAAGACGTCGACGCCGTGGAAGCATGGCTACTCGGCCGGCGGTTCGACCGGAGGCGGCATGGCCGCCGTGATGGCCGGCATGGTGCCGATCGCGCACGGGTCCGACATCGCCGGATCGATCCGCATCCCCGCGAGCTTCTGCGGTGGAGTGGGCCTCAAGCCGTCGCGGGGACGGGTGTCGTTCGGACCGATGGTCGACGAGAACGGCTACGGCCTCGGACAGAACTTCGTTCAGTCGAAGAGCGTGCGCGACGCGGCGGCGATGCTCGACTGCCTGGCGGTTCCGCAGATCGGGGATCCGTTTCCGATCCCGAAGCCCGAGGAATCCTATGCCTCACTCTCGACGAGGAAGCCGCCGGCGCTTCGGATCGGATGGTCCACCACGGCGCTGATGGGTGTCGAGACCGATCGGGAAGTCGCGAACGCGGTGGCGCGCGTTGCGCGCCTGCTGTCGGATGCAGGACATCACGTATCGGAGGAGAGCCCGGAGTTCGACGGCGTGACCGCGATGCGCGGCATGACCGACGTCTGGTTCTTCGGGTTCGATCTGCGGCTGGAGGGATACGCGAAACGAACCGGCCTCACGATCGGCCCGGAGACGCTCGAACCGGTCGTGCTCGAGATTTACGAGTACGCGAAGCGGATGAAGCCGGTGCAGTTTCTGAACGCGATGGCGGTGATGAACACGGAGCGCCGCCGGCTGGGACGCTACTTTGCGAAGTACGACGTCTGGCTGTCTCCGACCACCCCGAAGGTGGCGGAGCCGTGGGGCACCTACAACCTCGCGCGCACCGGCGTGACGATGGACAACCTGGTGGAGAAGGTGTACTCCGGCACGTGCTCGTTCGCGCTGCCTCACAACATCGCGGGAACGCCCGCCATGTCGCTGCCGCTGGCCATGCACTCGACGGGCCTGCCAATCGGGATCCAGCTCGGTTCCCGGCCGGCGACCGAGCATCTGATCCTCCAGCTCGCGACCCGGCTGGAAGCGGATCTGCCGTGGAACGGCCGGACACCCGCTCTCAGCATTCCTTCAAATACAACATAACGTTGATGTTATAGCTCGTCTTTACTCTGACATATCAATGTGATATCACTTTGATGTCTTCAGAGGAGGATTGAGTCATGGCTCACGAACACGAGATCCGGGGCATCGCAGGGTGGCCGATGGTGTTCCTGCTCGCCGCGGTCGTGCTGGCGGCCAGCGCCGGCCTCGTCCTGGCGGCGCGCGAGGCGATGGTTGAGGGGATCCTGCTGTCGTCGCTGGTGATCGCGATCGCCTGTGCCTGCTTTGCCGGATTGACGGTCGTGAACCCGAATCAGGCGAAGGTCGTCACGCTGTTCGGCGTCTACCAGGGATCGATCAAGGTGCCGGGCCTGTGGTGGGTGAACCCGTTGACGACGCGGCGCCGGCTGTCGCTTCGCGTGCGCAACTTCGAAAGTGGCAAGCTGAAGGTGAACGACCACGACGGCAATCCGATCGAGATCGCCGCCGTCATCGTCTGGCGCATCGTCGAGACGTTCGAAGCCGTGTTCAACGTCGACGATTACGAGCACTTCGTGCACGTGCAGACGGAGGCGGCGGTTCGCATCCTGGCGACGACCTACCCGTACGATTCGCACCAGGATGGTCAACTGTCCCTGCGCTCGTCGGTCGGCGACATCACGGATCGGCTGCGTCACGAAGTCCACGAGCGGCTGGCCAAGGCCGGCATCGAGGTCATCGAGGCGCGGATCAGCCACCTGGCCTACGCGCCGGAGATCGCCGGTGCGATGCTGCGCCGGCAGCAGGCGTCGGCGGTGATTGCCGCGCGCCAGAAAATCGTCGAGGGCGCGGTCGGCATGGTCGAAATGGCGCTCGACGAAATCAGCCGCAAGGGCGTCGTAAAACTCGACGAGGAGCGAAAGGCGGCGATGGTGAGCAATCTGCTCGTCGTGCTCTGCAGCGAACGGGGCGTCGAGCCCGTCGTGAACACCGGCACGCTGTACCAGTAGCGCGGCCCTTTCAGGGCCGCGGCTTGGAGACCCATGGCGGATCGCAAAGGCTTCCCGCTGCGCCTCGATCCGGCGGTGTACGACGCGCTTCAGCGTTGGGCCGCCGGCGATTTGCGCAGCCTGAACGCGCAGATCGAGTTTCTGCTGCGGCGGGCGTTGAAGGAAGCGGGGCGATTGCAGGAAGAGGAGGATCCGGCGATCGTGTCCGCCCGGCGAAAGGAGAAGTCATGACATCGCGTGCCGCGGCATCGAGTCTGGTGGGCCTTCCGCCGGAGCTGGCCGGCTCCGTCCCGCGCGATGTGCGGCTGACCATGGGCGGACTGGTCGTCGCGTCGCTGGCAGTTGCTGCTGCGGTGGGCGCGTTGGTTGCCGGGATTGTCATGACTCTCGCGTATATGCGCGCGAGCGACGAGCGGCAGCTGCGCGAGCGCGATGGCGTCGAGGCCGAGGCCGTCGTGCTGCAGGTCGTAGAGAGGCGCGGTGACGGCCCGCACCGCGTTGTCACTTATCAGTACGACGCCGACGGCCGCAGCTACACGCGCCGCACCTCGCTGCGAAACCGCGATCGCCGTGTCCTGAGGACTGGAGGGCCCATCCGAATCGGATTGGTTCGCTCGCAGCCCGAGCGCAGCTGGGTGATTGGCTACGAGCCAGACGGTTTTCCTGTCTTGGTGGTTCCCCTGACCGTGTTCTCGCTGCTCATCGTTGCGACAGCGCTCGTACGAAGTGTGCGCCGGCAGTGGATCCTCCTGTCCGAGGGCAGGCCAGCGCGCGCGCAGGTCACCGCAATGAAGAAGGTCAGTAGCGACAAGGGCAAGCGGTATCGCGTCACGTACGAATTCCAGACGCTCAGTGGCGCGCGACAACAATCGCGATGCGATATCGGCAGGACGCCGCCGGCGATCGGCGCGATCATCCCGGTCGTCTATCACCGCGACCGCCCCGACTGGAGCGCGACCTATCCGCTGCAGCTCGTGCGTCCCGGCCGTCTGGTCAGCTGACGATCAGCTCACACCGGGCGGCGTATTCGATCTGGTATCTTCTGCGAATGCGAAGCGCACTTTTCGTCGCGTTGGGGACGTTCGTCTGGTTGGCGTCGGCGTCGCACGCGCCGCTCGCCGCGGGCGCATCGCCTTGCGCCACTGCCACGCCGGCCTGCACCGAATGGGTCGCGCTCGGCCGCGGATCGGCGCGGTCGATGGTTTACCGCACCTTTGCGCTCGACGTGCGCAACGAGGGCATCCGCCGCGCGACCGTGATGGTCCATGGCGCAGGCAGGAACGCCGACCACTACTTCACGACCGTGACGTCGGCGGCGTTCATCGCCGGCGCGCTCGAGGATACGGTCGTCATCTCGCCGCGGCTCACCGCGTGCAACGACAAGCTGGAGCCGAACGAAGTCGGCTGGAGCTGCACTGGCGACAGCTGGCGATCCGGCGGGATGGCGGTCACACATCCGGATCTCTCCTCGTTCGACTTCATCGATCAGATCGTGACGAAGCTCGCGAACAAGCGCGTCTTTCCCAACCTTCGGGCCATCGTCGTGACCGGTCACTCCGCCGGCGGGCAGTTGGTGGCGCGCTATCAGATGTCGAACCGCATGCACGACTCCATCGGCACGCCGATGACCTACGTCGTCGCGAACCCGTCGAGTTATGCCTGGCCGAGCGCGACGCGTCCGCTGCCGGCGGACGATGGGGCGCCGGACAATGCCAAGGGGGCGTGGGAGACGGACAAACCTCACACGAAGTTCTCGTACGGCGCGTTCGAAGGGACCGGCGCGTGCCCGAATTACGACCGCTGGCCGGCGGGCCTGCAGAACAGAACGGCAGGTTACACCGCGAACATCAGCGACGAGCAGCTGACGAAGCAGCTGGTGTCGAGGCCGACCACCTATCTGCTCGGCCAGGTCGACACGCTGCCGCTCGGCGGCTTCGATTCGTCGTGTCCGGCCATGGCGCAAGGCGCGACGCGGCGGGCGCGCGGTGAGGCGTTCGTGAAGTTCGTGAACGAGCAGCTCGGCGCGAAGCACGGCATCCAGATCGTGTCCGAGTGCGGGCACAACGATCGTTGCGTGTTCACGACCGACGTGGTGCTGCCGCTGATCTTTCCGAAGTAGCTACCGGGAACACGAAGACACGAAAACACGAAGGGGCACGAAGAAGATTGGTTTTCTTCGTGTCATCGTGGCTTCGTGTTCGCCGTTTATGACGACGCGAGCGCGCCGCCGGCGGCCTGGATCGCCCACAAGTCCGCGTAGACGCCGCCCTTCGCCAACAGGACGTCGTGCGTCCCGTACTCGACGACTTCGGCGTCCTTGACCACGAAGATGACGTCGGCGTTCCGAATCGTGTTGAGGTGGTGCGCGATGATGATCGACGTGCGCCCTTTCATCAGGTGATCGAGCGCTTCGGTCACGAGTTTCTCTGAGGCGGCGTCAAGCCCCGACGTCGGCTCGTCGAGGATCAGGATCGGCGTGTTGCGGACGATCGCCCGCGCGATGGCGATTCGCCGGCGCTGACCGCCCGAGAGCGTGACGCCGCGCTCGCCCACCATGGTCGCGTAGCTCAGCGGCATCTTGATGATGAACTCGTGGGCGTTGGCCTGTTCGGCGGCGCGCACTGTGTCTTCAATCTCCGCGTCGGGCTTGCCGTAGGCGATGTTTTCCCACACCGTGCCGCGGAACAGCAGGGTGTCCTGCAGTACGAAGCTCACTTGATCGCGGAGTGACTTCAGCGTGAACTCGCGAATATCGGTCCCGTCGATCTTGATTCGCCCCGACTGGGGATCGTAGAAACGGGGGATGAGTCCGGCGATGGTCGTCTTGCCGGTGCCCGACGGACCGACGATCGCCACGACCTGACCCGGCTCGATCCGTACGCTGACATCCCTCAGGATCTGATGCTTGCCGTCGTAGCTGAACGAGACGTTGTCGAATTCGAGCAGGCCCTTGAACTGAGGCGCTGGGCGCGCGCCTGGCATGTCCCGCACCCGGCTCTCGATGTCCAGCAGTTCCTGGATGCGCTCGAAGCTGATGGTCGCCTTGGACACCGTGTTGGTCATCTTCGAGAGATCTTTCATGGGCTTGTAGGTCTTGCCCAGATAGAAGATGAAGATGACCAGCTGCCCGGTGCTGAGCTCGCCGGCCATTACCAGCCGCGCGCCGTATCCGAGCACGAGGCAGGTGCCGACGGCGACCAGGATGTCGACCATCGGCGACAGCTTCGCTTTCATGCTGCGCGCGCGCAATCCGGCGGCGACGTTCTGACGGCTCTCCCAATCGAACCGCCGATCCTCGTAGTCCTCCCGCGCGAACGCCTGCACCACCTGGATCGACGTCAGCACCTCGGCGACGCCGGACATCAGCTCGCCTTCCTTCTTCTTGACGAAGCGTGACGCCTTCTTGATCCGCTTCGAGTAGAAGTAGACGACGAGGAACATCAGCGGGGCCACCGACAGCCCGATCAGCGTGAAGCGCCAGTTCATGTAGAACATGACGCCGAGCATGCCGGCGAGCGTCAGGACACTGGTGACGATGCCGAGGAGCGCTGAGGTGATGAAGTCCTGGACCGCGTCGATGTCGCTGGTGACGCGCGTGAGGAGATCGCCGGTCCGCGACTCGCCGTGCTCCGCGAGCGACAGCCGCTGGATCCGCTGATAGACCATCCGCCGCAGGTCGTGCGCGACCCATTGCGCCACGCTGGTGGTCAGATACTTTTCGCAGTAGGAGCTGATCGCGCCGACCAGCGCGATCATGAGCACCGCCGCCAGGGCGAAGTTCAGAACCGCGAGCGGGTTGTCGCCGAACAGCGCGACGATGTCCGCGATGCGCGTCGGCAGCTTCTTCCCCTGCAGTTGGTTGTCGATGACGATTTTGATCGGCCAGGGTTCGAGCACGTCCGCCAGCGTTTCCCCGAGGACGGCGAGGAACGCCAGCGTCAGCGGTTTCCAGTGCGACCGTACGAGGTGGCCGACGAGCGGCATGCCCGCGAGCTGCAGCAGCGGCCGGGAAGCGCCTTGTGACATGGCGTGGGAACGGCATTAGGATACACGCGATCGCTCGACGCGACAGCGGTTTGAGGAGGCGACATGCGTGTATGGCTCGTCGGCGTGTTCATGGCCGTGTTCGCCGGCGCGATCTGGCTGGATGGCCGCGCCCAGTCCGGCGACCCGGTGGTCAGCGGTGCCCATCGCTTCCAGAAGGTCGCCGAGGGCGTGTTCTACGCCACGGCGTCGGGCACCATGAATGTCGGCTCGAACTCGCCGATCATCGTCACCGACGACGAGGCGCTGGTCATCGACTCGGAGATCACGCCCGCCGCCGCGCGCGCCCTGGTCGCCGACCTGAAGGCGGTGACCCCCAAACCGGTGCGCTATGTCGTCGATTCGCACTATCACTACGATCACGCGCACGGCAACCAGGTGTTCATGCGCGACGCGCAGGTGATCGGCCACGACAACACGCGCCGGCGGATGCTCGGCAACGTCCTCGAGCAGTTCACGTATCTGCGCAGCGTCCAGCAGGTGCCGACGCAGGTCGCGACGCTGAAAGAACGGATTGCCAAGGAGACTGACGCGCAGCAGAAAGCCGCACTCGAGCGCCAGGTCGCCAACTCAGTGGCGTACTTGGAACAGGTCAAAGAAACGGTCGTCACGCCCCCGAACCTGACCTTCGACAAGTCGATGACCTTGATTCGCGGCGGCCGCGAGATCCGCATTCTGTATCTGGGTCGCGGACACACGGACACCGACGTCGTCGTCTACCTGCCGAAGGAGCGGATCGTCTGCACCGGCGACCTGATGGAGTCGGTCCCGTCCTACATGGGCGACTCGTTTCCGGAAGAATGGATTGCCACGCTCGAGCGGTTGAAGGCGATCGATTTCGACACGACGATGCCGGGCCACGGCGTGGTCTTCAAGGGGAAGGCGAAGATCGAGGCGTTCCAGAAGTATCTGCGCGACGCGATCACGCAGGTGACGGCGTTGAAAAAACAGGGACTGTCCGCCGAGGCCGCCGCGGCCAAGGTGGACCTGACGGCGCACGCGAACGAATTCGCCACGATTCGGGCCGCGGGAATCGACGTGGCGGCGGTGCGACGGATCTATCAGCTCGCTGATCACCCGGAGTAGCAATGAACTCGTAGCGCAGCCCTTTAGGGCTGCCGTCGGCCGTGGCAGGCCTAAAGGCCTGCGCTACGAGCGGCGCGGTATTCACGAACGTCTCAGCGCAGAGTCAACTTCGAGATCCGCCCGCCCTGCCCGGCCGCCCACGCCACGCGTCCGCCACGAGCCACGCTGACCGTGTCGAAACCCTCGGCCGCGAGAGGCATCCAGGTCCGCCCTTCGTCCGATGACCAGTCCGCGCCGCCCGGACCGACGGCGATCACCGCACCCGCCGCGCGGGGCAGCCAGGCGACGACGGAGCGAAAACCCGACAGGCCGCGGCCGCGCACGAGCGACCACGTGGCGCCGCCGTCCGTCGTGACGGCCGCGTTGTCGATCGCCTCGGACTCCTTCCGGTAGTCCCCGCCGACGATGACCCCGTGACTCGCATCGCGAAAGGCGATCGAGAAGATTCCCGTGGCCTGGCCGGTCGCCAGCGGGGTGGGTGTTGCGGTCCAGCTTCGTCCGCCGTCGGACGACCGCAGCACGCGCGACGCGGTCGTGCCGATCCATGCCTGATCGTTTCCGAACAGGGCGACGTTTGTGCCGCTGGCGGCGAACGCTCCTTCGCCTGGAAGAGCCGGCGGCAGACGGTCGGCGGGTACGCGCTCCCAGGACCGCCCGCCGTTTCCCGTCGTCAAGATGACGAACCGGCCGTCCACCGAATCGCTGAACGCAATTCCGTGGTCGGCGTCCCAGAACGACATCGCGTCGAGAAACACCTTGGGATCCGTGTTCGCGAACTGCAAATCCCAGTGCGCGCCGCCGTCGAGGGTCTTGTAAATCCGCGACGAGGCTCCGGCGCCGATGCTCAGCGCATAGGCGACCTGGTCGCTCATCGCGTCGACATCCCGGAAGTCGAGCGTCTCGGCGCCAGCCACCTGGCGCAGCTGCCAGTGCTCGCCGCCATCGGTGGTACGCAGAACGGTGCCGGCCGCGCCACTGGCCCAGGCCACGGTTGGCGAGACGGCGCTCACACCGCGAAGCCGGCCCGCAACGCCGCTCGGCTGCGGCTGCCAGGCTTCGACCGGGGCCTGGACGTTGTAGTCGGCGCCCGTCGGCCGCTGCTGTCCCCGAATCGGCGCCACGGCAGTGGCAATGGCGCCCAGGATCAGAATGTATGATTTCGACATGTCGCGTCGATCCGTCCAATCCGGTGCGGCTGTCGTGCTGAGCGTTTCTCTGTGGGCGTCGCTCGTGCTGGCGCAGGATCTGCCGCGCGGCCAGATTGTAGACGAGGTCAGGTGTTCGGCCGATCCGACGCAGAGCTACTCGCTGTATCTGCCGTCGAATTATTCGCAGGAGCGAGAGTGGAGCCTGCTGATCGGCTTCCATCCCGCCGCGCGCGGCCGCGCTATCGTGGAGACCTATCAGGCCGCCGCGGAGAAGTACGGCTACATCGTTGCCGGTTCGAACAATTCCCGGAACGGACCGTGGCAGACATCTGCCACGAGTGTTCAGGCGATGTCGGCCGATCTGAGCCAGCGTTTTCAGATCGATCTGAAGCGGGTGTATCTGACAGGGCTCTCCGGCGGGGCGCGGGTGGCCATGGGCATCGCCGCCGGGACCAAGGCGGTTGCCGGCGTCATTGCGTCGAGCGCCGGCTACCCGGACAGTCAGCCGCGCAAGTCGCTGCCCTTCGTGGTGTTCGGGACGGCCGGCACCGAAGACTTCAACTACATCGAGATGCGCCTGCTGGATCGCGCCCTGACGACTCCGCATCGCGTCGTCGTGTTCGAGGGCGGGCATACGTTGCCGCCGCCACCGGTCGCGATGGACGCGATCGAGTGGCTCGAGCTGCAGGCGATGAAGAGCAGCGCGAAACCACGCGACGAACCGTTGATCGATCAGTTGCTGGGCAAGCGACAGCAGGCGATGACGGCATCGACGAGTTCAGCGGCGACTGTGCATCTGCTCCAGGAGCTCGCGAGCGACTTCGGCGGGCTTCGCGATGTCGCCGGATTCGTCGCGCGTGCCGCGGAACTGTCGAAGCAGAAGGACGTCAAGAGCGCCCTGTCGCGCGAACGGGCAGAGGACGACGCGGAGGCGCGGCAGGTCGGCGACGTGTTCGCGCTGGAGGCCGCTCTCCGCGATCAAGAGCGCCGGATGGAGAGCCTGGGCCGGCTGCGCGACGCGTTGCAACGCCTCGCGCGTCAGGCCAACGCGGACACGGATTCCACCGATCGGCGCCGGGCGCGACGGCTGTTGCGTACGATCACGTCCGGCATCTCCGAGCGCGGGTTGGATCCCGAGTACCGCAAGCTGCTCGAACAGTATCGGCAGCCTGGAGCAGGCCGCGGCGGCGGCTGACACTCTCGCTCGGCTAAAGCCTTCGCGCTCCATCTCCCCTTCGCGCTCGATTTCCCCTTCGCGCTCCATTCCCTTCGCGCTCCATTTCCCCTTCGCGCTCCATTCCGCTTCGCGCTCCATTTCCCCTTCGCGCTCGATTTCCCTTTCGCGCTCGATTTCCCCTTCGTGGTCCATCTCGCTTTCGCGCTCCATTCGCTCGGCTGAAGCCGTCGCGCTCCGTTACCGATGGAGCGCGAAGCCTTTAGGCGAGCGGGATCGTGCAACCGTTGTCACGGCAGGGTGCTAGCCTGCTCTGCTGCGCCGCGTTATGGCGCGAGGAGGCAGATATGCACAAGGGCGTGTCATTCCTGACGGGTTTTGCGATGGCCGGATGCCTGCTGTTCAGCGCGGCCACTGCGCGCGCCGACGACGAGCGATCCGCGTGTCGAGACTTGCCGTCGCATGCGGCGTTGCGCGCGGCGCTCGAGGCGGCCCGCGCCCAGCCGAATGGCGGATTCAACCTGGAGATGTGGGCCACGGTCGTCAACAGGGACGGCGTCGTATGCGCGGTGGCGTTCACCGGCAACAACCGCGGCGATCAGTGGCCTGGCAGCCGCGTGATCTCCGCGCAGAAGGCGAACACGGCGAATGCGTTCAGCCTGCCTGGACTGGCGCTGTCGACGGCGAATCTCTACACGGCGACGCAGCCGGGCGGCAGCCTCTTTGGTCTGCAGGAGAGCAATCCGGTTGACACCGACGTC
>Ga0068862_100003101_pt1 | contig 14490 bp, 9 predicted proteins | sample KBSSwiS52_FD_66598 | JGI IMG/M metagenome (GOLD analysis project Ga0068862, IMG submission 66598) | Switchgrass rhizosphere microbial communities from Kellogg Biological Station, Michigan, USA - KBS Switchgrass S5-2 | ecosystem: Host-associated > Plants > Roots > Rhizosphere > Soil ... | reverse complement strand
CGAATCGTTGACGTAAGCATCGACCGAACTGATGGTTTGCCTGGCCGCATAGAAAATGTACGCGTGAATGCACGCGATGAACACGGAAGGACGCTTGATGTCACGGGAGTGGCACGCAACCATTTCGCCATGGAAGCTAACCCGCACCAGTTTGCCTGGATGACCATGGTCGAATGGAATGGTGGCGAGTGGTTCGGTGAGTTCCAGGACGTCTGGGGCCCGGACCTGCTATCGAAGCAAAACATCGCTGCCGCCGGTTTCTAGATGCAAATATGCAATAGCGGCGGTGCTTCTGCGCAAGGCGGTATGGGACTCGCGCCCCCCTGCTATCTGCCATATGAAAAGAAGGCCCGCCGCAGGTGCCAGGTAGTGGGCAGGTTGCAGCGCCCGGGCAGTTTGAAGGCCAGATCACAGGTTGAGTTGACGGGCACAGCGGTTGGACGTAGTCCAAGCGCGCGCCTGACTGCGCCTGTCGAGGCCACCATGCGGAATATCTCTCCGCTAGGGCGCATGCCGTTGCCTATTTAGAACCCTATAAACGCTCCAACTGGCCAGTCGCCGGTTCCGCGCTTTAAGCAGAGCGCATACATCCGACGTGTATCAATCGCGCGGAGAGCTCGCAAGTGCTATATGCCATTTCTTGTGACGGTGCCTTTGACACACAAAGATGGCACATTGTGACTGCGTGACCAAAGGCGTACTGTGTCTCGGCGTTCATCCAAAACCAACGTTTCGAGCGCAATTTCATCACCACCAAGCACCGGCTTGAGAAAGTGCAAACTAACTTCAGTTCCTGGTTGTGGGACACCATTGAAGAAACCGGCCATGATTAGGCATCCGAGATGGGGAGCCGACACAAGCAAGGACGGGAAGCCATATATTCGCGCCGCTTCCTGCGATGTGTGCGGATTCATTTCCAGATCCGGACGAGCTTCGAACAGAGCAGCTACCGCGGATTTTTTTAAAGGCGTCGACCATGTCAAACTGCGTGAATCATGAATATCTTCGTCCGATCGGGGCTTTGATTGCCTGTCAAAAACAGAGTCAAGTTCCTGTCTAAGTTTCCAGGAGAGTGAGACGCTGACTGAGAGGACAGATGCCCCAGATTCTAATTTGGCCGCCGTCTCTAAGTCGACGAACTCTCGTCCTCCCGATATTCTATGCCCTACGATGCAGGATTGCACGACGAGCGGATCACCAATTTCAATTGGCGCTCCAAAGACCCAGGTTGCCGAAGACGTGACCGCTCGTGTAGCTCCAGGCGGTAAACGGCTGACGGGGATGCTGACGAACGGTTCGATATTCACTGCGGCGAGAGCTCCCGGAAGGAAGGGCTTCTCGAATGCCTCCAAGGCCCGTTCCAGACGTTCAATCCGCTCACCGGTGAGTGCAAGGCGACATGGTGCTGTAGCATAGCCCACTCGGAATTCATGCCGGGTCGAGTTGTTCGTCATCACGCACCATTACAGTCAGATCAGCGAAGCGAACCGTCCAATCGGGCAGGACAATCACATTTCTCCGGGATAGGTAACAAGATGCGACCTGCAACTGACAAAATCGGCAGGTGAAACTTGTCGTACCGTCCTGTAGCAAACCCGGTGCAGCACAATAAAGCGCCCGGTAAGCACTCTGCTTCCGATCCGACGGCTGCCTTGCGGCCGAATGATGACGGGGCATTCGACGGATGTCACCGGCTGAACGGGGTTGAGGGAAAATCCGATGACTCAAGGCTTTGATTTCATTCAAGTTGAACGTGAGGGCCACGTTTCGACTATCACAATAAGGCGGCCTGAAGTTCTAAATGCGCTGCACCCGCCCGCATGTTTGGAAATGTGCACTGCACTGGATGATTTCGAATCAGACCCCGAGTCTTGGGTTGCAATCCTGACCGGGGAGGGGGACCGCTCGTTCTGCAGCGGTGATGATCTCGGCTGGACTGCTATTCATGGACGGGAGGCGCAGGTGGCTGCATTCCGCGATCTTCTGCCTCGTGGCGGCTTCGGCGGCATGACCCATCGGATTACTCGCAAACCGATGATCGCCGCGCTCAACGGAACTGCAGTCGGCGGAGGATTGGAGATTGCGCTCAACTGCGATGTTATGCTCGCTGTGGAACACGCGAAGCTGGGGCTCGTCGAAGGCCGCGTCGGCTATATAGCAGCAGGCGGCGGGGTCGCATGGTTGGTTCGGAAGATTCCGCATAATATTGCCATGGGCATGATACTCACCGGCGAACTGATTGGTGCTGCAGAAGCGCAACATTGGGGCCTGATCAATGAAGTGGTTGTCAAGGGAGAGGTGCTGGAGGCAGCCAAGCGATGGGCCGACAAAATCTGCAAAACTGCACCCTTGTCGCATCGCGCCGCAAAGGAAATTGCGCATCTCGGGGCTACCAACGCGCCCGAAACGCTTCGCCCTTTCCCCGGCCTAGATAATTCCGAAGAACGTTTCCCCGCAACCATTGCCGCTATGTGTTCCGAGGACGCGATGGAGGGGCCTTTGGCATTCCTGCAGAAGCGGTCGCCGGTTTGGAAGGGGCGTTAATATGTTCGACCAGGAACTCGTCTTGCCGAACATTCTACGTCGCCGCGCCAGCGAGGTGCCGGATCACATCTTCCTGCGCACGGCGGATGGAAAGGTCTTCACATATTTCCAAATATGGGAAGAGTGTAAGCGATGGGCCCAGGCTCTCGCTGCTCTTAATGTTTCACAGGAGGATCTAGTAGCGATCCTCCTGCCGACTTCGCCGGAAGCATTCTTCGCTTGGATGGGCAGCAGTTTGCTGCGGGCCCGACAAGTGCCCATCAACACTGGATACCGCGGCGCCATTCTGCAACATGTTCTTGAGAACTCTGGAGCACGGCTGATCGTGACAGATGCGGTGCTTGCTGAACGTCTGGCTCGTATCGATCTCAATAAAACGAAAGTCGAAAAGATAGTTGTATTAAGTAATAATCCGCTCAGTCTGGACTGTCCCGTAGTCGGGCGCGATGCATTTTTCAACGAAAATTGCCACGAGGTGGACCTTAAACTCCCCCATGGCCACGATATCGCCAGTATAACATATACTTCAGGAACAACTGGGGCGTCCAAAGGCGTGATAGTCTACTGGTCTCAACTGTATGAAACCTCCCGTAATCTACTGAAGCATGGTCTATCTTCAGACGACTGCCATTATTCGGCTCTTCCTTTGTTTCATGTCAGCGGTCAAATGCCCATCTATCTCATGGCGTTAGTCGGCGGTAGTGTAGTTCTTCGCAGCTCATTTTCGACCAAGGAGTTTCTTCCAGACATCAAGCGTTTTGGTTGTACGATTACGGTCGTTCTTGAAGCAATGGCAAATTTTCTTCTCAGCGTGCCCGAAAATCCGGACGACGCGCATATCCCGCTTCGATATATAATGACGGCACCTATCCCCGCGAACATCGATCATTTTCGCAAACGGTTCGGCGTAAGCGTGGCTACAGCCTACAATATGACAGAAATTGCCACTCCTCTTGATGGAGGGGGGTTTGTGATCGATGGGACACTCCCCAAGAACTACTGCGGCCGGGTGAAGCCGCCGTTTGAATGTAGGGTAGTTGATGAAAACGATTATGAAGTTCCACATGGGCAATTCGGGCAACTGGTCGTCCGTTCAACCTCACCATGGACCTTGAATGGCGGATATCTCAATGACCCCCAGGCCTCCGCGGCGGCATGGCGGAACGGCTGGTTCCACACGGGAGATGGCTTCATTCAGAACGCGGAGGGCGAATTCTTTTTTCTTTGTCGTTTGAAGGATGCAATCAGGCGACGTGGTGAGAACATCTCGGCCCAAGAAGTCGAAGCGGAAATTTTGGCGCACGACGGAGTGCTTGCGGCTGCAGTAATCGCGTATCCCTCGGCACATGGCGAGGACGACGTTAAGGCTTACGTACAACTGCAGGATGGCGTAGAATTCGATCCCGTGAAGTTGATTGAGTTCCTGACACATAGGATGCCTCATTTCATGGTGCCCCGTTATCTCGAAGTGATCGAGTCGATGCCGCTGACCCCGACCAACAAAATACAAAAACAGGTTCTTCGCGAACGTGGGAACAGTGCGGGCACTTGGGATCGCGAGGCGGCCGGTATCAGGATTGCCCGGTGAAAGACCCCGTGCCTTGAAGGGAGCTGGTTTTGGGGTTGAGGGAAGATATCCGCTACTGCTGATCATACTCGGCTGCCGTCTGTGCCTGGGACCGAGTGAAAACGGGCAAGCAAATGTGCACCACCAGGGCGAGTGCTTGCTCGGTCGAAGCTGGTGTGGAAGCGTCTGCGCCCCGAATTGATCTCAGTCATGTTTGGCGTGCGTTTTTGGTCACGCCTCTGGACGGCCATGATTGAAACGAGAGCCGCTCAAGCAGAAATCGTCAACGGCACTGCTGATACTGGGTCGCTCTAACAGGTTGTTGAAGAAGTAGCCGGTGTTGACGGTGTGTCGTGATTCACGTTCGGGGATCGGGAGGTGAAGGATGCGCGGTTCCGATGAGAAGAGTGGAAGCCTGTTTTCCTAGGTCGACGTGGAGGCGCGGATACGTCCGGGTCATCCGTTGCCGCAGATCCGGAGATAGCGAACGCGGCGCTGACGGTGTTGGACGGAGATTTCGGGCAGCTTTACCCGCCCCGGCTCGGGCAGCCTTCGATACCGTCGGAGCGGCTACAGCGGGCGATGCTGTTGCAGGCATTCTACTGCATCCGGTCCGAGCGTCAGTTGATGGAGCGGATCGAGTTCGACCTGTTGTTCCGCTGGTTCGTCGGCCTAGGCGGCGATCAGTTGGCGGCATACCTATCGAAAGTGTGAGTTGTAAGTCCGATCGAAGAACCTAGCGTTTCCGTCAAAACCGATAGGGGAGCGATTATGAATAAAATCCCGTACTGGAAGACGTCGAGCACGTCGCTGGGTTTGATACTTGCTGGGCTCTTTCCGGGTGTCGCAAGCGCTCAGGCCGTGCAGGAGACCGGTTCGGTGCCGGCAGACGATGTTTCACTGCAGGACATTGTCGTAACGGCCCTCCGCCGTGAGCAAAATCTGAAGGATGTGCCTGTTGCAGTGACGGCGCTTTCGCAAGAGACACTGACACAGGCTAACATTCGCGATACGCGCGACCTTCAGACGCTGACTCCCGGCTTGCGAATGGATGTTACAGGCCAATATCTCCAGCCGGCATTGCGGGGGGTCACTTCGACGCTCCTGAACATCGCTAATGATCCGAATGTCGCTACGTATGTTGATGGCGTGTATCAGCAGTTCAACGTCGGCGCGATCTACGACTTGCCCGATGTGACATCGGTCCAGGTCTTGAAAGGGCCGCAAGGCACGCTCTTTGGCCGAAATGCCACTGGCGGTGCCATACTAATCACTTCTGAAGAGCCTTCGTTCAATACACACGGTATGATGAGCGTGAGCTATGCTCGCTACAATGAGGTCGTTGCAAAAGGCTTCGTGTCCGCCCCGTTGGTGGGTGATACTATTGCAGCCAGCATCTCCGGCGCATATCGTAGGCGCGATGGTTTCGTGAAAAATCTCCTCACCGGCGAAAACGTGGGGGATCTGAATAGCTATGTCGTCCGTGGCAAATTATTGCTGCGCCCGTGGGAGGGCGCTCGTTTTGTCCTAACAGGGTCTGTCTCGCGTCGGCACGATCCTAACCTTCAGTTGCTTACTGTGTTAAACGGAAACTATGCGTGCCGCGTAGCAGCACCGTCCCCGTCTCCATGCCGCACCGCGATCCCCGCGAACCTCATTCCAGATCGTCCCTACACGGTCGCTTCGGATACTCGTCCTGACATTATCACAAAGACTTACGGCGTTAATCTTAACGGGAAGATCGACGTCGGTGAGGGCAATATAGAGATCACAAGCGCTTATACTAAGATGAACATGCCCCATCTTCTCTTTGATAGCGACCTCGGTCCTAATATCGGTAATACTGACGTTCAGCACCTTAGCAGCAGAGTGTTTACGCAAGAAGTTCTGTATAACTCAGATCCTTCTAAGCCACTTAAGGTTACGGTCGGAGCATTTTATTTCAACTTCGCAGGAGGTATTCACCGTAATGTCAATAACGGGGCGCAGCTGATCGCTACCGATGACAAAACAAATGCATTCGCCGCCTTCGGCGAAGCAACGCTAGACGTCACTGATAGATTGTCGCTTCTCGCAGGTGCTCGTTACAGTACAGAAACGCGGGTGTCTAATGCAGTGCGCGTGCTTGGGACAACCGTTGAGCCCGCCACAATACCGCGGCTTGGCAGGAAAACCTTTAATGCTGTCACTCCACGTGTCTCTGCGCTCTTTAAATTGAATGAATCCACAAACGCCTATGTTACCGTTAGCAAAGGATTTAAGAGCGGAGCTTTCAATTCGTCCGCTCTCCAGGCAGATGCCGTCAATCCAGAGAAGATAACGGCCTATGAAGCTGGGATTAAGACGGTGGGTCACCACTTTAACCTGAATATATCAGGATTCTATTATAATTACTCTGATCTCCAAGTGGGCCAGCTGACGCAGGTTGGCTCAGTCTTTATACAAACGTTTGAAAATGCCGCCAAGTCCAGGATCTACGGCTTGGAGATGGACGGGGCTTGGCGAGTATCAGATGCGTTCAAGCTTACCGGCGGCCTCTCGTGGTTACATGCCCGATATGATAGCTATCCGGGGGCGGTCGTGGTCGTTCCAGTGACGGCCAGCCCACAGCCCACCGGTGCAGCCGCTTGCAATTTTACCGCCTACACACCCCTCAATACTGGCAATCGGACCGTAACCTGCGACGTTGGTGGGAAAAACATGATCAAAGCTCCGGATTGGTCGGGGTCGCTTAGCGCGACTTACATGCTCGACACTTCAGCTGGAGATATCAGCCTGTCGGGAACGGTGTATGCCACGTCACGCATATTTTACGATCCTTTGAACCGCGTATCTCAAGCTCCGTATGCAACCTTGTCGGCCCGATTGGCCTTTCGACCCTCCGCAGTTGGCGGTCTGGAGGTCGCGGTGTTCGGAACCAACCTCACCGATCGTCGAATCTTGTCGGGGGTGGTTGAGAGCACATTATGGGACGCCGTTGCTTACGAAGCTCCAGTCAGCATAGGTGTCGAAGCAAAATTGCGTTTCTAGGGGTGTCGATATGCGAAAGCTTTGCACTTGTCTGTTCACTATTCATAATGTTGTCAGTGTAGGCCTCCCAGTAAGTGATCAATAATTGCACATTTGCGTCTGGCGTGACCTCCCAGCGGGGTAAGGCTGGGAATCACGTTAGGCGTCGCGCAACGCTCCCCCCTGCGACCGAAAGTATCGACGATGATCTGCGGAGAGGCCGCCAATGGTTTGGGAGGCGCTTTTGTCGGTTCCCTTCTTGATGTAGCGATCATATTGTGCATGTAAACGATGCGGCTTTCCATAGTTGCCGAACAGCATGCCCTTGCGGCCGTTCGCCCGCGCGTCATGAATGCCTGCCCAGATGTGAGGGAACCGGGACCGCCTTCTGATCCAGCGATTCCTTATAGGGAATCCGACGCGGAGGGGAATGCGCCTGATCTATGCGATTCTCTCCGATTCTAGACTGGTGTGATAAGGCGACGCGCACGGGCGATACCGACGCGCTCAGCCTTTTCCTACGGAACCGGGGAGCGGAACAAGTTGGGACGCTGATCAAAAAGCTTAATGTATCTTTTTCACAGAGCAAAGAGATAGCGAGGAAATGCTGGAAGCGTGGCGCGCCGCCTGGTGTCAGTCGAGCATCGCCGCGTAGCGGTCCAGCGTTTCCAGAGCCGGTTCGGGCCAGCGCGAAAGCACCAGCAGGCGCTTGTGCCCGCTTGCAACCGCAAGCTCGTCCATAATCCCCATTCCGCCGTGGAACTGGATCATCTCATGGCCGAAGGGCAGGGCCCCTTCCGCGAAATAGGCGCGGACTCCATGCACATTGCGGACGAATTCGTCAGGCTCGCGCGAAACCAGTGCGAGATTGAGAAGCGCCCGGCCTTGTTCGACTACCAGATATTGCTCCACCATTCGGTGCTGGATCGCCTGGAAGGTGCCAAGCGGCTGGCCGAACTGCTGGCGCGTTCGGAGGTAGTCGAGCGTGTCGGCGAATAGCCGTTCAATGATGCCGAGCATCTCGGCGCTCTGCGCCAGGGAGGCGAGCACATCGGTATCGTGCAGGACGGCCAATCCCCCTGGAACAAGCACGCCGGGCGTGTTCTCAAGAGTCAGGGACGCCGCCATGATGCTGTCGGCGAGGCGCCAGGGCCGGCAGACCAGGCCGCAAGCGTCGCGGCGAACGAAGAACAGCTCCGTGCTTCCCTTCTGGCCCGGGGCGTTCTCGATCCGGGCGGAAACGACGAACCCGTCCGCCCCATCGCCGGCAAAACAATAGGGTTTGGCGCCCGACAGCCGATGTATGCCCTCGGAGAAGGCGGCGCGCGTCTCGATTTCGCGATTGTCTCCATGGCTGCCCGCCTCCTGATGCGCCAGAGCGATGCGCCGGGTTCCGGTCATCAGCCCTTCAAGCCACTCGTCTCTCAGAGCAGCGGGCGCATGGGCCGCGAACAGCCGGCCGGCGACCATGATGCTCTCGATCAGCGGCTCGCGCGTCAGGCCACGACCCAGCGCCTCGAATATTGTTGCAATCGCCGTGGGAGCGACGCCCAACCCGCCTGCGTCTTCGGGAAACAGCGCCGCGATCAGCCCCAGCTCGGCGAGGGTGCTCCAATTCGTCGCCGAAAACCCCGTTGAGCGGCTTGCCTGGCCATAATGATCGATGACGAACCGCTCGACTAGCGCCTTCAGCATTTCTTCGTCTTCGGTCAGTTCAAAGTTCACGCAAAAACTCCCCTCGACGGCGTTTGTTATCATCGCCGGGAAGAAGCCTCCGCTCCCAAAAAGACTAGGTCGCGTTGACAAAAGACTTGAGCATAGGCGCGCTGCGGCGAGCTTGAGGAAGCTCTCGAACGAGAGGACGGTCTTGTCGTAGCGAGTGTGTCCCGACGCAAAGAGCCTGCGATACCGAATGACCTGCTCGAGCAGTTGCTTGCCCGCAGTTCGGTGAGCTCAGCGTTCGATCGGGAGGATTGCTTGATACACTCAAGAAGGCACTGACCGAGCGAGCGTTGAACGCGGAAATGGACCATCACCTGGCCGGAGATGGGAGTGTGGGCGGAGGGCTGACCGCCACGCATCCCTCGATGTGAGCAAACCCGACCTCGCGGAAGCTGGCGATCATAGCTGTCGGGAAGGTGGGCGGGCAATGGTCGGGATCAGCAGAAACCCTATCACCGCCACGATGAAGGCCGTCATGTGAACGGCTAGCGGAAGCTGATAGCTTCCAGTCAGATCGAACAGAAATCCGGCAAGCGGAGCGGAGCCGAAGATGAACAGCAGCTTTGGCAGATAGCTCATGCCAAAAACGGCGGCCACGTTCGACGCGCCGAAAAACTCCGCGATCGCCGCTCCATGAAGGGCGAGGACTGGGTTGATGCAAATTCCAGCTGCTACGACTAAGGTCAGAAGGATCCAGTAGTCATGCGCGAAGATCATGCCGCCGATGACAAATATCAGTATGAAGGCGTCAAATGCCAGGCAGCGGCGGGTTCCCAGACGGTCCGTGATTGAACCGAACAGGGGGGCACCTATGAAGCCCGCGGCTGCAAAAGCGGACAGGAGCCAGGAAGCCTTTTCCAGTGAGAAGCTCCGCTCGACGGCCAAAGGTACGATATGCGTGGTAATCATCGTGCCTGTTCCAGCCAGGATGCCGACGCCAAGGCTCAGCAGCCAGAAGGACCGGTTCCTGAGTATCTCGGAACTGGTGATCGAAACATGTGGGAGGGATTGCCGCGTTTCGGCCTCGTCCATGTTCCGTGGAGCCCGATCGATCACGAGTGTCATGGCCAGGGCGCAGCAAACAAACAGCCCGGCCAGCCCGGCGAATAATTCGCGCATCCCAAAAGAGCCGAGGACGAAAGCAGCCGCCGGTGGCGTGCAGAAGAGTAATATTGGCATATTTATCAGGCCAAGCACGCGCCCGCGATTTTCGACTACCCAGTTGCTCACGAGCGTTGATGCCGGCAAGGCGCCAAGCATGCAGGTGCCGGTCCCGATGAAGAAGGCATAAATCAATATGACCTCAGTAATATCGCGCGCGACCGCCAGCAGAGCAAATCCCGCTGCGTCCATCAAGGCTCCCATTATCAGGACGACCCGGACAGATCCGCGCGCAAGCCAGCGTCCTACCAAGGGTGACAGCAGGGACATCACCAATACCGCGGAGCCGATGGCGGTGGCTGCGATGCCGGTCGAAACATCGTACTCACGGACCAGACTGGGCAGCAAGGGACCGAAACTTCCGAACGTGACTCCAAGCGCGCAGTTTTGAGCGAGCGCAGCGAGGCCGATCATCGACCAAGTCGCCAGCCGCGAATGTGTCATCGGGGGAATCGAGCCCTGAGTTCTCGCATCAGTTCCGGCCATCTGTTTGTCCCCCTCCCCCCGCACTCCAACACGCCCATGCGGCGTTAAAGGCGAGGCTGATGTCGAACCTGCAATGAGAGATAGACAACTCTCCTTTCTTGCAGGGGCTAAGGTTCGCCGGCGGAGTCGGCGGCGGGGGCTGAATGCAGCAGGATCCCGCGCCGTTTGGAAATAATCGGCTTTGTTGGAGCAAGGGCCTTCTACGCCGTCGCTACAGGCGAGACCACCCGGCGGATCGCGTTCTCGATCAAGCGGCGATATACGAGATTGTCATAGGTCGTCTGGTCGTCGCCGGGCTGAAGATGGACGAGCCGGCTGTTGCGGGCGCGCCTTGTCCAGCCGATGAGGTTCGACCCGTCGGCACGGTCCCAGCCCTCATCGTCGAACATGCGTCACTCCATCGCGGCTGTGGCGGTTCTCGATCTGATTGCATTAGATCAGCCGCTCTAGGTTATTGATTTACCGCATTTTCCGAGTCGTCGGGTGATTCCACCCGACTAGAAAATGCCCTAGATGCCGCCGCGGGCTTCCCCCTGGGCGATCATTTGGCGGATCATTGCGTGCATCAGGCGTATCCGCATTTCCGTATAGCGAGCGAAATGCACGACGCCCGTGCCGGAACTCTTGAGACCGGTTTGGACATGGGGCAGATTTTCCATGTCCTGCTCGAACACCGGTCCGAGCGCGCCGACCATGGGGGAGGAGGACCAGTCCTCCTCCAGCGCCAGGCGATGTTCCGGAATCGGCTTTGGTCTCGCCCCGCCCTTCGGAACGCGCTTCAGGATGATCACGTCCATGATCGAGGTGTCGGGTTCGAGTCCGTTCGGCCGCCACCGGTAGATCACATTCGGCGCATATCCGCCCCAAAAGCTCATATGTGGGAAGACATTGTACAACAGCGCGTCGAGCATCTCCGCGTCTGAGACGCCGGAATAGTCCCAGCCATCTTCCGCTTGCAGCGAGGTGCGCGTCGCCTCGCTGGCGTACATGCGCGCGGTCATGCCCACCGGTAGCATTTCGGGCGCATCCGGCGTGTCACGAGCGTTGTTCACGCGCTGCTGTTCCGAGACGCCATCCGGTTGGCTCTCGTCTCCGCCGGATATGGTACTGCCGCCCGCAGCCTCCATCGCCTTCAAAATCCCCATATCGTCGATCTTGCGATCCGCGAGAATGGGGCTGACGACGCCGGTCGCGGTGAACTGGCGCGTCACATAATCCGAAAGCAGATCATACTGGCTATTCACATCGCCGAGGAACGGCGCGAGTTGCGGATGAGTGACGAACGTGTGGTGACTTTCCATGAAGGCCTCCGCCATCACCTTCCAATTGCAGGGCACCACCTTGGAGACATGCGCCGCCTTATAGCGGTTGGGAAAGTCATAACGGTCGAGATGCTCAGCCAGGGGTTGCAGCGTTGCCATCAACGGCCGGGCCGATGGGTCGAAATTGATGAAGACGAAACCGCCCCAGGTATCGACCTTGATCTCGGGCAAGCTCATGTCCTGACGCTCGAACTGCGGGAAATCCCACGCCATCGGGTTATGTTTGAACTTTCCGGAGCAGTGCCAGGCAAGGCCATGGTATTTGCAGCGGAAATCAACCTTGTTGCCGCTCTTGTCCACCAGCTTGCGTCCACGATGAAGGCAGCTGTTGTAAAACGCCTTGATCGAACCGTCCTGCTGGCGAGTGACAAGCACGCTCTTGCCGACATTCTCGTAGACGAAGACGTCACCCGCGTCGGGGATTTCTTCCTCGCGGCACGCCCATTGCCATACCCGCATCCATACGTGACTGACTTCCTTCGCGAAGAAGTCGGGGTCGAAATAGTTGGTGACCGGTACGCCTTCATCGCCCAGGTCTCGCGTGGGACCCTGCCGCAAATGCTCGGGAACCGGGCGAGTGTCCCGCTCCAGGATGTCCTCGTAGGACTCGAATGGATGCCGATCGGCGCGAGCTTCAGCTGCCTCTTCCATAGCGCTCTCCATCGATCCTCTGATCAGCGAATGTGTCATTGCCTAGTGAGCATCTGGTGTCGGGCGATGCGGATTGAAACTCCCCTTTCTAATAGGAACAGGTCTGCCGCTACGGGATGGTCGTCTGGGGTTGATCCGGTGGCGGCCCGTTCCGGTTTTTCCTCGCTCCGCACCGGTCATTGATCGCAGGAATGTCTCTCCTTCATAGAGGCCGCCATCCTGATGGATAACTGGCAAAGGTGGTAGGTTGTGACCGCATCTCCATTTGCCCATTCTGCGCCGAGAATCAGGAGTAGCATTATGAAGGATGCCATAGGGGAGGTCGGCCAATCCGTCCTGCTCGACATATATCGACGGGCGAACCTGATCTACCAGGCTGACGAGAAATTCCGCGCGATGATAATGGGCGGCCAGCTCCAGATCATCTACTATTCGCCGCGCGGGCAGGAGATCCTGTCGGCGGCGCTGATGGCCGCGCTCAACCAGGACGATTATCTGGTTACCACCTATCGGGGCGTTCACGATCAGCTCGCCAAGGGCATTCCGCCGCGTGATCTCTGGGCGGAGTTCGCGGGCAAGGCCGCCGGCACCTGCAAGGGCAAGGGCGGCCCGATGCACATCACCCATCCCGAAACCGGCGTGATGGTGACGACGGGTATCGTCGGCTCGGGGATGCCGATCGCCAACGGCCTCGCGCTCGCCAGCCAACTCGAAGGCGACGGCAAGGTGACGGTGGTCTGCTTCGGCGACGCGGCGACCAATATCGGTGCCTTCCATGAGAGCCTCAACATGGCGCAGGTCTGGAAGCTGCCGGTGATCTTCGTGTGCCAGAACAACCTCTATGGCGAACATACGCCCCAAGCCATGTCGACCGGATGCAAGGAACTCATCGACCGCGCGCCCGGCTACGGCATCAACGCGATCCAGGTGAACGGCAATGACGCGTTCGCCATGTATGCCGCGGCCAGGGAGGCAGTCGATCGCGCGCGGCGCGGCGAGGGGCCGACCTTCATCGAGGCCAAGACCTTCCGCTTCTGCGGGCATCTGCTCGGCGATGAGAGTCATTACATCCCGGCCGAGGAAATGGCGGCAGCCAAGGCCGTCGATCCCGTTCCGGCCTATCGCAAGGCGTTGCTGGAGCGGCAGATCCCCGAGGCCGATCTCGACGCGATCGACGCCGAAATCGCAACTACGGTCGCCGAGGCAGCCGAGTATGCGCTGGCGGCGCCCTATCCCGATGCCGACGAAATCCGCTTCGATGTGCTGGACGAGGAAATCGCGGCATGAACACGCAGACAGCAACGAAAGCGAAGAAGATCAATTTCACCCAGGCGATCAACCTTGCCATGGACGAGGCGATGGCGCTCGATCCGCGCGTCATCCTGATGGGCGAGGATGTCGCGGACGATCAGGGCGGCGGGGTGTTCACAGCGACCAAGGGCCTGTCGAGCAAATATGGTGTCGGCCGGGTACGCTCGACCCCGATCTCGGAGCAGGCGATCATCGGCGCGGCCGTGGGCGCGGCGATGGTGGGCTATCGCCCGGTCGCGGAGATCATGCTGATGAACTTCATCGCGGTGGCAATGGACCAGGTGGTGAATCACGCAGCGAAACTGCGCTTCATGTCCGGCGGCCAGACCAAGGTGCCGCTCACCATCCGCACCGCGACCGGTGCTGGTGCAGGCTTTGGCGGGCAGCATTCCGACATGCTCGAGGCATGGTTCGCACATGTGCCGGGGCTGAAGGTCGTCACGGCTTCCAATCCGGCCGACGCGAAGGGGCTGCTCCTTTCGTGCATCTTCGACGATGATCCCTGCATCTTCATCGAGAACACGCTGGCTTATGGCGTTTCCGGCCCGGCGCCCGGGCCCGGCTATCGCGTTCCGCTCGGCAAGGCGGCCGTGGCGCGGGAAGGCAGTGACGTGACGGTGATCGGCTATGGCCCGGCGATCGGGCATGCGCTCGCCGTCGCGGAAGAGATGGTGAAGGACGGCGTTTCGGTCGAAGTGATCGACCTGCGCACGATCG
>Ga0068862_100003100_pt1 | contig 14490 bp, 13 predicted proteins | sample KBSSwiS52_FD_66598 | JGI IMG/M metagenome (GOLD analysis project Ga0068862, IMG submission 66598) | Switchgrass rhizosphere microbial communities from Kellogg Biological Station, Michigan, USA - KBS Switchgrass S5-2 | ecosystem: Host-associated > Plants > Roots > Rhizosphere > Soil ... | reverse complement strand
GGCGTCACCACATCCCTGGCCACCGGCGTGCTGGCGAAGGCCGGCTACGCGGATGAGCCGAAGAAGGGCGGCACGCTGAACATCGGCATCGCCGGCGGCAGCACGACCGACAGCCTCGACGTCACGACCTACACGGACTCGATGGCGTTCAACACCGCCTTCACCATCATGAATCAGCTGATCGAGATCGACCCGAACAACAAGCCGATCCCGTCGCTGTTCAAGAGCTGGGAAGCGAGCGACAACGCCAAGAAATGGGTGTTCAAGGTCCAGCAGGCGGAGTTCCACAACGGCAAGTCGCTGGACGCCGAGGACATCGTCTATTCGATCAACCTGCATCGCGGCGAAGGCTCGAAGTCGGGTGCTGCGTCCGGCCTGAAGCCGATCTCGGATGTGAAGGCGACCGCGAAGGATGAAGTCACGATCACCCTCAGCGAGGGCGACGCCGACTTCATCTATCCGATCTCCGATTACCACGTCCTGGTCGTGCCGAAGGACTTCAAGGATTGGTCGAAGCCGATCGGCACCGGCGCCTATACGTTCGGCTCCTGGGATCCGGGCGTCAGCGCCAATGTGAAGAAGTTCGCCAATCACTGGAACAAGGACCGCGGCCACGTCGATGAGGTGAACTTCACCTGCATCAACGACACCGCGCAGCGCATGAACGCGATCGTTGCCGGCCAGGTGGACATCATCCATCGCGTCGATACCGCGACCATCGATCTCATCAAGGCGGTGCCGACGCTGCAGCTCGTCATGGCGCATGGCGGCTATCACGCCATTTACGCCGCGCGCTGCGACATGGCGCCGTTCAACGATCCGAACCTGCGCAAGGCGATCAAGTTCGCGATCGACCGCGAGCAGCTGTTGAAGGCGCTCTTCAACGGCTATGGCGCGATCGGCAATGACAGCCCGATCCCGCCCTCCGACCCGTACTTCGCCAAGGAGCTCGAGCAGACCAAGTACGATCCGGACCAGGCCAAGTTCTACCTGAAGAAGGCCAAGATCGACGGCCCGGTCGTGCTCTCGGCTTCCGACGCTGCGTTCAACGGCGCGGTCGATGCGGCGCTGCTGTTCCAGGCCAATGCCAAGGCGGCGGGCGTCGACTTCCAGGTGAAGAAGGAGCCGGGCGACGGCTTCTGGGACAACGTCTGGCTCAAGGCACCGTTCTGCGAATCCTATTGGGGCGGCCGCCCCGCGGCGACGCAGATGTTCACCACCGCCTACAAGTCGGACGCGGCGTGGAACGAGACCGGCTACAAGGTCGAGGCTTTCGACAAGCTGCTTGCCGAGGCGAAGGTCACGGTCGACGAAGCCAAGCGCGCGCCGATGATCAAGGACCTGCAGAAGATGGTGCACGAGGACGGCGGCGCGATCATCCCGGCCTTCAAGGACTGGGTGGACGCGACGGCGACCAAGGTGAAGGGCTATCTGCCGCATGCGATGTTCGATCTGTGCAACGGCCGTGCGGCCGAGAAGGCCTGGATCGACGAAGCTTAAGCGAGCAGGGCAGGTCCCGTGCTTAAGCTCATCTCGCAGCGTCTTGCCCTGGGCTTGGTGACTCTCTGGGCGGCATCGGTGCTGATCTTTTTCAGCACCATCCTGCTGCCCGGAGATTTCGCCTCGGCGATGCTGGGCCAGCAAGCGACCGCGGAAAACACGGCAGCGATCCGGGCCGAACTCGGCCTGGATCGCAACGTGTTCCTCCGTTACACTGACTGGTTGGCCGGTGCCGCGCAAGGCGATCTCGGGTTGAACTGGGCGAGCAAGCGTCCGATCTCCGACGAGATCGGACCGCGGCTTTACAACACGTTCTTCCTGGCGATCTACGCGGCCTTGGTGGCGGTGCCGGTTTCCGTCTTCCTCGGCATCATGGCGGCGATCCGGCAGGGGAGCGTGTTTGACCGCGGGGTCAATGTCGGCGCCTTGATGACCATCTCGGTGCCGGAGTTCTTCCTCGGATACCTATTGTTGATGCTGTTCGCGGCGCATCTGCGGATCTTCCCGGTGCTCTCCGTGGTCAGCGCCAACACGCCGTTCTTCAAACACCTCTACATCGCCTTCCTGCCGATGATGACGCTGGTCCTGGTCATCGTCGCGCATATGATGCGCATGACCCGCGCCTCGGTGCTGCAGGTGATGGCCAGCCCCTATATCGAGATGGCCTATTTGAAAGGCCTGCCGAAATGGCGGGTGGTGGTGCAGCACGCGCTGCCCAATGCGCTGGCGCCGATCGTCAACGTGATCGCGCTAAACCTCGCCTATCTCGTGGTCGGTGTGGTGGTGGTCGAACGGGTGTTCGTCTATCCGGGCATGGGCCAGATGCTGGTCGATGCGGTGGCGAAACGGAACATTCCCGTGGTGCTGGCCTGCGGCCTGATCTTCGCCGTGGTGTTCATCACCCTCAATATCATCGCGGATGTGCTCTCGATCATGAGCAACCCGCGCCTCAGACACCCCCGGTAGGCGCAAATGGCCGTTGCAACAGAGACCAAGCCAAAGCCCAAGGCGCCGGGGCTGCGGCTGTTCGGGCATAAGATGCCGATCTCGGCGCAGATCGGCTTCCTGATCATCTTCCTCAACCTGTTCCTGATGATCTTCGCGCCGATGCTGGCACCCTATGGCGAGGGTGAGGTGCCGACCAACCTGGAGAAGTGGGCGGCGCCTTCGGCCGAGCACTGGTTCGGCACCGATGCGATCGGCCGCGATATCCTGAGCCAGCTGCTCTACGGCGCGCGGCTCTCGATCGGGTTGTCGCTGATCACCACCTGCCTCGCTTTCGTCGTCGGCATCATCACCGGCTTCGCGGCGGCGATCCTCGGGCGCTGGGCGGACATGGTGCTGTCGCGCTTCGCCGATCTGATCCTTTCAATGCCGACCCTGGTGTTCTCGCTGGTGATCATGTCGGTGATCATTCCGCGCGAAGAAGCCGTCGTGAATGCGACCGGCATCTCCAATGCCTTCTTCGAGGGCATGGTGATCATCGTGGTGATCGGTTTTCTCTATGCCGTGCCGGTGTTCCGCCTGGCACGCGCGGTCGCGATGAACATCGTCGCCTTGGAATACGTCGAGGCGGCAAGGTTGCGGGGCGAGAGCATCTGGTGGGTGATCCGCCGCGAAGTGCTGCCCAATTCGATCCCGCCGCTGGTGGCCGAGTTCGGCCTGCGCTTCTGCTTCACCTTCCTGCTGATCGCGAGCCTCTCCTTCCTCGGCCTCGGCATCCAACCGCCGTACCAGGACTGGGGCAGCATGACCTTCCAGAACGGCCAGGCGATCTTCTCCGGCAAGCCGCAGCCGTTGTTCCCGGCGGGCGCGATCGCGCTGCTGACCATCGGCGTCAACCTGGTGGTCGATTGGCTGCTCTCGATCTACAGCCGCGCCCACGGCGAGAACGCGTAAGAGAGGCTAAGCCATGAGCCAGACCGCCACCGTGCCACGCAGCTTCGGCGACCATGTTCTCGATGTGGAAGATCTCCGGATCGAGGTTCGCACCGATGCCGGGCCGGGCCCGGTGCTGGTCGACAATGTCAGCCTGAAGCTGCGCCAGGGCGAGGTGCTGGGGCTGATCGGCGAGAGCGGGGCGGGGAAGTCCACCATCGGCCTCGCCACCATGGGCTATTCGCGGTCCGGCTGCTTCATCACCGGCGGCAAGATCATCTTCCGCGGCAAGGACGTGCGCACCATGACGCGCGACGAGCGCCAGGACCTGCGCGGTCACGGCGTCGCCTATATCGCGCAGAGTGCCGCCGCCTCGTTCAACCCGGCGCTAACGCTTTACGAGCAGATCTGCGAGATCGCCCTGCGCCGCGGGCTGATGAAGGAAGAAGAGGCCAAGGCCGAGGCGGTGCGCCTGTTCAAGGAGCTGGAGCTCCCCAATCCCGAGGCGTTCGGCGAGCGTTATCCGCACCAGGTCTCCGGCGGCCAGCTGCAGCGCGCCATGGCCGCCATGGCGATGATCACCAAGCCCTCGATCCTGATTTTCGACGAGCCTACCACGGCGCTCGACGTGACCACCCAGGTCGAGGTGCTGGCCTCGTTCCGCAAGCTGATCCGCGAGCACGGCACGGCGGCGCTCTACATCACCCACGACCTTGCGGTGGTGGCGCAGATCGCCGACCGGATCATGGTGCTGCGACACGGCAAGATGATCGAAGTCGGCGATGCGACGCAGATCCTGCAGGCGCCGCGCGAGGAATACACCCGCCGCCTGGTGGCCGAGCGCACCGTCGCCAACCAGAATCTGCGCGAGGACGAGAAGGCGGCTTCGGCCGCGCTGCTCGAGATCAAGAATGTGGTGGCCAGCTATCGGTCACTGACCAAGGTCATCAACGATGTCACCATCGACATCCAGCGCGGCGACACGGTCGCGGTGGTGGGTGAGAGCGGCTCCGGCAAATCGACCCTGGCGCGGGTCGTGGTCGGGCTGCTGCCGCGGTCCTCGGGCGATGTGAAGTTCCAGGGCGAGAGCCTGCCGGCACGGCTGCAGGACCGGAGCAAGGATCAGCTGCGCCGTATCCAAATGATCTACCAGATGCCGGACGTGGCTCTCAATCCGCGGCAGACCTTGCTGGAGATCATCGGCCGGCCGATGGAATTCTACTTCGGCACGCCGAAGTCGCAGATCAAGGATCAGGTCAGCGAGATGCTCCGGCATATCGACCTGCCCGAGAGCTTCGCCAACCGCCGCCCCGGCGAGCTTTCCGGCGGCCAGAAGCAGCGGGTCTGCATCGCCCGCGCGCTTGCCGCAAAGCCCGAGCTGATCATCTGCGACGAGGTCACCTCCGCGCTCGACCAGCTGGTCGGCGAGGAGATCCTGCGGCTCTTGAACCGGCTGCAGGACGAGCTCGGCATCGCCTATATGTTCATCACCCACGACCTCGGCACGGTGCGCCGCATCGCCAACAAGGTCGCGGTGATGCTGAAGGGCCAGCTGGTCGCCTATGGCGAGACGGCGAAAATCTTCAACCCGCCGTATCACCCCTATACCGAGCTGCTGCTCTCGTCGGTGCCGGAGATGCGCGCCGACTGGCTGGACGAAGTGCTGGCGAAGCGGGTCGGCAAGGCGCGTTAGTTCTGCGCGCTGGATCTTTCAGCGACGCTCAATCTCGCCGAGTGGTCGGTGTGGCTGAGTGAAGTCCGCTGCCTATGCTCTTCTCCCCCTCTTCAGGGGGGAGTAAGAGGGGGGCACTGCAGCCGTGATGCGTCACGCAACGCGCCAAATGAAGATCCCGGGCCGCCTAAAACCGATCCGGCAGTACCCTCAGCTTCGCGAGCAAGTCCAGCAAGACGCCGTCAATGTTCTGAAGCACTTCCGTGTTCCAGTAACGAACCACCACGAAACCCTCGGCGCGAAGAAACCGATTCCGCTCCCTTTCCGCGGCTGAAATTTCGGCATGCTGGCTGCCATCCACCTCGAGGGCGAGCCGCTTCCGGAGACAGGCGAAGTCCAGAATGTAGGGATCGAGTGGCACCTGCTTCCTAAACTGATGCCCTTCGAGTTGGTCGCCGCGAATGCGATACCAAAGCTTCTTCTCCGCCTCGGTCATATCGCGACGCAGGCGCCTCGCGCGCGTGAGGGTCTTGCTGGTTGTGCGATATTTGTCAGGCATGGCGTCAGTGTAGCGCAACGGCGTTCGGCCGACATCTGGCACTGGATTTTGAGCATCACGGCTGCATGCCCCCCTCTTACTCCCCCCTAAAGAGGGGGAGAAGAGCACTGGCGCAGAGTTCACTCGGCGCTGTCCCACACTCGGCGAGAAGCCTCCCCCTCTTTAGGGGGGAGGTGGGAGGGGGGCATGCAGCCTGAGTGCTTCTAATCCAGCGCCAGCTCTCTCCTTACCCCGCTCTCACCCGTGCGATGAACGAATCCACCTCGCGGCGCAAGGCGTCGGCCTGCTGCGCGAGCTCGCCCGAAGCTTCCAGCACCTGACCCGCGGCGCTGCCGGCGTCACCGGCGGCGTTCTTCACCCGCTCGACGTTGCGGGCGACTTCGTCGGTGCCGGCCGCGGCTTGGCCGGCATTGCCGGAGATCTCGCGGGTGGCCGCGGATTGCTCCTCGACCGCGGAGGCAATCGTGGTGGCGATCTGCTCGACCCGGCTGATCGTGGTGCGCACGCCGTCCATCGCTTTCACGGCATCGCCGGTCACCGATTGGATGCGCTGGATGCGGCTGGTGATGTCTTCGGCGGCGCGCCCGGTCTGCGTGGCCAGGCTCTTCACCTCGGAGGCGACCACGGCGAAGCCTTTGCCGGCGTCGCCGGCGCGGGCGGCCTCGATGGTGGCGTTGAGGGCGAGCAGGTTGGTCTGGCCGGCGATGTCGCTGATCAGGCGCACGATGTCGCCGATCTCCTCGGCGGCCTTGGCCAGCTCCTGGACGGTGTTGGCGGCGGAATCGGTCTCACCCACCGCGCTGTGCGCGGCCCCCGAACTGGCCGCCACCTGACGGCTGATCTCGGCGATCGAGGCCGACATCTCTTCCGAGGCCGCGGCGACGGTGGAGACGTTGGCGGAAGCTTGGGTGGTGGCGGCGGAGACGGCGGTCGACTGCCGCGTCACTTCCTCAGCGACCGAGGTCATGGATTTGGCGCTGGCTTCGAGCTCGACGGCCGAGGCGGAAACCGCCTCGACGACGCCTTTCACGCTCGTTTCGAAATTGTCGGCGAGCTCGAGCATGCCCTGGCGCCGTGCGGCCACGGCTTCCTGCTCCGCGGCGGCGTTCTTGGCACGCAGCGCGTCGATCTCGATCAGCTTCTGGCGGAAGAACTCGACCGCCCGGGCCATGACACCCAGCTCGTCGCCGCGTTCGGTCGCCGGAATGGCGATCGCGGTGTTGCCGTCGGCCAGGGTCTGCACCGCCTTGGTGAGCCCGCCGACCGGGCGCACCACCAGGCTGCGGACCAGCAAGGCGATGATCGCCGACAAGACGACCACCAGGATCGCCGCGGCGATCAAGGTGAAGACAGTGAGGCCGTGGACCGGCGCCAGGATCTTGTCCTCGGGCAGGTTGACCATGACCGACCAGGGCGTGCCGGTGGTACCGATCTCGACCGGCACGAAGGCACGCAGGATATCGACCTGGAGGCTCTTGGAGAAATCCGAGAATTCGAGCTTCTGGCCCTTGGCGATGGATTCCTTCGCCTGGGCGAGGCTCGCGTTCTGCTCGTCGATCGGCTTCATCACGAATTTCGGATCGCGGAACGCGGCATAGTTGCCGGCATTCGAGATCAGCGAGACCTGGCCCGTTTCATAGGGCGTGATCTTCGCCAGGTTTTCCTGGATCGCGGCGAGGTCGAGATCGAGGCCGACCACACCCAGAACCTTGCCATTGATGACGATCGGCGTGACCAGACTGGTCATGATCACGGTTTTGTCGCCGACCGGATAAGCATAGGGCTCGATGATCTGCTGCTTGCCGGATTTCTGCGCCAGCAGGTAGTAGTCACCGGCACCGGGCTTGTCGTAATCGGTCAGCGCCGCGAGGTCGAAACCGCCGGGTGCGGCGAAGACATAGGGAATGAAGCGGCCGGTCGCGTCATGCGCCTTGGCGCCGGGAAACGTCGCCTTGCCGTCGGCATTGACGAACTCGGCATCCTTGCCGTCGAAGGCATTGGGTTCCCAGGCGGTCCAGACCGCGACGTATTGCGGATTGGCTTTGACGGCGCTTTCCAGCATGGCGAGATAGGTGGCGCGGTCCTTGATGCCGGCGCCGTAGAGACCGATGAAGGCGTCGCGCATGGTCTCGGTGACGCGCATGGCGACGTTGATGTCGCGGGCAACGTCGGAGGCGACCGTGGTCGCGATCTGCTTGCCGTTCTGTTCGGAGAGATCCTGGGTGATCCGGGAACTCCGGTCGGAAATGAAGAAGGTCGTGACCGCCAGGCCCAAGACCAGCGCGGTGACCACGGAGAGCAGGATTTTGGCGTTGAGCGAGAGCTTTCCGATGCGGTTCGCCCGCTTCATTTCTTTCGGCATGTTCCACCCAGGCATGCGGATCCCGTTTATTCGGGAGCCATCCGGCGATGGTTAAGGGAGGAGGACTTAAGGCCCGGTAAATATCGTGGGGCGACGCTTTGCGCCTGCGGGAGGTGCTGGTCCTCCGAGCACGACCGAAACACGCGCAGATCGTGTAGCGCCGCTGGAGTAAAGACTTGCAAAGGAACAAACGGCCAACTATACTGCTTTTCGCAGTGGCAGAGATGTGCCTGCTGCTCCCCGCCATGCGGGTCTTTTTGTTTTCCGGCACTGCGGTGCCGCATTCCAGTTCAGACCAACCGCAAGCGATCGATGCTGAAAAGCAACGCGCGCTCCGAATGCTTTTTGCTTACGACCTGATCGCTCAACCCCGACCCAACCCAGACAGAATGGAGGGTACATGGCCGTACTCACGGATGAGATAAAGGAGTTCATCGTCAAAGGCTTGGCCTGCTACGACAGCCCCACTTTCGTGGCTGAGTCCGTCAGGGTAAATTTCGGCATCGAGGTCACCCGCCAGCAGGTCCATGAATACGACCCGTCTTGCTCACGCCCGCCGGCGCAGCGTTGGTGTGATCTCCACGCGGCGACACGGGCGGCATTCCTGCGTGATGCTGCCGCGATCGGCGTTGCGAACAAGATGGTCCGCCTCCGCAGGCTGGATCGACTGGCCAGTCGCTGCGAGCGCAACAGCGTTGCCCTGTCCCTCATCTGTCTGGCGCAGGCAGCGAAGGAATGCGGCGGTCTCTACGAAAATCGGCGTCGCGTGGATGTACAGGTTTCGGTCCCGCAGCAACCCGAGGCCCGACCTTTGCCGGAGCAACCTTCGGTCGCTTCGAACAGTCCCCAAACTGTGGTGGCGGCTATTCGCTTTCCACAGCTTCCCAATCTCTCCGGCGCCACCCACGAGGGCGCTCGGCCGATGAACGAAAACCGGCAGTGATCATGCGTGGCGTCAGCGGCGCGCACTTTGCCCCGGGCGCGGCGACCGGCTAGTGTGAGGCTCTCGAATCTCAAGAGTCCAAGCAGACAACATCATGACAATCGTCACCCGCTTTTCGAACTCGGTCCGTCGGGTCGAGCATTTCTGGATCACCTTGAAGGATGGGGTCCGCCTCTCGGCCCGGATGTGGCTGCCGGAGGACGCCGAGACCAATCCGGTACCCGCCATCCTGGAATACATTCCGTACCGCAAACGCGACGGCACCCGCGGCCGGGACGAGCCGATGCACCATTATTTCGCCGGCCATGGCTACGCCGCGGTTCGCGTGGATCTGCGCGGCACCGGCGAATCCGACGGCCTGCTGGACGACGAATACACGCAGCAGGAGCTGGATGACGGCTGTGAAGTGATCGCCTGGATCGCGGCGCAGAAATGGTGCAGCGGCGCGGTCGGCATGATGGGCAAGAGCTGGGGCGGCTTCAATTGCCTGCAGGTCGCGGCACTTCGTCCTCCGGCCCTCAAAGCCGTGCTCTCGGTCTGCTCGACCGACGATCGCTATGCCGACGACATCCATTGGATGGGCGGCTGTCTCCTCAACGACAATCTCTGGTGGGGCGCGATCATGCTGGCCTACCAGGCGCGGCCGGCCGATCCGGAGCTCTTCGGCCCCGACTGGCGCGCGAACTGGAAGCAGCGGCTGGAGCATATGCCGTTCTGGCCCGCGGTCTAGCTGAAGCACCAGCGCCGCGACGCCTATTGGCAGCATGGCTCGATCTGCGAGAACTACGCCGATGTGCAGGTGCCGGTCTTTCTGGTCGGCGGCTGGGCCGATGCCTATACCAACGCGATCCCGCGCATGCTGGAGCATTTGACGGTGCCGCGCAAAGGCGTGATCGGACCCTGGGCCCATATCTATCCGCAGGACGGGACGCCGGCGCCGGCAATCGGCTTCCTGCAGGAGGCGGTGAAGTGGTGGGACCGCTGGCTGAAGAACGCGGCGAACGGCGTCGAGAAGGAACCGATGCTGCGCGCCTGGATCGAGGATTGGACGGCGCCGGTCGGCACACGCACGGAATCGCCGGGCCGCTGGGTGGCAGAGGACTCCTGGCCGAGCGCGAACATCGTCCCGAAATCCTGGTATCTCAATCCGGACCAATGTCTCTCCAGCGGCGCGGGCGCGGCACGCGATCTGAAGATCCGCTCGCCGCTGCATGTCGGCCAGGCCTGCGGCGAATGGATGGGGGCGGGCTGCCCCGGCGAGCATCCGACCGATCAGCGCATCGATGATGCGCTGTCGCTCAGCTTCGACACGCCGCCGCTGTCGAGCCCGCTCGAAATCCTCGGCGCGCCGGAGCTCGATCTCTGGGTCGCCTCCGACAAACCGGTGGCGCAAATCGGCGTGCGCCTGGTTGATCTGGCACCGGACGGCGCTGCCTTGCGCGTGAGCTATCAGGTGCTGAACCTGACGCACCGCGACAGTCATGCAGCGCCGACGCCGCTCGAGCCGGGCAAGCGCACGCGCGTGAAGGTGAAGCTGAACGATTGCGGCCATCGCTTCGCGGTCGGCCATCGCATCCGTGTTGCGATCTCCAGCGGCTATTGGCCGCTGATCTGGCCCTCGCCGGAATGGGCGACCCTCACCATCGGCGCCGGCGAGAGCAAGCTCATCTTGCCCGTGCGCGGCGCGCGCGCGGAAGACGGCAAGAACCCGTTTCAAGCATCCGAGACGGCGCCGCTCACCGCGACGACCAAGCTGAGCCAGGGCCGGCTGGAGCGGCGCTTCGCCTATGATGCGGTCAACGAGCGCGCCACCTATGTGACCGACGCGGATGGCGGCGTGTTCGGCGAGGGTATGGTCCGCTTTGATGAGATCGGCACGGCGCATGACCACCACATGAAACGCGAGCTCACGATCTCGCCCTCCGATCCCAACAGCGCGGCCTATACACTCACGGAGCGCTATTTCCTGAAGCGCGAGGGCTGGGACATTCGCGCCGATATCAGCTGCGGCATGACCTCGACCAAGGACACCTTCACCCTCTGGGGCAAGCTGGAAGCCTTCGAGGACGGCAAGAGCGTGATGAAGCGCGAATGGCGCGAAGACGTGCCGCGCGACCTGGTGTGAAATAGCGCGGCGGCGGGGTTCATCGCCGCCGCGTTCAACCTCCCTAACGTCCCTGGAACGTTCACCCTTTGCGCCGGTTGGTGGCGTGAATGCATTGGACGTGGGAGGTCGCTATGGACCGTTGCGCACTCTCTACCTATCCAGCCACCTATCCTGGCGAACGCATGATCATCCTGGCCGAGCCGCGCCGCGAAGGGCGCGCCGGCCCCTCTGCCGTCGTGTCGGTGCTCGGAGCCGCGTTCGGGACCTGGATCCTGCTGTCAGCACCGCAGCAACCGTCGCTGCTCGGCCACGCGGTGGTGCCGCGCGCGGAAGCGGCGTCGCTGTTCGCCGACGATCAGGTCCAGCCGCATCGCCTCAATCGCGCCGGACCGATCCAGGAAGCCCAGGCGAACACCATGCCGAAACAGGATCTCGGCGGTGAGGCGCCGCCGGGCCAACAGATGATGGTCAGCACGCCGCTCACCCACGATGATCTCGTCAAGGTGCAGGAGCGGCTGAAGGCGCTCGGCTACGACCCAGGCACCGCCGATGGAAGGCCCGGAAAGGGGACCCTCGACGCGCTGAACGAATACCGCAAGTCGCTCGGCCTGCAGCCGGCGGAGACGATCGATCGGCAGGCCGTCTCCCCACTGACTCCGTAAGTAACGGCGGCAGTCGGAGCGGACACGTTTCAACCGCAGAGGAGAGCGCCCTGATGATGGGCCATATCTACATCGTCCAGCCGCTGATCGCCCTGATCGCCGGCGTTCTGATCCTGATCATGCCGCGCCTGCTGAACTACGTCGTGGCGCTGTACCTCATCATCGTCGGCCTGGTCGGCCTGTTCACCGCCTTCTCGGTCGGTGGCACCTAAGCCGCACTGGCCATATTCAAGGCTTCGATCTGCGCCGCTGAGAGCTTCAGCCGCATCGCCTTGACCAGATCCTGGCACTGCTCGAGCTTGGTTGCGCTGACGATCGGCGCGGTCACGCTGGGTCGTGCGATCAACCAGGCGACGGCGACCTGCGCTGGCGTCGACTTGGTCTCGGCCGCCACTTGGTCCAGCGCCTTCAGGATGCGGAAACCCCGCTCGTTGAAGTATTGGCCCATATCCTCGCCGCGCTGACTCTTGGCGAAATCCGCCTCCGATCGGTATTTGCCGGTGAGGAAACCCGAGGCCAGGCCGAAATAGCCGATCACGCCGACCTTCTCCTTCGCGCAGAGCGGCTCCAGTTCCTTCTCGTAGCCCGCGCGCTCATAGAGATTGTATTCCGGCTGCAGGCTCTCATAGCGCGGCAGGCCGTTCTTGCTGAGCGCCAGCGCCGCGGCCAGGCGCTCCGGTGTGAAGTTGGAAGCGCCGATCGCGCGCACCTTGCCGGCCTTGATCAGCTTGCCATAGGCCTCCAAGGTCTCTTCCTGCGGCGTTTCCAGATCGTCGCGGTGCGACTGGTAGAGATCGATGTAGTCGGTCTGCAAGCGCTTGAGCGAATCCTCCACCGCCTGCGCGATGTAAGGCGGCTTCAAACCCTTGCGGCCTTGTCCCATGTCGGAACCGACTTTGGTCGCGAGGATGACCTTGTCCCGATTGCCGCGGCTCTTCAGCCACTGGCCGAGAACGGTTTCGGATTCGCCGCCCTTATGGCCTGGCGCCCAGGTTGAATAGACGTCGGCGGTGTCGATGAAGTTGCCGCCGGAGCCCAGAAATTCGTCCAGCACGGCGAACGAGGCCTTCTGGTCGGCGGTCCAGCCGAACACATTGCCGCCGAGGCAGACCGGCGAAACCTTGAGGCCGCTGCGGCCGAGCTCACGCATTTCCATGATGGAATCCTGGATCGCTACTTCTTCTTGGCGGCGGCTTTCTTCTTCGCCTTGGCCTTCGGTTTTGCTTTCGCCTTCGGGGCCTTCTTCTTGACGGCTTTCCGCTTCGGCTGCGGGACACCCAAAGCGGCATTCATGGCGCGCTTGGCCGCTTCGATGAATTGGGACTGGACCTGGGCCGGTACGTCCATCCACTTCTTGAGTTCGGGACGCTGCAGGATGTCGGCGCTGGTCAGCTCGTCCCAGAGATGGACGAAAAACGGATCATGTCTCTTGGCCATGGAAACTCCCCCGGGGTGATCGCGACTGGAGGCCAAGCCTCGCCGAAGCCGCGTCCCGGTTCAAGGCCTGATCAGCCGGCCTTGACGGTGGTTTGGGGGATCGATCGTGGTGGCAGGTCGGCCCAGATTTCCGGGGTCGGTGAGTGGAAGGCGAAGCCGAGTTTCAGGCTCTCGGCGATGCGCCGAGCCTTCTCGACGAAGCTCGCCGCGAGGTCGGGGGCGAACAGTTCCTTCGCGGTGGCCTCGAACAGGCTCAGCCATTCAGTGAAGTTCTCCGGCGCGATGGTCGCCGGTTGCTGCTGATTGATGCGGACATGGGCCGGGATCGGCCGGCCCTTGTAACGGCCGGTGGTCAGCATGACCGAGGACCAGAAGTCGCACATTGTCCTCAGATGCGGCGTCCAGTCGTCGCCGATCACCCGTGCGAAGATCGGGCCCAGGCTCGGATGCTTTCGGATCCGGGCATAGAAGGTCGCAACCAGGTCCTCGATCTGAGTTTCGGTGGGGACGGTGACCGGTGTGCTCATGGTCTTAGATAAAGGCATGGAAGGGCATGACGGCAAGCTGACGGGAAGTCGCAGCGATCTGCTGGAATGCCCCTACGGACCCAGGGGCAATGCGCCCATGGACCGGCTCGATTGACCGCGTGCGTCGGCTTCTCTAGAGAAGCCGGACCCCTCGAATAAGGAGCAGGCGATGCGGTTTCTCACGACGGCGATCATGGCCGTGTTGCTACTGGCCACCGCCGTCGCGGCCCGCGCGGACACCGCCTCGCCGCCGGGCGACGGCGCGGCGGGATCGGGCGAGGGCGGCGCCGATATCGCGGGCTGCATGGACGCGGCGAAGCGCCGCGATGCCGATGCCACGGTGGCCTTCTGCACCCGAGCCCTCGATACCGGTCATCTGAGCGAAGCGCCGACCGTCGCGGCTCTGATCAACCGTGGCCTCGCGCATATCGCCAAGAACGAGCCGGCTGCGGCGATTCCGGATTTCGATCGCGCCCTCGAGCTCCGGCCCGAAGCCGTCGCGTTCTATGACATGCGCGCAATGGCGCATGCCATGCAGGGCGAGGCCGCGCCGGCGCTTCGCGATTACGCCGAGGTGATCCGCCGTGCCGTTCCGGAGAATGCGAGCGAATCCGAACGGAAGCTGCGCGAAGGGATCGCGATTCATCTCAACGGCGATGACGGCGCGGCGCTCCGGCTGTTTGACCAGGCGCGCTGGACCGCGCAGGAAGGCAGCGACGACGCGCTGCGCGCGCTGCTCTGGCAGAACCTGGCCCTGCAAGCCACCCGCCAGAACGCGCTGACGGCGCTCGACGGGGCCATCGCCGGGCAGGACCCCACGCAATGGCCGGCGCCGCTGCTGCT
>Ga0068862_100003099_pt1 | contig 14493 bp, 10 predicted proteins | sample KBSSwiS52_FD_66598 | JGI IMG/M metagenome (GOLD analysis project Ga0068862, IMG submission 66598) | Switchgrass rhizosphere microbial communities from Kellogg Biological Station, Michigan, USA - KBS Switchgrass S5-2 | ecosystem: Host-associated > Plants > Roots > Rhizosphere > Soil ... | reverse complement strand
GTTCGCAGCTCGTTCAGCACGATAATGCCGGCCAAGAGTACCACCACGCCAAGAGCCGCGTAGGTGATCAGTCGGATGACCGACTGCGAGATCCCGACATGCGAGACCATTCGGTTGAACCAACTTTCATCGGTTGGCTGCTCGCGGCGCTCCAGGATGGAACGCAGCCAGGATTTGAAGCGCGACCAGCCTGTTTCGTTACGACTGCCCGCCAGCGCAGTCAGGATCGGTTGCAGACTGTGGACGTTGGGTGCGGCCGCCGGGTTGATCTCGCGAGCGCTGCTCTCGCGATCCACCAGCTCGCGGAACTCCTTCAAGCTGCCGGCGGAGAGATCGTTACCCGCCTCTTTCCAACCACGGGGCAACCAGGGTGCCCAAGCGCCCGATTCCAACTGCTTCATGAGATCAGGGCAACGCGCGGCGATGCGGTCGTAGCCAATGTCGAGTTGCGGATCGAGGCGCGCCACACACGCGTCGACGCTTGGTATCGTTCCCTGCGAGGCCGGCACCGCTGAGATGACGCCTGCCGACGTTGGCGAACCGATAGCTGGCGCCGCAACCAACGCGGCAACCGCCACTGCGTTGATGCGAATAGCTCTCATGTCTCAACCGGCTGGGACGTCCGCAATCCGCCGCTCCAGGTCGGCGCCTTCTTTACGCGCCTGCAAGTCCCCATACACCGCAAGGGCCATCGCCGTAACCAACGGCGTGTAGACCGCACTGAATGCAACGATCATCACGCGGGAAACCGCTGTTGCCACCGCAAGGTCTCGAGCAGCCACGAGCTGCGTCAGCACTCCCACCACCAGCGCAGCCGTAATCGACAAAACCAGAATCATGGTCACCACGACCAGGTAGACCATCACAGTGCGCCACCAGTTGCCCCTGACCAGATGCGCGCTGTATCGCATGCTCTCTATCGGGCCTTTTCCGTCGAGCAGCCGCCCAGGCCACGCGCACACAAACAACACCAGCAGATAGACGGCGGGCACCGCCAGCAGCACGATGCTCCCGGAGCGATACGCGGGAGGGATCACCACGACCGGCACGAACCAGATGCCGCTGAGGACAATCATCAGAAGTCCCATGAACCAGACCGCGGGGGCATTCTTCAGTCCCTGGATCAACGCAGTCCGTGCCGTCGACCCTGTGCCCGACGCAATCGCCGCCTGCCGGATCATGATTGCGGAGATCAGTACGCCGCCGAGAAACGCGCCCAACACGTAAACCGCCCAATACCCCGGGTCGCTGTTGCCGAACGGCTTGAGGTCGCGGCCGGTTACGATGACGTAGATACTCTGCAGTTGGCCGGCGACCGTGGCCAACACGCTGTACGGCAGACTTTTGAGCAGCGTGGCTTTGAAAATCCGGAACGCCGAGTCCAGCACTTCGCCAATGGCTTGAGGGCGCGTGGGGGGATACAAAACGGGTGGCATCCGCGAATATTACGGGCTATGGCTGCCAATCTCACGATCGACGCGCTTTTGACCCAAGGGACCGACCGCCTCCGCGATGCCGGCAGTGCCAGGCTCGACTCCGCGAGCACTGCCCGCGACGCAACCCGCATGCGTCACTCACGCGAGGATGCCAGCCACACCCTCGACGCCGAGCTTCTACTCGCGCACGTGCTCGGCAAAACGCGCACCTTCCTGAAAGCGCATCCCGAGCAAATACCTGCGCCAGAGCAAGCGCAGCACTTCAGCCAGCTCCTGGATCGCCGCGCCGCGGGGGAACCCATTGCCTACATCGTCGGAAGCCGCGACTTCTGGACCCTGACGCTCGCAGTAAACCCGTCCGTACTGGTCCCGCGTCCGGAAACCGAGCTACTAGTGGAACGCGCATTGGCCCTCGGCCCGGAAGGCCCGGCGGCGATAGCAGACTTGGGCACAGGCTCCGGCGCCATCGCGCTAGCCCTGGCGAGCGAGCGTCCGCGCTGGAAGGTAACCGCTGTGGATATATCCGCAGCCGCCCTCAATACCGCGCGCTCAAACGCCACCACACTGGATCTCAACAGCGTCGAGTTTCTAGAAGGCGCGTGGTTCGCACCCCTGAAAAACCGTCGCTTCCACCTCATCGCCAGCAACCCGCCGTACGTGTCCGAAACCGACGAAGCACTAGCCGACGCAACGCTGCAGCACGAGCCACAAATAGCCCTCTCCTCAGGCCCCGACGGGCTCAATGCCATCCGTGAAATCGTGTGCGAAGCACCCAATTACCTGGAGCGTCACGGCTGGCTGCTGCTGGAACACGGCTCCGACCAGGCCGAAGCGGTTGCGCATGAGCTTGTCGGGCGCGGCTTCGGTCACGTACGCTCCCACCCCGATCTCGCCGGCCACTGGCGCGTGACCGAGGCGCAGTGGCCCTCATAAGGACACATTTAAATGATTAAATTCGAAACATCCCACGGCAATTTCACGATCGAGCTCTTCACTAAGGAAGCGCCGATCAGTGCCGAGAATTTCCAGAAATACGTAGATGACAAATTCTTTGATGGCACGATTTTCCACCGCATCATCCCGAATTTCATGATCCAGGGCGGCGGCATGGACAAGGATTTCGCGAGCAAGGACACCCGTCCGCCGATCAAGAACGAGGCGAAGAACGGCCTGAAGAACACACGCGGCACCCTGTCGATGGCCCGCACCAGCGATATCAACAGCGCCACTGCGCAGTTCTTCATCAACCTCGTCGACAACGCCTTCCTCGACAACGGCACGCGCGACTACGGCTACGCCGTGTTCGGACGTGTGACAGAGGGTATGGACACTGTCGACAAGATTGCGAAGGTGAAGACAGGTCGTCGCAACGGATACCAGGACGCCCCGATGGAAGACGTCGTGATCATTTCCGCGCGCACGGTCGAGGGCAAATAACCGCTAGGCCCGATGGGTCGCCTCTTTAAATGGATCGCATTCGCGATCCTCGCGTGCGTACTTCTGTCCGTCGTCGCCGTGGTCAGTCTGCGTTGGATCAACCCGGCGACGAGCGCGTTCATGTTGGAAAACCGACTGACCGCGCTCTCGGAGGGTGACCGCGGCTACCGCACCGACTATCAGTGGGTGGATCTCGAAAACATCTCCCCGCACGCGGCCATCGCGGTCGTTGCCTCGGAAGACCAACAATTCCCCTTCCACGCCGGCTTTGACCTGAACTCCATTCGCGAGTCGGTGCGCGCCAGCGAAAAAGGTAAAAAGAAGCACATGCGCGGCGCCAGTACCATTTCCCAACAGGTGGCGAAAAACCTGTTCCTCTGGAACGGCTACAGCTTCATCCGCAAAGGGCTGGAAGCCTATCTGACGATCATCATGGAACTGACGTGGCCCAAGGAACGCATCCTCGAGGTCTATCTCAACATCGCGGAGTTCGGCAGAGGTGTATACGGCGTCCAGGCCGCCTCCGAGCGCTTCTTCCACAAGCCCGCATCGCGCTTGTCTTCGAGTGAAGCCGCCACGCTGGCAGCTGTGCTGCCTAATCCAATCAAGATGCACGCAGACAAACCATCCGCCTACGTGTCACAGCGCCGAGAACAGATACTCGGGCAGATGCGCGCCCTGGGCGGCGCCTCTTACCTGCAGGCGCTGGAGAGGGAGTCTCATCCCGGCCGCCGGTAACTTAAGTAAAACTGGCGCTAGACGCTGCTCCCGCTCTCAGCTACGTTTTGCTCTCCACGGAAAATCCAATAATAAGAAGGGACCTCATGCGCTCTATCCCGTTGCTGATGGGCGGTCTGCTGGCATTCGGCACGGTCCATGCGGCAGGTCTGGATGCAACATTCGGATCGGGCGGCAAGCTCCTACCCGGTGTCGGTGCAAGCGGCAGCAGTCAGGCCAGCGGCGCCATCCTCCAATCGGACGGCAAGATCGTCATCGTGGGCAGCACACCTGCCTGCGCCACCGCGTTTGTCCAAGGGATCGTCGCGCCGGTGTCATTCGACCCGACGCGCGATTTCCTGATCGTGAGACTCAACAGCGATGGCTCATTGGACTCAACGTTTGGTTCGCAAGGCAGCGTCCGGATTGATTTCAATCAGGACGACGACCGCGCAATGGCCGTCGCACAGCAGCCCGACGGCAAGCTCGTTGTAGTCGGAGGAGCGAGAACCGCTGCCAGCGGACCTGGCGGAAGTATCCGCGGCGATTTCGACTTGGCTATAGCCCGGCTCCTGCCAAATGGCACTTTGGACACTTCGTTCGGTAGCGGCGGCAAAGTAACCGTCAACATTCCCGGAGATCCTAACGCGACCTATCCGAACACCCAGGTCCTCAGCAATATGGGATTTTCACCGCTATTCCCTCCTGATATTGCCTACAGCGTGGTAGTCCAGAGCGATGGAAAACTGCTCATCGGTGGCGCCACCGACGAGACTGCCCAGGCGCTACCGCCCCCCTTCGGACCTTGGCCCACTCTCACACGGCTCACGCCTGATGGCGAGGTCGACACAGCCTTCGGCCCCACCGGCACCGGCACTATCGTATTGCGAGAAGCATTCACTGGTACGGCCTACTCGATCGCAGTGGAAGCCAGCGGTGCCATCCTCGTGCCTACGGCAACCGGCCCATACGAGGTTGATGCTACCGGACATACTGCAACCCGCGTGGGGCCCATGTTTTCCGGGTACCCAACGGATTTCTACGATTTTGCACTGGCCATACAGCCTGATGGGCGACTGTTGTACGGAGGCGCTCGAAATGTTGACCAACCCAATGGAGATTTTCAGTTACGTTTGAGCGTATCGCGCACACAGTCTCCCACGATCGCTGATACAACGTTCGGCACCGCCGGCACCGCGATCGGACCCGACGGCTTCTACGAGCAATATCTAACATCGCTCGCGCTGGACCCGGGTGGGAACATTCTGGCCGGCGGCGTGATTTCGAGCGGTCCCGATGAGTTGAGCCGGCAGGACGCCTTGATTCTGCGAATGCGAAGTGACGGCACGCCCGATAGCAATTTCGCCGATCAGGGCATGATACGCACGGACTTCAGCGACACCACAACCCAGTATTCCTATCGTCAGGCCGCCCTGTTACGGCAGTCGGATGGCAAGCTGCTGATGGTCGGAAACAGGGGGGTATTGAGCGTCGTCAGCAGCTACTATCCAAGTCTCACACAAAGCTCGGTGCAGATAGCGCTGGCGCGTTTCAACTCAACGCCTGAGTTTGCCGTTGCTTCCAATACCATCAACACTTCCAACACTGCCGGATCCGTTGCTGTTGAGGTGAATCGCACAGGGGCGACCACCGGCTCAGTCAGCGTAAGCTATGTAACGAGCGATGGCACCGCCACCGCCGGTATGGACTACACGGCAGCAAGCGGTACATTGACCTGGCTGCCGAGCGATAGTGACAGCAAGACGATCACAATCCCGATCACCAACAACGGCCTGAGCACCGGTAGCCGGACGTTTTCAGTCATGTTGACGGGACAGACCGACGGCTCCCTTTCGAGCCCCAATACGGTGGTGACGATTCAGGACAACGCCCCGCCGGCGACCACCGCGACCCCGCCGCCCACCACGGGTGGTGGTGGGGGTGGATCGATTGACGGATGGGTTCTATCGGCCCTCGGCGCCGCAGCCCTCAGGAGACGCTGGGCTCATATCCGAGGTTAGGCGAAAGCCAGCGCTCAGCCTCCTGCAGCGTCAGGCCTTTACGCGCGGCATAGTCCTCAACCTGGTCTTTGTCGATCTTGCCGATCCCGAAGTACCGAACGTCCGGATGCGAGAAATACCAGCCGCTGACGGCGGCAGTGGGGTACATGGCAAACGAATCGGTCAACCGGACTCCGGCGTTCTTCTGCGCATCCAACAGAGCGAACAGCTTCCCCTTCTCCGTATGGTCAGGGCATGCGGGATAACCCGGCGCCGGCCGGATACCTTTGTATTCTTCCTTGATCAACTGAGCGTTGGTCAAAGCCTCCTCAGGCGAATAACCCCAATGCTCGCGCCGCACCCGCTCGTGAAAATGCTCGGCCGCCGCTTCGGCAAAGCGGTCAGCCAACGCCTTCAGCATGATGCTCGAGTAGTCATCGTGCGCCTTTTCAAACCGCGCTACATGCTCCTCGATCCCAATCCCGGCCGTGACCGCAAATCCGCCAATGTGATCCTTCACTCCACTGGACTTGGGCGCAATGTAATCCGCCAGACACTCATGCGGCAGCCCGGGCGCCTTACCCTTCTGCTGCCTCAGGAACGACAGCGTCGTAATCACGCGCGAACGGCTCTCGTCCGCATACACCTCAACATCGTCTCCCACCGAGTTGGCGGGAAACAATCCAATCACCGCCCGCGCCTTCAGCCACGACTCAGACACAACCTGCTTCAACATTCGGCGCGCATCCGCGTACAGATTGCTGGCCGCCTCACCCTTCACCGGGTCCGACAACACGTCCGGGAACTTCCCGGTGAACTCCCATGCATTGAAGAACGGCATCCAGTCGATGTATCCCAACAGATCCTTCAGCGGATAATTGTCGAACACAGTGATGCCCGGCGCTCGCGGCTGAGCAGGTGAATAGCCTGCCCAATCAATCCGGCGCTTGTTGGCACGTGCCTGCGCGATCGTGTATTCCGGCGCTTTGACCTTCTTGCCGGCATGCGCCTCACGCCGCTTCTCGTGCTCGTCGGCAACCCGCAGCAGAAACTCAGCGCGTGCCGTCGACGAGGAAAGCGTCTGACAGACGCCCACTGAACGTGAAGCATCCTTCACGTAAATAACAGGTGATTTGTACTGCGGCGCAATTTTCACCGAAGTATGGGCCGGCGAGGTCGTCGCACCCCCAATCAGCAGCGGAATCTGAAATCCCTGCCGCTGCATCTCACGAGCAACATGCACCATCTCATCGAGCGACGGGGTAATCAGACCCGACAATCCGATGTAGTCGGCATTCTCACGACGCGCGGTGTCGAGGATCTTCTCGGAAGGCACCATCACGCCGAGATCAATCACCTCGAAGTTGTTGCACTGGAGCACGACGCTGACAATGTTCTTGCCGATGTCGTGTACGTCACCCTTCACCGTGGCAATCACTACGCGACCATTAGTTCGCCTCTCACCACTCTGTTCCTTCTCTATGAAAGGCACCAGGTGAGCCACTGCGCGCTTCATGACGCGCGCGCTCTTCACGACCTGCGGGAGGAACATCTTGCCGGCTCCAAACAGGTCGCCGACGACATTCATGCCGTCCATCAGCGGACCTTCAATCACCTGCAATGGCCGCTCAAATGACAATCGCGCCTCTTCCGTGTCCTCGATGATGAAATCATCCAGGCCCTTGATCAGCGCATGCTCCAGACGCTTGGCCACAGGCAGGCTGCGCCACTGCAGGTCCACCTGCTTCCTGGCACCCGCCTCGCCCTTGAACCGCCCCGCCACTTCCAACAGCCGCTCGGTTGCGTCCGGGCGCCTGTTCAGAATCACATCTTCGGCGACTTCCCGCAGCTCAGGCTCGATCTCCTCATAGATCGCCAACTGACCGGCATTCACGATACCCATGTCCATACCCGCGTTGATGGCGTGGAACAGAAATACGGAATGCATGGCTTCGCGAACGGGGTCGTTGCCGCGGAAGGAGAAGGAAACGTTGCTGACGCCGCCGCTCACCAGCGCGTGTGGCAGGGACTCCTTGATCAACCGCGTTGCGTCAATGAAAGCCTTGCCGTAACCGTTGTGCTCTTCGATACCCGTCGCCACCGCGAAGATGTTGGGATCGAAAATAATGTCCTCAGCCGGCACACCGGCTCGCTGCGTGAGAATCTCGTAGCAGCGCTTGCAGATGTTGATCTTGCGCTCGATGGAGTCAGCCTGACCCTGCTCATCGAACGCCATCACCACCATCGCAGCTCCATAGCGGCGAACCTTTTTGGCGTGGGCAATGAAGGCTTCCTCGCCTTCCTTCAAGCTGATGGAATTCACCACAGCCTTGCCCTGGATACACTTGAGCCCCGCCTCGATCACCGTCCACTTGGACGAGTCGACCATGATGGGCACCCGAGCAATATCCGGCTCTGCCGCGATCAGGTGCAGAAAGCGTACCATCGCCGCTTCCGAATCCAGCATGCCCTCGTCCATATTGATGTCGATGACTTGCGCGCCGCTGACAACCTGTTGACGTGCAATATCGAGCGCGGCGTTGTAGTCACCCGCCTCGATCAGCTTACGGAACTTCGCAGACCCTGTGACGTTCGTGCGCTCACCGACATTGACGAACAGAGTGTCCTCGTCAATGTTGAGAGGTTCGAGACCCGACAGACGGCACTTCGGTGGCAGGACCGGAATGGGCCGACGCGGATAGTTGCTCAGGCTCTCGTGCATCAGCCGTATGTGCTGCGGGGTCGTGCCACAGCATCCGCCGACGATATTCAACAGCCCTGATGAAGCGAATTCGCGCAGGATCTGCGCGGTTTCCTCAGCGGTCTCATCGTACTCGCCGAATGCATTCGGCAGCCCCGCATTGGGATAAGCGGAGACATAGGTGTCCGCAACGCCGGACAGGTCCGCAATGTATTGACGTAATTGGGTGGCGCCCAACGCGCAGTTGAGCCCGACAGCCAGCGGCTTCGCGTGCCGCACGGAGTTCCAGAATGCCTCCGTGGTTTGCCCTGACAGCAGACGTCCGGAAGCATCGGAGATGGTCCCGGAAATGATGACTGGGACCTCGACTCCCAACTCTTCGAACAGACTCTGAACCGCGAAAATGGCCGCCTTTGAGTTCAACACATCGAATATTGTTTCGATGAGGAGCAGGTCGACGCCACCCATCAGCAACGCTCGCCCCGCCTCCATATAGGAGGCGACGAGGTCATCAAACGTTACGCTGCGGTAGCCCGGATCATTGACATCCGGGGAAAGCGAAGCCATCCGGCTCGTCGGCCCCAGAGCGCCGGCCACGAACCCCGGCCGCCCGCTGACACGCGCAAACTCATCCGCCGTCTCGCGCGCAATCCGTGCCGCCCGATAGTTGATCTCAGGCACCAGCGCCTCGGTCCCGTAGTCGGCCTGCGAGATCGAGCTGGAGTTGAACGTGTTGGTCTCGATGATGTCCGCGCCGGCCTCGAGATACTCGCGATGGATACCCGCGATGACCTCCGGCTTCGTCAGGACCAGGATATCGTTGTTACCCTTGAGATCCTTGCCGTGCGCACGGAAGCGCTCACCGCGAAACGCGTTCTCGTCCAACTTGTGCTGTTGGATCATGGTCCCCATGGCGCCATCGAGGAACACGATGCGCTCATCGAGGAGGCCCTTCAGGCGTTTGATCCGCTCCTGGCGTGCGGTCTCATCGACCGGTATCACGCCAAACGGCACCGCTGCGGCCTTCGCGACGCCATCCGGCGCCTGCGGATTCAGCGAGCTCGGCCGGCTCCCGCCGCCCGCGGCGACACCCGAACGTGCCCCGTGATCGTGACCGCAAGCGCTCATGCGACCGCCCGTTGGCGAGCCGGCCGAACACCCAGCGCATGACAGATCGCGTAAGTCAGCTCGGCGCGGTTCAACGTGTAGAAATGAAACTCGCGCACACCCTGCCGCGCCAACTCCTGCACCTGCTCAATCGCCACGCTGGCCGCAATCAGGCGGCGCGTCTCCGGATCATCATCCAGGCCGTTGAACCGATCTTTGAGCCAATCCGGCACCGAAGCTCCGCACATGGAGGCAAACCGCAACACTTGCGGAAAGCGTGTAATGGGGAGAATTCCCGGCACAATCGGCGCCGCAATGCCCGCCGCCGCGGCGCGATCGCGGAAACTCAGGAACACGTCTGTGTCATAAAAGAACTGCGTGATTGCGCGCGAGGCGCCCGCATCGAGCTTGCGTTTGAGATTATCCAGATCCAGATCGGCAGACGCTGCTTCCGGATGCTTCTCCGGATAAGCCGCCACCGAAATGTCGAAGTCGGCAACGCTCTTCAAACCGGCTACCAGATCGGCGGCATAAGCAAACCCATCGGGGCGCGGCACGTACTGACTCTGCCCGCGCGGCGGATCGCCACGAAGCGCCACCAGATGGCGAATCCCCTGATCCCAGTACCTGCGCGCGATGTCGAGAATCTCGCCGCGGCTGGCACCGATGCAAGTCAGATGCGGGACACCGACGAGCGGTGTCTCACGCTGAATTCGGGTCACCACATTGTGAGTGCGTTCTCGGGTTGATCCGTCAGCTCCGTACGTGACGGAAACAAAACGGGGAGCGAGCGGAGCAAGACGCTCGACTGCCTTCCACAGCGTCGCTTCCATCTCTGCGTCAGCAGGCGGGAAGAACTCGAACGAGACTTCGATTGGATAGCTCAGGTTGTTCATGCGCGCCTCAATACGGATACGTCCGTGTTTGTAATCGGTGCGGCAACGGCCGCAACGACGTGTTCTTGATCTTCCTCAATGGGACTCAGGCGTTGACAACTCAGATGTTGTTCAGCCAAGAGGCGCCGCAGGTGCGCCAAAGGGTTCTCGCCGGGCAACTCGAGGGCTTCATAGCGTTCAAACACCCACATGCGCCCGTGCGACGCGAGTGCCCGCCGCGCCTGCGACAACAGGCTGCTCAACTCAACGTTGGCCAGTCTATTGTTGACAATAGCCAGCCGATCGACGATGACCCGATCAAACACCTGGCCCAGGCGGGCGAGGTCGCTGTCAGCGAGACCGCCGGAGCCGCCCGCAACCAACACGCGACAGTTGAATCCGCGACGTTCGGCAAAGGCGCGCGCGCTCTGGGCGGCGCGCTTGGAATGAGCAATGGCCGTGCACTCTGTGGCGGCGATGGCAGCACTCTCCAGAAGCTCGAGGTGCTCGACCCCCACCACCAGCGCCGACTCGACGCGCCCCGCGGGGGAGCTGGTGCCAATGAATCCCTTGAGAGCTCGTCCCAGGCGCGACTCGGACGCACTCGTGTCGGAATCCTCCAGGGCGCGGTCCATGTCCCGGGCAAAAACGGGATCGCCGCGGTCGAGTTGCGCCAGCAGCCCCTTGACGAAGCTCGCGGCCGCCGGGCTGGGTGTCAGCCGGTAGTGAACCCACTGACCATTGCGGACCCGCTCGATCAATCCCGCCTCGCTGAGTATCCGCAGGTGGCGGCACACGCGCGGCTCACTCTGACCCACCGCCTGAGCGAGGTCGGAAACGCTGAGATCACCCTGATCGCACAGAGCGAGCAATCGCAGCCGGCTGGGTTCCCCCGCCGCCCGCAGCCACGCAATTAACTCCGATGCCTGTGTTGCCATAATTAAAGGATTGCACAAACCTTTAATTACGATACGGCAGATGAGGCCAGTCGACAACCCCTTTGAACGGAAACGACGCACAGCCGACAGTCTCACCCAGCGATTAGCTCGCGGGCGAGACAGTCAGCCGCTCAGTGGGCTTAATGGAGTGTTTTTGAGGCGGCGGGGTCGGAAAAGAGGGCTTCTATGTCCGACGGCCCGAACCGATACGGCCGGTGGCAAAATTCGCAGGTCACGGTCACCGAACCCTGCTCCTGCAGGATGTCCTTTACCTCTTCAGCACCGAGGGCCCGCAGCAGCCCTGATACGCGAGCCTGGTTGCACCGGCATTCGAACTGCACCGGCGCCCCACGGAACAAGCGCATGTCGTGCTCCGCGAATCCCCGCTCCAGCAACTCCTCAACCGGCCGGTTGAGCAGATCATCGGAGCTGAGCTTCTCGATGCCCTTCTGGGCATCTTTCCAGGTCGCTTCGATATCGGATTCGTCCGCGTTGGCCGCACCAGGGACTTTCTGCACCAGAAATCCCGCGCCCCGCTCGTCGTCAGCAGCGAGAATCAAACGCGTGGGCAACTGCTCGGACGACGCAAAATACGCCTCGAGCGAATCGGCCAGAGAATCACCGTGCAACGGCACAATTCCCTGATAACGGCTACTACGCTCATCCGCCTCAACAGTGACAGCGACGCGGCCAGTGGTGCCCACCAGCTTCCGAAACGCATCGCGATCCTGCGGATCAATCTCCGCGACCCGATCAGCGTCAAACCGCGCTACAGCCCGCAAGCGATAGTCATGCGTGCATTGCGCGACGAGCAGGTTAACCGCCCCATCGCCCTGCAGTTGCAGCGTCAAAGTCCCACTGAATTTGAGCGTGGCGGCAAACAGCACTGAAGCCGCCACGGCCTGCCCCAGTAACTCCCGAACGGGCTGGGGATAGTCGGCATGCGCGCACAACTCCCGCCAAGCGGAGTCCAGGCGCACCCAGTGCCCCCGAACCGGTTGATTCTCAACAATAAACCGACGGACCTGATCTGTCGTTTCAAGGCGCTTGGATTCAGTCATGCGCTACAGAATGGGGTACGGTTGGGCACAACTCAACCTTCCTCGGCAGGCGCGGCACTGGCCGCGCGGAGCCCGGGTTCTCATACGCCGGGGCAGGGGCGCCTGCGGCGCGTCGGCCGTTACTATCCCGGCAACTTTTTCTTGAGCAGCTCATTCAGTTGAGCGGGATTGGCCTTGCCGCCGGTGGCCTTCATCACCTGCCCCACAAAGAACCCAAACAACTTGTCCTTGCCGGCCCGGAAATCCGCCAACTGACCCGGGTTCCTGGCCATCACCTCATCAATGGCCTTCTCGATGGCCGAAGTATCGGTGATCTGCTTCAACCCCTTCTCTTCAATGATGGCATCGGCCGTAGCGCCCGTTGCCCACATCGCCTCAAACACTTCCTTGGCGATCTTCCCCGAGATGGTCTGATCCTCGATCCGCTTCAGCAGCCCCGCCAGCCGCGCGGCGGGCAACTTGCCGGACTGCACCTCGATCCCATCCTTGTTCAAAGCCGCCGCCAACTCACCCATCACCCAGTTGGCCGCCAGCTTCGGCTCCTTGGGTACTTCACGAGCGACTGCCTCGTAGTAATCCGCAAGCTCACGCGACGCAGTCAACACGCCCGCGTCGTACTCCGAAAGTCCGTACTGACTGCTGAACCGCACCGCCTTCTGATCCGGCAGCTCCGGCAACGACGCCCGAACGGTCTCGACAAACTTGTCATCGAGCTCCACCGGCAACAGGTCCGGATCCGGGAAGTAGCGATAGTCGTTCGCCTCTTCCTTCGACCGCATGGAGCGCGTCTCACCCTTGTCAGGGTCATACAACCGCGTCTCCTGAACCACCTTGCCGCCCGACTCCAGCAGATCGATCTGCCGCGCCACCTCATAGTTGATGGCCTTCTCGACAAACCGGAACGAATTCAGGTTCTTGATTTCCGCACGGGTGCCGAACTTCTCGGCGCCCTTCTTGCGCACCGATACGTTGGCATCGCAGCGGAACGAGCCTTCCTGCATGTTGCCGTCGCAGATTTCGAGATAGCGCACGAGCGTGTGCACTTTCTTCATGTACGCAACGGCTTCCTTGGCCGAACGCATGTCCGGCTCGGACACGATCTCCACGAGCGGCGTGCCCGCGCGGTTCAGATCGATGCCCGACACACCCGGCAAACCTTCGTGCAGCGACTTGCCCGCGTCCTCTTCGAGATGCGCACGGGTGACACCGACGACCTTCTTCGCGCCATCATCGAGCACGATCTCAATCGAGCCCTTGGCCACGATCGGCAGCTCGTACTGACTGATCTGATAGCCCTTGGGCAGATCCGGGTAGAAGTAATTCTTCCGCGCAAACACCGAGTGCCGCGAGATCTTGGCGCCAATGGACAGCCCGAACTTCACGGCCATCCGCACCGCTTCGCCATTCAACACCGGCAGCACGCCGGGATACCCCAGGTCCACCAGGTTGGCTTGTGCATTCGGCGGCGCGCCGTAGGCCGTCGCGGACCCGGAGAAAATCTTCGACTTCGTAGCGAGCTGAGCATGAATCTCGAGCCCGATAACCGTTTCCCAACCAGCCTCAGTCTCACTCATGAGAATCGCTCCGGCACCTTGGAGTGCCAGTCAGTCTCCCTCTGGAACGCGTGCGCTGCGTTCAACAACTTACCTTCACTGAAATGGGGGCCGACGATCTGCAAACCAACCGGCAGCCCGCCGACAAAGCCACACGGAATCGACATAGCCGGCAGCCCGGCCAGATTCGCGCCGATCGTGTAGATATCGTTCAGATACATCGTGATGGGGTCGGATGTCTTATCGCCGAGCGGAAACGCCGCCGTCGGCGTCGTCGGCCCCATGAGAACATCGACATTCCCGAACGCACGCTTGAAGTCATCGGCAATCAACTGCCGCACCTTCTGCGCCTTCAGGTAGTACGCATCGTAGTACCCCGCCGACAGGACATAGGTTCCCGTCATAATCCGGCGCTTCACTTCAGCTCCGAAGCCTTCACCGCGCGAGCGCTTGTACAGATCCATCAGGTCACGCGGATCTTTGGCCCGATGCCCGAAGCGGACGCCATCGAAGCGCGCGAGGTTAGAGGAACACTCGGCGGGTGCCACTACATAGTAAGCAGGCACCGACAACGGCAGGTTCGGCAGGCTCACTTCCTGGAGCTTCGCGCCGAGCCGCTCATACACCGCCAACGCGTCGCGGATGCGCTTCTCATTTTCCGCATCCAG
>Ga0068862_100003088_pt1 | contig 14518 bp, 13 predicted proteins | sample KBSSwiS52_FD_66598 | JGI IMG/M metagenome (GOLD analysis project Ga0068862, IMG submission 66598) | Switchgrass rhizosphere microbial communities from Kellogg Biological Station, Michigan, USA - KBS Switchgrass S5-2 | ecosystem: Host-associated > Plants > Roots > Rhizosphere > Soil ... | reverse complement strand
GACATCAAGCGGGTCATCGCCTATTCGACCTGCTCGCAGCTCGGCTACATGTTCTTCGCCGCGGGCGTCGGCGCCTACAACGCGGCGATGTTCCACCTGTTCACGCATGCCTTCTTCAAGGCGCTGCTGTTCCTCGGCGCCGGCTCGGTGATCCACGCGATGCATCACGAGCAGGACATGCGCTATTACGGCGCGCTGCGTAAGGAAATCCCGGTCACGTTCTGGGCGATGACCGCTGGCACCCTCGCGATCACCGGCGTGGGCATCGTCGATGTGTTCGGCTTTGCAGGGTTCTATTCAAAGGACTCGATTCTGGAGGCGGCGTACGGCTCGGGGTCGCAGGTCGGTACATTCGCGTTCTGGATGGGCATCTTCGCCGCGCTGATGACAAGCTTCTACTCGTGGCGCCTGGCGTTCCTCACGTTTTTCGGCAAGGCACGCTGGGCTGCTTCGGAGCATATCCAACACGCGATTCACGACGCGCATGGTCACGGACACGACGCGCACGAGACTCACGGCCACGGCAGCGAGAAGGCGAACGCCCCCGCGCAGGAAGACGCAGGTCACACGCCTCATCACGAACATGGCGCGGACGCGCACGAGGGCACCGGCGGCTATCATCCGCACGAAAGCCCCTTGGTCATGCTGATCCCGCTGATCGTGCTGTCGATCGGTGCGGTATTCGCCGGGTACCTGTTCAGCCATGCCTTCATTTCCGAAGGCGAGGGGGCGTTCTGGAAGGGCAGTCTGGCCTTCTCCGAGCACCTGATTCATCAGATGCACGGCGTGCCGAGCTGGGTGAAGTGGGCGCCGTTCACGGTGATGGCGCTGGGCTTCTTGACGGCGTGGTACGGCTATATCCGCAACACGCGCTTCCCGGCGGCCTTCGCCGAGCAGCTTGGGCCGATCTACACCTTCATCTACCGCAAGTGGATGTTCGACGAGCTGTACCACTATGTCTTCGTGGTGCCTGCGCAATGGCTGGGCCGCGTGTTCTGGCAGGTGGGCGATATCGGCATCGTCGATCGCTTCGGGCCAAACGGCGCCGCCTGGGTGGTCGCGAAGGGATCGACTTATGCGCAAAAGGTGCAGTCGGGTTACCTCTACAGCTACGCGCTGGTGATGCTTATCGGCCTTGTCGCCGCGATCACCTGGGTGATCCACTGATGACCGGCCGCACACGAACGGGGATTTGCATGTTGTTCGCAACGGGGCGCGCGTGATGGGAGGCTTTCCGATCCTCTCCCTGATGCTGCTGGTGCCGCTGGTCGGCGCTATCGCCTGCCTCAAGCTGGAGGCGCAGGCGGCGCGCACGGTGGCGCTGCTGGCGACGCTGATCGACTTCGCGCTGGGCGTCGTGCTCTGGGCCAACTTCGATATCGGCGGCGCCCAGTGGCAGTTCACCGAGCGCCATGCGGTCTTCGCCGGCTTTTCCTACGCCCTGGGGATCGACGGGATCGCGCTACTCCTCATCATGCTCTCGGTATTCCTGATGCCGGTATGCATCGGAGCCAGCTGGCACTCGATCGAGAAGCGCGTCGGCGAGTACATGGCGGCGTTCCTGCTGATGGAAACGCTGATGATCGGCGTGTTCGCGGCGCAGGACCTGTACCTGTTCTACATCTTCTTCGAGGCAGGCCTGATCCCGATGTACCTGATCATCGGCATCTGGGGCGGGGACAACCGCATCTACGCCAGCTACAAGTTCTTCCTCTACACGCTGCTCGGCTCGGTGGTGATGCTGATCGCGATGATCTGGATGGCGAACGCCGCCGGCACCACCGACATCCCGACGCTGATGGCCTACGACTTCGATCCGAAGGTGCAGACCTGGCTCTGGCTTGCGTTCTTCTGCAGCTTCGCGGTGAAGATGCCGATGTACCCGGTGCACACGTGGCTTCCCGACGCGCACGTGCAGGCGCCCACGGCCGGCTCTGTGATCCTGGCCGGCGTGCTGCTGAAGATGGGCGGCTACGGTTTCATCCGCTTCTCGCTGCCGATGTTCCCGGAGGCCAGCGCCCAGTTCGCGCCGCTGATCTTCGCGCTTTCCATGCTGGCAGTGGTGATCACTTCGCTGATCGCGCTGGTGCAGCACGATATGAAGAAGCTGATCGCCTATTCGTCGGTCGCGCACATGGCGATCGTGACGCTGGGCCTGTTCGCATTCAACGTGCAGGGCCTGGAAGGCTCGATGCTGGTCATGCTGAGCCACGGGCTTGTCTCCGGTGCGCTGTTCCTGTGCGTCGGCGTGATCTACGACCGGCTGCACACTCGCGAGATCAGCCGCTACGGCGGCCTGTCTATCAACATGCCGCGCTATGCCCTGTTCTTCCTGCTCTTCACTATGGCTTCGATCGGGCTGCCGGGCACCTCGGGCTTCGTCGGCGAGTTCCTGAGCCTCGGGGGCGTTTACCAGGTTTCCACCTGGGTCGCGCTGGTCGGCACCACCGGCATCATCCTGGGCGCCGCCTACATGCTCTATCTCTACCGCCGCGTCGCCTTCGGTGAGCAGAAGAACGCCGACGCCGCAGCCATGCCGGACCTCGACTTGCGCGAATACCTGATGATGATCCCGCTCGGCCTCGCCGTGCTCTGGATGGGTGTCTATCCTGAGAGCTTCATTGCGCCGATGCGCGCCGACATCGCCGCGCTCGATGCGCGCCTTGCCCGCGCGAAGCCAGCCTACGACGGCAAGCTGCAGATAGGGAAGGGCGCGCCTGCCGGGGAGAGCACTGCCCATGAAGGCGGCGCTGAAGGGGGGCACCACTGATGGACTTCGCCCATTCCCTTCGCCTGGTCGCGCCCGAGGAGACGCTGAGCGTCGCCGGTCTGATCCTGTTGCTGGTCTCGGCCTGGTGTGGCGACAAGGCCGCGCGCGCTTTGTCGATCGCCGCCGTGGCGGTGCTGGTCGGCTGCATGTTCCTTGTTGCGCCCGCGCTGTGCAGCGGCGCGATGGGGCCTGACTTCAGCGCCTTCTCGGGGCAGTACCGTGCTGACGCCTTCGCGTCCTTCGCCAAGCTGCTGATCTATGGTTCGGCCGCCGCTTCGCTGATTGTCGCGCCCCTGTACCTGGATCGTTTCGGCCGCACGCGGGCAGAATTCCCGATCCTGGTACTGTTCGCTGCTCTCGGCATGGGGCTGATGGCATCCGCCACCGACTTGCTGACGCTGTACATCGGGCTCGAGCTGAACTCGCTGGCATCCTACGTCCTCGCCGCCATGCTGCGGAACGACGGGCGCTCTGCCGAGGCGGGCCTCAAGTACTTTGTACTGGGCGCGCTCGCGTCGGGTATCCTGCTCTTCGGCATCAGCCTGACGTACGGGTTTACCGGTACGACCTCTTTCGAGGGTGTCGGCGCTGCGCCTTCGGCCGGGCTGTCGCACGGCGCCTTGTTCGGTATCGTATTCGTGCTGGCGGGCCTCGCCTTCAAGATCAGCGCAGTGCCGTTTCACATGTGGACGCCTGACGTCTACGAGGGCGCGCCGACGCCGGTGACCATGTTCCTTGCCACCGCGTCGAAGGCATCGGCGCTGGCGTTGACCATGCGCGTGGCGCTGGAGGCGTTTGGGCCGCAGGCGCACGCCTGGCAGCAGATCGTGATCTTCGCGGCACTGGCCTCGATCGTTGTCGGTGCGCTGGGTGCGATCGGGCAGAGCAATATCAAACGCCTGATGGCCTATTCTTCGATCAACAATGTGGGCTTCGTCTTGATCGGCCTAGCCGTCGCCACGCCGCAGGGCGCGTCGGCCATGTTGGTCTACCTAGCGATCTATGTCGCGATGTCGCTGGCCGGCTTCGTTGCGGTGCTGATGCTGAAGGATGGCGATGGCAATCCGGTCGAGGCCATTGCAGACCTCGCTGGCCTCTCGCGCACGCGGCCAGGCCTTGCGCTCGCGCTCGCCATCGTGATGTTCAGCTTAGCGGGGATTCCGCCGCTGTTCGGCTTCTGGGGCAAGTTCGTGGTGTTCGAGGCCGCGGTGCAGGCCGGCTACGTCGCGCTTGCCGCGATCGGTATTGCGGCCTCGGTGATCGGCGCGTTCTACTACCTCAAAGTCGTCAAGGTGATGTACTTCGACGAGCCGGCCGATGTGGTGAAGGGTACCAGCGACTGGGCGCATCAGGCGCTCCTGATCGCGACTACGGTGTTCATCTCGCCGTTCGGCTACCTGCTGACCAAATGGCTGGGTGATCTTGCCCACGTCGCTGCCAGCGCCCTGTTCCTCGCCGCCTGAGCCTGTTCCGTTGATCGAGGTCGTCGCCGAAACCGGCTCGACCAGTGCCGACCTCGCCGAGCGGATCGCGCGCGGCGAGGGGCTCGTGGAAGGCCATTGGCTGGTTGCCGACCGCCAGAACGCCGGGAGGGGGCGGCAGGGGCGCATCTGGAGCGATGGCGAGGGCAATTTCATGGGCTCGACGGTCGTGCGACTGCGCGCCTCGGACCCACCGCCGCATACTCTTTCGCTCGTCGCCGGCGTGGCGCTGTTCGGGGCTGTAGAAGCGAGTGCGCCGGGCTTGGACGGGATCACGCTTAAGTGGCCCAACGATCTCCTGCGAGGAGAGGCGAAGCTGGCTGGCATATTGCTGGAACGCAAAGGCGACGCGGTGATCGTAGGTATCGGCGTCAACCTGGCGCAGGCACCGGACGTTGCCGGACGCGAGGTCGCCAGCCTGGCGCAATTGGGGTATCCGGTCGATCGGGACACGTTCGCGGATCGGCTCGCGGCGCTGTGGTCTGACGCGTTGCTTGGGTGGCACCAAGGGGGCTGGGGCCTCATTCGTCAGGAGTGGCTCGCCCATGCCCTTCCGCCCGGGACTCCGCTCGGTGTGCACGGCGGGGACGGCCGTGTGCTCCGTGGCACTTTCGCGGGCATCGATGGTGAAGGGGCCTTGCAACTCCATCTGCCTGACGGCACGAGGCAGACTATCCATGCCGGCGAAGTCCTCCTTGACCGCCGATGATCGGGACAACCAGACCATGCTTCTCGCCATTGACGCCGGGAACACCAATGTCGTCTTCGCCGTATTCGACGGGAGCAACGTGAAAGGCCGTTGGCGTATCGCCACCGACCCGCGCCGCACCGGTGATGAATATGCCGTGTGGCTTCTGCAGCTTCTGGAAATCCAGGAGATCGACCGGAACGCGATCGACAAGATCATCATCTCCACGGTGGTGCCGCGCGCGCTGCACAACTTGGAGATCCTCTCGCGGCACTATTTCGATATAGAGCCGCTGGTCGCTGGCCACGGTGCCGCGAGCTATGCCATCGACATCGATGTGGACGAGCCTCGCTCGCTCGGCGCCGACCGCGCGGTCAACGCCGTGGCGGCGCATGCGAAGTATTCCGGAGACCTGATCGTCATCGATTTCGGCACCGCCACCACGTTCGACGTCATCGATTTCAACGGTGCCTACAAGGGTGGCATCATCGCGCCAGGCATCAACCTGTCGCTCGACGCGCTGGTGGGCAACACCGCGATGCTGCCGCGCATTGCGATCGAGCTGCCCAGAAGCACGAGCGTTGTCGGACGCAACACGGAGGATCAGATGCATATCGGCGTATTTTGGGGTTATGTGGCGATGATGGAGGGCCTTATCGCTCGGATGCGAGCGGAGATCGGCCGCCCGGCAAAGGTGATCGCCACCGGCGGCCTTGCCGTGTTGTTCGACAAGGCGACCGACATTTTCGACGCGGTCGATGCGGACCTGACGCTGGAAGGCCTCGCGATTCTGGCGAGGCGTGCGAGCCTGTGAGCGAATTGACATCTCCCGGAGAAGAGCTGTTGTTCCTGGCGCTCGGCGGGTCCGGTGAGATCGGCATGAACGTCAATCTCTATGGCTGTCGCGGCAAGTGGCTGATGGTCGATCTGGGCATGACCTTCAGCGGCAACGAATATCCCGGCGTCGATCTGGTGTTCGCCGACCTCGAATTCATCGAGCAGCGTCGCGACGACCTGCTTGGCATCGTGCTGACCCACGCGCACGAGGATCATATCGGCGCGGTGCCGTACTTCGCCAAAAAGCTGGGCGTGCCGCTCTACGCCACGCCGTTCACCGCTCGCCTGGTTGCCGCCAAGCTGGAGGAAGAAGGCATCCTCGACCAGCTGGAGTTGAACGTCGTGGACGACCTCGACGAGTTCGAGATTGGTCCTTTCGGGATCAGCTACGTTCCGCTGGCGCACTCCATCGCCGAGGGCAACGCGTTGCTGATCGACACCCCGTTCGGCCGTGTGTTCCACACCGGCGATTGGAAGATCGATGACGAGCCGCAGATCGGTACTCCGGCGACGGCGGCGGAACTGACCGAGATCGGCGACGAAGGCGTGCTGGCGCTCGTTTGCGATTCGACCAATGTCTTCAATCCGGAGGCTTCGGGTTCGGAGGGCGAAGTCTATCGCGGACTGCAACTGGAAGTGGCGAAACATAAGGGGCGGCGTGTGCTGGTCACGACCTTCGCCTCGAACGTCGCGCGCCTGCAGACGTTGGGGGCGGTGGCGAAGGCGACCGGTAGGCGACTGTGCGTCGCAGGGCGCTCGCTCGACCGCATCATCGAAGCGGGGAAGGCGAGCGGCTACCTCCGGGACTTTCCGACTCCGGTAGACTTCTCCACCGCGATGGCGCTCCCGCGCGGCGAAGTCCTGATCGTCGCCACCGGCGGGCAGGGTGAACCGCGCGCGGCGCTGTCGAGGATTACCGAGGAGAACCACCAGATCTCGATCGAAGCGGGCGACGTGGTGCTGTTTTCCAGTCGCCAGATCCCCGGCAATGAGATCGCCATCGGTCGCATCCAGAATCGCCTTGCCGAGCGCGGGATCGTTATCGTTACCGACAGGCAGAGCCCGATCCACGTTTCGGGCCACCCCGGCAGACCCGAGTTGGAGGCGCTCTACCGCTGGATACGGCCGGAAATTCTGGTGCCGGTCCACGGCGAAATCCGCCACATGCGCGAACAGGCGCGGCTCGGGCTTGCCAGCGGCGTGCCGAAGGCCGTGTTTCAGAAGAACGGCGACCTTGTGCGTCTGGCCCCTGGCCAGCCGGGCAAGTTCGAGGAGGTCCATGCCGGGCGACTCGTTCTGGACGGCGACATGATCGTGCCTGCTGACGGCGACGCCGTGGTGATGCGCCGTCGCCTCTCTCATGCGGGCGTCCTGAGTGTCGCGGTGGGTGCGCGCGGCGAGGTCATGGTGGACGCGGTGGGGCTGCCGCTCGATGCCGATCGCGAAGCTTTCCTTGTCGAGACACGCCGTGATGTAGAAACGGCGCTGGCCGCAGCGCGGAAGGCCACGGCGGACCCGGACAAGCGCCGCGAGGCGGTGCGCCTTGCCGCTCGGCGTGCCGCAACGCGCTGGACGGGCAAGAAGCCGCAGGTCATCGTCATGATGGCGCAGAACTGATCCGGAGCGACCGCCGATGAAATGGACTTCCGTCCTCGCGATCTACTCGCTGCTGTGGGTGCTCAGCGCGTTCCTCGTCATGCCCTTCGGTCTGCGCACTCCCGACGAGGTCGCCGGGCACAAGGTGGAGCGCGGCCATGCGGACAGCGCCCCGGTCAACTTCCGCCCCGGCAGGGTCGCGGTACGCGCGACGATCCTCGCCGCCGCGATGATGGGGGTGTTCTATCTCAACTACGTCTATGGATGGGTGCAGCCGGCAGACCTGAATGTGTTTGGAAAGCCCCCCGTTCGTGACCTGGGGTACTGAACTGCCGGCTTCGGAACCGGGTGCCGGCCCTCGCGGCGGTTCGACCGTGGACGAAGCGCCTGCGCTCGCCGTCGTCGTCAATCGCAGCGGAGGCACCGCTTCGACCCTTGGAGACAAGCTGGAAGGCAAGCTGTACGAGGCATTCGAGGCTACCGGTGCCAGGATCGACCTTCATCTGGTCGATGGTCGCGACGTTGCCGAGGCCGTTCGCCGAGCATCGGGTCAAAGCGTGGTGGTTGGTGGAGGCGATGGCACCATATCCTGCGCCGCCGGGGTGCTGGCCGATCAAGGCAGGTGCCTGGCGGTGCTGCCGCTCGGTACACTGAACCATTTCGCCCAAGCAATCGGGCTGGACGGCACGCTGGAGCAGGCGGCAGGCGTAGCGGTCCATGGCGAAGCCCGCCGTGTCGACCTGGGTACCGCAGGCGAGCGGGTATTCGTCAACAACGCCTCTTTCGGCATTTACCCGCGCATGGTGCGCGATCGCGATCGTTTGCCGCTGCCCAAATGGCTCGCCACCGTGCCGGCCTCTATTCGGGTTCTGTGGCGGCCCGGTTCGCGGCGCGTCCCGATGACGATCGACGGCGAAAGGCGCGATATTCGCACGCCGCTGCTGTTCGTCGGCAACAACCGCTACTCTCTCGACCAGGGCAGCGTTGGCCGGCGGGAGAGCCTGGAGGATGGTGTGCTGTCGCTCTATGCGGTGACGCCGCGCAGCGGTCCGGGCCTGCTCCTGGAGGCTGTGCGTATCCTGCGCGGCAAGGCGGATCGGCGCGAGGATTTCGCCACCATTGCCGAGGGTCGGGAAGTGACGATAGAGCGGCAAGGACGCCACCCTGTCGCATTCGACGGGGAGGTCATCCCCATGCATTTTCCGCTGACGCTCGCGATTCGGCAGAAGGCTCTGGCGGTAATGCAGCCCCGTATCGTTTGACGCTCCGCCCCGGGCAATGCCATGCGCGGGCCTATCATTTCATCGCTGATGAAGCCCGGCTGGTCGATGCTAACCGAAGCGTCCGGAACGGCATGGTTGCCGCTGTGTTCACTCGGTGAAGGTCGACGCGGAGACACCCCCACCCCCCTCCCACCTCCGCGTCGGCCTGTCTATTCGGGCTATTTCCTGACAAGAACATAACGACGCCCCGGGCGGCCTCGGCCGCCCGGCGGAAACTCGGGATCCAAACGGAATTCAGAAAATAGTCGGGCAGATCGGCCTACAGCCGCAGCTTTCGACTTAGGCGCGGCGACTCACTCGTCGTCGGCGGCAGGGGTAGCGTCGTCTGCGACGGCTAGTTCGACCATGCCGCTACCGGCCGCGCGTATGCCGATCTGTCTTGCTGCAGCCTCGGACAAGTCGATCAGGCGATTGCCGTGGAACGGACCGCGATCGTTGATGCGTACGATCACACTGTCACCGGTGCGCGGATTGGTCACGCGAACCCTGCTGCCGAGAGGTAGCGTACGATGTGCGGCGGTAAGATCGGCCGGGTTGAAGCGTTCCCCGCTAGCCGTGCGATTTCCGGCAAGCTCACGGCCGTAGTAGCTCGCCATGCCGGCGGCGACGGTGTGATAGGCCGGTTGTGCCACTATGGGCTGCGCCACCGGAGAGCCCGAAAACGGCGCCGCCTCGATCAGCGCGGTGGCGCCGACAGCCGTGACGAGCGCGGGAAGGGGGCCGGCGAGTGCCACCGGCGCCTCTGCCAACGCCGGCGAGCCGAGGGCAACCAGCGCAGCAAGAGCCGCGATCCGGGCAACGCCCGGCTTCAGCTTGGCCGTCATGTAAACTCCCACTCCATCCCGCAGATGCGAAGAGAGGGGTAGCGGCTCAGTTCCGATAGGGGCACCCCCCGAGGGGCGGCTCGTCCCGCTCGACGAACCGTTCACCCCGTCAGTGAAAGGTTGTGGAAAGAATCGGCGCCCTCAGGCCTGGTCGCGGTGGGCCAGCAAGCGCAGACGCAAAGCGTTGAGCTTGATGAAGCCGGCGGCATCCTTTTGGTCGTAAGCGCCGGCGTCGTCCTCGAACGTGACATGCCGCTCGGAGTAGAGGCTGTCGGGCGACTTGCGACCGACGACTGAAGCGAGGCCCTTGTAAAGCTTGAGCCGCACGGTGCCGTTCACCCGGGCCTGCGAGTGGTCGATGGCGGCCTGCAGCATCTCGCGCTCTGGCGAGAACCAGAAGCCGTTGTAGATGAGCTCGGCATACTTGGGCATGAGCTCGTCCTTGAGGTGGGCGGCGCCTCGGTCGAGCGTGATCTGCTCGATTCCGCGGTGCGCGCGGGCATAGATTTCGCCGCCCGGCGTCTCGTACATGCCGCGGCTCTTCATGCCGACGAAGCGGTTCTCGACCAGGTCCAGGCGGCCGATACCATGCTTGCGGCCCAGTTCGTTGAGCGCGGCAAGGAGGTTCGCCGGGGACATCGCCTCGCCGTTCAGGGCGACGCCATCACCGCGTTCGAAGTCGACCGTGATGTATTCTGGCGTATCGGGTGCCTGCTCGGGGTCGATGGTACGGGAATAAACGTAATCGGGCGTCTCTTCCCACGGATCCTCCAGCACCTTGCCCTCCGAGGAGGTGTGCAGGAGATTGGCGTCCGTGGAGAACGGGCTTTCTCCTCGCTTGTCCTTAGGCACGGGCACTTGGTGCCGCTCGGCCCAGGCGATCAGCGCGGTGCGGCTGGTGAGGTCCCACTCGCGCCACGGAGCGATGACCTTGATGCCGGGATCGAGCGCGTAGGCCGACAGCTCGAACCGCACCTGGTCGTTGCCCTTGCCGGTTGCGCCGTGGGCCACGGCGTCGGCACCGGTCCGGTGAGCGATCTCGATCAGCCGCTTCGAGATCAAGGGCCGCGCGATCGACGTGCCCAGCAGGTAGTCGCCTTCGTAACGGGCGTTGGCGCGCATCATCGGAAATACGAAATCGCGCACGAACTCTTCGCGCAAGTCATCGATGAAGATGTTCTCGTCCGGGATGCCGAGCAGCTTAGCCTTGGCCCGTGCCGGTTCCAGTTCCTCGCCCTGGCCGAGATCGGCGGTGAAGGTCACCACCTCGCAGCCGTAGGTCACCTGCAGCCACTTCAGGATGACACTGGTGTCGAGGCCGCCGGAATAGGCGAGGACGACCTTCTTGATCTCGGACATGCGGGGCAGCTCCCAAGGAATTCGGTGCGCGCCGGTACCAGCGGCCGGGCCGCGGTGCAATCCGTCAGGTCGACAGCAGGCGCTTCTCGGCCTCACGCATGTAGTCGCGGGTCAGCGGCAAGGCATTGCGCGAGCGTGCGTACTGGATCTGGTAATTGCACATGCCTCCGCTTTCGAAGGCGGCCGTCGCGCCCGCGAGATAGAACGTCCACATGCGGAAGAACCGCTCGTCGAACATGGCGACGATGGTCTCGCGATGCTCCACGCAACGCTTGTACCATTCACGCAGGGTCTTGGCGTAGTGGAGCCGCAGGTTCTCGACGTCGGTCGCGATCAATCGCACCTTCTCGCTCGCTGCCACCGTTTCGCTCAACGCCGGGATGTAACCGCCTGGGAAGATGTATTTGCGGGTGAAGGCGTCAGTCGAGCCGGGGCTGCCCATCCGCCCGATCGTATGCAGGAGCATCACACCGTCGGCGGCGAGCATGTTCGCGCAGTCGCGGAAGAAGCGCTCGAACTGCGGCTGTCCGACATGCTCGAACATCCCCACCGAGACGATGCGATCATACTTTGCCCCGCTCGCGGCAAGGTCCCGATAGTCGATGAGTTGGAAGCTGGTGCGATCCGCGACACCGGCTTCGGCGGCGCGCTCGCGTGCCAGGGCGAGCTGCTCTTCGCTAAGGGTGATGCCGTGCACGGTCACATCGGCGTGACGGGCGAGGTATATAGCCATTCCGCCCCAGCCGCAGCCGATGTCGAGCACGCGCTGGCCCGGCGTCAGTGCCAGCTTGGCCGCGATGTGGGCGAGCTTCGCCTCCTGCGCCTGTTCCAGCGTCATGTCGTCATCCGGCCAGTAGGCGCAGGAATATTGCATATGGTCGGTGTCGAGGAACAGGCGATACAGCGCATTGCCGATGTCGTAGTGGTGCGCGACGTTGTCCTTGGACTTCTTGGCGTAGTTGACGCTCTCCAGCACATGCGCCACGCGGTTGCGGACGCGGCGCAACCGGCTCGGAGGTTCGATAGAGCCTCCGCGATCCCATTGGTTGTTGCCACGGATCAGCGTGATCAAATCCATGACGTCGCCACGTTCGATCGTAAGCTGGCCGTCCATGAACGCTTCGGCGGCGCCGAGCCGGGGGTCGAGGAGGATCCGCCGCTCTGCGGTGCTGGAGGCGAAGCGGACGCGGACCTCGGGATAACCCGGCGTCACTGCGCCAAAACGAGTCACCGAACCATCGGGACGGGCGATTTCGAGAACGCCGAACTCGACGCTCCGCTGGAAAAAACGATCGAGCAACCTTGTTCGCATGGCGCGACCCTAGCTTCGCGCGTCGCCCAGACAAGCCTCAACTATCGGGATTTTTGCGGAGACCTTTATTGGGGGCCGGATGGAGATTCTCTTGCAAGGAACAGCACGTCGCGAGGCTGGCGCAGAAGGTGCTGTCCGGAATCGACGAACAGCGTCTCTCCGCTCGAGAGCCACCCACCGGCGAGGAACAAGGCGGCCTGCGCCACTTCGTCCGCACCCGTTCGGCGTTGAAGCAAATTGAGCCTGTGCGAGCGCTCGGCCTCCCGCTCGTCCTGGTCGTGGCTGGCCAGAATGGCGCCGGGGGCGAGCCCGTACACGCGGTCCCGCAAGTCGCGGCGCGACATGGAAAGCATCGCGACCGTCGAGGACAGCGCGTGCTTGCTCATGGTGTAGGAGAAGAAGTCGGGATTGGGGTTGGCGACCTTCTGGTCGGTGACCTGAATGACGCGTCGCGGCTGTCCGCTACGCGCGTGGGCCAGAAATGCCTGCGCCATGCGGGCGGGGGCCGCCGCGTTGACGCCCATCACGGACAGGAAAGTCGCGCTCTGGAGTGCGTCGGCAGTGTCCAGAGGGAAGATGCTCGCACAGTTCACCAGCACCCGCCAATCGTCGAGGTGCCGGGCCAGGTCTTCGATCATCCCCACCGCGCTATCCGAATCCGCCAGGTCGCACGAAATTGCCTGAGCGCTGGGCAGAGACGCTGCAAGCGCCTGAGCCTCTGCCTCAGAGGTTCCGTAGTGGACGACCACATGCCAACCAGCGCGTCCGAAAGCCCGCGCGATTGCGCTGCCGATCCGCCGCGCACCTCCCGTTACCAGCACCGAAGGCCGCGTCTCCGCGTTCACGCGTGTGGCCTCGCGGTAGTGAGTTGGGGCAGTACGTTCATCATCCCATTGGAGCAGATCGCGGACCGCGGGAAAAGTGGTGAGCGGAGCGCGCCCGTTCGAACACGCTCCGCCGTACTGCCTCGCTCAGCGGCAACGCGGACGCGAGTTGTTGCGATCGACCTCGCGCCCGAGCAGGGCGCCGCCAGCTGCGCCAAGGACGGTGCCGAGGGTCTTGTCGCGCCCACCGTCGATCGAACGGCCCACCAGCGCACCGGCGACACCGCCGATCAGGAGGCCCGTGGTACCGTTGGACTTCTTGCAGTAATAACGACCGTCGTTCCCGCGCCAGTAGCGAACACCGTTGTCAGTGGTGTGATACCGGTCGCCATGGCGACGCGCCTCGGCAGGCGTACTCATCATCGTGGTGGTGGTGACTGCCGCCAGCGTGGCGGCGATAATAGCTTTGCGCATGATCCGTGCCCTTAATTGTTTTGCTTCGATGGCCCCCTAACGCCGCTCTTCGTTCATTGATTCACAACGTCAGATGAACGAAGTTCGTCGCTAGGCCACGCACGGCGAACCGTTTTGCCGCGGCGACAGAACGCATGACCAGTCGAATGGATGCCGGAAATCCCGCAAGGGATCCTACGCAATCGCCGCCTCTGCTCCATCCCAACAACGTCGTATCTGCCCGCCGTGCAGACCGACGCACGCGCAGAGATGGGCTTGCCTGCTCGAGGCCACAGGATCGGCCTGGCGGACAACCCAGTGACGAGCGCGCTGCGCCTCCGCAAGCGGGCATGGCGGGCGGCGCGAGATGCTCCCGAAGCGCAAGCGCTCAATGATAGCGGCGCAAGAGTCCCGCGAGCTTGCCTTGAACTTCTACTTCGTCAGCTCGGTAAATCTGAGGCTCGTACGCCGCATTTGCGGGATCGAGGCGAATCAATCCACCTTCGCGCCGCAGGAATTTCAGCGTGGCCTCCTCGCCGCGGACCAGCGCTACGATGATCTCCCCGTCACGCGCCGTGCTCGTACGTTTCACCAATGCAAAATCGCCATCGAGAATACCGGCCTCGATCATCGAATCGCCCGATACCTCAAGCGCATAATGCTCCCCCGCACCAAGCAGGGCCGCAGGAACAGACAGCGTGGATTGCCCCTCCAAAGCCTCGATCGGAACGCCAGCCGCGATCCTACCATGCAAGGGGATCTCCAGAACGTCGTTGGCAGGCGTCGCCGGCGTGACGGGGCGCGGACGGAAGGCTTCGTTGACGCTCGCCGGGCGGGCGGGCTTTTCCTTCGCGCCGATGTTCTCGGGCTGCTTCAGCACCTCCAGCGCACGGGCACGGTTAGGCAGACGGCGGATGAACCCGCGCTCTTCCAAAGCAGAGATCAGGCGGTGGACGCCGGACTTGGACTTGAGGTCGAGCGCCTCCTTCATCTCCTCGAAGCTGGGGGAGATTCCTGTCTCCTCCAGTCGAACCTGGATGAACCCTAGCAATTCGTGCTGCTTGCGCGTCAACATGTCCGCCGCCTCCTTC
>Ga0068862_100003084_pt1 | contig 14530 bp, 11 predicted proteins | sample KBSSwiS52_FD_66598 | JGI IMG/M metagenome (GOLD analysis project Ga0068862, IMG submission 66598) | Switchgrass rhizosphere microbial communities from Kellogg Biological Station, Michigan, USA - KBS Switchgrass S5-2 | ecosystem: Host-associated > Plants > Roots > Rhizosphere > Soil ... | reverse complement strand
CGTCCCGCCGGTCGTCTCCTCCAGCGGCTCGCTTCGCCCGGTCAGCGCGAAGGCATGGCTGACGAGAACCGCCAGGGCGGCAAGAATGCGGATCGAATCGAAGCCATTGGCCCGCGCCGGCAGCGTTCCCAGCATTGGCACCCGGGCGACATTGCTCACACCACGACCTCCGGACAGCGCCATCACCAGCCGGCGCGGCCCGGCCATGCCCCTGACGCATAGGCAGCCGCCCGCGCTCGTGCAATCGATAACATGAGCGCGACCGTCATCCGGCGGGCACAAAATCCGCTCTTCCTTTAGCCGGCGGGCCGCTTTATCGCTCCCCGCCATGAGCACCGTAGCCGAAGCCAGCACGACCTACCGCATCCAGGGCGCCACCGGCGAATGGGAGGTCGTCATCGGCCTCGAAGTCCACGCCCAGATCACCACCCAGGCCAAGCTGTTCTCCGGCGCCGCCACCCAGTTCGGCGCCGAGCCCAACAGCCAGGTCTCCCTGGTCGACGCCGCGATGCCCGGCATGCTGCCGGTGCCCAACCGCGAATGCATCCGCCAAGCCGTGCGCACCGGACTCGCCATCGACGCCGGCATCAACAAATGGTCCCGGTTCGACCGCAAGAACTACTTCTATGCCGACCTGCCGCAGGGCTACCAGATCAGCCAGCTTTACCACCCGCTGGTCGGCGAGGGCCACATCGACATCGCGGTGGACGAGAAGAACCCCGAGCAGGCCAAGCGCATCGGCATCGAGCGCATCCACGTCGAGCAGGACGCCGGCAAGCTGATGCACGACCAGCACCCGACGATGTCCTATGTCGATCTCAACCGCTCCGGCGTGGCGCTGATGGAAATCGTCTCCCGCCCGGACATGCGCTCTCCCGCCGAAGCCGGCGCCTACCTGTCCAAGCTGCGCACCATCCTGCGCTACGTCGGCAGTTGCGACGGCAACATGGACCAGGGCTCGATGCGCGCCGACGTCAACGTCTCGGTCCGTCGCCCGGGTGAGGAATTCGGCACCCGCACCGAGACGAAGAATGTCAACTCGGTCCGCTTCGTCATGGCGACCGTCGAGCACGAAGCCAGCCGCCAGGTCGATGTGTTGGAGAGCGGCGGCAAGGTCGTCCAGGAAACCCGCCTGTTCGATCCCGACAGCGGCACCACCCGCGCCATGCGCTCCAAGGAAGACGCGCACGACTACCGCTACTTCCCGGATCCCGACCTTTTGCCGCTGGTGCTGGAAGACAGCTTCATCGAGGAATGCCGCGCGTCGCTGCCCGAGCTGCCGGACGCCAAGCGCCACCGGTATGAAAACGCGCTCGGTTTGTCGCCCTATGCCGCCGGCGTGCTGACCGCCGAAGTCGAGACTGCCCGCTGGTTCGAGGCCCTGCTGGCCGAAACCGCCAAGGCGGCGAGAAAGCCCGAAGCTGAAGTGGCGAAGCAGGCCTCCAACTGGCTGATCTCCGAACTGTTCGGCGCATTGAACAAGCTCGGCAGGTCGCTGGCGGATTCGCCCGTGAGCCACGAAGCTGCCGCCGAACTCCTCGGCCTGGTGGCCGATGGCACCATCTCGGGCAGCATCGCCAAGCAGGTGCTGGAAAAGATGCTTGCCGGCGAAGGCAGTGCGGGTGAAATCGTCGAGCGCGAAGGCCTCAGGCAGACCAGCGACACCGGCGCCATCGACGCCGCCGTGGCCAAGGTGCTGGCGGACAATGCCGACAAAGTGGAGCAGTACAAGGCCGGCAAGGAGGCGCTGTTCGGGTTCTTCGTCGGGCAGACGATGAAGGCGATGCAGGGGAAGGCCAACCCGCAGGTGGTCAATGAGGCGGTGCGCAAGGGGCTTGGCTGACCGCCGAGACGGTCGGTATGTCTGGGGGCGGCAAACGTTTGAAAAAATATAGTCAGCCCGCTTGCAGGTTGCGGTAAGTCGTTTAATGTTTCCCCTCAACTAGGGGGGTTGAAATGGCTGTCACCAGGAAAGGTGTGCGCTGGATCGCGCAAGTATTCTCGGCCGGTCTGTTGGCCGCGACACTGAGCGGACAACCGGCAGGCGCGAAGCCGAAGGAAGGGGTTCAGGATCTCGATCCAGGCCAGAAAGGCGTCGTCGACGGCGTCGGCATTGCCTCGAGAGACATCGCGTCCATGGCGGACATCGCCATACGCGACCTCCTGTCGAGGGGGGATATCGTCAACCGGCCGGTCCCGCCGCGGATTGTCGTGGACAGCGAATTCTTCCGTAATCAGAGTTCGCAGCGAATCGACCGTGACATGATCACCGATGCCCTTCGCGTGCAACTCAATCGCGCAGCTGCGGGCCGCCTGCGTTTCCTCAGCCGGGAATCCATGCTTGCGGTCGGGCGGGAGCGCGAGCTCAAGGATCAGGGCATAACCGATTCGGGCACCATGGGAAGGCGGCGGATTTCGGGGGCGGATTACCAGTTTGTCGGCAAGATCACCTCACTCGATTCGCGCAATCCGAAGTCCGGGACGTATCAGCGCCGGACCCAGATCATTTTTGAACTTGTCGATCTCGAAACCGACGATGTCGTGTGGACCGGGGAGCCATACATCATCTTGCGAGCGAGCGACGAGGATATCGTGAATCAGTAGCTTCGGGCCATTCGCGAGAGCAGCTGTTCACGCGGATACCGACGAATATTGAACGGGGGGATTGGATACAATGCGTAGGCGCAATCGAATGTTCGGTCTTGTGGCTGCCGTTTCTGCGCTGGCCACCGCCGCCTCGCACGCCGAGCCTCCTGCCGCGCCGACCAGCGGTTCCACCCCCGCCGCGACCCCGTCGGCGGCGCCAACCAAGGAGGAGCTTGCGGCGGAGGCCGCTGCGGCGAAAGCCAAAGCGCGAGAGCAGAAGGAGCTCCGCGCAAAATACGGTGAAGGTCCCTATCCCGGGGAGGTTGAGGCATTCATCGCCAGCAAGCCGGCAACGTTGCAGCCGTTCTTCCGTACGCTTTTCCTTGGTGGGGAACGCAACGCCGTTCTCAATTTCGACCGGCTTGGTCTCGCGGCGATGCAGGCGGGCGAATGGAAAATCGCGGAACACGCCTTCGATGGCGCATTGACCCGAATCGAGCAGGTCTATGCCCAGAATACCCAGGCCGAGCAGGCGAAGTCGGTCTGGAAGAAGGAAGCTCGCAAAGATTACAAGGGTGAGCCGTACGAACGCGCCATGGCCTACTACTATCGTGGCCTGCTCTATCTACGGACGGAGGACTACGATAATGCGCGTGCCTCGTTCAAGGGCGCGCTGTTTCAGGATTCGATCAATCTTGACGGTGACCGCGCTCAGGATTTCGTCTTGATGAATTATCTCTCCGGCTGGGCATCGGCCTGTGCCGGCGACACGTCGCTTGCCGACGAACAGTTCCAGATAGCCGCCAAGGTCAACACGAACCTGGTCCGTCCGCCAGCCGGAACCAACACGCTGTTCATTGCAGAAATCGGGCTCGGTCCGGTCAAGTCCAAAAGCGGACAAAATGCCGAACTGCTCGAGTTCAAGTCGGTAACCGGTCTGCCCGAAGCGGGTGCCTATTTCACGGCATCCGGCAACCCGGCGGCGCCCCAAATCGCCACGCGTGAAGTGGCCAGTCTCTCCTACCAGGCATCCGATCGCGACGGGCGCAAGATGGATGGCGTGCTCAAGGGCAAGGCCGAAGCCAAGGCTATTACCAATGCCGTTGGCGATCAGATGATTCAGCAGTCCCTGCTCAACAACAACAACGGCATGGGAGGGATGATGGGGGGCATGCTCGCCGGCTGGATGATGAAGGGCCTGTCGAGCGCAATGCATGCCGATGCCGATATCCGCATGTGGGATACATTGCCGGATCGTGTTCTGCTGGCTACTGCCACCGTATCTCCCCTTCCATCCGGGAATTACTCGATCACCTTCCTTGATGGCAAACAGGCACAGGTCGATCTCAAGCCGGCCGCGCTCCAGGCGTTTGGCGGGAAGCGCTGTTCGCTCATCTGGGCTCGTTCGCGCGACGCCATTGCCGTCGATCCGGTTACCCCCGGTGACGATGCCGGCGTGGCCGCAGCCAACGCACGGCGCAAGGAAGTGCAGGCGAAGGACAAGGGTTTTCGCGCTTCGCTTTCCGATTTCTGAGCTTTCCGCGAAGGAGAACAACCTTGCTGCGCACCATTCTTGCCTTGATCGCTCTGCTGGCCGCCTCTGATGCGGCATACGCGGAAAATCGCGTGCTCAAATGCCATGTCGGTTCCGCCCGTCACGCGCCATTGCCGGATGGGCCGGCACTCACTGCCAATGTGGCCAAATCGATGACGCCCATTCCCCTCGACGCAGCACAGTTCACGGACAAGAAACTTGCTAAGTCAATGGTGGTGGAAGGACTGTTCTCTCGCATTACCGATAGCGGTTCGTCGGAAGTCACCGCGCGCTTCGTCAATTGCACAAAGAACACTCTGGCAATCCGGGTGCGCACGTCGTTCATGGACGCGCAGCAGTTCCCGACAGAGCCTTCTTCCGCCTGGCGTACGGTTTTTATCCCCGCGCTCGGCACCGGGTTATATAGCGAAAAATCCATAGCCCCCAAGGGCGTGGCCAACTTCCTCATCGAGCTTGCTCCCAACTGAGCGCGGCCACCCGGCTCATTCCGCTCAGCCAACCATGTGGTGATCCACGATGTCTTATCCCTTCTCCGCGCGTCCGGTGCTGGTCGCCCTGGTCCTGGCTTTGCTCGCGCCGATGCCCGCCGTCGCGCAGGTCGGCCCCGACTTCCCGGCAGCATACCGCGCCGCCGGGCGGCCCCGGATCGTCGTGTTCTGGAACCGTCAATTGTCGGACAACGCGGCGAGCGAATACGATGTCGTGACCCGTGGCTCGTCGGAACATTCCGGCGCTGCGGTCGCCGGCCGCAACTGGGCCGGCGCCCATAACTCCAGCGACGTGACCGTGGCGACCGGCGTTCACCGCAGCCAGGAAGGCAAGCGCGATTCGACTCTTGGCGAACGCAGCGACTGGAAGGTCGAAACCGTCTTCACATCCGATCTGGTCCACGCCGGCGTCGCACTGGTTGACCGCGACACCATCGTGCGGGTCACCGGGCGGGACATCGCTGATCTGTTTGCTAACCAGCAGGCTAATGAAATCAAAGCATTGCTTGGTCACGCCGACATCATTCTCGAAGTCCTTCAAACCAGTGGACGTGGTCCGCTCGGCACTGCGTTCAAAGTTTCCGCCAAGGATATCCGCACCGGTCGAATCCTGGCCCAGTTCGTAACCGAGGCCGCTCCGCCCGAGCGCCCGGCGCGCTGGGTGCCCGGGCCGTCCGGTTTCGTGCGCGAGACGCCTTCGGACGACGGTTCGGTAACCCGTTGGGTCCCGGGACCATCTGGCTTCGTCCAGGAAACACGCCCCGCCAACGAAAATGTCCCGGCTCACCGTCTGGCTGACGAAACTCTGCGGGCACTTGCGGACGCGTTTCTGCGCCGTTGAACGTACCATTTGGCGAGGCCCCGTCGGGTATGCTCCAATCGTGAGTTTCGGGGATATCGTCTTGAGTTCCCTCCCGTCCCCAACTGAAGTCTGATCCAGGCCCATATCGACAATCGACATGTTTAGCCGTAGAAATACGTAAAACAACCTAGGCGACCCATGCCCCGCCGTCCCCCCATCCCCCTCCTCGCATCCCTCCTGCTCGCCACCCCGGTGCACGCGGAGTCAATCGGCAACCGCGGCATCGTCGCCCTCCACAACGCCGGCCTCTCTGCCGAAGCCATCGCCGCCAAGGTCCGCCATGCCCCGTGCGACTACGACCTCTCCACCAGCGGCCTGATCGCGCTGAAACGCGCCGGCGTCCCCCAGGCCGCGATCGTCGCCATGCTCGAACACTGCGGCCCGACTTACGACGGCGATGACAAGGCTCCCGCCGCCGTCCACGCCCCGGGCATCTTCCTGCAAACCCCCTCTGGCGAAACCCCCGTCCGCCCGTCCGCCTGGTCCTCGCTCCGCGTCGTCGCCCCGCCCCCCGGCTTCGGCAGCTACCTGTTCCCGACCATGGCCCGCCTGGTCGTCCCCCAGGCCACGGCGCAACTCACCACCGGCCCGCGCCCGGTCTTCCTGTTCCGCTTTGCCCCGCAACCGCCCGACCATGCCGATTTCGGTGGCGCCGAAAGCCAGGACGCCCAATCCCCCACCGAATTCAGCCTCGTCCGCTTTCGCGAGCGGTCCGGCAATCGCCAGGTCACCGTCGGCCGCGTCCAGGCCAGCATCGAGATCACCGGCATCGATCCGAAATATACCCTGCCGTTCGCGGTCAAGGAATTGGGCGACGGACAGTTCCGCGTCGAATTGCCCGAGCCCCTAGAACCCGGCCAATACGGCTTCGTCATCATGGGCGAACGCCAGCGCCGCCGCGGCACCCTGTTCCGCATCTACGACTTTGCGGTGAAGTAACTCAGACTCGTGTCCCGCTCAGCCTGAACGTCCCGAAAAACCCTGCCTTCACCGTCCCCGAAATCGCATCCCCGGCGACTGTCGCGGTGCATTCCAGCGTCGCTGCCATCGGCCGCGTCATCTCCATCCGCCAGGTCAGCACGTCGCCATCGACCCTGCCATCGAGGGTCGGCAGTTCGCCCATCAGCGGGTTTTCCAGTATCCCGTCGAACCGCTCCCCGTTCACCGCCACGGTAAACGAGCCTTTCTGCTCGCCCATCGGCGTCGCCACGCGCACCGCCCAATCGCCATCGGCACTCATCATTCACCCTCCGCTTGCTGCCCGGCCTGGCCCGTCGGCGCCGCGACGAACTCCACCGGCATCCCCAGTTGCCGGACCTGCGGCTCGATCTTCGCCCGGTCGCCGACGACGACGAACACCATCCCGTCAGGCTGCAGGAACCCGCGCGCCGCCGCGTCCAGCTGCGCCGCGCCGATCGCCCGATAGCGTTCCGGCAGGGTCGCATAATAATCATCCGGCCGCCCCAGCCGGTCATTGAACTGCACCGCCGCCAGCACTTGCGCATTGGTCTCGTAGCGGTTCGGCAGGCCGCGCACATTGCCGTCGGTCACCCGCTGCAGTTCTTCCGCGGTCACCGGCTTGCCGTCCGGAAACGCCTTCATGTCCGCCACCAGCGCCCGGATCGAATCCCCGGTCCGGTCGGTCTGCACCGGCGCGAACACCAGCAGGCTGCGCGGCCCCAGCGGCTGGCGCACTGCCGTCTGCACCCCATAGGACCAGCCCTTGTCCTCGCGCAGGTCGCTGTTAAGCCGGGAGAGGAAATCGCTGCCCAGCACTTCGTTGGCCAGCTCCAGCGCCTCCTGGTTCCGGTCCGTGCCCTTGAGCCCCAGCACCCGCCCGCCGACGATCACCGACTGCGGCGAATGGGGCCGGTCGATCACCACGATCCGCCCCTGCGGCGCCGGCACGGCTGCGTCGATCGCCTTCCTCGGCGCCGCGCCGGCCGGCACCGCCCACCCGCCGAAGCTCTTTTCCAGCAGCGGCAGCAGCTCGGCCATGGTCACGTCGCCGACCACGGTGATCCGCGCCAGGTCCGGCCGCAGCCACTTGTCGTGCACCGCGCGCAGGCTCTCCGTCGTCAGCGCCTTCAGCGCCGCCGCATCGCCCAGCCCGTCGCCCGGCTGCGCATAAGGATGCGCGGCGCCGAACAGCAGCGGATTGAGCGAGCGCAGCGCCAGCCCCTGCGGGCTCGCCAGCGAGGCGGACAGCGCCGCCAGCCGCTGCTCGCGCACCCGCGCGACATCGGCCGGGGCAAACGCCGGCCGCCGCACGATATCCGCCATCAGCGCCAGCGAGGGCGCCAGGTTGGGCGCCAGCGCCGAGAGCGAGACGGTGCTGGTGTCCATCGCCGCGCCGGCCGAAATCGTCGCCCCCAGCCGCTCCTGCGCCTCGGCGATCTGCGTCGCGGTCAGCGGCTGCGGCCCGGTCGTGCCTTCGTCCAGCGCCGCCAGCATCGTTCCCTGCGCGCCCGGCGTATCCAGCGCATCCGCCGCCGCGCCGGCATCGAAGCCGATCGCCACCAGCACCTTGGGCACCGCCGTGCGCCGCGCCAGGGTCACCGGAATGCCGTTGGCCAGCCTGGCATGTTCGATCGCCGGGAAAGTCAGCGCCGCCACCGGCGCCACCGCCGGCGCCGCGCGCGGCGGGGAGGGGGGCAGCGGCGCCGGCGGCAGTTTCGCATCGGGCTTCGGCGCCGGATGGTCCGCCTCGTCGCCCCAGCCGCCCTTCTGCTCGCCCGATTCCGTCCGCTCGCCCGGCCTGACCACCAGCGCGAAGACCGGCCGGCTGAGCCACTTCTGCAAGGCCGCCCGCACCTCGGCCGGCGTCACCGTGGCGATCGCCTGCAACTGCCGGCGATAATGCGCCGGATCGCCGGCATAGAGCAGCCCTTCGGCCAGCGTCGAGCCTTTGCCGCCCATCCCGCCGACCACTTCCAGCGCGGCGATTTCTTCCGAGACGATCCCCGTCGCCGCTCGCCGGACCTCGTCCGCCGTCGGCCCTTCCTTGAGGAATTTGGCGATCACCCCGTCGAACGCCGCCTCCGCCTGCCCGCGCGATGTCCCCGGCTTCACATCCATCGAGGCGGAAAGAAAGCTCAACTGCTCGTGCGCCTCGTTCTCCGCCTCGACCCGGACGGCCAGCTGCTGGCCCCGCACCAGCGCATTGTCGAGCCGCGAGCTGGCCAGCCCGCCCAGCACCCGCATCCCCACCGCCAGCGCCGGCGTCTCCGCGTCGCCCTCGCCCGGGCCGGTCCAGATCCGGTAGACCCGGGTCGTCGCCACCCGGTCGGCCATCTCGCGCCTGAGCACCGCCGGCAGGGTCACCGGCCCGGCCTTGACCGGCTGCACGTCCGGCCCCCGCGCGATATCGCCGAAGTACTTTTCGACCAGCGGCCGGGCGACGCCCATGTCGATGTCGCCGGTCAGCACCAGCACCGCATTGTTCGGCCCGTAGTGGTCGCGATACCACTGCCGCACATCGCCGATGGTCGCCGCGTCGAGGTCGGCCATCGAGCCGATCGTCGCATGGCGATAAGGATGGCCGACCGGGAACAGCCCGTCGCCCAGCGCATACTGGACGAGGCCATAGGGCTGGTTGTCGTTCTGCCGCTTCTCGTTCTTGACCACCTCGCGCTGCTTGTCGAGCTTGTCCTGGGTCACCGCGCCGAGCAGGTGCCCCATGCGGTCGCTCTCGAGGAACAGGGCCAGCTCCAGCGCCCCCTTGGGCACGGTCTCGACATAGTTGGTGCGGTCATACCAGGTCGAACCGTTGCTTCCGGTCGAGCCCGCCGCCTCCAGCGGCACGTCGAAGCTCGGCGCGTTCTCCGATCCGCCGAAGAACAGGTGTTCGTAAAGATGGGCGAAGCCGGTCCGCCCGCGCGGCTCGTTCTTCGAGCCGACCCGGTAATAAGTGGTCACCCCGACGACCGGCGCCTTGCGATCGGTATGGACGATCAGCCGCAGGCCATTGGGCAGGGTCGCCATCTCGTAGGGGATCTGCACTTTCGCCACCAGCCCTGCCAGCGGCGCCGGCTTCACCGCGAGCGCCGGCTCGGCCTGCCCGGCCATGGCCGGCACGGCGGCAGCGAGCGCCATCGCCCCGGCCAGCAACACGCGGCCACGAAGGGAGAGGGGGGCGGAAAACCCGGTCATCGAACGATCCTGTCTGGCTGGGAAACCGGCCCCGGCGCGCAATCGCCAAAGACCGCAGTCGGGGTGATGGTCATGTGGTCGTAGCTTGGCACGAGCGCGACCCGGCGGCAATTCGCCCGCACATAGTCCTGCACCGCGTTCCAGGTGTGCCGGTTGACGGGAAAGTTGCGTGGGCTGAGCACCGTCACCACCGCACCGGGATGCCGCGCCAGCACCCGGTCCACCTCGGCATCGGTGTCGAGATGCGAGACATTGCGCTCGATCGCCTGGTTCAGGTGGTGGGTGAACACCAGCGGGCTCATGAACGGTCGGTCGGTCATCGCATAGAGCTGCAAGGGTCCATCATACACGAACAGCCCCCTGCCATGGTCATTCTGAACGACAGCCGAAGCCAGCGCCCGGGTCGATGCGATGGCATGGACATTCCACGCCCGGTCGAACGGGTCGTACCACAGCATGCCATTGGCGGCGACCAGGGCGAAGGCCACCAGCCCGCCCCGCGCCCGGGCAAACCCCAGCCCAGCCGCCGCGCACAGCGGCACCAGCCAGGGCAGGGCATAGTGGGGAAAGAAATGCGGCACGCTCGCCATGCCGGCCAGCCCCGCCGCCAGCCACCCGGCGAGGAACCGGCGCGGATCGGGCTCGGCCCATGTCCCGCGCCACAGCCCCCATGCGGCCACCAGCACCGGCACTGCCAGGCGCACTGCCATTGCCGCCATGTCCCGCTGCAGCTCGCCGGCCGCCAATGGCGCCTTGGCCAGGTTGGACAGGACCATCGCCTGCCAGAATTCGCCGAAATGCCCGAGCCACCAATAGGCGAGGGCAAATGCGGCAAACGGCGCCGCGCCGACAGCGGCAAACCCCAGCGCCCGCCCGGCCAGCGCCGGCCAGGCCATGCCGCCGGCCTGCAGCCGCCACAGCAGCCAGCCGCCGAGGAACACGCTCTCGAACAGGCAGGTCTGCTTGATCGTCAGCGCCAGCCCGCACAGCGCCATTGCCAGCCAGCCCCGTCGCGCCCCGCCCTGCCAGACGAGCAGTGCGGCCAGCGCCACCGGGAGGTTGTAGAACACCGGGCTCTGGCCGGAAAACCCGTCCAGCGGCCCCAGCGTGAGCAGATAGGCCATGCCGGCCAGCAGCCCGCCCCGCTGCCGCCCGGTCCAGCGCGTGACGATCGCGCCGATCACCAGCGCGGTCAGCGCGGCAAACAGCGTCGCCGCCAGCTGGTAGGCGATGACCGCGCGCGAAATCCCGGCAATCGCCCAGTAGAGCACGAACAGGCCCAGGGGCTTGCGATCCCAGACATCGACATAGGGCAGCAGGCCTTCATGCATCCGCTGCCCGACGAGGAAATAAAAGGCATCGTCCGCCAGCGCATTGGGATTGCCGAACACGCTCGCCCGCAGCCCGACAGCCAGCGACAACAGCGCCAGGCCCTGGACCAACGAACGCGTTGTACTCCTCGGCGCGAATCGCACCGAGCGACGCTCGCTCATGGCTTTGCGTCGTGCCGGAATGGCCAGACCTTCATCGCAGACCGTTAACCTCTTTGATTTCCTGCGAACCCGCCCGTCCTTTGCACCGAGTATGCCACATGGCGCAATCGATGCGGCGGCGAACCCGCGCCGCGCCTTTCCGCGGCTGTCTCAAATCGATTGCGTATGGCAAATTTCGCAATTTTTGCCTCGTTCCGTCGCAGCGAGGCATGACTGCTCCCCTTGCCGGACGTCCGCAAGGAAAATGCCCCGGAAGGCGATGGAAGCTTCGACATGAGACCAAGGTATTAAATCAGACCAATTGGATTAACGGCGGCGGGGCGAAATTTACGCGTGATGTGCAGGCTCCGGTCGCCACGCTTGTTAGCCACTGAGCGTTAAATTCCAGACGGTCGAAATCCGCGCTGCCGCCACCCGATCCACGGAGCACTCATGTCCGCCACCGTCAACGATCTGCCTCGCATCCTCGATTTCTTCGAGATCGGCCCCCAGGAAGCCCGGAGCCTGCCCCGCCTGGGCCGCGCGGTGGAAAAGTTCGGTCCCAGGGCGCTGGTCCACCTCTACGAGAGCATCGGCGCGAACCCCGAGCTCGCCCGCCACTTCCCCACCGCCGCCAGCCGGGACGGCGCGCGCGAAAAGCAGCTCCAGCATTGGCGCACCCTGTTCGGCACCCCGCCCGATGCCCAGTGGCACAAGGCGGCTGACCGCATCGGCGAAGTCCACGCCCGCATCGGGCTGGAGCCGCACTGGTATATCGGTGGCTATGCCATGGTGCTGGAGGAGATGATCCACGGCCTCATCGGCCCCTCGCTCGCCGGCAAGGGCACCGCCAGGGCGGTCTCGGCCCTGGTCAAGCTGGCGCTGCTCGACATGAGCATCGCGCTCAATGCCTATTTCCGGGTCGAGGACGAGCGCCGCCTCGGCGTCATCGACAAGCTCGGCGCCGCGCTTTCCGCGCTGGCCGAAGGCGATTTCACCCGGCCGCTCGAACCCCTACCCGAAGCCTATGCCCGCATCCAGGCGGATTTCGACGCCATGCACCGCCATGTCGGCCAGGCGCTCGCCCGCGTCGCCGACAGCGTCAGCGGCATCGAGAACGGCGCTGCCGAGATCGACCAGGCCGCCGCCGACCTTGCCCGCCGCACCGAACAGCAGGCCGCCAGCCTCGAGGAAACTGCCGCCGCTCTCAGTGAGGTGACCGAAGGGGTCCGCCAGACCGCCAGCGAGGTCGGCACGATGCAGGGCGCCATCGGCAAGGCGAGCGAGGAAGCCGGCGAGGGCCGCACCGTCGCCAGCCAGGCCGTCTCGGCCATGGACGGCATCCAGCGGTCCGCCCAGGAAATCCAGTCGATCACCAACGTCATCGACGGCATCGCCTTCCAGACCAACCTGCTCGCGCTCAATGCCGGCGTCGAAGCCGCCCGCGCCGGCGAATCCGGCCGCGGCTTCGCCGTCGTCGCCACCGAAGTCCGGGCGCTGGCGCAGCGTTCCGCCGATGCCGCCAAGGACATCAAGGCGCTGATTTCCGCCAGCACCCAGCAGGTCGGCGACGGCGTCTCCCTCGTCGGCGCCACCGGCGAGGCGCTCGCCTCCATCGTTGCCCGCATCGACGAGATTTCCGCCGTCGTCTCCGGCATCGCCGAATCCGCCGTCGAGCAGTCGACCGCGCTCGGCCAGGTCGCTGGCGCCGCGCGCGAGATGGACCGCATGACCCAGCAGAACGCCGCCATGGTCGAACAGAGCAATGCCGCCGCCCGCGCGCTCGCCGACCAGTCCTCCCAGCTTTCGCAGCTGGTCAGCTCGTTCAAGGTGGCCGGCAAGTCGGCCGGCGCCGGCAGCCACGCCCCGAAGGTCGTCCCCATGCGCGAGGTTGCCCGTCCCGCCGCCCGCATCCCCGCGCCGCGCAGCTCGGCGGTGGCCCAGGCGGAAGTGGACGACTGGAGCGAGTTCTGAGGTTCGGCCTGCCGCCCCTGCCGTTCAGGCGCCGGCCGACAGCACTTTGGCGACGGCGACGAATTCACCCACGGCCAGCGTCTCCGCCCGCCGCTGCGGATCGATGCCGACGACATCCAGCGCGGCCAGCGCGCCGGGCAGGCCCTTGAGACTTTGCCGCAGCATCTTGCGGCGCTGGCCGAAGGCGGCCTCGGTCAGCCGTTCCAGCCTGCGGGCCGAGACCTCTTCCGGGGCCGCCGCCGGCGTGACGTGAACCACCGCCGACATGACCTTCGGTGGCGGGGTGAAGGCGCTGCGATGGACCTTCATGGCGATGCGCGCGTGCGTGCGCCATTGGGACAGCACGGCGAGCCGTCCATAGGCTTCGGCATTGGTCGCCGCGACGATGCGTTCGGCGACTTCGAGCTGGAACATCAGCGTCAGCGAGGTCCACAGCGGCGGCCAGGCCTCGCCGCCCAGCCATCGGGTGAACAGCGCCGTGCCGACATTGTAGGGCAGGTTGGCGACCACGGCATATGGTTCGCCCATCAGCACATCGTGATTTTGGGCGAGCGCGTCCCCCTCGATGACCCGGAGCTGGCCGGGGAAGGCCTCGGCCAGTTCGGCGAGCGCCGGCAGGCAGCGCCGGTCCATCTCGATCGCGGTGACCCGCGCGCCGGCGCGCAGCAGGGCGCGGGTCAGGCCGCCCGGCCCCGGGCCGATCTCGAGCACCGCGCGGTCGCGCAGGGTGCCCGGAACCGCGGCGATCCGGTCCAGCAGCTGTTCGTCGAGCAGGAAGTTCTGGCCCAAAGCCTTGCTCGCCGCCAGCCCGTGGCGGGCGATAACCTCGCGGAGCGGCGGCAGGCTCATGCCGACCGGCGATGGCGGACGCAGGCGCCGGCCATGGCCAGAGCCGCGAGCGTCGCGCCTGGGTGAGCCAGCCCCTTGCCGGCGATGGCGAAGGCGGTGCCATGGTCGGGCGAGGTGCGGATCGTCGGCAGGCCGAGCGTGACGTTGACCCCGGCATCGAAATCGAGCGTCTTGAGCGGGATCAGCGCCTGGTCGTGATACATGCACAGCGCGACATCGAAGGTTTCCCGCGCGCGGGGGGCGAACAGGGCATCGGCCGGATGGGGGCCGGTGGCGTCGATGCCTTCCGTCTGCAGCGCGGCAATCGCCGGGGCGATGATGCGGGCTTCCTCGTCGCCCATGCGGCCGTCCTCGCCGGCATGGGGGTTGAGCGCCGCAATCGCCAGGCGCGGCGCGGCGATGCCGAAATCCCGAGCCAGCGCCGTGGCGACGATGCGGGCGCGACGGACGATAAGGGCACTGGTCAGTACCCGGGGAACCTCCGCGAGCGCGACATGGACGGTCAGCGGCACCGTGCGCAGCGACGGTCCCGCCAGCATCATCACCGCGTCTTCGGCCACGACGCCGCAAGCCTCGGCGACGAATTCCGTCT
>Ga0068862_100003080_pt1 | contig 14536 bp, 10 predicted proteins | sample KBSSwiS52_FD_66598 | JGI IMG/M metagenome (GOLD analysis project Ga0068862, IMG submission 66598) | Switchgrass rhizosphere microbial communities from Kellogg Biological Station, Michigan, USA - KBS Switchgrass S5-2 | ecosystem: Host-associated > Plants > Roots > Rhizosphere > Soil ... | reverse complement strand
CGCCTCAACATGACCGGCTGCGCCAATTCGATGCGCGCCGTGCTGCCCGGCATGATCGCGCGGCGCTATGGCAAGATTGTCAACGTGGGGGGGACGTTCGGCATGCGGGGCAGGGCGGGACGAATGGCCTATTCCGCATCCAAATGGGGGCTGCGCGGCATCACCAAATCGACCGCAATCGAAGCTGGCCAGTATAACATCAACGTAAACCTCGTCGCTCCCGGGATGGTGGATGGGCCGCGCTTCCGATCCACGGTGATGCCTGCCTATGCCAAGGCGCGGGGCATCACGGTCGAGGAAGCGGCGGCTCAGCACGCCTCCGAATATGCGCTGCAGCGGATCAGCACCGACGAGGATATCGCCGCCGCCTGTCTTTTTCTCGCGTCCGACGTCTCCCGCCAGATCACGGGCATCGACCTGCCTGTCGATGGCGGCTGGGCGGCGCTGTGAATTTTCTCTCAAGTTGGAAGACCATGATGGAATGATCGCCGATCTCGTCATTTCGGGCGCCACGATCGTCACGGATACCACCGAGTTCATCGGATCGATCGCCATCTAAGGACGGGGCCATTCTGGCCATCGTCACGCGCGAGGCGATGCCGATGGCGGCCGAAGTCCTCGATGCCTCCCGCAAACATGTGCTGCCCGGCGCGATCGACGCGGATGTTCACTTCCGCGAGCCTGGCTACGTCCGTAGACGGCCGGTATCGGCGTAGCCGGACGTTCTGGGTCGCGGCGCAGACCGGCGGCAAAGTCCCAACAGCTGCACATAGAGATTGGGCGGCGTAGCCGCGGCCGCTTTAATGTCGAAGGCCGCGACAAACGGCGGCGCAAGGCGGTATGGCGGAGCGGGAGGGATTCGAACCCTCGATACGCTTTTGGCGTATACTCACTTTCCAGGCGAGCGCCTTCGACCACTCGGCCACCGCTCCGCATGCTCTGGACAGGGGGTGCGCCCTAGCGTGCGGCAAGGGGTTACGCAAGCGGTGGCGGCGTGGCATCAGGTGATGATGGCGGATCGCAGGTTGTTTGTGAGTTGCGCGCTTGCGTTGTGCATGGTGCCCGGCGGGGTGCAGGGTGCCTCTGGGACGGTTCAGGCCGTTTCGGGAGCGGCCGCGATGTCCGGGAAGGCGACGAAGCCGCCTGGCGCCGCCAAGGCCGCCGGACCCGCTCCGGTCGGAGCCAGCCCCTCTGAGATCGTTGCGGCCGCTCCTGCGGGCGACTGGGCGACGATCCCGCCGGACAGCCTGCTCGTCATGGATCTGGCGCCGCGGGCCGGCGAAGATCCGCTGGCGCCGCCGCCGCCTCCCCGGCGCGTGGTGATCCAGCTTGTTCCTCCCCCGTTTACCCAGGGATGGGTGAACAACATCCGGCTGCTCGCCGCATCGCACTGGTGGGACGGTGCCGCCATCGTCCGGGCCCAGGACAACTATGTCGTCCAGTGGGGCGACCCCGAGGCCGAAAACCCGGCGCTCGCGCGGCCGCTGCCCGCGGGGCTGCAGAAGATGGCCGAGGAGGACTATGTGGCCGGTGCCCCCGGCGACTGCGGGCGCTATGCCGAAGTCTGCCCCGACGCTGCGCTGCGCTTTTTCACCAGCGCCGAAATCCACGACAGCTACGCCGATCATGCGGGCTTCGTATCGGGCTGGCCGGTCGCGGTGGAAGGGCGGCGGATCTGGCCGGTTCACTGCTACGGCACCGTCGGCGTCGGCCGCGACGTGGCGCCCGATACCGGCACCGGGGCGGAGCTCTATGCGGTGATCGGGCAGGCTCCTCGGCAACTCGACCGCAACATCGCCGTGGTAGGCCGGGTGATCGAGGGCATCGAGAACCTGTCTGCCCTGCCGCGCGGCACCGGCGACCTCGGCTTCTACCTCACGCCCGGGGAGCGCACGGGGATCCTGTCGATCCGGTTGGGCAGCGAGGTGCCCGACCTTCCGGGCTACGCCTATCTTTCGAGCGTGAGCGACAGCTTCAAGCGCTATGTTCATGCCCGCGCCAATCGCCGCGATGCGTTCTATATCCAGCCGGCCGGTGCGATCGACGTGTGCAATGTGCCGGTGCCCGTTCGCCGGATCGAGCCGCCCGCCGAGGCCGAGAAGCCGCGAAAGCGGCGCTGATTCAGCGATCCGGGCGCTCGTTCGCCAGGCGCCACGCGGCGAGGCCGCTCAGCGCCGCCAGGGCAAACCACGTCGCCGCGTAGACCAGGTGGTTGTTCGCGAAGTGCACGGTCGTCATCCCGCCTTGGGGATAGCCCGGGATCGCGGAGCGGTCGGCATCGATGAAGAACGGAGCGACCGGCTCCACTCCGGTGGCACGGGCGATGGCGGCGACGTCGCGCGAATACCAGCGGCCGGAGGCAGGGTCGTTGGCACGAAGGAAGCCGCCCCCCGGCTCAGAGGCGCGCAGCAGCCCCACGACCACGGCGCTGCCAGGGGGTGGGGGCAGGGCGCGGCTCCGCGCCTCCGCCCGCTCGCCGGGGACGAAGCCGCGGTTCACCAGCACGGTGCCTTCCGCCGTGCGCAACGGGGTCATGACCCAGAAGCCGGCGCCATCCTGCGTCACCGCCTGCACGAGCGTGTCGTGACCCGCCCGGAAAGTCCCGGAGGCGCGTACCCGGCGGTATTCGAAGTCGGGCGCTCGCAGTGTCGGCCAGCCGGATCGCGCAGGAAGCGGAACGGGCGCGGCGTGGATGCGGGCCTCCACTCGCGCGATCAGGTCCAGCTTCCAGACGCGGCGCTCAATCTGCCAGACGCCGAGCGCCGAAAAGCCGCAGAGGGCGAACAGCGCCAGCGCCGCAAGCGGCCAGCGCCGGCGCGCGATGGTCAGGGCTCGGATCCCGTCGCGGTCATCGGCATCGGCATCATGTTGACGGCGAGGTGATGCATGATCCACAGCGAGCCGGCGATCACGATGAGCACGATGACCGCCGCGAAGGTGTAGGCGAGCAGCGTCCACCCGCCTTCCGAGCGGCTGTTCACGTGGAGGAAGCACACGGTGTGGACGAGGATCTGCACGATCGCGAGGGCGATGATCACGATCGCGGTCGCTTGCACATCGTGCAGCGCGCCGGTCATCACCAGCCAGAACGGGATGGCGGTGAGGGCGACCGACAGCGCGAAGCCCAGCAGGTAGCCCCGGCGGGAGCCATGGCCTTCCATCTCCCCCGGCGCATGCGCATCATGCCCGTGTGCGGCCTCGGTCATCGCAGGACTCCCAACAGGTAGACGAAGGTAAAGACGCCGATCCACACGACATCCAGGAAGTGCCAGAACATGCTGAGGCACATCAACCGGCGCTGGTTCTCGGGATGCAGGCCGCGCTGGCCGAGCTGCACGAGCATCACCACCAGCCAGACGATGCCGAAGCTGACGTGCAGGCCGTGCGTGCCGACCAGGGTGAAGAAGGCCGAGAGGAACGCGCTGTGCTGCGGCGTCGCTCCCTCGGCGATGAGGTTGGAGAACTCGAACAGTTCCACCCCGACGAATGCGGCGCCGAGCAGCCCGGTCAGCGCCAGCCACAAGCGCGTGCCGCCCAGCCTGCCTTCCTGCATCGCGATCATCGCGAAACCATAGGTGATCGAGGAAACCAGCAGGATCGCGGTGTTGAGCGCCACCAGCGGCAGTTCGAAGATCTCGCGCGGGGTGGGGCCGCCGGCGTAGGCGGTGCTCAGCACGCCGAATGCGGCGAACAGCGTGGCGAAGATGAGCGCGTCGCTCATCAGGTAGATCCAGAAGCCCAGCATCGTGCTGCCGCCGGGCGCGTGGTGGTGAGTGTCCTGCGTGTCGTAGAAGACGGGCGCTTCGGGGGCGGTGTCGCTCATCGTCAAGCTCCCGTCGCGACCGGGCGCGGACGCGCGGCTTCGTCACGCTCGACCGTTTCGGCCGGGATGTAGTAGTCGCGGTTGTAGTTGAAGGTGTGCGCGATGCCGACCACGAACAGCCCGACGGCAGAGAGTGCGGCAAGCCACCAGATGTACCACACCATGGCGAAACCGAGCACCAGGGCGAGGGCGGAGAGGATCACGCCGGCACCTGTGTTGCGCGGCATGTGGATGGGGTGGAAGCCTTCGGCCGGACGCTCGGCGCCGCGCCGCTTCATGTCGTACCAGGCGTCGAGGTCGTGGATGACCGGAGTGTGCGCGAAGTTGTAGTTCGGCGGCGGCGAGGCGATCGACCACTCCAGCGTACGGCCTTCCCAGGGATCGCCGGTGGTGTCGCGCAACTGGTCGCGGCGCATGATCGAGACCGCGATCTGGATCACGAAGGCGGCGATGCCGATCGCGATGATCACCGCGCCGATGGCGGCGATCACGAAGAAGGGCTGCATCGCCGGATCGTCGAAATGGCGCAGGCGGCGGGTCGCGCCCATCAGGCCGACGATGTAGATCGGCGTCCAGGCGACCCAGTAGCCGATCACCCAGCCCCAGAAGTGGATCTTGCCCCAGAACGGGTCGAGCTTGAAGCCGAACGCCTTGGGGAACCAGTAGTCGATGCCGGCGAACAGCCCGAACACGACGCCGCCGATGATGACGTTGTGGAAGTGCGCCACCAGGAACAGCGAATTGTGCAGCACGAAGTCGGCCGGCGGCACCGCGAGCAGCACGCCGGTCATGCCCCCGACCGTGAAGGTCAGCATGAAGGCGACAACCCACATCATCGGCAGGCCGTAGCGGATGCGACCGCGGTACATCGTGAACAGCCAGTTGAATATCTTGGCGCCGGTGGGGATCGAGATCACCATGGTGGCGATGCCGAAGAAGCTGTTGACGCTGGCGCCCGATCCCATCGTGAAGAAGTGGTGCAGCCACACCAGGTAGCTGAGGATGGTGATGACGACGGTGGCGTAGACCATCGAGGAGTAGCCGAACAGCCGCTTCCCGGTGAAGGTCGAGGTCACTTCCGAGTAGATGCCGAACACCGGCAGGACCAGCACGTAGACCTCGGGATGGCCCCAGATCCACACCAGGTTCCAGTACAGCATCGGATTGCCGCCGAGGTCGTTCGTGAAGAAGTCCGTGCCGATGTAGCGGTCCAGCATCAGCATCGCGAAGGCGGCGGTCAGCACCGGGAAGATCGCGATCACCAGCACGTTGCTGCACAGCGCGGTCCAGCAGAAGATCGGCATCTTCATCATCGTCATGCCGGGCGCGCGCATCTTGATGATGGTCACCACCATGTTGATGCCCGACAGCGTGGTGCCCACGCCCGCGATCTGCAGCGCCCAGAGATAATAGTCCGGGCCGGTGTCCGGACTGTTCTGCAGGTTCGTGACGGGCACATAGTTCAGCCAGCCCCCGCGCGAGAACTCGCCCACGAACAGAGACACCATCACCAGCAGCGCGCCGGCCACCGTCAGCCAGAAGCTGAGGTTGTTGAGAAACGGAAAGGCGACATCGCGCGCGCCGATCTGCAGCGGCATGACGAAGTTGATCAGGCCGACCACCAGCGGGATCGCCACGAAGAAGATCATGATCGTTCCGTGCGCGCTGAACACCTGGTCGAAGTGGTGGGCGGGCAGGTAGCCTTCGTTGGAGCCGAAGGCGATCGCCTGCTGCGCGCGCATCATCAGCGCATCGGCAAAGCCGCGCAGCAGCATGACGATGCCCAGGATGACATACATGATGCCGATCCTCTTGTGGTCCACGCTGGTGAACCACTCGCGCCACAGATAGCCCCAGAGGCCGTACTTCGTGACCGCCCCGACGACGCCGAGGCCGACGATCACGACGCCGATGAAGGTGACGAGCAGAATGGGTTCGTGGACCGGGAAGGATTCCCAGCCGAGGCGGCCGAAGATCGCCTTGGTGACGGTTTCGTCGAACATGGTCTCTCCGGTGCGGATCAGGCGGTGGCGGCGCGGGGAGTGCCCGGCGCGGCGAAAACGGGCGCGAGCGACATGTCGCGGTTCTTGTGCGAGGCAGGATGAGCGTTCCCGGGCGCATCGGAACCGCGCGGCTTGGTGACGTTGGGCCCCACGCCCTTTTCCTCGCCTTCCTTGAACAGCGCGCCCTCGGGTTTCTGCCCGCCCGCCGGCGGGCCGTTTCGGGCGGAGGGCATATCCATCGGGCCTTCGCCCCCGTGGTGTTGCATCACCTGGCTCATGCACGGCGTGCCGGGGCGCACGCAGCGGTTGTAGATGCGGTCGAACAAGTCGGGCTCGACGCCGGCGAAGGCCATCGGCGGCACTCGCTCGCTCGGCTTCTCCAGTTCGAGGAAGCGCGCGGTGTCGAGCGTTTGTCCCGAACTGCGCGCACGCTCTACCCAAGCGTCGAAGCCGGCCTGGTCCACGCCCTCCAGCGTGAAGTTCATGTACGAGAACCCGGCGCCCGAATAGTTGCTGGACAAGCCGGTGAAGCGGCCGGGCCGATTCAGCACCGCGTGCAGCGTGCTGCGCATTCCCGGCATGGTGTAGATCATACCGGCCATCGCGGGCGCGTAGAACGCATTCATCATGTTGGTGGAGGTCAGGTCGAACCGCACCTGCCGGTCCACCGGAAGCGCCAGTTGGTTGACCGTGGCGATGCCCTGCTCGGGGTAGATGAACAGCCACTTCCAATCGAGCGAGACGACCTGCACGACCAGTGGCTTCGCCCGGGGATCGATCGGCTTTTCGGCCGAGATGCGGTTCAGCGGGCGGAACGGGTCGAGGAGGTGGGTGCTCCACCAGGTGAGCGCGCCCAGGCAGATGATGATGAGCAGCGGCGCCGACCAGATGACCAGTTCCAGCCCGGTCGAGTGGTCGAAGTCGGGATCGTATGTCGCCTCCTCGTTCTTCGCGCGATAGCGCCAGGCGAAGATCACCGTCAGCGCCATGACCGGCACGATGATCAGCAGCATCAGCGCGGTCGAGGTGTAGATGATGTCGCGTTGCTGCAGGGCAACGTCGCCCGCGGGATCGAGGACGCCGTGGCGGCAGCCGGTGAGGAGCGCCAATCCGCAAACAGGAAGAGTGCGGCGGGCGGCAAATAAGGACTTCGGCGTACGCATCGGACGACCTGCTTCGGCGCTGTGACGCGCCGTTGTTCGGATGAATCCTGCCCCGCAGCGCTGCTTTTCGGGTGCAACGCGTGGTGCGATGCAATAGAGGGGATGCCTAGTCGGAGTCAAACGAATGACTGCACAGATCGCCGCCCATTCGAAATCGCTCGAGCGTGACGCCCGCCTCGTCAGCGCGCGCGACCACCGCGTCGCGCCGGGGGAAATCGCCATCGGCGTGATCGTCGGGCGGACCAGCGAATTCTTCGATTTCTTCGTGTACGCGATCGCCTCGGTGCTGGTGTTCCCCTCGTTGGTGTTTCCCTTCGTCGATCGGCTGACCGGCACGCTCTATTCCTTCGCGCTGTTCGCGCTGGCGTTCCTGGCGCGGCCGATCGGCACGCTGGTGTTCATGGCGATCGACCGGGCGCATGGGCGTGGCGTGAAGCTGACGATCGCCCTGTTCCTGCTGGGCGGTTCGACGATGGCCGTCGCCTTCTTGCCCGGCTACCAGGACATCGGCATTTTCGCGGCGCTGCTGCTGGGCTTGCTGCGCATCGGCCAGGGCGTGGCGCTGGGCGGCGCGTGGGACGGGCTGCCGGCGCTGCTTTCGCTCAACGCCCCGCAAGAGCGGCGCGGCTGGTATGCGATGATCCCGCAACTGGGGGCGCCGCTCGGCCTGATCGTGGCGGCGGCGCTGTTCGCCTTCTTCATGGCGACGCTCTCGCCCCAGGATTTCCTCGGCTGGGGATGGCGCTATCCGTTCTTCGTCGCCTTCGCGATCAACGTCGTCGCGCTGTTCGCGCGGCTGCGGCTGGTGGCGACGCCCGAGTTCGAGGAGCTGTTCGAGAATCGGGAACTGCAGCCGTCCCCGGCATTCGCCACGCTGTTCCGGCAATGGCGGACGATCGTGCTGGGCGCCTTCGCGCCGCTTTCCAGCTTCGCGCTGTTCCACCTCGTCACCGTATTTCCGCTGTCGTGGGTGACGCTGTTCAGCCGCGAGGACCCGGTGCGGTTCCTGGCGATCGAGATTGTCGGGGCGATGGTCTGCGTGCTGGCGATCATGGCCTCGGGCCTCATCGCCGACCGGGTGGGCCGCCGCGCCGTGCTGGGGGTCTCGGCGGTGCTGATCGGCGCGTATAGCGGCTTCGCGCCGCAATTGCTGAACGGCGGCAGCCTGGGAGAGATCGTCTATATGTTGGGCGGCTTCGTCCTGCTCGGCCTGGCGTTCGGCCAGTCTTCGGGCGCGGTGAACGCGAGTTTTCCGGGCGAGTACCGCTATACCGGCGCCGCGATCGTCGCCAATTCCGCCTGGCTGATCGGCGCCGGCTTCGCGCCGCTGGTGGCCTTGACGCTCGCAAGCCGGTTCGGCCTGTGGTCGGTGGGTGCCTATCTGCTGTCGGGCGCGGCCGGGACGCTGGCGGCGCTGGCGATCAACAAGGAGTGGGCGGGCCGCTCGCAGCAGTAACGGCCGGGCCGGAAAGCACGCGCGCCACGGCGACGAACTCGGCGACGCTCAGCGTCTCGGCCCGGCGCTGCGGGTCGATACCCAGCCTTTCGAGCGCATCGAGCGCGCCGGGCACGCCCTTCAGGCTCTGGCGCAGCATCTTGCGGCGCTGGCCGAACGCCGCCTCGGTCACGCGTTCCAGCACCCGTATCGAGACGCCCTCCGGCGCCTCGCCGGGCACGACGTGGACGATCGCCGACATCACCTTGGGTGGCGGAGTGAAGGCGCTGCGGTGGACCTTCATCGCCAGCTTCGCATTCGAACGCCACTGTGCCAGCACCGCCAGCCGGCCATAAGCCGAGCCGTCGGGCGCCGCGACGATGCGGCGGGCGACTTCCTCCTGGAACATCAGCGTCAGCGAAGTCCATTGCGGCGGCCACTGCTCGCCCGAAAGCCAGCCGGTGAACAGCGCGGTGCCGACGTTGTAAGGCAGGTTCGCGAGGATCGCATAGGGCCCGTCGAACAAGCTGGCGGGGTCGATCTTCAGCGCATCGCCCTGGATCACCCGCAGCTTGCCGGGGAAGGCGGCTTCCACCTCGGCCAGCGCGGGAAGGCAGCGGCGGTCCATCTCGATCGCGGTGACTTGCGCGCCGGCTCGCAGCAGCGCGCGGGTCAGGCCGCCTGGCCCGGGCCCGATCTCGAGCACCTGCCGCCCTTCCAGCGAGCCGGGGATCGTCGCGATCCGGTCGAGCAATTGCTCGTCGAACAGGAAGTTCTGGCCGAGCGCCTTGCTGGCCGAAAGGCCGTGCCGAGCGATGACCTCTCGCAAGGGGGGAAGGCGAGGGTGGGGGGTAAGGGGAGGGTGCACCGGCCTTCCCTATCCGCTGAAGCGGGGCAACTCAAACGGCAGGTGGTCAAACGGCAGGTGGTCAAACGGCAGGTGGTCAAACGGCAGGTGGGCGCGCAGTGATTGGCCGGACGAGGGGCTTGCCCGACGATCGCCTGCCGCCACGGCCGCAGGCCACGCCTACGATGCCCGGACCGCGTGCTCCGGCAAGCTGCGGATGCCTCCCGTAAGCGCGTGGCTGTCACCGCTGGTGCAAGCTCCTATATCACGCTCAGAAGGAGGGAGCGCGCGCTCGTCGATGGGCATGACCCGGCGGCACGGCGCTCCGATCGGAGAAGACGATGACCGCTGCGACCAAGGTGAAGTCCTCCCGTGCGGAGGCGCGTTCGCGCCGCGAGCTGGAGGGCGAGATCGCCGCCCATATCCGCGACTCCCTGCTGCCGGGCGACGGTCCCTTCGAGGAGGGCTGGGTCGAGGCCGCGGCCACCTTCCTCCTCGGAGCGGCAGGATCGCGGGCGGAGGGAGAACCGACGATCGCGATCGAGTCCGATACCGCCGGGCGACTCCTGCGCATCGCGCTGGTGAACGACGACATGCCGTTCCTGGTCGATTCGGTCGCGGCGCAGATCGCGGCGATGGATATCCTGGTCGATCGGCTGGTCCACCCGGTGGTCGCGGTGCGCCGCGACGCCCAGGGGACGCTGCAGGCGCTGCCCCGGGACGACGATCCGGCCGCGCGGCGCGAATCGATGATCTACATCGAGACCGCCCGCGTCGATGCCCGCCAGCGCCGCGCGCTCGTCCGGGTGCTGGAGGCGACCCTTGCCGACGTGCGCGCCGCCGTGGCCGACTGGCCGCGCATGGTCGAGCGGCTGAATGCCGACGCCGAGCGTCTTGAAGATCCCGAATGCGCGGAACTGCTGCGCTGGTTCGCGAAAGGCAACCTGACCCAGCTCGGCCACGTCACCCGCAAGCGCGGGGGCGGGCAGGCGCAGGCTCTGGGAATCTGCCGGCGCAGCGTCAAGGCGGTGCTGAGCGACGCGACTTACGAGCGGGCCTTCGCCGCGTTCGACGCGGCGCTGGCGGCGGGCGAGGCTTCGGCCCACATCGTCGTCAAGGCGAACCACCTTGCGACCGTGCACCGCCGGGTGCCGCTCGACGTGTTCCTGGTGCCGGTGATCGAGGACGGCGCCGTCTCCGCGATCTCGGTTCATGTCGGCCTGTGGACCAGCGCGGCGCTGAGCACCGCGCCCGAGCGGGTGCCGCGCCTGCGCCAGCAGCTGAGCAGCCTCGGCACCCGCCTGGGGTTCGATCCGCGCGGCCACACCGGCAAGGCGCTGACTCACACCCTGACGGCGCTGCCGCACGATCTGGTGGTCGGCTTCAGCGACGCCGACGTGGAGCGGGTGGCGACGACGATGACCAGCCTGGTCGACCGTCCACGCCCGCGCCTGCTGCTGATCGAGGCGCCGCTCGGCCGCCATCTGCTCGCCTTCGTGTGGCTCCCGCGCGACCAGCTCTCGTCGCAGATGCGCGGCCGCATCCAGGCGCTGATCGAACAGGCGGTCGGCGCGCCGGTACTGGACTGGAGCATGCAGGTGGAGGCCGGGACGCTGGCCATGCTGCGCTATGTGCTGGACATGCGCGAGGGGCAGACCCCGCCGCCCGAGGCCGAACTCGACCGTGAGCTCGGCCTCCTGCTGCGTGGCTGGTCGGCGGCGGTCGAGCTGGCCATTGCCGCCGGGGGCGAAACCTCGCGCGCGGCCGCTATCGCCGGACGGTACGCCGAGGCCTTTCCGCTGGGCTATCGCAGCGATTACGGCGCGGGCGAAGCCGCGATCGACATCCGTCACTTGCGCGCGCTGGCCGGCGGCGAGGCCGATGGCGTCTCCGGCGCGCACCAGCGGCGCGGCGCCCGGCTGTTCGCGCTGCCGGGCGAAGGCGAAGGCCGGCTGCGGCTGAAGGTCTACCAGAACGAGGGCGGTCTGCCGTTGTCGGACGCGGTGCCCGCGCTGGAGCACTTCGGCTTTCGCGTGCTGGGCGAGGTGCCCACCGCGCTCGATCATGGGCGGCTCGGCACCATCCACGACTTCCTGCTGGAGCTGCCGGCGGGCGAGGCGGTGGCTCCGCTGCTGGAGCGCGCCGGCCCGATCGAGGAAGCCTTCGCCGCGGTCCTCAACGGCGCAGCGGAGAACGACCCGTTCAACCGGCTGGTCGTTGCCGCCGGCCTCGATGCGCGGGAGGCGGACTGGCTGCGCGCGTTTTACCGCTATCTGCGGCAGACCGGGGCGAGCTATACGATCGGCACAGTCGTCGATGCGCTGGCCCGTTGGCCGGAAATCACGCGGGCGCTGATCGCCCTGTTCCGCGCCCGCCACGATCCGGACTTCGCCGGTGATCGCAAGGCCGCGGGAGAGGCGGCAGCCGAGGCGATCCGTACCGGCCTGGCCGGCGTTGCCGCGATCAACGAGGATCGTGTGCTGCGTCTTTATCGCAGCGTGGCGGACGCGATCCTGCGCACCAATGCCTTTGCCCCCGCGGCGGCCGAGGCGCTGGCGTTCAAGCTCGATTCGGCGCTCGTTCCCGGCCTGCCGAGGCCGGTTCCGTGGCGCGAGATCTTCGTCTATTCGCGTCGGGTGGAGGGCATCCACTTGCGCGCCGGCCCGATCGCACGCGGGGGTCTGCGCTGGTCCGACCGGCGCGACGACTATCGCACCGAGGTCCTCGGGCTGATGAAGGCGCAGCGCGTGAAGAACGCGGTCATCGTGCCGACCGGGGCCAAGGGCGGCTTCTATCCCAAGCTGCTGCCCGACCCGCAGCGCGACCGCCCCGGCTGGGCGGCCGAGGCGCGCGCCGCCTATCAGATCTTCATCCGCGCGCTGCTGTCGCTCACCGACAACATCGTCGATGGTGCGGTCGTCCATCCCGAGGGCGTCGTCGTGCATGATGGCGAGGATCCGTACTTCGTGGTCGCCGCCGACAAGGGCACCGCGACCTTCTCCGACACCGCGAACGCGCTGGCGGCCGAACGCGACTTCTGGCTGGACGATGCCTTCGCCAGCGGCGGTTCCAATGGCTACGACCACAAGGCGATGGCGATCACCGCGCGCGGCGCGTGGATCTCGGTCCAGCGCCACTTCCTAGAGTTGGGCGTGGATGTGCAGACCGATCCGGTCCGCGTCGTAGGCTGCGGCGACATGTCGGGCGATGTGTTCGGCAACGGGATGCTGCTGTCGAAGGCGATCCGCCTCGTCGCCGCGTTCGATCATCGGCACGTCTTCCTCGATCCCGATCCCGACCCGGCACAAAGCTGGGCCGAGCGCCAGCGGCTGTTCGCGCTGCCGGGATCGAGTTGGGCGGACTACGACGCCAAGCTGATCTCGAAGGGTGGCGGCGTGTTCGATCGCAGGATGAAGCGCGTGCCGCTGAGCGCCGAGGTTCGCGCGATGCTGGGCATCGAGGATGCGGAACTGGAGCCCGAGGCATTGATCGCCGCGATCCTGCAGGCGCCGGTCGACCTCCTCTGGTTCGGTGGCATCGGCACATACGTCAAGGCCTCGCACGAGAACAACGTCGCGGTCGGAGACCCGGCCAACGATCCGGTGCGCGTCGATGCCCGCGCGGTGCGCGCGCGGGTGATCGGCGAGGGCGCCAACCTCGGCGTCACGCAGGCCGGACGCATCGAGTTCGCGCAGGAGAGCGGTGCGGGAGTCGCGAGGCGGATCAATACCGACTTCATCGACAATTCCGCCGGGGTCGACTGCTCGGACAACGAGGTGAACATCAAGATCGCGCTGGCGGCGGCGAAACGGGCGGGCAAGCTCACCGAGCCGGGACGCGTCAAGCTGCTGCGTGCGATGACCGACGATGTCGCCGCCATCGTGCTGGAGGACAACCGCCAGCAGGTGCTCGCGCTCTCGGTGGCCGAGCGCGGCGGCAGCGCGGCGATCCCGTCCTACGTGCGTCTGATCGAAACGCTGGAGGAGCGCGGCAGCCTGGACCGGCGGACCGAAGGGCTCGCTGGCAGCGAGGAGCTTGCCAGGCGCGCGCTGGAAGAGCGCGGCCTGACACGGCCCGAACTGGCGGTGCTGCTGTCGAGCGCCAAGCTGGTGCTGCAGGCGGAGATCGAGACCAGCCCCGTCGCCGCCGACCCGGCGATGGAGGGCCTGCTGCTGGGGGCCTTTCCCCCTGCGATGCACGCGAAGTTCGCCCCCTTCCTGCGCGAACATCGCCTGGCGCGCGAGATCGTCGCCACGAAGCTCGCCAACCGTATCGTCAACCGGCTGGGCGTGATCCATCCCTTCGAACTGGCCGAGGAGGAAGGCGCCAGCCTGGGGCAGGTGGCGGCGGCCTATGCCATGGCCGAGCGGCTGCTGGGCCTGAACGCGCTTTGGGCCCGGTTCGAGACGGCGGCGATGCCGGAGACGGCGCGCCTGGCGCTGCTCGATATGAGCGCCCATGCCGTGCGCAGCCACATGGCAGACCTGCTGCGGGTGGGCGCGGGCCGGATCGACAGCGAGACCCTCCATACGCGGCTGGCCGGCGGCATCGCGGCGCTGGGGCGCGAGACGCGCGACTTGTTGGGTGAGAGCGGACGCGCCCATTCACGCCGGCTGAGCGCGGCGCTGGCGGCCGACGGCGTGCCCGAGGCGGAAGCCGTCGCGGTGGTTCACTTGTTCGACCTCGACGGCGCGGTGGGCATTGCCGCGCTGGCCGAGCGCACCGGAATTCCGCCGCGCCGGCTGGTCGCCGCGTTCATTCGCCTCGGCGCCGCGCTGGGGCTGGACTGGGCACAGACCAGTGCGGCGGTCATGCGGCCGTCCGATCCCTGGGAACGCCTGCTGGTCGCCGGTCTCGCGCGCGATTTCCAGCAGATGCGGCTTGAGTTCCTGGCCGATCTCGCCTCGGAGGCAGACGATCCGATGAGCGCGGTGGAGGGCTGGGCCGAGGGGCACGAAAGCGCGATCCGCACGTTCCGCGCGATGGTCACGCGCGCCGAGGCCAGTGCTCCGCCGGCACCCGCGATGCTGGCCCAGATCGCCAGCCAGGCACGCAACCTGCTGGCACGGCGGGCGGGATAGGACGGGCCGGACGACGGTGGACAGGCCGCATCGCCCGCCGGCGAACGCGGGATAACGCCTGGGGGGAAGCGGCGACGGCGTGATGGCCGGCGAGGACCCTGGCACGACAGGGTTGGCTGGGCTTCAATCCTGCGAACGGCTGGCGATTAAGCGCGTGAACGCCAACTCGGCCCTGAGTGCGAAG
>Ga0068862_100003079_pt1 | contig 14536 bp, 14 predicted proteins | sample KBSSwiS52_FD_66598 | JGI IMG/M metagenome (GOLD analysis project Ga0068862, IMG submission 66598) | Switchgrass rhizosphere microbial communities from Kellogg Biological Station, Michigan, USA - KBS Switchgrass S5-2 | ecosystem: Host-associated > Plants > Roots > Rhizosphere > Soil ... | reverse complement strand
CCGATATTACGAATTCGCTGGTGGCGGCTGGTGCACGCGTCCGCGGTTATGATCCTGTGGCCCGGGAGACTGCCGCTCCGTTAATGCCTGCGGTCGAAATTTGCGACGATGTCTATGAGATGGCCGCAGGTTGCGATGCCCTGGTCGTGGTAACAGAATGGAATGAATTTAAACAGCTCGACCTCACCAGGCTCAAAGAACTGCTCAAATCACCTGTCATTTACGATGGACGCAACATTTATGATCCTGCTTTAATGAAGGAATTAGGGTTTTCCTATCGTGCGATCGGACGGGGGATGAACGGAAAGTAGTCTGCTCGTCATTTATCAACAGGTCGGATAGTTGAGTACAATTGTGCTCCTATCCGATTTTTCATTTTATAAGGAGATTAGCAACTCGCCAGCAATATGACTACCCCGCCTGTCTGTGATTACGAAGGTTCTGACTATCAAACCTCCTTTTGGGAGAAGGGGGGACGTGAGTATGAAGACCGCACGGAAGCCATCGCCCTCAAACGACTTCTTCCCGGAAGCGGGCGTCTTTTACTGGAACTTGGAGCCGGTGCCGGACGAAATACGCCGCGCTACCTCGGCTTTGGCCGGATTGTGCTGCTGGATTATTCGCGGACGCAACTGGAGCAGGCTCAGCAGCGCCTTGGAAAATCGGATAAATATATCTATGTCGCGGCAGATGTTTACCGTCTGCCGTTTGTAGATGGGCTGTTCGATGCGGCGACCATGATCCGTGTCTTGCATCATATGGCAGATGCACCCAAGGCTCTTGCGCAAATAAAAAACGTATTGGGTTCAGGTGGAGTCTTTATTCTCGAGTTCGCGAACAAGCTGAATCTCAAAGCCATCATTCGTTATCTGCTTGGCAGGCAGGAATGGAGTCCGTTCACTCTGGAGTCGGTTGAGTTCGTGAAGCTGAATTTCGATTTTCACCCGAGAGCCGTCAGGAATTGGTTGAAGGAGTTGGGATTTAAGATTGAAAAGACTCTAACCCTGTCGCATTTCCGGGTGGGGATTTTGAAGCGCATCGTGCCAACCGGAGTCCTTGTTTTTCTCGATTCAATATCTCAATGGACCGGCGAATTCTGGCAACTATCACCAAGTGTGTTTATGAAGGCGAAAGTGGTAGGGCGGAATGCCATTCCGCCCCGCGAACAGGATACCATCCTGTCCTACTTTAAATGCCCGGCTTGTGGGCACGCACCGTTGGTTGAAAAAGAGAATGCTCTCGAATGTTCGAATTGTAAACAGAAGTGGGGAGTGAAAGACGGGATCTATGATTTTAGAGAACCAGCAAAGTAGGCCGGACTGCTTGCCTCAATCCCCCGCCTGACTGGCATGCCTAAGGTTGTGATAGATGGTAAAGAACAGCATTTCTCGAATCGTCAATTTGCCAAGAATCGGATGAGGAAGCTGGTATTGATCTACAGAGTGCCGCACGCCTCTGGCGTAATTAAACCTTCACTTTGGAATTGAGCCTATTTAGGACATTCAAAAGCCTCATTGTTAATGAGACAAGCGGTAATTCCTCTTCAGCCCACCTTTCGACGGCGAAGACAAGTTCTGAGCTGACCTTTGAGAATTGATCGATTAATTCCTTTTTTTCTTTTCAGTGTTTGCATCAGGGTTTTCATTACTTGGAAGGTAGCGCCCGGAGGCCTGGGCGCCTTTGCCGATTTCACCCCGATAGATTTGACAAAGATCCTCATAAGACATCGATGCTTTTTGAGGTGTTCCGAACATGGCCTGCAGGGTAATTTTCGGTAACTTTAAAGCTTTGGCAAGCGGTTTATGAGATTTGATCAGATGATCGATATTATCAGAAGCAGACCATACCTCAGCCTGACGAGTGAAGAAATCTTTTGTCTGAATTTCTGTGAACCAGTTCGCCACGCGCTGATTTGAATCGTGCAGTCCAGAAATCAGTTCACTTTTTGTTTTTTTTTCAGACATGTCTGCCTCTAGCGTTTTTCGATAACCCAAAAATGGGATAGTCCAAATATTTTTAATGGCGTTCTTTCCAGAAACTGTAAGCTGCCACGCAAGTACCGTCCAAATGAGCCGAATCTTGCAATAATATTATCGTACGCGCCGAAGATAATCGTGCGCTCAACGATCTTCACGGGCAGACCTTCAAACAATTTCTGTAGATCGCCGGTTGAATAAACTCGCACATGTGGGGCCAGTTTATTCCGCAGAACGCGAGGTAGATAATTTACAAGGATTTTGTTGCCGAAGTAATACTTCCCTTTCCAGTAAATTCCATGGGTCTCGAACGGATAGCCGCGATTCGGGACGAAGAGGAGGATACGCCCACCGGATTTTAGAGCCCGAATCATTTCGCAGGCCGCGGCGCGGTCATCCTGGACGTGTTCGAGCACTTCGTGGCTGAGGATCAGGTCAAAGGTCTCGGCCGGGAGTGGAAGATTTTCCCCAGCCGCGTTAATAATATGCGGAGAATTCAGGTGCGCTTCCGCTGCACGCTCGAAATCGTATTCCAACCCGATCACTTTTCCCCCGAATGGGGAGAGATGTTCCACATACATGCCGACCCCACATCCATTTTCCAGAATGTAACCTTTCAGGCGCTCACCCGCAGCCCGTACGATCATTTCCAGCCGGCGTTCCTGTCCGGCCCGCCAGACATAAGATGGTTCTCCGCGTAACGCGGCTTTATCGAGGTTTCTTTGAGACATGGCGGTTATTATATCTTGCAAGTTTTAATCGCCTATGCTAAAATGATTACGCACGTCGAACTGAGCACTGCACGCACCGAGAAGTGGGCAACCCCCACTTTTCTGCTTGTAATATAGGAGTATACGGAGCAATTAGCATGCCAAAGAACGAATTCGCATTGGCTTTCAACGAAGTGCTGGAAGAAAAACAACTCTCAAAAGAGATTATCCTGGGAGCGATTGAGTCTGCCATGGTTTCTGCCTACCGGCGGGCGGTCAATGCATCGACAGCACAACATGTAGAAGCCAAAATTGACCCTGATACGGGCAAAGTGATGGTCTTCGCCGAGAAGGAAGTGGTGGAAGACGTACAGGAGCCAAAGACCGAAGTCTTGTTGGACGAAGCGCGCAAGGTCAACCCTGAAGCGCAGCTTGGCGATATGGTGGTCGTGGAAACCACCCCGGCGGACTTTGGACGTGTTGCCGCGCAGACTGCCCGCCAGGTGATCCAACAGCGTATTCGTGAAGCGGAACGCTCGAATCAAATGCAATATTTTGAGCGTCAGGTTGGCGAGATCGTCAGCGGGATTGTTCAGGCTACCAATGCCCAGGCAACAACGGTCGGACTCGACATGAAGGCCGAAGGTGTGTTGCCGGGGAATCAACGGATTCCTGGGGAGCGTTTCAAGGTGCATGACCGCGTCCGCGCCGTTGTGTTGGAAGTAAAAGATGGCTCACGCGGCCCTCAAATTGTGCTCTCACGTGCCCATCGTAACTTCCTGCGGCGGTTGCTCGAAAATGAAGTCCCGGAAATCTATCATGGCGTGGTAGAGATCCGTGCGATTGCCCGGGAACCGGGCGCGCGTGCCAAGGTGGCTGTAATGGCCACGCAGGCCGGCGTGGATCCGGTTGGTGCCTGTGTGGGGATCAAGGGCGTCCGCATTCAAGCCATCGTCAAGGAATTACACGACGAAAAAATTGACATCATCCAGTGGGATCCGGACGCGGTCGTTTATATTTCCAAAGCCATCAGCCCGGCGCGGGTGACCGGTGTTTATCTGTCTGAAGTGGATGGCAATCATACCGCGACCGTGGTCGTCAATGAAGATCAACTCAGCCTTGCTATCGGCCGTGACGGACAGAACGCTCGCCTGGCGGCAAAGTTAACCGGTTGGCGCATCGACATTAAGTCGCTTACGGAAGCCGCGGGCGACGCGATTCACAAGTTGAATAGTGATGCTGCCTTGGCAGAGCTCCTGCCAACCGCTATTGAGTCGATACCCTCGATCGAAGAAATACTGGCCAAGAAGGCTGAAAATCGACCTGTCACGCCGGAAGAATATACAATGCTCGGACAGTTCGTCGACCGCGTCGAACGCCGTACGATCCAGATCAAGGCAGACGCGGCTCGCGCGGAAGAAGAGAAGGTTACGACTGCCCTTTCGGAGGTTCCAACGGCCGCATTTGGCATGCCGCTCGAAGAACTGGGTTTGAAGGAACATGTCTTTAATATTTTGGTGGAAGCCGGTATTGACACGATCGGCGCCTTGATGATGTCCATGAAGATGGATGCGAACAAAGTCCTTGGTTTGCCTGGCATTGGTCCGAAGGCGATCCAAAACATTGACGAACAGTTTGCCGTACTAAAATTCCCTGAACCGGCTCCTGCAGAGCCCATAGTCGAGCCTGTGGCTGCTGAATCGGTTGCTGAAGCCGAACCCCAGCCCGAAGTGGCTTCTGTGGCTGCGGAAGCGGCTCCAGTGGCTGTAGAGGAAGTGCCAAGTATCGAAGCCCCTGCGGATGAGAAGAAAGAGTCGAAGACATCTCCAACCAAGGGCAAAATTGGCGAGGAACCTGAAGATAATGAACACGCCAAGGATGGCGTTTCCCTGGATGAACTCTTCTCCATGAAACCGGAGATTTTTCAGACAGCTGGTGCTGAAGACGATGAGTCGGCGGATAAGAAGAAGGGCAAGAAGGGCAAGAAAAAGAGCGTCGAGTTGGTACTTGACGAAGAACGCGGTGAGGTTGTCGGTCGCAAGAAGCACAAGCGCGGTGACGATGAACTCGGTGAAGATTGGTAAGATGGTTATGGTGTCGTTGCTCTGGCAATGACTTGAGATGAAGGTGCCTAAGAAAACTGTTCAGCGCGTAAAACATGTGCCCCAACGGACGTGCGTGGGCTGTCGAGAAGTTCTGCCCAAGCGGAAGATGATTCGTCTTGTGAAGACTTCGGATGGAGTGCAGATTGACCCAACCGGTAAACTTGCCGGTCGAGGGGCTTATTTGCACGACCGACGAGACTGTTGGGAGCGTGGTTTGAAAGGTGCGCTTGGTCATGCCTTGAAAACTTCTTTGACAGAGGCTGACCGGGCCCAACTGGAAGAATTTATGAACACTCTGCCCGCTGACGCGGAGACGGAGATGACAGGGCTGGCGAGTAGCCAAATGTGAACGGTTGAATCGCTCACAGGGCTCACCACCAGCGATGAGTAACTTGCCTTTCCTGCAATTGCTCATTCGAAGTTTGTGTTATGGAGGTAGCCCTATGAGTAACAATGGAAACAAAATTGAATTGCCGTCCAGCATCGTCATCCGTGATTTGGCTCAGAAGATTGAAAAGAGTCCCATCGACCTCATCAAAAAATTGATGTCCAACGGGGTGATGGCTACCATCAATCAGGCAGTGGATTTTGATACCGCTGCGATTGTTGTAGCCGAGTATGGCTTTGAAGCCACTCCTGAAGTTGTGGAGGAAGTTGTCGTCGAAACGGGCGAAATCCCGTTGTGGCGCCGCATGATCGCCGGCGAAGAAGAGTCACATCTCACCATTCGTCCAGCCGTTGTCACAATTCTCGGTCATGTCGATCATGGAAAGACCAGCCTGCTGGATGCCATCCGCCAGACGGATGTCGCGGCCGGCGAAGCAGGTGGGATTACACAGCATATTGGTGCCTATCAGGTAGAACATAATGGGAGGACGATTACCTTCCTGGATACGCCGGGTCATGCGGCATTTACCCAGATGCGGGCCCGCGGCGCGCAAGGCGCGGATATCGTCGTGCTTGTCGTGGCAGCTGACGATGGCGTGATGCCACAGACTCGCGAGGCAATTGCTCATGCGAAAGCCGCCCGTGTCCCGATCATCGTGGCGATGAACAAAATTGACAAGGCCAATGCCAACCCGGAAAATGTGAAACAACAGCTCGCGGAGCAGGAACTTGTTCCAGATGAATGGGGCGGCAATACCATGGTGATTCCGGTCTCGGCCAAGCAAAAGCGAGGGATTGATGATTTGCTCGAGGCGATACTCCTGGTTGCAGACAATACATCGATCAAGGCCAATCCCAGTGGTAAGGTAATAGGTACCGTCATCGAAGCAGAATTGGATAAAACCAAAGGCACGATGGCGACGTTGCTCATTCAAAATGGGACGCTGGAGGCTGGCGACATTGTTGTGGCGGGGACCACACATGGACGCTTGCGGGCCCTTTCCGATTACAAAGGCAAGCCGGTAAAGAAAGCCGGCCCCTCTACGCCTGTCGCTGTGATGGGCCTCAGCGATGTTCCTTCGGCAGGTGATCTGTTCGAAGTCGTCGACTCAGAAAAAGAAGCCCGCCTGATTGTGGCAGAGCGTTTAGCTGTTGCCAAATCGCAGACGCAGGTCAGAAAGAAAGTATCGCTGGAAGACCTGTTTAGCAGTGTTCAAGCAGGGGAGGCCAGAGAACTAAACCTTATTGTGAAAGCGGATGTGCAAGGCTCGCTTGATCCAATCGTTAGCGAGTTGAACAAACTAGGAGAAGGAAAGATTGGCATCAAGGTTCTGTATTCTGAAACGGGCAACATCGGCGATAACGATGTGATGTTGGCCTCCGCCTCGAATGCCATCATTATTGGCTTCAACGTTCAGGTGGATGTCCCCGCTCGTCGTATGGCGGAGAAGGAAGGCGTGGATATTCGTCTCTATGAGATTATCTACCGTATGACGGAAGATATCGAAAAAGCTTTAAGCGGTATGCTCGAACCGGAAACGCAGGAAAAAGTTATCGGGCGCGCTCAGGTGCTGGCTGTGTTTTCTGCGTCCAAATTTGGTAAAGTCGCCGGATGTCGAGTGACAGATGGCGAGCTGCGGCGTAATGCAAAAATCCGCCTTTATCGTGGGTCAGATATTCTTTATGAAGGCGATCTAAGTTCCTTACGCCACGAAAAAGACGATGTAAGAGAAGTGCGCGAAGGCTATGAGTGTGGGGTCGGCTTCAAAAATTTCAATGACATCCTGGTCGGCGACCAGTTAGTTTGTTATGTGATTGAAAAGTCAGGAGCCTAGGCCCGAGGCGATTAACAGCCCTCGCAAGGATATAATTAAGTATGCCATCAGGAATTCGCCTTCAACGTATTGCGGATCGTATCCGTCAGGAACTCTCGGAAATGTTGATTCATGAGATCAGTGATCCGCGTTTGAAGCAAATTTATTTGACTGACGTAAAAGTGGATCGGGAATTAGCCTATGCCGATGTGTATGTTTCAGCGGTGGAAGGCGTTTCACGGTCAACAGATGTTCTAGCGGGACTTGAGTCTGCCTCTGGCTTTATCAGGCGGACTCTCGCCTCGCGCGTAGAGTTGCGCGCCTTCCCGCGCCTGCGTTTTCACTGGGATATGACTCCTGAGAACGCAGACCATATCGAAAAGGTCCTTGCGGAATTACGAAAAAAGCAATAAACTTTGTATCTTATTGGAAACAATTTGATACCTCAAGAGGAAACGCCATAGCATGAGTGAAGCAATAACCGGGGCCATCAACGACCGCCTGGAAAAATCAAGGAATGTTGTGATTGCATCCCACGTCCGGCCGGATGGAGATGCTATTGGTTCCCTCCTGGGGTTGGGATTGGCTCTCCGCGACGCGGGAAAATCTGTGCAGATGGTTCTAGTCGATGGCGTTGCTGCTTCATTCAGGCATTTGGAAGGAAGCGAATTGATCGTCAAAACACCAACCCGCGAACATGATACGTTCATAACAGTCGATGCCGCCGATTTCAAACGGGTTGGGAAGGCCTTTGAGGATTTCGGGCAGCCGGATATTAACATCGATCATCATAAGACAAATGAAAATTTTGGAAAACTTAATCTGGTTGAGGCTGAAGAGGTCGCCACGGCTGCAATTCTGGCCCGGTTTCTGCCTCAATGGGGTTACAAAATTACCAAACCGATTGCAGCCGCGTTATTAACGGGGATTGTGACAGATACGCTGGGATTCCGCACCTCAGGTACCAATCCTTCGGCGCTGCGCCTTTCTGCGATGTTGATGGAAACCGGGGCGGACATGACAGACCTGTATATGAAAGCACTGGTTAGGAAAACATTTCCTGCTGCCCGCTATTGGGGAGCAGGACTTTCGCACCTCGAACAAAAAAATGGAATTGTGTGGGCTACACTTACCCTCGCTGATCGTAAGAAATCGGGTTATGGAGGTAACGACGACGCAGACCTCATCAATTTGATTTCAGCAATTGACGGTAACAAAGTAGGTATGATTTTCGTTGAACAAAGCGACAATCATGTGAAGGTGTCATGGCGCGCATTGGAATCAGGGATTGATGTCTCACAAGTGGCAAAATATTTTAATGGTGGAGGGCACGCCGCCGCTTCTGGCGCAGATATCCCGGGCGCATTGAATGAGGTTCAGCCCTTGGTACTCAAAGCTACACAGGGAATGTTATCGATATAATTCTCATATCTAATTCAGCCAAATATGTCATAATTAATATGGTCATAGCCTTATAAGGAGGAATGAAAGTGAATAGTCAAGATGTAAAGAATGCAATCTCTGGGGTATTGGTAGTCGATAAACCCGTTGGGATGACTTCTCATGATGTGGTGCAGGCAATCCGAAATGGAACCAACCTGCGCCGTGCAGGACACACCGGCACACTTGACCCGCGAGCCTCAGGCGTGCTGGTAATTTTGGTGGGTCCCGCTGTGCGATTAAGCGAATATGTGTCAGCTTCCGATAAAAGATATCAGGCGATTATCCGTCTGGGCGGCAGGACTGATACTTTTGATGCAGAAGGAAAAGTAACCCAGTCGAATCAGCCAATTAATGTGACCGAGCAGCAATTCGAAGAGGTATTGAAAACATTTATTGGCGAGATTGAACAGACACCGCCACCGTATTCTGCTGTCAAGGTCCAGGGACGAAAAGCTTATGAGATGGCCCGCAAAGGCGAGGAAGTCGAACTGGAACCGCGCAAGATCACCGTTCATCATCTGGAAGTGCTCGAGTGGGCGCCGCCTGAAGTGGTGATCGATGTCCATTGTTCGTCGGGAACATACGTTCGATCATTGGCCAATGATCTCGGAGAAAAATTGGGATGTGGGGCGTATCTCGTGGGTTTGCGCCGCACGAAGAGTGGGCGATTCTCTTTGCGGGATGCAGTACCCCTGCGAAAACTGCAGGAGGCCTTCCACGCCGGGAACTGGTATCAGTACCTGATTCCCGCAGCGGAGGCCTTGGGCGATTGGCCCGCCCTGGAACTTAGCCCGGACGATGTAGAAGGTGTGCGCCACGGACACCGTGTCAAAGCAGAAGAAGATACCACGCTTGGAAACCGTGTACGCGGCGTGAGTACCCAGGGTGAGTTGGTTGCGCTTATGGAGGCTGTTCAGGGTGAAGATGGGAAACCGGCCTGGCAACCGAAGAAGGTGTTTTTCACCTCAGAGTAAATCCTTCGCCTCTCGTCACCTTTGATGAGAAAATAATTGTTCAACGTAAGCAATATACACTCCAGCGCCAGGGATGGCGCTGGGAGTCTTTATAAATATGCAACATTACCGTTCTCTCGAAGAAGTTAACCTGCAAAAGTCCTGGTTGACCATTGGCGTTTTCGATGGAGTCCATCGTGGTCACCAGGAGATTATCAAGAAATTGACGACAGGCGCTCATGCGAATGATGCGCCTGCTGTTGTATTAACCTTTAACCCTCATCCAGCTTCGGTCTTAAGCAGGCAGGATATTAAATGTCTCACACTGCCCGATGAACGCGCCGATCTGTTGGGAAAGCTGGGGGTGGATGTGGTGATCACCGAGCCGTTCACTCGGGAACTTTCCACGGTTAGCGCTCATGATTTTATGTCACGGCTGACAGGTCGGCTCGGGCTTCAACATTTACTGATTGGTTATGACTTTGCATTGGGGAAAGGGCGCGAAGGCAACGCGGCGCGCTTAACGGAAATTGGTTCCGAGCTTGGATATGGCCTTGAAGTGGTATCCGCTTTGAGCGACGAGAGCGGTGTGATTTCCTCGACCGAGATCCGTAAGCTGATCGAGATTGGGAATGTCGCGGAAGCGGCGCGCTTGTTGGGACATCTATATAGTTTGCATGGTCCTGTCATCCATGGGGATGCCCGTGGCCGGACGATCAACGTGCCTACCGCCAACATAGGCTATTCAACCGAGAAGATGATTCCTGCCAAGGGAATCTATGCCTGCTGGGCCTACCTGGACGATAAAAAGTATCGGGCGGCAATTAATATTGGCACCAACCCCACGTTTACGCCCGATAAACGATCTGCAAACGTAGAAGCCCATCTGCTCGATTTTCGCCGGGAAATTTACGGAGAAGATATGCGGCTGCAGTTTGTGGCACGACTGCGCGATGAGTTAAAGTTTGATTCGGTTGATGCGCTTATTGACCAAATTTGGAAAGACGTCGAGATTGCCCGCAAAATGCTGGTGGAGTAACAAGAAGGGATGAATTCTGTGGGAATATCCAATTCATCTTATCGGCGTTTCACCAGCCATGCAAATTCCAAATGGTCGACCATTATTGCATTTATCTGGGGATTTGCCGAGGCGACCGCGTTTTTTATCGTGCCTGATGTTTATTTGGGCTTTGTGGCTCTCTTCAATTGGCGACGAGGACTCTCGGCGATGCTCGCTGCGCTTCTCGGCGCAATGGTTGGTGGATCAGTGATGTACATCCTGGCGATGAATAACCCTTCCGGGATAAATCTGTTTCTTACGCGCGTTCCTTTGATTGACAGGGCTCTGGTCGAAGAGGTTGCTAATCAAACCCATCTCCACGGACTTGCCGCTGTGCTAACCGGTCCTTTTAGAGGCACTCCTTATAAAATCTATGCTGCACAGGCTGGTGAGCAATCTCTTTCCTTGCTCTACTTTGTGTTGATGACGATTCCTGCCCGCCTCCAACGGTTTTTCCCTGTTGTGCTGGCCTTTGGTGGAATAGGGAAATGGCTTGGAACTTTTTGGGAAAAGCATACGAAGTGGGTTGTGAGCAGCTATGTATTACTATGGGTATTCATTTATCTTGTATTTATATATTTTTTTAATTTCCATTGACCGATGATGCCCGGCATGCTCCAATCAGGAGCAGGAGCGAACCATCAGAATCGCAGGGGATGCCCCAGTTCGACGTTTGCTCCTCCTAATGCAAATATTTAAGAACCAGATAGGAAAAGTAGTAGACAAGTGGGAAAACAATAACCATGCTGTTGGCCCGATCAAGTAAGCCGCCATGACCGGGAATTAGCTGTCCCCAATCCTTTACATCTGCCACACGTTTGATCATCGAGCTTATCAGGTCTCCCCAGGCAGCGCCAATACCAATCAAGAAGGTTAAGATGAGTTGGTGCACGATGGAGAATTCCGCAGGCAGTGCGAAACGCAACAGGTACACTGCCATCCCTGCGCCGAGCAGATCACCGATCAAGCCTTCCCAAGCCTTGCGCGGATTTACCTCGGGCGCAATGATGTGCTTGCCGATCAATTTACCAATTGTGTATTGCATCACATCGCTAAGCGCGACGCCAATGGCAGTAATCATGATAAGCCCTGTTCCAGCCAAATGCTGAATTAAGATCACGTGACCGACTGACCAGACCAGATACAAATAACCGCGACCCGCAAAGGAAAGCTGGATATACAGATCTTCTACATGATGACTAAGAATGGGCACAAGTGTTAATGTGAGGATTGCGGCAGCTGGCAGAACGGAGTAGAGATCAGGGAAATACTGTGCCGTGAAGAAGGTAATCGGTACAAAAATATAAAGATGGATGATGTATGGTCGGTGTAGCCCTATAACTCTTATATATTCGGCAAGCACAAGATAGAAGAATACGAACAGAATAACGGCGGCAACAGCTCCTTCTACGAAGGTTCCAATTAAAAAAATCGGCGCAATCATTAGCCAGCCGATGAAACGTTTTCCCAGTTCACCCTTCAGCCCGGCTTTTAGATCCTTGCGGGCAAAGAACAGGACCAGGCCGAAGCCGAAGAGAAATAAAATACTTGTGATTCGAAGTACTGGCCAGAACAGAGGGTTTTCCAGTGGATTATGGGCGAGGATGATTTCCATAAATAATCCTAAGCCGTTGAACAATCGTAATCAATGCCGCCAGGCTGGCGAAGATCAGATAGTAGTTGTAGCTGGCTAAATTTCCGGTCAGCGCAGGATACAAACTAAAAATTGCCAGAGATACCATGCGGTCACCTTTGCCAAACAGGCCGCCATACACACGCTGACCTCCCAGAGCTTTCCCAAGAATGCCAAGATAGGAAACCAGCAGGATCAAAGGCAGAGCAAGCAGTGCGAATCCTGTTTCTGTATAGCCACTTAATCCAATGGAGATAAAAATCATCGCATCTGCAATACGATCCCCGAATTCGTTTTTTACTTCTCCCCAATCATCCGCCAGGTGGAGGGCGCGTGCCACCTGCCCGTCCATGAGATTTAACAGAAGGCGAACCAACACCGTGGGCGGAACGATCCAAAGCCAGTTCTTATTATTCCCTGCCAGATAAAAAGCGAGTGCCGCGATCAACGATAAGCCCAGGGCACCATACGTAAATGCGTTTGGATGTATTTTTCGCGCCACGCAGAAATCGACAATGGGTTGCAGAGCCCTCTGCCATTTCGATTTTGTTGTGTAAATGCCCACTAGTCACGCTCCATTAAAGCGAGGAATGATGAGTGATTTTCGAAGTTTACAGAGGGCCGCCTAAATTACCTTACTTCCTGTTTGAATTTCAGCCTATGCATCCATATGAAAAATAAAGTTACGCATGAAGAACATGCGTGAGACAGGCGGTAGTATAACAGGAATCAAAATACAATCATTATTTGTCGTTTTTTACTTTATAATCTGCCAGACTTTTTCGAGGAGACCCATATGCCCGAACGTGAAATTTACCTGCTTTCGCCGCGAGCGCTCAGCCCTGAGACCATTGCAGTTGCTTTTGCCAAGACTTCCCGCTCGCCGGAATCGTTCCGTGCGATCGCTGCGGAACTCAGTGATGAAAAATCTGCACAGTTCCATGAGAAGTGGGTTGTGGGTTATGGTCACGCCTCGGTCGCAGAACATGCTATTTTGCATATCGCCTTTGAAAACGTTTCCCGCCTTGCGATCGAGAGCATCGAAGGCAATCGGCTGGCGTCGTATACAGAAAAATCGACGCGTTATCAAAAGTGGGGATCGAATGACTTCACCATTCCCCCGGAATTGCGCGAAGCGGGTCATCCGCTCTGTGGAGAGTATGTCGAGACGATCCGCTTTCTCTTCAAGACATATGCCGATTCGCTGGAACCCGTGCGCAGGCTGGTGCTGGAACAGTTCCCGCGTCGCGAGAATGAGAAAGAGGAGGCCTGGGATCGGCGCCTCCGTTCGAAATATGTGGATGTCTGTCGGTTTCTTTTGCCGGCGGCCTCGCTTGCCAATGTGGGTATGACCGCTAACGCGCGGGTCCTTGAGAATATGATCCGTAAGCTGTTATCGAACGAGTTGGCCGAGGTGCGGGAAATTGGTGAGAGAGTGAAGGAAGTGGCCCTAGGGGAAACACCCACCCTGGTGAAGTATGCTGACTCTGTCCCATACTTGGTGGAGACCTGTAAAGAGATTAGCGAACGCGAGACTCGGGATTTAATCGGTCGTGACGGGGAGTGGTGTCGGCTGGTTGATTATGATAAAGATGGTGAAAACAAGGTCCTTGCCGCGGTTTTGTATCGCTTTGGCGAAATGAATTATACAAATGCCTTGGCTTTTATTGAATCGCTGAACGAAGAGAAGAAAGCAAACCTTGCTGAATCTTTATTGGGACGCCTCGGCAAATTTGACATTCCCCTCCGTGAGTTGGAATATTCAACCTATACGTTTGACATCGTCATGGATCAAGGCGCCTATGCTGAGTTTAAGCGTCACCGCATGATGACTCAGACCCCGCAGAAACTGACAACGCAAATAGGCTACGCAATCCCATTCTTGATCACAGAAGCCGCTTTCGAGCCTGAGTTTAAAATGGCGATGGAGTCTGCCGAGAGAATGTATGAAAAGCTGCATCGATTTAACCCCGGTGTCGCGCAATACGTTGTCCCGAATGCATTCAATCGCCGGGTGCTGGCTGAATTTAATCTGCGCGAAGCATTTGCTTTTTGTCAGTTACGTTCGGCGGCCAACGCCCATTTTTCCATCCGACGGATCGCGCAAAGGATCTATGAAGAGCTGGCGCGCGTCCATCCTATGTTGACCAAATATATGAAACTGCATGATGAGACCTGGAAGGGTGTGGAAGAGAAATATTTTACGGAAGTATGATTTTCGCGCTGAGCGGAGTGAGCCCCCGGCCAAGCGCGTTTCGACCACACTCCTCGACCACCACTCGTCGTTCCGCTCGGCGCGAAAGTTTTTATTAAATCAATTTACTTACGATCGCCAGCAATATCCCACCCGCGATCACACTTCCCAACTGACCGGCCGTATTTGCACCCATCGCGTGCATCAAGATGAAATTATTCTGATCTTCATCGTTGGCTACTTTTGCCGCCAGGCGTCCTG
>Ga0068862_100003076_pt1 | contig 14539 bp, 13 predicted proteins | sample KBSSwiS52_FD_66598 | JGI IMG/M metagenome (GOLD analysis project Ga0068862, IMG submission 66598) | Switchgrass rhizosphere microbial communities from Kellogg Biological Station, Michigan, USA - KBS Switchgrass S5-2 | ecosystem: Host-associated > Plants > Roots > Rhizosphere > Soil ... | reverse complement strand
GGGCGCATACTGGGTGTGGGATCCGCGTCTGACGTCCGAACTGGTGCTGCTGTTCTTGTACTTCGGCTATATGGGATTACGCGCCGGCATCGAGGATCCGCAGAAGGCCGACAAGGCCAGCGCGATGCTCGCCATCGTCGGCGTCGTCAACCTGCCCATCATTCATTACTCGGTGACCTGGTGGAATTCGTTGCATCAGAAGCCGACGCGACTGCTCGGCGAGGCCGACATGGTCTGGGCCATGGTGTGGCCGCTGCTGCTGATGTTCCTCGCGTTCTTCCTGTTCTTCGCGGCGGTGGTGCTGATCCGGCTGCGCGCCGAACTATTGCGGCGCGAACGCAGTGCCAGCTGGATTCGCGAGGTGCTCAAATGAGTGAATTCCTGTCCATGGGCGGCTACGGCAAGTATCTCTGGCCGTCCTTCGTGCTCGGCATCGGTATCGTCGCGCTCAATTTCTGGATGGCCCTGGGCTCGCTCTCGAAGGCCAAGCAGGAAGCACGGCGCCGCCTGGAGATGCTGTCATGATGCCGCGCCACAAGCGTCTGCTCATGGTGCTCGGCATCGTCTGCGGAGTCGGCGTGGCAGCGGCGCTCGCGCTCACGGCATTCAAAGAGAATGTCATGCTGTTCTACAGTCCGACGGAGCTCGCGGCGAAGGCGCCCGGTGCCGCCGAGCGGTTCCGGCTCGGTGGCATGGTGGAGAAGGGCACGCTGAAGAAAACCGAAGGTACCCTCGATGTGCAGTTCTACGTGACCGATTACAAACATACCGTGGAAGTGAAGTATTCGGGCATCCTTCCGGACCTGTTCCGCGAGGGGCAGGGCGTGGTCGCGCATGGCCGCATGCAGGGCAATGTGTTCGTCGCGGACGAGATCCTCGCCAAGCACGACGAGAAATACATGCCGCCGGAAGTCGCGAAGGCGCTCAAGGACAATCCGCCGCCACCCAACGTGAGCGCAGGTACCTGATGTTTCCCGAATTCGGCCAATTCACACTGGTGCTGGCGCTGCTGATGGCGGCGGCGCAGGCGTTTTTCGGCCTGCTCGGCCCACATCTCGGCAATCACAGGTACATGGGTGTGGTCCGGCCGGCGGTCGCCGGCCAGTTCGTGCTGGTGAGCGCTTCGATCGGCGTGCTCATCCATGCTTTCGTCAGCTTCGACTTCTCGGTCGAATACGTCGCCAACAATTCGAACTCCGCACTGCCAACCTTCTATCGCGTCGCGGCGATGTGGGGTGCGCACGAAGGATCGCTGCTGCTGTGGGGCTGGATACTCGCCTTGTGGACGCTGGCGGTGGCGGGCTTCAGCCGCAACCTGCCGGCGAGTTTCGCCAGCCGGGTGATGGGTGTGCTCGGCGTGGTGAGCTTCGGCTTCCTGTTGTTCATGCTGTGCACTTCGAATCCCTTCAGCCGCCTGCCGGCGGAGATGATCCCGGCCGATGGCCGTGACCTCAATCCGGTGCTGCAGGATCCGGCGCTCGCCATCCATCCGCCGCTCCTTTATATGGGCTACGTCGGCATGTCGGTGGCGTATGCGTTTGCCTGCGCCGCGATGCTCGAAGGCAAGCTCGACCAGACCTGGGCCCGGTGGACGCGTCCATGGACCACGCTCGCGTGGTGTTTCCTCTCGGTGGGCATCGCGCTCGGCAGCTGGTGGGCTTACTACGAGCTCGGCTGGGGCGGATACTGGTTTTGGGATCCGGTGGAGAACGCCTCCTTCATGCCCTGGCTGGTGGGTACCGCGCTGATCCACTCCCTGGCGGTTACCGAGAAGCGTGGGCTGTTCAAGAGCTGGACGTTGCTGCTCGCCATCCTCGCATTCTCGCTGAGCCTGCTGGGGACATTCCTGGTGCGTTCGGGTGTGCTGGTGTCGGTGCATTCGTTCGCCGCCGATCCTTCGCGCGGCATGTTCATCCTCGGTTTCCTCATTGTCATGATCGGAGGAGCGCTCGGCTTGTATGCGTGGCGCGCACCGCTGCTCAAGTCGCAGGCCGGTTTCGAGGGCACGGCGCGTGAGGCATTCCTGCTCTACAACAACATCGCGCTGGTGCTGGCCGCGCTGGTGGTCCTGATCGGCACGCTGGCGCCGCTGGTCAACGATGCGCTCGGCCTGAAGTCCATTTCCGTCGGTCCCGGCTGGTTCAGTCGTTCGTTTCCGTATCTCGCGATGATCCTGCTGGCGCTGGTCGCAGTCGGTATCCACTCCGCCTGGAAGCGCGGGCGCCTCGGCGAACACACCAACCGGCTGTGGATTGGCGTCGGTGTCGCGCTGGCCCTTGGGCTTGCGGTGGTGTTCGTCGTGTTTGGCGCAGGCAAGTGGCAATCCACACTGGGCATCGTGCTCGGCATCTGGGTCATCGTCTCTTCGCTGTTCGATCCCATCGATCGCTGGCGCCGCAAGCTGACGCTGTCGCGCGCCGTGATCGGCATGACCCTGGCGCACATCGCGCTGGGTGTGAACGTGATCGCGATCTCGACGGTGGAGTCGTACACCATCGAGCGCGACGTGGCCGTGGGATTGGGCGAATCCGTGACGCTCGGGCGTTATGCGTACCGCTTCGACAAGCTCGAGCCGATGGAAGGACCTAACTACGATGGTGTGCGCGCGGAAATCACGGTGCTGCGCGACGGCCAGCCGGTGACCGTACTGCATCCCGAGAAACGCAATTACTGGGTAGCGCGCGCGACCCAGACCGAAGCCGGCATCCATTCGAGCCCGGGCGGCGACCTGTTCGTCGCGCTTGGCGAAGACCTCGGCGCGGGGCGCTGGAGCCTGCGCGCACAGGTGCGACCGCTCATCGATTACGTGTGGCTGGCCGCGGGGCTCATGGCGCTCGGCGGTGCGCTTGCGGCCAGCGACCGGCGTTACCGCTCGCGCCAGGCGGCCGAGGGCACAACCGCAGCGACTTCGACGGCGCAAGCGACTTGAACCGTTTCATTCTTCCCGTGGCGGTGTTCCTGGGACTTGCGGCCCTGTTATACATTGGTGTCAGGCATTCGCCCGGCAAGAACGACATGCCTTCTGCGCTGATCGGCAAGCCCGCGCCTGCATTCGAACTGCCGGTGCTGGGCGAGACGACCCGGAAATTCTCCACGCACGAGTTTGCCGGCAAACCGTGGGTGCTCAACGTGTGGGGCACCTGGTGCGTGGCGTGTCGCGAAGAACACGAAGATCTCATGAAAATCGCCGCGCAGAAACGTGTCCCCATCGTCGGCCTGAGCTACAAGGATGACGACGCGGCCGCCACCGACTGGCTCAATCAGCTCGGCAATCCATACACCGTGGTCGCCGTGGACAAAGAAGGGCGCACCGCCATCAACTTCGGCGTGTACGGTGCTCCGGAGACTTTCTTGATCGATGCCGCCGGCCTGGTTCAATACCGTCTCGCCGGCCCCATGACGCCTGAAATCTGGCAGCGCGAGTTCCTGTCACGCATCGGTGGGGGAGGGCCGCGATGATGCGTTCCTGGAAACCCGCGGCGCATGGGGCGTGGCTGGCATTGCTGCTGGCTGCCGGCGCCCTCGCGGTGGACACCACCGTGCTTCCCGATCCGAAGTTGCAGGAGCGTTACGAGGCGCTCACGCACGAGCTTCGCTGCATGCAATGCATGAACAACAATATTGCCGATTCGCCCGTCGGACTCGCATCCGACCTGCGGCGCGACGTGCAGGAGCAGCTGCTCGCCGGCAAGAGCGACGATGAGATTCGCGCTTCGATGGTGCGGCGCTATGGCAATGTCATCCTGTTCACGCCACCGGTGAAGGACCCGTCGTCGTTCTGGGTGTGGTTGTTACCGGCGCTTGCGGCGTTGGGCGGATTGCTCATCGGCGTGCGCGTGGTGCGCCAGCGGGCGCGGCTCGTGGCACAGGACGACTCACCCGTCGACGCGGAAGAACCCAGACGATGATCCTGACCTTCATTCTCATCGCCGGATCGCTGGTGGCCGGCGCTGCCTTGCTGGTGCTGCTGCCGCTGTTGCGGCGGCGCGCAGATGGCTTGCCAGCTTCGCCCATCACCGCGGTCGTCGTTTTGTTCGTGATGTTGTTAGGGTGCGCCGGGCTGTATGCGCGCTTCAGCAATTTCAAGTGGACCGAATCGACCACCGAGGCCGACACGCCGGCGGCGATGACCGCCAGGCTCGCCAAGGAACTGGCCGCAGACCCCGACAATCTCGACCGCTGGCTGCTGCTCGGAAAGTCCTACGGCGTTCTGCAGCAGTATCCGCTCGCCGTGCGCGCCTACCAGCGGGCCGATCGACTGGCCAACGGCCGGAACATCGACGCCATCTTCGGGATGGCGCGGTCGCTGCTGGCGCAGGACAACGCGGAGCTCGCCGGGGCCGCGGGCCGGCTGTTCGAAAAGGCGCTCCAGCTGCAGCCGGACAATCCCGAGGCGAAGTTCTACGCCGCCTTCGCCGCGCAGGCGCGCGGCGACCTGCCACTCGCGCGCGAACGATTCCTGCAGTTGCGGGCCATGAACCTGGCGGGCGATGCAGGCGCGCTCGTCGACAACGGCCTGGCCGCCATCGACCGGGAACTCGGCTCGCCGGCCGCGGGCGGCGCGGCCGGGCCGAAAATTGCGGTGCACGTGACCCTGGCCCCGGCGCTGGCGGCGAAGGTGCCCGCCGGCGCGCCGCTGTTCGTCGCGGCACGCGACCCGAAGTCGCCGGGTCCCCCGTTCGCGGTGAAACGCCTGGCGGCGAGTTTTCCGCAGGATGTCGAGCTCACGCAGGCCGACGCCATGCTCGCGACGCGCCGCATCGAAGATGGGCAGCAGGTCGACGTCGTGGCCCGCGTGGCGCTCGGGGGAACGCCGACCGCGAGCAGCGGCGACCCCTTCGGACAAGTTAGCTATCATGTTGGCAAGGACGGGAAGCTGAACATCGTCATCGATCGCCTCGCTCCTTAGGTAGCCAATGCAAGCGAAGCACTCGCTCGAATTCGCGCGCGCGCCGGCCATATGGTCGATGTATCCGAAGATCATGGTGTCGCGGAAACCGTCGCTGGTGCCCGAGGGCGGCGAAGTGCCGCGCATCGAGGCGCGGCTCGCCAAGGTTTCCATCGACCGCAAACATCTGGCGAATTATTCCGAGGTATGCGGCGCGGCCGCCGGCGCGACGCTGCCGATCGCCTATCCGCACGTGCTCGCCATGCCGCTGCACCTGGCGATGCTCGGCGCCGAGGCATTCCCCGTGAAGCTCTTCGGCCTGGTGCACGTGCAGAACCGCATCGCGATGCGCGAGCCGATCTCGGCCGACGAGCCCGCCGAGATCCGTGCGTGGATTGAAGGCCATCGCGACACCGAGCGCGGCCAGGAGTTCGACCTGCACACCGAGTACGTGGTGTCGGGCGCGCCGCTGTGGGATGAGACCTGCACGTTCCTGGCGCGCAAGAAACCCCCGGCCGGCGCCAAGCCCAGCGTTTCGCGCAGCGTCGAAGGCGCGCCGGACGCGGCCGCGGTGAAGTCGAGCAGCTTTCGCGCGCCCTCCGGGCTCGGGCGCCGCTACGGCTTCATTTCCGGTGACGTCAATCCGATTCACATGAGCGACCTCACGGCGCGCGCCTTCGGATTCCCGCGCGCCATCGCGCATGGCATGTGGTCGCTGGGCCGCGCCGCGTCCGACTTCGAGGCCGAGCAGTTCGACGGGGGTTGCGAGCTGTCGGTGAGCTTCAAACTACCGATCTACATGCCTTCGTGGCTGATGCTGCAACGCTGGTCGATCGAGAACGGCTCCGGCTTCGCGCTGCGCGACGCCCAGGGCGACAAGCCGCACCTCACGGGCACGCTGAAATCGCTGCGGTGAACGCCGCTCCGCCGACCCGCGCCACCCGCGAGGAACGGCAGGCGCTGCTCGCGGCGGCGGCCGCTTCTTTCTGCCTGCTCGGCGGCTACTACGTGCTGCGGCCAATCCGCGAGGCGTTGGCCATCGAAGTCGGCATCAGGAACAACTGGCTGCTGTTCCTGCTGGTGCTGGCGGCGTCGTGCGTGATGTTGCCGGGCTACTGGTGGCTGGTGCGCCGCACGCCGCGCACGCGGCTCATGTGGCTGGTCAACATGGCCTTCGCGGCCGCGTTCATCGCGCTGGCGTATGGCCTGGATGCGATGCCGAGCAACCGGCTGCTCGCGGGTGCGTATTTCATCGCGCTGACCACGTTCAACCTGCTGTTGATCGCGGTGTTCTGGAGTGCCATGTCGGATGTGTGGCGCCCCGAACTCGCCAAGCGTTTCTATGGTTACGTCGCGGCCGGCGGCAGCGCCGGTGCCATCGTCGGCAACATCGTGCTGCGCAATCTGGTCGTGGAGCATGGCTTGCCGCCGCTGATCATTGGCGCCTGCCTGTCCATCGTGCTCGCCGCGCCGCTGGTGAGCCTGGCACGCGCGACGTTGCGACGTTCGGCCAATGGTCATGCCGTGCCCGACGGCGCCATTCCGGTGGGTGGGCGCGCGCTCGACGACCTGAAACGCCTCGCCACCACGCCCTATCTTCTCGGCATCGCCGGCGTGATCGTCATCGGGCAGACCATCGGCGCCGGCATGTACAACGAGCAGGCCAGGTACGTCGAGTCGCTGTATCCCAGCGCCGTCGAACGCGCGGCGGTGTTCGCGAATCTCGAGATCGCGGTGAGCCTGCTGGCAGCCTTCTTCCAGGTGGTGGTGGTCGGCTGGCTCACACGGCGTGGCAGCGTGGCCTGGAGCCTGTCGGCCATGCCCGCGCTCATCGGCGGCAGTTTCATCCTGCTGGCACTGGTGCCCACGGGCGCCGTGCTGCTGGTCACGCAGGTGATCCGGCGTGCTTCGGACTATGGGCTCGGCAAGCCGCCACGCGAAATGTTGTTCACGGTCCTGAACCCCGAGAGCAAGTTCAAGAGCAAGAGCCTCATCGACACTGTGCTGCAGCGTGGTGGCGATACCGTGGGCCAGGGGTTTTATCTCCTGGTGCAGGGTATGGGAATCGCCGGCATGTCCTGGATCTTCGCGCTGTTGTGCGGCGGATTGCTGATGTCGACCCGCGTCCTCGGGCGCGCCTTCGAAGCGCGGCGCGAGCAGGCCCCGGGCCCGGCGGGGCAGACGGCGTGAGCTCGCCGGTCCCCACGGCGGCGCTGCCTGCGCGGCGCGTCGACGCGTCCGGCAAGCCGCACGTCGACCTGCGGGCGATCCTGAAGCTGGCGGCGCCGCTCATGGTGACCAACGCGGTGCAGGCAGTGCTCAACCTCACCGACCTGTGGTTCATCGGGCGGCTGTCGACCGATGCGGTCGCGGCGATGAGCGCTATCTACTGGCTCCTTACCTGCGCGATATTGCTGTTCGGCGGCGTGGCTTCCACCGTTCAGACCTTCGTGGCGCAGGCGTATGGCAGCCGTCGCAAGGCGCGCGCGTCGCTTGCGCTGTGGAGCGCGCTCTGGGCGATCGTCGGCATCGTCCCGCTGTTCCTTGCGATGGCGTTCGCCGGACCGTGGCTGCTGCACCCATTCGGATTGGAACCACACATCGAGGCCCTGGCGCTCGAGTACTGGACGCCGCGCATGGGCGGCGCGTTCGTCGGATCGATGGCCTGGGCCGCCATGGGTTTCTTCAACGGCATCTCAAGGGTGCGTTACACCATGACCATCGTGCTGGTGGCGTTCGTCATCAACGGAATCGCCAACCAGGTGTTCATGTTCAACCTCGGCATGGGCATGAAGGGTTCCGCGTGGGGTACCAATGTCGCGCAGATCGTCGGCGTGGGTCTCGCGCTGTGGTTCTTCGTACACGGTGAAGTTGGCGCTGAATTCCGCTCGAGACTGACCTGGCGGCCCAAGACGCGCGCCATCCTCGCGCAACTCAAGATGGGCTTGCCGGTCGGCGTGATGTTCGGCGCGGACGTGCTCGGCCTGGCGATGTCGCAGATGATGATCGCGCAGACCAGCGCGGTGGGCGCCGCGGCCACGCAGATCGTCATGGCGCTCACCTCCATGGCCTACATGCCGACCATCGGCATCGCGCTCGCCGGTACGACACTCGTCGGACAGTCGATCGGCGCGGGCAACCGCGACTGGGCGAATCGCCTGGGCAACGTGGACATCGCGTTGTGCGCGTCGTTGATGGCCTGCATCGCGTTGCTTCTGATCCTGGTGGGTCCGTGGGTGCTGCCGTTTTTCGTGAGCAGCGGCGGAGCCGAGGCCGCGGACGTGGTTGCGCTCGGCCTGGTGCTGCTGTGGCCGGCGGCTGCCTACCAGATCTTCGATGGACTGTATTGCGGCGCGAGCTTCTGCCTGCGCGGCGCCGGTGACACGCGCGTGCCGGCCGCGACGGCGCTGGTGCTTTCGTGGTGTTTCTTCGTGCCGCTGGCGCACACGCTGATATTCGCGCCCGGGCAGGGCTGGATCGACGGCTTGCCGCAATACGGCCTCGGCGCGCGCGGCGGCTGGCTGGCGCTCATGGCCTACGTGACGTTGTTAGGATCCAGCATGTTCTGGCGGTGGCGGCAAAAGGCATGGCAGCGGGTCAGATTGTGACTACCTGTCACGGACGCGGCCGCTTCGGCCGTGACTGATATGATCGATGCACCTATGACGGTACTTCGCTACAAAGTCGACGCCGGCATCGCCTGGCTGACCCTGGACAATCCACCGCTCAACGCGCTGTCGCATGCCTTGCGCGCGGGCATCGTCGCGGCGCTCGAGCGTGCGCTCGCCGACGCCAAGGTGCAGGCCATCGTGCTCGCGGGCAGCGAACGCGCCTTCTCGAGTGGTGCCGACATCAAGGAATTCGCCGACGGCTCGTTTTACGCCGACCCGTTCCTGCCGGCGCTGGTGGACGCGCTCGAAGCCGCGCACAAGCCGGTGATCGCCGCCATCAGCGGCGCCTGCATGGGCGGCGGTCTGGAGCTTGCGCTGGGCTGTCACTATCGCGTGGCGCGCTCCGACGCGAAGATCGCCTTTCCCGAGGTCAAGCTCGGCCTGATCCCGGGCGCCGGCGGCACGCAGCGTTTCCCCCGGCTGGTGGGACTCGAAACCGCGATCAACCTGATCGTGTCCGGAACGACGGTGCCCGCGTCGCTGTTGAAGGGCCCGCTGTTCGACGCACTCACCGATGGCGTGCTCGCCGATGCGGCGCGCAAATTCGCGCTCGAGCTCGGGAAGAAGGGCTGGCCGGTGCGACGGGTGCGCGATCTTCCGGTGAAGCATCCGCAGGGCGAAGCCTTCCTGCAGTTCGCGCGGACCAGTGTCGCCGCGGTGTCGCGCGGAATGGCCGCGCCGCTGCGCGCCATCGAGGCCGTGGGAGCCTCCTTGTCGACCTTTGCCGCCGGCATTTCCACCGAGCAGAAAGTTTTCTCGGAGCTCATGGTCAGTGCCGAATCGCAGAGTCTGCGGCATGCGTTCTTCGCCGAGCGGGCCGCTGCGAAGGTTCCGGGACTCAACGAGAAGACGCCGCAGCGCAAAATCGCCGCCGTGGCGGTGGTGGGCGCCGGAACGATGGGCAGCGGCATCGCGATGTCGTTCGCGAATGCCGGCATCCCGGTCACGCTGCTCGAGGCAAAGCCGGAAGCGCTGGAGCGTGGCATCGCCGGCATCAGGAAGTTCTACCAAGGCGCCGCGGCCAAGGGCAAGTTGAAGGCCGACGAAGCCACGCGCCGCGCCGGTCTGATCACGCCCTCGCTGGAGTTCGCGGCGGCGGCGAAGGCCGATATCATCATCGAGGCGGTGTTCGAAGACATCGGCGTCAAGAAGGGCGTGTTCCAGCAGCTCGACAAGATCGCGAAGCAGGGCGCCATTCTCGCCACGAACACCTCGACCCTCGACGTGGACGCGATCGCGCGTTTCACCAAGCGTCCCGGCGACGTGCTCGGCCTGCATTTCTTCAGCCCGGCGAACGTCATGCGGCTGCTCGAGGTGGTGCGCGGCGCGAAGACGCGCCCCGACGTGCTGGCGACCGCGCTGTCACTGGCGCGCCGCATCGGCAAGACGGCGGTGGTCTCGGGCGTGTGCGACGGATTCATCGGCAACCGCATGCTCGATCCATATGCACAGCAAGCCCTGCTGATGATGGAAGAGGGCGCCTCGCCACAGCAGATCGACAGGGCCATCGAGAAATTCGGCTTCGCCATGGGGCCGTTCCGCATGTCGGATCTCGCGGGCAACGACATCAGCTGGCACATCCGCCAGCGTCACTACGCCGAGCATCCGAAGATGCGGCACATGCGTATCGCCGATCGCGTCTGCGAGTTGGGGCGCTTCGGCCAGAAGACCGGGCTCGGATGGTATCGCTACGAGCCGGGCAAGCGCGACGCCATCCCCGATCCGGTGGTCGACAAGATCATCGACGAGGAACGCAAGGCGTTGAACATTTCACCGCGCAAGATTCCCGACGCCGAGATCGTGGATCGTCTGCTGTACGCGCTGGTCAACGAAGGCGCGAAGATCCTGGAAGAGGGCATCGCGCTGCGCGCCTCCGACATCGACGTCGTGTACCTGACCGGTTACGGATTCCCGCCGCAACGTGGCGGTCCCATGTTCCATGCGAGTCGCGTGGGACTTGGCCAGGTCGTGCGGCGCATGCGCGAGTTCGCCGCCAACGATCACGCCGATCCCGCAGCGTGGAAGCCGGCGAAGCTGCTGGCGCGACTGGCGGCGGCGGGCCGTACTTTCGAAGACGCGGCGCCGGCGAAAAAGAGGAAGTCCCGTGGTTGAAGCCGTCATCGTATCCACCGCCCGAACGCCGCTCACCAAGTCCTGGCGCGGCTCGTTCAATCTCACCCATGGTGCGACGCTGGGTGGGCACGTGGTCAGGAGCGCGATGCAGCGCGCGAAACTCGAGCCTGCATCGGTCGAGGACGTCATCATGGGTTGCGCCAATCCTGAAGGCGCCACCGGCTTCAACATCGCGCGGCAGATCGCGCTGCGCGCGGGCTGCCCGGTCACGACCTCGGGCATGACGGTGAACCGGTACTGTTCCTCCGGATTGCAGACCATCGCCATTGCCGCGCAACGCATCCTCACCGGCGAAGGCGACGTCTACGTCGCCGGCGGCGTCGAGTCGATTTCGTGCGTGCAGAACGACCGCATGAACCTGTTCATGGCCAAGGAGAGCTGGCTGGACGAGCACAAGCCGGCTATCTACTGGAACATGCTGCAGACGGCGGAAAACGTCGCCAGGCGCTACCGGATTCCGCGCGAGGTCCAGGACCAGTACGGCGTACAGAGCCAGCAACGCGCCGCGGCCGCGCAGAGTGCCGGCCGGTTCGACACGGAAATCGCGCCCATCGAGGTCGTTGCCGGCGTCGCCGATCGCGACAGCGGGCGGCTGGCGACCCAGTCGGTCAAGGTGTCGGCCGATGAAGGCATACGCGCCGATACCACCTACGAGGCGGTCGCGAAAATTCGCGCGGCGACTCCGGGCGGCGTGATCGCGGCCGGCAACGCCAGCCAGTTCTCCGACGGCGCCTCGGCCTGCGTGGTGATGAGCGATGCGCGCGCCGCGCAGCTCAACCTGGCGCCGCTGGGCATCTTCCGCGGTTTCGCGATCGCCGGTTGCGAGCCGGATGAAATGGGCATCGGGCCGGTGTTCGCTGTCCCGAAGTTGCTCGAACGCACCGGCAAACGCGTCGGCGACATCGACCTGTGGGAGCTCAACGAGGCTTTCGCCGTGCAGGTACTGTACTGCCGCGACAAGCTCGGTATTCCCGATGACCGGTTGAACGTCAATGGCGGCGCCATCGCGCTCGGCCATCCCTATGGCATGACGGGCTCGCGGCTGGTGGGCCACGCACTGATCGAAGGAAAACGTCGCGGCGCGAAGCTGGTGGTGGTCACCATGTGCATCGGTGGCGGCATGGGTGCCGCCGGACTGTTCGAGGTCGCATAACGGAGGGCGGCTGGATGCTGAAGAACCTCATCGGCATTGTGGTTGCCGTGGCGCTCGGCGCGGTGGGCTACGCGTTCTGGATACGCAAGGACGCCGGGGAGAGCCCGCTCAACGTGATGGTCACGCAGATGCGTACGCGCGCCATCATCGAACACGAGCGCCAGATCACCGTCTGGTACAAGGCTTGCCCGGAAGTGCGCGGCATCAACCCGCAGGTCATGGTCATCTGGCCGGCGAAGCTCAATTACGAGCTCGATCTCGCGGCCACGAAGCTCTCGCTGGGCGCGGATGGGGTTTTGAAGGTCGACACCCCGCCGATCCGCGGCGATGACCCCTCGGTGCCCTCCGAAGTCGGCGAATACCTGGCCCAGACCTCGTTCTGGACCCTCGACAGCGAGCAAGCGATCGTCATGCGGGAAATGCAGAAGGCGACGCCGCTGGCGCGCCATCTGACCGCCTATTTCCTCCGTAATGACGTGGGGTTGCCGGATCAGTTCAAGGAAGAACTTGAAACCTACCTGCGCGGCATCGCCGGCGCGTTGCGCCTCAACGTGACCCGAATCGAGATCAACATCCCCAAAGAAGACGTGAAGATCCCCCAACGTCCCGAACTCGCGCTGTGCCCGGGGTCGATCGCGCTCGCCAACGGCTTCGGATTCGCACGTCGGCAGGAGGACGGAACCATCGTGGGGATCTATCCACAGCCGGTCGCAACTCCGTAAAACATTTCGAATCGGCCCGGCTATCATCGACGGCCCCAATCATTCGTCCCACTCAACGGAGATCCGGTTATGGAAGCTGTCGATGTGCGTGGCCGATTTGTCTGGCATCAACTCGCCACGCGCGATGTGCCGGGCGCAAAGAAGTTCTATTCGAAACTCGTTGGCTGGAAGGCCATGCCCTGGCCGCTCGATCCGTCCTACACCGTTTGCCATGCGGACGTCGGCCCGGTGGCGGGCATCATGGAAATTCCGGCCGAAGCTCCAGCGGAAATGCCGGCGCACTGGCTGCAATACATCGGCACGCGCGACGTCGATGCAACCGCCGATGCGGCGGTCCGTGCCGGCGGCTCGGTAATGAAGGCACCGAGCGATATGCAGGGCGCGGGCCGTTACGCGGTACTGCGCGATCCGCAAGGTGCGGTGTTCGCCGTCATCAACCCGGAGAACGCGCGGCCGGAAAGCATGGGCGTGCCGGCGATGGGCACTTTCTCCTGGCATGAGCTCGCGACCACGGACCACGAGGCCGCCTTCGCGTTCTACAGCGGGCTGTTCGGTTGGGACGCGATCACCCGGATGGACATGGGTCCGACGGGCATCTACCTGATCTTCGGCTGGAAGGGTCAGCAGCGCGGCGGCATGTACACCAAGCCGGCCGATGCCCCGATGCCATCCAACTGGCTGCCATACGCCTTCGTGCCGAGCGCCGACAAGGCTTATGCCTGGGCCACGACGAGCGGTGGCCGCGAAATGCTCCCACCCATGGACGTCCCGGGCGGCAGCCGCATTGCCGGGATCATGGACCCGTCGGGCGCGGCATTCGCGGTCAACTCGCCGGCCCCGGCGGCGCAAGCCGGAGCGCCCAAGGAGAAGGCCGCTGCGAAGCCGAAGGCCAAGGCGAAGCCCAAGCAGGCTGCGAAACCCAAGGCGAAAAAGAAGGTCGTAAAGAAAGCCGCGAAGAAGGCGGCGAAGAAATCCGCGAAGCGCGCGCCGAAGAAGAAGGTCGTGGCGAAGAAGAAAACCGCCGCGAAGAAAAAATCGAGCAAAGGAGCCAGGAGGAAGAAGTGACAGGACGACGGGACGTCATCAAGGCAGGAATTGCGATAGCCGGAGCGAGCTCCATGGGCGCCTGGGCAGTGACTCAAAAGACCGCACCCAAGGAAGAAGAACCCAAGCCGCCGCCGGTTCCACTGGTGACCAAGGCCATCCCGTCGACTGGCGAGCGCCTCGCGGTCATCGGAGTCGGGACGAACAATTACAGTCCCACGACTGCCGATGAACGCGCGGCGCGTCGCGAAGTGCTTTCAGGCCTGACTGCCGCCGGCGCGTCGGTGATCGACACCGCGCCGGCGTACCGGCAATCGGAAGAAGTCATCGGCGATCTGCTCGCCGACATCGGCAACCGCAATCAGGCCTTCATCGCCACCAAGGTGACCGCCGACGGCGACCAGCTGGAGCGTGGCGTCGCGATGATCGACGAGTCGCTGCGGCGTCTGAAGACCAACGTGCTGGACCTGGTGCAGATCCACAGCCTGAATGGTGTCGGGGTGCTGTTCCCGCACCTGTTCGAGCGCAAGAAAAAGGGTCAGATCCGCTACGTCGGTATCACCACGTCGAACAACGCGCAGCACGACAGGATGCTCGAGCTCATCAATTCGCAGGCGCTCGATTTCATCCAGGTCGACTATTCGCTCGGGAATCGCGCCGCCGCCGACAAAGTGCTGCCGGCCGCGCTCGCAAAGCGCGTCGGTGTGCTCGTCAACCTGCCGTTTGGCGGGCGGCGCGACGGCAACCTGTTCTCGCGCGTAGCCAATTCGGATCTGCCGGATTGGGCCGGCGATTTCGGAGCCAAGAGCTGGGGCCAGTTCTTTCTCAAGTACGTGGTGTCGCACCCGGCCGTGACCGTGGCGATTCCGGGCATGACGAAGATCTCGCACCTCGAGGACAACCTCGCCGCGGGGCGCGGTCGCATGCC